>Ga0157372_10009158_pt1 | contig 10519 bp, 13 predicted proteins | sample C55metaG_FD_115307 | JGI IMG/M metagenome (GOLD analysis project Ga0157372, IMG submission 115307) | Corn rhizosphere microbial communities from Kellogg Biological Station, Michigan, USA - C5-5 metaG | ecosystem: Host-associated > Plants > Roots > Rhizosphere > Soil | place: USA: Michigan...
CTACTTCCGCCGGGGGGCTCCACCGTGACGAAGACCATATTGAGATGGGCAAGGGTCTTCGCATCGGTGCATCGCACAACCCACCGCTGATGACCGTCATCCTGGTAGAACAAACCGAGGCTTACCGGCTGGCGATTGCTTCCGCTGCCCCATGCCTGGAAAGCTACCGAGCGTCTTAGACCTTCCTGCTTTTCCAGGTCAAAACCATAGAAGACCAACGACCGGTTCTGTGTGTAGAAGATACGGCCGAAGGGCTTTGCCGTCTTGCCACTTTCCGTCGTGTCGTAAATATCCGCAATGTATAGATTGCGAGCGCCGATGAGATCGCGGATGTCTCGATCGTGCGCGAGGAAATCTTTATCGAGGGCCAGCATTCGCTCTCTGTCGTTCAGTGTGTTATTGCTTTCCTCCAGGGCAACATTCAGAGAATGTACCGTCGCCTCGAGGGCTGCGATCTGTACCGAATGCTCACTCGCGTTGGCTTCGGCAGATTTCAGCTTCTCCTCTAGTGTTTGAATGTCCGCTTGCGCGTTAGCGAGTTGGCTGCTTAAAGCTTGTTTCTCAGAGGCAATCTGCTCGCGCTGGGCCTGTTCATCCTGAAGGTTCCTCTTCAGCATGGCGGCGGCTGATTCGGACTTCGCCGATTGACTTGCAAGGTCACGGACCTGGTGCTGGAGCCTCGCGATTTCGTCCTTATCCCGTTGAAGGGCAAGTAGTTCATCCCGGTTTCCGTGCGCCGGCGCCGGGCTCGAGAGTTGTCCGGTTGTAGTTGTGGAATCTTGCGGCCGACTCCCTTCCCTTCGCATGCTGCGCATAAAGTGCGAAGTGGCAAAGACCGCAATTACCACGACACAGACGGCGACCGCACCGCCAAAGAGACGCCACGCCACCGCCTTGGAGACTGGGGCTGGCTGGGAACTGGAAACGCTATTCAATCGGCCCATCAGCCGCCGTTCTGCGTCGTCGACCGCGGTCGCGGATTCGCCTGAACCGTTTGCTGACTCCGCGGCCGCCGATGCAGCCAGCGCTGGAATCACTTCATCGGTGACGTGTTTGTATTCCTCGAAGGTGCGACGGCAAGAATCGCAATAGGCCATGTGCACTTGCAGCAGGGCCCACTCCTCGTCCGTAATTTCCTCAGAGTAGAAGAGTGCGCATAATGCGACAAACTCATTGTGAAGGCGAGGGTTCACCGGCACAGTTCCCTTGCGGTGCAAATGTCCCCCAATTCTCTCACTCTAACCTCATTTTTTCGACTTGAGGTTCGCGCGGAGGGTATCCAGAGCACGGTAGTAATGGTGACGAACGTTGCCGAGCGTTTCTCCGCTCCTTTCGGCGATCTCGCGGAAAGTGTACCCTTCAAAGAAGTACAGTTCTAGCGTTTGACGCTGGGCTGGCGAGAGATGGTCTCTCAGCCTGGCCAGAATGGCTTTGCCATCTATTTGATCGGTTGACGGCTGCAAAACAGTTTGATTGACTCGCCGCTCATTAAAAATCTCAGCTCCGTTCGCTTGGCGGTGGTTCAGGAACTTTCGCCGATTGAATGCACGATGATATGTAATCTGCATGATCCACGAGACCGCCGAACCCTTCGCAGCGTCGTATAGCTCCGCGCGCTCAAAAAGGTAGAGAAATACATCCTGACGAAGGTCATCCGCTTCTGCTTCATCGCGTAATATCCGCCATGCAACGTGAAAGACAGAGCGGCCATATCGCCGAAACAGAATGCTGAGCGCCTGCTTGTCGCCCTTCCCAACCGCCACAAGCAACTTCTCATCGGATCCCGCCGGAGAAGTATGCGTTGATATCTTGGCATCAGCACCGGGGGACACAGGCGCCCGCGGCTGTTCATCCGTAACGTCCAAAGTCTCCGGTAAATAATGCCGCATCTTTAGAGTTGCTTCTGTGCTCATACGTAGTCTCGAAGCGGATCGGACGACTGGCAGCCGTAGTAATACTCGGTGTTGATGGCGCGGTAGTTTCGCCACACTCTGAGGGTGGCTACCCTACGGAAACTGTTTGGCAAAAAATTGCGTTCAATCCGCGCGACTCGCGGTATGACGCAGGAAGAATTTGCTGAACTCCTCGGTATTTCCGTGGATTTCCTCAGCATGATAGAACGCGGCGTGAGCGCCCCTTCGTTTGAATCCATTGAGGCGTTCTCTATCACTTTGGGAATGCCCGTCAGGGATTTCTTTGATTTCGCGCCCGAAAGGTCCTCTAAGCCGTAGTTGCCCCCCAATGTACCGACACTATAACCCGTAGTGATACTCGGTGTCATCAGGAAACGGATTTACTGAGACTCGGGGTGTGAACCGGGTCGAGCCTGTTCAACCAAATTTTGGCATTCGTATCAAGAAACTGCGATTCGAGGCGAACATGAGTCAGCAGGAACTTGCAGACTTGTGCGAGTTGTCTGTGGACCAGGTTATGAATATCGAGCGCGGAAAGAGTTTCACGAGCGAGATGACCATTGCTCTTTTGGCTGCTGCATTTGGACTGGGGGACCCTCAAAAGCTCTTCGACTACTCAGAAAACGAGTCATTTGTGAAGAGCGGAGGGATGAAGTGGCGAGCAGGAAGAAAGTCAAGCGTAATTCGCGTTCGGAATCGCAAAGTTGATGTGAAGATTCCCGAGTCTCAGCGCCGAGACAAGAAGAGCTAGTCTAGGTCAGGGATCTTCAATTCTTAATCGGTAGGCGGACTGTTCGCGCTCGTTGTAGCTGCTGGCCATTCATAAAACCCCGCTCCGTGGAAAAAACGGCTATCGGCCGATCCACCGTTGAAATCACGGTCGCCGAGTCCAGTACCGCTAGCTTGGCCTGGCTTTTGAAGATCGGCCCTTTCGATCAATGCGATGAGAGAACCGTCTCGAACTCTTGCGCAACCGAATAGGCGGTCTTCTGTTGTTCATCGTTGAGTGAGGTTAGCGCTTTTCGAACCGCTTCGAGTTGTTGCTCATGGGGAAGACGCGCGATATTCCCAACAGCCTGGGTGAGGCTTTCCGACGCAACTTCGGTTGGCTCGATCTTTACTTCAATATTGGGAGAAGGCGCCTTTCTGAATTCCTCCGCCAGCCCCTCAAATGCTTTTGCTTGAGCACTAAAGGCGAGATCGACGGCCTTTTGCCCCTGGGGATTATGGTCAAGATAGTCCAGGAACTCGTTGCTTCCTTCCCCTGTATCGATGAACGTGAGGAAGTCCTTTTGCCACCGAGGGTCAACGTCCTTCAGAATCTCTTCGAGTCTCATGTGCTTCCTCCCTAACCTTTCACATAGTAGACGTAAAATCGTCGCCCATATTACATGGCCATCACGAAAAGAAACATAAAGCCTCCTATTATCAGTACTTTGCGCCAAGCTTCTCTCTCAGATTCTTGAGAACTCTGAAGAGACGAACCGCTACGGTTGAATACTTCAAACCGGTCTTCTGTGCGATCTGGGCGATGCTTAATTCTTGCCAAAATCGCATTTGCAAAAGCGCTCGATCTTGGGAACGGAGGGATTTCAAAGCGATGCTGAGTCGCTCCGCTCTATCCGTACTGCTCTGCTCTTGGCCAACTTCGTAGGCGGAGATGAGCTCTTCTGTGAGAGGCACTTCGGCAGAAACGGCTTTGCGATTGCGTCGAAGCGTATCGAGAACTTGATTTCGGACGATGACGAAGAGATAGCCGTCGCGGGCACCAGCGGCCTTCAATCGACGCAGCGTAGCGGGATTCTGAAGTTTAAGTAAAATCTCTTGCGCGATGTCGATAGCAGTATCGGGTTCCAGTTGAGCTCGTCTCGAAAGCATCTGCGAATATCGCAGAACGCGTCTCTGTACTTCTTTCCACGCCTCTTCGTCGGTATTCGAAATGTCCCCACGATTTCGCGCCTCGAGATCGTCGTTGAGACGCGTCAGCAGGGAATCCCATTCTTGGTCGGGCATGCACCTACGATAGTCTCTTGGAGAGCCGGCTGAGATGGTCGATGTGGGACTGAAGCTGAATGTGGAATTGGTCTTTGATCCTTAAGAGCAGGGCAAGCTGTTCTCTTTTATTGAGCTTCAGCGGTGCCAATGCTTCTTCGACACTTGCCTCTTCGAGCAACAGCTTGCGCAAGAACTTCCTGTTCTGTTCTGATTGCTTCTCATCGCTCCCTTCAAAGCCCTCGATCATTTGTTCCACGCAACGCTGCGAGGTAAACGGTGGGGCCTTTGCGCCGTATTTTTCAAGCGCTTCGAGTATCCCTCCTACGAGGACGAGCGCCCAGAGGATGAGGCTTACAAAGAACAGGGCATGACGCCATTGCGCCCACATCTTCGAATCCGGCGCTTTAGTGCTCGGGAAAACCTGCCAGTCTTCCACACTGAGTTTCCCCGGTTTAGGATCAAACTGAAGGATCACATCCCGGCCAGATCGCCAATCGAAGAAATCTTCGCTGGAAGTCTTCGTAATCTCAATCCATTCGCCCCCGCTTTCCTCCGTCGTCACCTTGGCAAATAAGGGAATGGATTCCGTGCTGGCGCTAACTTTTGCCAGGACCGCCGGAACCCTAACACGGATCCAGCAATTCATCGTTCCGCCGGGATCGGCGGAGAGGATGAGTTGGCCCTGAGAAGCGTTCGCGTGCCAGATGAATTCCGTCTCTGATCCTTTAGAGATCGAGGTTCCTCCGATCTCATGCAGGCCCGCAAGGATCAACGCCGGGGCCGCCATCACCAACAAGAGTCTTCGAATAGTTTTCATGCAGTTCGATTGGTTTCCCCTGGCAGTCCCATCTTGAAGCACGGCTCCTGGTCGGCGCAAGCAGAATCACATCTCCTGCAGGAGAGCTGGCGGCCGGATCGATGACCCCGGTGTCCGCGTGAAAGGCATGGCTCACAGATAGCGAACCTGGTCGTCGAGTCGATCCGATGCACAGGGGACGCATTTACACCGCGCGTTACGCAAGGCTCTCCGGAAGCGTGGTAACCCGGAAGGTTCGGGCTCAGGTTGTGCCGAACGTCAAGCGCGAGACGCTACAGACTTGCTGCAAATGGCTTCGTTCATGAGACGGTGAATCACGTTGAGGAGTACGTGCGCGGGCAAGTTCACACGCAAGCGATTGAAAACTTCTGGTCGCTGCTCAAGAGAGGACTGAACGGGACATATGTTTGCGGTTGAGCCGTACCACATGGAAAGATATCTCGATGAAGCCATGTTCCGGTTCAACCATCGCATCAATCACAGCGATTCATCGCGGTTCGTGCAAGCGTTATCGCAAGTCGTCAATAGACGCCTGACCTACAAGGAATTGACGGGGAAGGAGGCAGCCTCTTGCTAAACCCGGCCCTTTGCGGGGTCGTAAACGAATCGAGTATGGCGTCAAGGCTTCGTTAATTTCGCCGCCTCAATTGCGGCGCGGGAGGAAGCCGGTGACGTTGTAGCAACCTTGGTTAATGCGTCAGTAAACGTCTGAAATTCCCGTGGTGGCAGCCCCGAGTTTTTGCTAGGCGAATCTGACTTGGTTGACATATAACTGTCCCTCTCGGCGATAGCCGACGGACGGCCCACTCAGAGTGTATCAAGGAGGCCGTCCGATGGAAAGTATGGCACTAGCGCACGTTACGCCAAAGCTACTGGTCTGGGCACGAAAGAGAGTCAACCTCACGGTTGAGGCTATCGCCCATAATTTCGCAGACCCTGACCGCATCGCCGCGTGGGAAAGTGGCGTCCAGGTTCCCACCTTCAGTCAAGCAGAAGCGTTCGCGAAGAAGTGCCGTGTGCCCCTGCTCACCCTATTCCTAACAGACCTGCCAACGGAAGAAATACCGCTGACCGATTTGCGGACCGTAAAGGACGCTGGCCGCAAGAAACTCAGTAACGGCTTTCGCGAAGTCATAGACGACGCCATCATTCGGCAGGATTGGTACCGAGAGCAGTTTCCGAATGCGAAGCCCAGAATTCTGGCTAAACAGTTCACTTTAGACAGCGATGTGACGGAGGTTGCCGAGTACCTACGCCGAACACTCTGGATAAATAACGATCTACTTGCTCAGTGCGCAGACTGGAAGGAATATTTAGATCGCCTAGCGCAAAATGCGGAAGCAGCCGGGCTGCTCGTCCACAGGAGCGGCGTCGTAAGAAACGACAACAATCGCAAATTGAATATTGAGGAATTTCGGGGGTTTGCTCTAGTTGATGACGTGGCCCCCCTCGTATTCGTCAACACAAACGACACTACAACGGCACAGATATTCACCCTTATCCATGAAATTGTGCATGTCTGCATCGGACGGGAAGGAATCTCGAACCCAGATCCCACGAAGGCTATTGAGGGCATCCGCAATGAGACCGAAGATTTCTGCAATCGTGTAACGGCCGAGGTGCTCGTTCCCAGGCAGAAATTCTTACGAGACTGGCAAAGCCACTACAGCAATACCGAAAATATCAAGCGCATCGTTCGGTTCAACAAGGTCAGCACCATGGCGGAACCGTTGTTACATTTGAGTCAGACCAGTACCCCGACGCGCAACGCATAAGAATTCCCGATGTATGCGCGCATTTCGGGGTTCGACCGATAAACCTTCGTCAGCTTCTGGTCGAGTTGCACGCCAAACTCTGACTGGGTTAGCCAAGGTATTTATTGCCACGGCAAAATACTCAAGCTGCGCGGTTTGGACCGTCACCAGACCTTTCCTTTTGCCGGACAGGCCATGCCGGCGGCAGGGTTCTACAAGAGCCAGTGCCATCCCAGCGAAGAGATCGTGCTGGAGCCCGCCTTCCACTGGGCGCGCAGCGATGAATCCATCGAGTTCACCGTGGCATTGGTCTGCTCCAACTGTGAAAGACTGGCTTTCTATTTACGGCCCCTGGGGGAAAGCTGAGACTCATGGCATAAGATTGCCGAGCTCGATCCCGACCGTGAAACCTTCCCTCACCTCAAGTACGCTCCGTTCCAACTCTCGCTTCGGCAGGTGCACTTCGACCAGTTCAGCTTTCCATGGGGCGATCTGCGGATTGACGGTATCATCGGCAACCAGGTAAAGATATCGCGCACACTCTCGGGTAACGGCGTTGACCGGGACTTCCGATTGGACGCCGACAGTACTACTCTGATGGCCGATGGCGCTGATGCCACCCGCGTGGTGATGCGGATAACCGATGAGTTCGGAGCAGTAAGGCCGTACGCCAACGATCCCATCGTCCTCTTCGTGGAGGGACCAGGGAAGCTGATTGGCGAAAGCATCTTCTCGCTGACAGGCGGCGTGGGAGCCTTCTGGATCAAAGCCGATACCACGCCCGGCGAGGTGACCATTCGCGCGACACATCAGCGGCTAGGAACGAAGACTGTGAAGCTGCAAGTGCAGGCGCCGCCCGCAGGGTGGGCGTAAAGAGAAGAAAACGTTGCCAAAAGAAGGCCGGCTGCCGCTGTGAGTTGTGAAGACTTCTTTCAGGCTTCTCCGCATCGGAGGACGTGGGTCAGCGGCAAGATCCGCCGCAGCCCGCTGCCGGGCTTTGGGGACAATCATGAAGCGGATCGCTTAATGTTCATCTGCGTTACCGATGGTCTAATATGATGGCACCCAAAATGCTACAACTGCTCTTCTTCATGAACGGCAGTTGGGAGGAACCCAGCAGGTTGGCTGCCGGGAGATCAGTTTTGATGGGAGGTAGTCTGTGAATGGCGAGGGGCTTGCGTACGTGTCGCCTCAGTCTTCAGAAGACTGCCACCGGCAGGTACAGCGCATTCTTCAATCCGCTGCCTTCCGCAATGCCTCCACGTTGCAGCAGTTGCTGCAGTTTCTTGCCTCGCGAGCGCTGGACAATTCCCATCCTGAGCTGCTGAAGGAATACACGATTGGCGTTGAGGCGTTTGGACGTCCCCAGGACTTCGATCCAAAGACCGATACCATCGTGCGTGTGCAGATTCACCGGCTGCGGCAGAAGCTGAAGGAGTATTACGATTCCGAAGGCCGTCACGACCTGATTGTTGTCGAAATTCCCAAAGGGCATTACCTGCCCACCTTCGAGGCCGTGTCTGAAGTCAGCGGTCCTTCGAGTGTGCCGGAAACGAACAGCAAGCTGCCCGCTCAACCTGCAGACATAAGAAGCAAAGATGAGGCCGCAGGTGAACGCCGCACGCAGGTCCGCGACGGCTGGCGTTTGGGCATAGGGCTGGTCATTCTTTGTGCAATTGCCACCTGCATCGGACTTAGCTTTTGGATCGGCACGAAGCAGAATCGGGGTGACAAACAGCCAAAGACTATAAGGGAGTACGCCGCGGGAACAGACCCGGTGAAGGCATTCTGGGCCAATCTGATCGGAGATGACCCCACTCCCGTCATTGCGTATCCCGATGCAGTCTTTCTTCTCGACGATTCCAATGATCTTTTCCGGTTTCGGCAGGGAGCAAGCGACGATCGCGGCGCACTGGTCGATCCGCATCTTGCCCGTCAGTTCGCATCGAATCCCAAGCTTGTTACGGAAGCAGGTCCGCTTTACTACGAAAACGGTTATACGGGTACCGGAGAGCTGCAGGCGGTGGCGATGCTTTCGGGTCTTCTTGGTCAAATGGGCGTACAGCCGATCATTAAGCCGAGCCGGGACATCACGCCTGTCGATCTGCGGGAACATAGTGTCATTCTGCTTGGCTCCTCGTTTCAAAACGTGGCAGTAGCGCAGTTGATGAGTGCGGGAGACCTTAGTTTCAAAAATCCGGACCAGCACCTGGAGGGATGGCGTGCGGAGATCACCAATTCATCTCCTCAGCCGGGAGAAGAAGCGTTGTACCATACCGAGCGCGATCCAGTGAGGCACGCGTTGAAAACGGATTACGCGATCATTTCGGTCCAGTCAGATCTGGCGCCGGGGCGGCATATAGCGGTGCTGGGCGGACTCGATACAACTGGAACGGAAGGCGCCACCATGTTTTCTCTCTCAGAAGGCGGGGCTAGGGAGCTACTCAAGGCCAGCGCCCTCACTCCTGGCACGAAGCCGACGACGGACATGGAGCAATTTCAGGTTCTGGTGAAGGTGCGACTCGAAAAAGGAAATGAGGTTCTGGGCGCCTCGTTGGTCGCTGTCCACAGGATCCCGGCCGCCGGCCCTCAAATGCGGAGCAAACAATCGTCCCCGGTTCAAAGCAAATAATCTCCGTTTCCTGCAACGCATATGCGGCGAAGGCGCTCTCGATGAGGATTCCGCGTCATTTGCGGCGTTACAGCAAGCTGTAACAATCGTGTAGCACCTTTGGATTCATGGATGTAGCCGATCTGTGCAACTTCTTGTAACCCCGCGGTCACTTTTCATCTCCGCCGCAATTCTTCTAGGTTTGTCGTCGCCCATGCGAGCCCTACTCCAGAGGCATTCGACAACCATTCCGGTCACTAGAGATAGGAATGCTCACTGAGTCCGAGCGAAAGACCGGACCGAATCCTGACGGCTCACCCCAAGTCAACGAGCCTGATTTAGCGAGAAGAAAGCAATCGGAGGCACTATGCAAACTGGAAGTTTCTTACAAGATGGAATCAAAATGCTGAATACGTCTTCGCTTCTTCGCTGCGCCGTCGCGGCACTCGTTTTCTTGCTGCTCCCGCCTGCAGTTCGAGGTCAAGGCGTGAGCGGTCGAATCCTAGGAACGGTACAGGACAAGACCGGAGCGGTTGTCGCAAAGGTGGACGTCACTGCGACCAACCAGGGAACTGGGATTGTTATCAGCGGCAAAACGGACGGGAATGGCCAATATCGGCTCGAGAATCTCCAACCCGGCAACTACCAGGTGAAGTTCGACGCCCAAGGATTTCGCCCCTATGTTTCGAATGGGAACGTCGTCACTGTGGACAATGCCACTCGCGTTGATGCCTCACTCGAGATCGGCTCGCGCTCGGAAACCGTGGAAGTAAGCGCGGCGCCCCCGTTGGTGGATACAACCAGTTCCTCACTGGGCGAAGTCGTGAGCCAAAAGGAGATCGCCAGTCTTCCGCTGAACGGCCGCATTTTCTCCCAGTTCGTGCAGACGGTGCCGGGGTCGATTCCGGCTGGATTCGGCAGTGCACCCGAGTCAGCCGCGGGAGCAGGCGCTGTTACAGCGATCTCTGCCAGCGTCAACGGCATGCCGTGGGGCGGCACCACCTACACGCTCGACGGTGTCAACAATATGGAAATGCTGAACGCGTTCATCAACGTGACTCCCCCGCTCGACTCGCTCGAGGAAGTGAAAGTATCGACGAACAACGCAGAGGCAACGGTGGGAACCTATGGCGGGGCGCAGGTGAACGCCTACGTCAAGTCGGGTACAAACGTATTTCATGGTTCAGCCTATGAGTTTTATCGCAGCGACGCCCTGAACGCCTACCAGTGGCGCGCGAAGACCAAAGCTCCATATCGCAGCAACCAGTTCGGCGGCTCGCTCGGCGGACCGATCATCCGCGACAAGGCGTTTTTCTTCTTCGATTATCAGGGCCTGCTACTGCAACACGGCATCAGCTATATCCTGACCGTTCCCACGGACCTGATGAAGCATGGCACCTTCCTCAAGAGTCAGTTCCCCACAATTTAC
>Ga0157372_10009163_pt1 | contig 10516 bp, 12 predicted proteins | sample C55metaG_FD_115307 | JGI IMG/M metagenome (GOLD analysis project Ga0157372, IMG submission 115307) | Corn rhizosphere microbial communities from Kellogg Biological Station, Michigan, USA - C5-5 metaG | ecosystem: Host-associated > Plants > Roots > Rhizosphere > Soil | place: USA: Michigan...
ACGATGTCCAGCGTCACGCCCGCGCCACGCGCTTTCTCGCGCATGCGCGTGAAAGCGCTGGCAGCCCGAGGACTCAACCACTGCGGGCGACCGTGCACGTCAGTTCCGATGAACGCGAGCGCTTCGGGTTCGCGCACCGCCGTCATGCGATGGGTACGCGCGTAGTCGCGCGGTACGCCGAGCGCAAACGCCTGGGCGATCACTTCGCGTCGGCGCGCGCTGTCGCAGCGCGCTGGCGCCACGTGTGTCGGAGTCTGCATCGCGTGCGTATGTCAGCGGTGTAGGTGATCTGTCGTATGAGATCTAGAACTGCGGCTTCGGCGCCTGCGTGACATGGAAGCCGGCAATGCGTCCATCGCTGCCGCATGCGATCTGCGCAACCAGATTCGTTTTCTCGAAGATCAGCGGGATCATCACCAGTGTGTAGCCTTCGCCGGTGCCGAGATGCGATTGTCCGCGCGCGACAAGCTTGCCGAATTGCCCGAGCGATTCCCATTGCTGCTTGAACTTGGGCGCAGGCATGTCGGTGCGCATCTTGGCGTTGAAATCGCGCGTCGCGTTGCCGTAGTCGGCCTTCGCGGCATCGTCGAGGAGACTTGCCGCGCGCGCTGCGCACCCGGCCGCGATGCTGCGCTCGGCGGATTCCGCAGGCGTTGGTTTGGGAGGCGCTTCGAGGCTATCCGAGGATGCGGACTTCGCGGGAGCTTCGACGCTTTCAGCCTGCATTGCCGGAGCGGCCGTCCCTGCCGGCGCTGCGATTTCGGCAGGCGCGGCACTCATCGCCGAGGGCGCGTCCGTATTCGGCGCAGCTTCGCTAGCCGCTGCTGGCGACTCGACCGGCGGCGCAGGCGTTTCCGTGACCGGCGCTTCGGACGGCGCCGTGGAAGGCACTTCGGAGGGCGCCGCTGCCGGCGTGGGCGCATCGACGGGCGCATCGGCATCGGCTGGTTGCGCGCCATTCGCATCCTTCGCCCGCGCTATCGCATCGACATCGATCGAATCGGGCGGCTGCTCGCTCGGCGGCGTTGTCGGCGGGGCCGATTTCGGGGGCGCCGCGAATGCGAACGATGCGCCAACCAGCAGCACGAATGAGAGAGTGCGGATCGTCATGAATGCAACTCCGAGTGGCGCATTATGGGCTCGGGACAACCAAATCAGCGTCATGCGTGTCCACTCGCCACGACCCGAAATAAGAACACGCTACGCCTGAACGGCGACTTCGAATCAGCACCGATCGGCGTATTCATGGCCGATCAGGGCGTGCCCATGACTTGTGTCGGCTGAAGGCGCACGTCCGACACAGCGCCATCGGCATCGCAATGCACTTCGGCGGACAGCGTTCCGTGCTCGAAGATCAGCGGCGTCATCACGACCGAGTGGCCGGCCATATCGCCCGTGTGCGGTCGTCCGCGTCCGAGCATCTTGCCGTATTTCGAAGGCAGCGATTCGTAGTCGCGCTGGAGTTGCGCCGCGGGATAGCGGGTGCGCAGCGCGTCGTTGAAATCCGCCGCCGCGGTGTCGTAGTGCGCTTGATCGAGCGCGGTCAGCAACGCATCCGCGTGCGCGTCGCACAGTGCGTGCACGGACATGTCCGAAGTCTGCGCCTGCACTGTCGACACGGACGCAGCAAGAAACATGATCAACCACACGCGTGTCGGCATCGCGATGAACTCCAACGGCGCGTGGCACGCGCCGCTCGCACTCTAACGCATCATTTCCGTTCGCGGTCTGTCGCCGCGTCGTCCGGGGGTTTGAGACGTCCGGTCTTGCGCAGCGCTTCGCGCAGAATATATTCGATCTGCGCGTTGACCGAGCGCAGCTCGTCGTTGGCCCAGTCCTGCACGGCGTCCAGAACTTTGGTGCTGATACGCAGCGGATAGGCTTTCTTGTCCGCCACGCCGATCAGCCGGTGTAGAGCGTGCCGGTGTTGACCACCGGCTGCGTGGCGCGTTCGCCGCACAGCACGACGAGGAGATTGCTGACCATCGCCGCGCGGCGCTCGTTATCGAGATCGACGACACCGCGTTTGCCAAGCTCCGTCAGTGCCATCTCGACCATGCTGACGGCGCCTTCGACGATGCGCGTGCGCGCCGCGATGATCGCGCCGGCCTGCTGACGCTGCAGCATCGCCTGCGCGATTTCCTGCGCGTAGGCGAGGTGGCTGATACGCGCCTCGACGACCTTGACGCCGGCCTTGCCGAGTCGCGTTTGAATCTCATTGCGCAGGTGCGCATTGACTTCGTCGCCGTGACTGCGCAGCGACGGATTGCCGGTGTCGTGCGAATCATACGGATAACTTTGCGCCATCTGGCGCAGCGCAGATTCGGACTGGATCTGCACGAAGTTCTCGTAATCGTCGACGCAGAACACGGCTTCGGCGGTGTCGACCACTTGCCAGACGACGACCGCTGCGATCTCGATCGGATTGCCGTCGTTGTCGTTGACCTTGAGCTTGCCCGATTCGAAGTTGCGAACGCGGAGCGAAATCGTGCGCTTGGCATAAAACGGATTCGTCCAGCGCAGTCCTTCGTCGCGAACGGTTCCCGAGTAGCGCCCGAAGAGTTGCATCACCTGGCCCTGGTTCGGCTGGACCTGAAAGAAACCCTTGTTGAGGAATGCGAGCACGATGAAGGTCGGTGCGATCGGCACGATCGTCGAGGGCTGCGGCTGGCCGCTCAATGTGGTGAAGAACCACAAACCGAGCGCGAGCCATGCGACAAGAAGGATCAGCAGCATCGGAATGCCGGGAAGGGAAAACGCGTTGCGCTCGTTCATACGCTGGCTCCTCAATTCGTACGAAAAGATATCATAAAGATATCTCACGAATATAAGCCATTGTATTTAATTATTTTTCATCCCACAGACGAGCGAACGCCCATGCGAAATGCAACCAACTAAAACGGGTGGGCGCATTCAACCCCGTACGTGGGTCGAAGCGCGCGGCGCGAGCGGCCCGTTCCGGAAACCACGCACTGCGTGAGGGAACAATCGGATGCAGCGAGTACCCGGAACAGGCGCGAGATCAACGCACAAGTTCGCCGTCGAGCGGCGTTGCTTCGCGCAACGTGATGCGGCCGAGGACGTCAAGTCCTGCGTAAAACCGCCACGGATCGCCATCGCCAACCGACAGCGCAATGTGGCCGGCATCGAATCCCGGCAACGCCGCATCGAAACTCTGCCAACGTCCGTCGACCCACGCCTGCACCCAAGCGTGCGGCACGAAGACGCGCTTCTTGCCGGCGAAGCCCGGCGCGTACGCAAGTCCGTCGACGACCCGCGTCGCGACGCCAAGCGAGCGGCCGAGCGCGGCGAGCAGCACCGCGTGCTCCGTGCAATCGCCTTCGGGTTTGTGCACGACTTCGAGCGCCGATGCGTAGCCGACGCCCAGCGTCTTGTTGCTGATGTAGCCGCGCACGAATGTTTCGAGCAGTCGCATCTTTTCGCCGTCGCTGTTGGCGCCCGCGGCGCCTTTCCGCGCAAGCGCTTCGACTTCGGGCGCCTTGCTTTGCAGCCAGTCGTTCGGCGCGTAGTCCGAGGATGTCGGACCGGTTTCGCCTCCGGTGCGCGGCGATGGCGTGATCTCGACGACGAGTGCGTCGTCGCGGATCGTCGCGCGTTGCTCGCCGGTTTCCGGAAGCTTGATCGGCGTGCCGCCGTCGCTTGCCGCAAGAACGTAGCGCATGCCGCGATCGAGCTCCGTGCGTTTGAGTGCGCGCGGTGCGACCATCAGCGTGCGATCGAAGATGTCCGTGCCCTGGTTCGGCGCGGTCGCACATTCGCGATCGCACGCCAGAAGAATGAGATCGACACCGATCACCGGCATCGTCAGTTTGTGTACGGTCTGTTCCGCATCGACCCAGAGCCGACTCTTTACCGGCGTGCCGGAAAACGAAATCGTCTGGTCGATTTCGCTCAATGTCTTGCGTCCGCCAGGAAGATCGACGGGTTCGGCGGCGCCGATGCGCGTGTCGATTTCCGCGGCGTCGAGACTCGAAGGCTGAAACGCCGTGACTTTGTATTGCGTGCCGGGTGCCAGACCCTCGCGCAGGCTGACCAGCCGGAGTCCTTCGGGCAGCAGCGCAGCTTGCGGCCACGCCATCTCGCGCTGCTGTGTGCCCCCGCCGCTTTGCACCTTCACCTGCACCTTGTTGCCGCGTACGGTCCCGTCGATCGTCGTCTCGTCGCCGGAGAGCTTCGACACGCTGCGGAATGCGAGCGGCTTGCCGTCTGGCGTTTCCTCCGTGGTTTCGTTGCTGCTGAGCGCAACGCGCGTTCCCGCGCGCTCGATCGAAAGATCGAGAAGCTGGCCCGTGATCACGCGACCGTCGCGCAACGTGCGTGTCGATTCGAACGAGCCGATCTTGCGGCCGTCGAGCAACACGGTGAACCATTGATCCTCCGGCGGCGTCGCGCGCGCAAGCAGCGGCAAGACGAGGAGGGCGATCAGTGCGGTACGGGACATGAGAGAATCCTGGCGGTTGCACGCATTCTGCCCGATGCGTGCCTCTACGGACGAGCGACAAGAGACCCGAGCGGAGGCGAAAAGTTTGCAGCCGAACTCGTATATCTTTCGGGCATACCATGGATCGAGCTCTTTTCATCGTCGAATCTCACCGCTGCATGCCTCGCAAAGAACCACGCGAATGAAACCGTTTGGGACACCGCACACCGATACCGCGATCCGCGCGCTGCTGCTCGGCAGCGGGGAGCTCGGCAAGGAAGTCGCGATCGAATTGCAGCGCTTTGCGGTCGAGGTCATCGCCGTCGACCGCTACGCGCACGCACCCGCGATGCAGGTCGCGCATCGCAGCCATGTGATCAACATGCTGGACGGCAACGAGCTGCGCCGGATCATCGCGCTCGAGAATCCCGATTTCGTCGTTCCCGAGATCGAGGCCATCGATACGCCGACATTGATCGAGCTCGAACGAAATGGTTTGCGCGTGATTCCAACCGCGCGTGCTGCGTGGCTGACGATGAATCGCGAAGGGATTCGGCGTCTCGCCGCCGAAGAGCTCGGCTTGCCGACTTCGCCGTACCGTTTTGTCGATACGCGCGAGGAATATCGCGCGGCGATCGCCGCGCTCGGCCTGCCGTGTGTGATCAAGCCCGTGATGAGCAGCTCCGGCAAGGGCCAGAGCACCGTGCGCAGCGAAACGGATATCGATGCTGCGTGGGAATACGCACAGTCCGGAGGTCGCGCCGGGCAAGGGCGCTGCATCGTCGAAGGATTCATCGATTTCGACTATGAAATCACGCTGCTCACCGTGCGCCACGTCGGCGGTACGCAATACTGCGCGCCGATCGGCCATCGTCAGGAGCAGGGCGACTATCGGGAATCGTGGCAGCCGCAGGCAATGAGCGCGCGCGCATTGGCCGAAGCGGAGCGGCAAGCCGGCGCGGTGACCGCTGCGCTGGGCGGCGCCGGAATCTTCGGCGTCGAATTTTTCGTCAAGGGCGATGCGGTGATTTTTTCGGAAGTCAGCCCACGCCCGCACGATACGGGCCTCGTCACGCTGATCTCGCAGGATTTGTCCGAATTCGCGCTGCACGCGCGCGCGATTCTTGGGCTGCCGATTCCGCTGATTCGCCAGCTCGGTCCTTCGGCGTCTTGCGCTGTGCTGGCGCACGGCAGCGGCGATCGTCCGCGCTATCACGGCGTCGCAGAAGCACTGGCCGAGCCGGATACGATGCTGCGGTTATTCGGCAAACCAGGAGTGCGCGGTCACCGGCGCATGGCCGTGATGCTGGCGCGAGAAGCCGATATCGAATCCGCGCGCGCGAAAGCGCGGCGCGCGGCGCAGAAGCTTTCGATCGATCTTTGATCGGACGGAACCCACTCAACAGAGGGAGCACGCATGCCCGATTCGCCCAACTACGCCGTGTTCCTTTTTCCGCAAGCGCTTGAAGCGCTCGGCGATCCGATCAAGCCGTATATCCGCGATGAGCCGATGGGGCCGCACATCGTGTGCACGGAAATCGATGCATCGGGACCGTTCTTCGGTATGACATTGCTCGGTCAGGGCACGAAGGGTCAGGCGCTGCAGCTCGAGATCATGATTCCGTCGTCGATGGTGAAGCTGGTGATGTCGATGCATGGGGAGCATGACATCGGGTTTGTTTGACTTTTCACGAAGGAGAAAGGCGCAGGACGGTTTGCTTGCGGGGAGAACCGGCTTGCCCTCACCCCAGCCCTCTCCCGCGAGCGCGAGAGGGGAAACTGCGAGCGGGAGAGGCGGCTCTTATTGAAGTGGATTCCACACGCCGCCGCGCAGGACTTCGAGCGGCCGAAAGCGTGCCTTGTAGTCCATCTTCGGATGGCCTTCGATCCAGAAACCGAGATACAGGTGATCGACGCCGCGTGCGCGTGCGAGCTCGATCTGGCGCAGGATTGCGAACGTGCCGAGCGCGCGCTCCGGCAGTGCCGTATCGAAATACGTGTAGACCGCGGAAAGGCCGCCTGTGCAGAAATCGGTGACGGCGACGGCGATCAGCCGCCCGTCTTGGCGGAACTCGATGAAGCGCGTCGGGCTCCACGATGTGTAAAGGAATCGCGCGAAATCCTCTGGACGCGCATCGTCCATGCCGCCGCCGGGATGCCGCGTCTGCAGATAATGGCGATACAGCGCGAAGTGTTCTTCGCTGTAGCCCGCGGCGACAATGTTCATCTCGACATCGGCATTTCGCGAAAGACACCGACGCTGACTGCGATTCGGTTCGAAGCGCGCGACGGGCACTCGACACGCAATGCACGCCTTGCAGTTTCCGCAATGCGGATAGTAGACGTGGCCACCGGCGCGTCGATATCCGCGTTGCACCGCGAGCTCGTAAAGTTGCGGCAGTTGCGGTGCGCTCGGATCGATGACGAGATTCTGCGCGGTGCGCTCGCCGAAATAGCCGCACGCGTGCGGCAAGGTCTGGAACAAGCGGACGACGTCGGAACGCATGAGGCTCTGTTTAGCGCGAGATCTCGGTCAATGCAATGAGCGCGATCACACCGGCGATCAGGGCGAAAACCACCAGCTTGATGCGTAGCGACACGCGCTTGTGCTGCGAGGTGTCGCCGACGGCGCGCGCGGCGGCGAGCTCGTCGGCGAAGCGCGTCGCCGGCTCGAGGCCGGCGTCGCGCAGGACCTGGCGCGCGCGGGTTTGATCCTCGGAGCGCACCACCCACACCTGCGGCCACGATTCGCGATCGCCGCGCGCGGTGTAGCTGAACCGTTTCCAGTCCGAACCCTGATAGGCGCGGCGATTGCTGATCGTGGTCTGGATGCCGTTCTCGGCCATCAAGGCGACGACGCGTTCAATGTTGGCGTTGCGCGGCGATGTGTAGATCTGACGCATATTTCACTCAATGATGAGGCCGCGTGAACGCGACGATTTTCGCTCGTCCGCTAGCGGCAGACTTCACCTCTCCCCTAAGCCGTAGAGGGTAGGTTGAGGGCAAGCCAGAACGGCCCCTCGATGGCGCATTCGCCTCATACCGCATCAGCACCCTCCGCCCGCAACCGTATCAAACCCTCCTGCGCAGTGGACGCGACAAGGCGTCCGTCCTCGCTGAAAATCATGCCACGCGCAAGCCCGCGCGCGCCCTGCGCGGTCGGACTGTCGCACGAATACAGCAGCCAATCGTCGACGCGAAACGGGCGATGGAACCACAGCGCGTGATCCAGGCTCGCCATCTGCACATTTTTCTGCAGATACGAAATGCCGTGCGGAAACGTGGCCGTGCCGATGAGATGAAAATCGGATGCATAGGCGAGCATCGCTCGGTGCAGCACGACATCGTCCGGCGCGCGGTCGATCAGACGGAACCACACGTGCTGATACGGCGGCTGCTTGCCCGGGTTGAGCTCGTCGCGCGGATATACGCGACGGAATTCGAACGGTCCGCGCATGCCGAGCCAGCGGCGCAGCTTCGCCGGAATCCGCGCGAGCTCATCGGGCGGAAGCTCCGGACGGGCTGGCAAGTCATCGGGTCTTGGCACTTGCGGCATCGGCATCTGATGCTCGACGCCGGGTTCCGCAATCTGGAACGACACCGAACAGTTGAGAATCGTTTGCCCGTGCTGGATCGCGACCACGCGGCGCACCGAAAAACTGCCGCCATCGCGCGTGCGCTCGACGTTGTAGACGATCGGCTTCTGGATATCGCCGGCGCGCAGGAAATACGCGTGCAGCGAATGCGCCGCGCGCTCGTCATCGACCGTTTGCTGCGCCGCCGACAGCGCCTGCCCAAGCACCTGGCCACCGAACACATAGTGCGTGCCGATGTCGCGACTTTCGCCACGAAACAGATTGTCCTCGAGACGTTCGAGGCGGAGCAGGGCGACGAGTTCTTCGACGAGAGCGTCGGTCATGGGCGCAGCGCCGGATCGGGGCGGGCGAGTATAACGTCGGTGCGTCGAATCATCGCGCCGTGCGCGTTCGGCTCATTCGAACCTTTCGAATTCAATCCTTGCGCTCGACGGGCGCATTGAGCCGCTCGAGCCCGCTGGCATTGAGCACTTCATCCCACGGAAAAAGCGGGCCGGGATCCTGGCGACGCGGCAACAGCGTGGCCGGATCGTCGCTCGCCGGCTCGAGTCGGCGATCGAGATCTTCGTGTCCTGCAATCCAGCGCAGATTCGGCAGCTCGTTGCGCAATTTGCCGAGGAGTGCGAGCAGCGCATCGATCTGCTCGCGCGTGTAGGGTTCGGTGAATGCCTGATGGCGTGTGTCATTCCAGTACGGATAGCGCCCGCGGTTGACGAGCTCGATGCCGATCGAACGCGTGTTGTAGCCGAACGTCTGGTTCGCGACACGCGTATCGGCGACGAAACGGAACACCGCGCCGTCGCGATCGACGTAGTAGTGACCGCTGTTGCCGGTGCCTTTGTCGTAGCGGACTTTCTCGCCGAATTCGCGCGCGAGCTTCATGTCCGGCAACTCCGTGCAGTGCACGACGATGAGATCGATCGCGCTCGCGGCGCGCGTATCGAGTCGCTCTTCGTACGGCAGCGGCCAGTCCTGGATGGCGAACGTCGCGGGCATGGGCGAAGTTTCGCATGCGAGCAAAATTAGCGCAGCCCGCGGCGGCCACGGTTGCCCATGACGATGGTGCTACGATCGCGCGTTGATCCCGGCGGCGCGCAATGAAAGGGACGGTCATCCTCTCCCACGGCCTCGAAAGCGGCCCGAATGCGACCAAGGTGAGCGCCCTCGCGCGCATCGCCGAGGCGCTCGGCTGGGAGAGCGTTCGTCCCGATTATCTGGACATCGATGCGCGCAAGGATCCGCGCGCGATCGATGCGCGTGTCGCCCGCGCGCTCGCGAACACGCCGGGCGAAGGCCGCGTCGTATTCGGCGGATCGAGCATGGGTGCGTTCGTGTCTGGTTTCGCTTCACTCGAGCATACGTGCGTGGGCCTCTTCCTGCTCGCGCTGCCGCTCGAAATTCCCGGGTATTGGCGCCGCTTTTCCGCCGCCAATGTTCCGGTCGCGATGGTGCACGGCTGGAACGACGAGCTCTGTCCGGTCAATGCCGCGATCGATTTCGCGCGCGCGCACGGCGCCGCGCTGCACCTGGTTCCCGACGATCACCGGCTCGGCGCGCACGTCGTCTTCTGCGCCGACGTGTTCCGCCGATTCCTGCTGGATCTGGGCTGACGTGAACGCCGCGGTGCGACCGTACTTCGCGACGTGCGCGAAGGGCATCGAATATCTCCTTCGCGACGAGTTGCGCGCTCTCGGCGCGGCCGATGCGCACGAGAAGCTTGCCGGCGTGCAGTTCTCGGGCGATCTCGCCACCGGTTATCGAGCGTGTCTCGAGTCGCGACTCGCGAGCCGGATCCTGATGCCGCTCGCTGAGTTCGACGCGCCTGACGCGGACGCCCTGTACGCAGGCGTGCAGCGCATCAATTGGAACGAGCACCTCGCCGTCGACGGCACGCTCGCGGTCGACGCGGTGAGCACGGCGAGCACATTGCGCCACACGCAGTTCATCGCACAACGCGTCAAGGATGCGATCGTCGATCAGTTCCGCGCAGCGAACGGCGAGCGCCCGAGCGTCGATATCGAACGGCCGTCGGTGCGCATCAACCTTCGCTTGTATAGGAACCAGGCAACGCTGTCGCTCGATCTTTCCGGCACTCCGTTGCATCGCCGCGGTTGGCGACGCGGGCAGGGCGAAGCACCGTTGAAGGAAAACCTCGCCGCCGCGATGTTGCTGCGCGCCGGCTGGCCGGAAATTTTCAAGGCAGGCGGCGCGCTCGTCGATCCGATGTGCGGCGCGGCGACATTGCTGATCGAAGGCGCACTGATGGCCGCCGATGCCGCGCCGGGTTTGCAGCGCGAGTATTTCGGCTTTCTCGGCTGGCGCGGTCACGACCGTGAGCTCTGGTCGAATCTGCTCGATGGCGCCAAACAGCGGGCAGAAAACGGACTGCGCGCGCTGCCTTCGCTGTTCTTCGGATATGACAACGATCCGCGCGTGCTGAGCGAAGCCAGGCGAAACGCACAAGCCGCCGGTGTCGCGG
>Ga0157372_10009166_pt1 | contig 10515 bp, 12 predicted proteins | sample C55metaG_FD_115307 | JGI IMG/M metagenome (GOLD analysis project Ga0157372, IMG submission 115307) | Corn rhizosphere microbial communities from Kellogg Biological Station, Michigan, USA - C5-5 metaG | ecosystem: Host-associated > Plants > Roots > Rhizosphere > Soil | place: USA: Michigan...
CCACCGAGTGAGTACCTTCCTCTGCGAAGTGGGTTTGGTGCAGGGACGAAAGATTTTCATGGGAGAGCGAATGCGTTGCGCGTGATTCTTGCCGACGCCAGCACCCGCGATTCAGGAAGCGACTTCGCGACGGAAGAACTGGTCGAATTGGTTTGCGACATCGATGACATGACGCCCGAGTATTTGGCGGCCGTCGCTGACCGAGTTCGCGATGCTGGAGCCCTCGACGTGACACTGCTGTCGGTTGCGATGAAACGCGGTCGCCCTGGTTCGCGGATCGAGGTGTTGTGCCGCACCGCCGATGTGGTGCGGCTCGAAGCAATGCTCCTCGTCGAGACGACGACGATCGGTGTGCGCCAGCGCACAGTTCGACGACGTGCGCTCGCGCGGGAAGTGGTCAAGCTGACCGTGCTCGGGCATGAGATCGCGGCGAAGTTGGTGATGCTGCCCACAGGGCGGCGTCGGGCAAAGCCCGAGTTTGTCGATGTGCAGCGTGTCGCACTGGCGACAGGACGACCTCTACGGGATATTTCGAGTTTGGCCGCCATCGAAGCGGAACGGTACTCGAACGCTTAGTGTAGGCCCTGTAGGCTATTAGCGGGCGAACGTCGCCCGCTGTTTTCGAGCGGACAATCAGGAGAGATCAATGCTCGCTTTGGGAAGAAAGGTCGGCCCTGTGCTCATGCTCGTTGCGCTCTCCGCGACGGCGACGGCACAGCAAAAGGCCTGTGAGATCGACGAGGGAACGCCGAACCAGGTCGCGCGCGCTGTGCTCGACTTGCAGTTGGCACAGAGCGCCTCGAAGCCGGAGGATGCAGCGGGCAAGCTCAAGGACGCCGTGAAGCTGCTCAATGAGGGCGACCTCAAGAAGAATCCGACCGGACGTTCGTTCGTGTTGGGTAAGACGCTTGTCATGTGGCTCGCACAGCCCGGAATGACGAGCGGTATGACGACGCGCGGCGCCGTCGGTCTCACGACCGAACCCGCCGCACCATTCGACATCATCGCCGGCATCGACTCGGCGTTCACGGTCGTCGAGGCGTCGAATCCGGATTGTGCGTCGCAGACGGCGGCGTGGCGCCAACAGAAGGGCTGGGTTGACCTCGTCAACCAATCCTTCGAGCTCGCGAATACCGACAAGCTCGATTCGGCGGTGACGCTCGCGAAGCGTTCGCTGCAGTTGTCCAAGAACGCACCGTACGGCTTCATGGTGCTCGCCCAGTCGGCGGCCAAGCACAATCAGAGCAAGGAAGCGATCGACTACTACAAGCAGGCGATCGCGGCGGCCAAGGACACGTCACAGGCCGACGCGCGTCGCCAGATTCTGTTGACGCTCGGTAACTATGCAGCAGAGCTGGCCGACGCTGCACCGGAAGCCGAGAAGGCGTCGCTCTTGAACGAGGCCAAGACCGCGTTCGACGCATTGGCAAAGGACCCGGGCACCAAGTTCGCGGACGCCGCGCGAAATGGTCAGGCGCGTTTGGCGGCCGCGCGTGGCGACACGGCGGCGATCAAAGGATCCTACGCCGATCAACTCGCGAACCCGAGCGCTTTCTCATACAACTCGCTCATGAACGCCGCGGTGACCGCGGCGCGAACAGATCAGAACAAGGACGCGATCAAGCTGTTCGAGGCGGCCCGCACTATGAATCCGTATCACCGCGACGTCCTGTACAACCTCGCACGCTTGTATCTGCTCGACAGCTCATACACCAAAGGCATCCCCGTCGCACGTCAGTTGATCGCCGTTGATCCATCCAACCCGGACGACTATCAACTGCTCGCGATCGCGTATGCGAGCATGCAGAAGGGCTACACGGCCAAGTCGAAGGAATACGAGGCAAAGGCCCGGGCGCTGGGTCAACGGGCCAATACCTCGAAGTCGGCCGCTGTCCAGAAGGCGGCGTTGGATTCGGCGGTGAAGATCAATCCGTTGATCAAGGCCTATCAAGACTCGACCAAGTTTGCGGTCGACTCCGCGCTCAAGTATCAGACGGCAATGACCAGCCTGCCGGCGAAGGTCACATTCACCGAGTTCACGGCAACGGACGCCAAGACGACGATCGGCGGAACGGTGGCAAATCAGACGGATGCGGCGAAGTCATTCCACCTCAAGATCGACTTCGTCGACAAAGCAGGCACCGTCGTCACGTCGCAGGACGTTTCGGTTGGCCCGGTGCAGCCGCATCAGAGTACGCCGTTCACGGCGACCGCAACCGGTGCCGGAATTGTCGCGTTCAAGTATGGACCGATTAGCTGACCGCTAACGATTGTGAAACCCATGAGCGCGCCCACCGACGAGTCGGTGGGCGCGTTTCTTTGGCGCGAATCAGATCCGGTAATGTCTCGTGAGAGCGAACCCAAGTTGTGCATTTGGCTTGATTTCGGGCCTTTGATCTCCTACATTGCATGAGCTATCGCCGAAGCGTTTTCACACATCGCATTCGGCCTGTCGGGGGGAGATCGCTTTGGCGTCTCCCCCATTGCAATGGTGGGTTGCATGGTTCGCGTGAAAGGTGTTCAGGCCGGCAGTGTCGCCGAGGAATTGGGGATCGTTTCCGGGACCGAGCTGCTCACGGTCAACGGGCGCGAGCTTGCTGACTTCCTCGACTGGGAGTTCCTGACCGCCGACGACGAGCTGATCATCGAAGCGCGTCTCCCCGACGGAGAAACGATCGTGTATGACGTCGAGCGTCCCGAAGGTGAAGGGATGGGCGTCGAGCTCGAGCCGCCGACGATCCGTCGCTGTGCGAATCGTTGCGAGTTCTGTTTCATCGAGGGTCTGCCGAAGGGTCTGCGCAAGCCGCTCTACGTTCGGGACGACGATTACCGCTTGTCGTTCGCGTATGGCAACTTTGCGACGCTGTCCAACCTGAAAGACCGCGACATCGCGCGCATCCTCGAGTACCGGCTGTCGCCCCTCTACATCTCGGTGCATGCCACTCCGTGGGAAGCGCGCAAGGTTCTGCTCAACAATCCGCGTGTACCGAACATCGTCGAGCAACTCACCAAGCTGGCCCAGGGCGGCATCCAGTTCCACGGCCAGATGGTGATCGTGCCGGGCCTCAACGACGGCGAGATTCTCGAACAGTCGATGCGTGACCTATGGGCGTTCGGCGACGCGGTGTTGTCGGTCGCCATTGTTCCGGTCGGCCTCACGCAGTTCTCGCATCTCTACACTGGCAAGAGCATGGACCGCGGTTCCGCAGAGAGTCTGCTCCAAGCGATCGATCGCTGGGCGGAGCGGGCTCGTGCCGAGCGCGGAGAGTCATGGGTGTACGGATCAGACGAGCTGTACCTGCTCGCGGAGCGCCCATTGCCGGCGTCCGAGTATTACGGCGACTTCCCGCAGATCGAGAACGGCGTCGGCGCTGTTGCCGCGCTTCGTCAGCGCGTGCGCGACGGGCTCGACTCCCTTCCACGACTCGACGGTCGCCGCATCGGCGTCGTGACCGGCGTCTCGATGGCGGCGCTGATGCCCGAATTGCTCGAGCAGATCTCCACCACGACCGGCGCGCATTTCGAGCTTATGATCGCCGAGAATTCGCTCTTCGGTCCGACCACGACCACGGCGGGCTTGCTCGTCGGCGCCGACATTCGTCGCGTGTTGAGTGAACGTCGCGATCTCGACCTTGCGCTCATTCCGGCAGAATGCATCAACGACGGCGGGGTGTTCCTCGACGACGAATCTTTCATCGCGTTGCGCGAGGAAATGCCCATGCCTGTGTTCCCGTCCTACGATTTCATCGACGTGTTGACGCACGAGACCGAGCAACGCCTCGCCGAGGCGGTCGCGTGACGACTCCCGTTGTCGCGTTGATCGGTCGGCCGAACGTCGGAAAATCTGCGCTGTTCAATCGCATCGTTGGCGATGAAAGCGCGATCGTGTCGGAAGAGGCAGGGACGACGCGTGACCGGCATTTTGCCGAGACCGACTGGTCGGGACGCAAGTTCTGGCTCGTCGACACCGGCGGTATCAACGACGATCCGCGCGCGCCGATGGACGTCGAGATTCGCCGTCAGGTCGACGAAGCCATCGGTGAGGCCGATCTGCTGCTCTTTGTCGTCGACGCCAAAGTCGGTCTGCATCCGAGCGACTATCACGTGTCCGAACTGCTGCGCAATTCGGGCAAGCCGTGGATGGTCATCGCGAACAAAGTTGACGATCCGCGCATGACCGATTTCTACGAGTTCTATTCGCTCGGCGTCGAAGAAGTCTTTCCGGTATCGGCGATCAACGGGAAGGGCTCCGGTGATTTGCTCGATGCGGTTCTCGCGCGACTTCCAGAAGGCGAAACCGAGTCCGAGGAAGCGCTCCGTGTGGCCGTCATCGGGCGCCCGAACGTTGGCAAGTCGTCGTTCGTCAACAAGCTGCTCGGGCAAGACCGGCTCGTCGTATCAGAGGTTGCGGGAACGACTCGTGACGCGATCGATACGCCGATGCGGTACCATGGCCGGCAAATCATCTTCGTGGACACGGCTGGCCTGCGTCGTCAGAGCAAAATCGATGACGGCATCGAGTTCTACTCGTCACTTCGCACCCGGCGCGCAATCGAGCGCGCCGATATCTGCATCTTGATGGTCGACGCGACTGAAGGCGAGATCCAGAATCAGGATCTCAAGATCGCCGCGCTTGCATGGGAGGCCGGTCGCGGCCTTATTCTCGTCGTCAACAAATGGGATCTTGCGGAGAAGGACGACAAGGCATCGGCGAAGTACGAGAAGGCCGCAGGCGAAAAAGCACCGTTCCTCAAGTTCGTGCCATTTCTGTTCACGTCGGCGCTCACGGGCCAACGCGTGAACCGCATTCTCGACGTCTTGCTAGAGGTCGAGCAAGAACGGGCCAAGCGCATCACGACATCCGAGGTGAACGAGAAGCTCGGCGAGCTCGTCGCGCGTCTGCAGCCACCGCAGGCCGCCGGTCGTGAGGTGAAGCTCAACTACGCAACCCAAGTCGAGACCGACCCGCCGACCATCGCCGTTTTTGGTAACGCACCCGATTTGGTGGAGGAGCATTACGTGCGGTATCTGCACAATGGCTTCCGATCGTTTTGGGGTTTCACTGGAAATCCGCTGCGCATCGTTCTGCGCCGCAAAGCCGGGCGATGATTCAGCTCGTCGCCGCGATCGTTGCCTCATATCTCCTGGGGTCGATTCCCGCGGCGTACTTGGCGGGAAAATCCCGAGGCATTGATCTCCGCAAGCACGGATCCGGAAACCTGGGCGCGACGAACGTCATCCGCGTCCTCGGCACCAAGATTGGCTTGCTCGTGTTCGCGTTCGACATGGCGAAGGGCGCTCTCCCGGTCGCACTCTTGCCGCGCTGGGTGACGGGGGCGCCGCCCCCGGTCAGTGATCCAATCACCATTGGCATCCTCTGCGGCATCGCCGCGATCGTCGGACACGTCCGTCCGGCCTACTTGAAGTTCGGACGAGGAGGGAAGGGGGTCGCCACAGCTGCCGGCGTGTTCCTCGCCCTGGCCCCAGTCCAGACAACACTCGCGCTTCTGATCTTTGCCGTCGTGCTCTTGTCGAGCGGATTCGTTTCGCTCGGGTCGCTCACGAGCGCCGCGATGCTGCCGATCTTGCTCGGCGTGACCGTGGGTGTTCGGTCTCTGCTCTTTGCGATCAGCGTTGTGATTGCGCTGTTCGTCTTCTGGACCCACCGGGCGAACATCGTCCGCCTGCGAAACGGCGAAGAGCATCGCTTTGGCAAAGCAGGCAAGCCCGCGAAGCGCCCAGCGGCGACCCTCGCCATCAGCCTCGTCATCGTGCTCGCTGTTGCAATTGCCGCGAGGCTCGCCTAGTGCGGTGCGCCGTCGTTGGAGCCGGCGCGTGGGGAACCGCGCTTGCCAATCTTCTTGTCGACAACGGATTCGATACCATCCTTTGGGCGCACGAACAGGATGTGGCGAGCTCGATCAACGAACACCACGAGAATCGACGGTTTCTCACCGGGCTTCCGCTGTGTGAGGGCTTGCGCGCGACCAACAGCCAGCGCGAAGCGCTCTGTGACGCCGACATGGTCATCTACGCTACGCCGTCGAACTATCTGCGCCGGCTCGCGATCGATGGCGCCGCTCACGTTCCGAGCGACGCGATCTTGGCTGTTGCGACGAAAGGCATTGAGCGCGGCACTCTGTCGCTCATGACGTCCGTCATTGAGCACGAAGTTCCGGGGCGGGCCGTGGTTGGCATTTCGGGCCCGAGCTTTGCCGCCGAGGTAGTTGCGGGGCATCCGACGGCGATCGTGGCCGCGTCGGCCAATCTGGACGCGGCATTGGCCGTTCAAGGAGCGCTGAGTAGTTCGACATTCCGTGTCTACACGAATTCGGATGTCATCGGCGTCGAGCTTGGCGGCGCGCTCAAGAACGTCATGGCGGTGGCGACCGGAATTGTCGAAGGCGTGGGGCTCGGTTACAACTCGCGCGCCGCGCTCATCACACGTGGATTGCACGAGATGACGCGGCTCGGCGTTGCGCTCGGCGCGGAGGCGGCGACGTTTGCCGGCCTCGCCGGCGTCGGCGACCTCGTGCTCACATGCACCGGATCTCTGAGCCGAAACCGTGCGCTTGGTTTGGAAATTGGGAAAGGTGCGTCGCTACAGGAGGCGCTGGCCGGAAAGGAAACCGTCGCCGAGGGCGTGCCGACAACGGCCAGTGCGCTCGAGCTCGCGGCCAAGCACCATGTCGACATGCCCATCGTCCAGATGGTGTCTCGTATTCTCTTTGAGGGCCACGCCGCGCGCGACGCGGTGCCCATCCTCATGGCTCGCGAACTTCGATCGGAGCAAGACTTGTGAGCCCATCGTCACGCGCTGCTTCACGCACTGCGGCCTCGGCCGAACCCGTTCAGGAATTCTTCTCGATCGGTGAAGTGTGTGACCTCACCGGACTCAAGCCGCACGTGCTGCGGTATTGGGAAAGCCAGTTTCGATTTCTAAGCCCCGCGAAAAATCGGTCGGGGAACCGCGTCTATCAACGGCGCGAAGTCGACCTCATTATGCTCGTCAAGCATTTGCTCTATGAGGAGAAGTACACGATCGAGGGCGCCCGCCAAAAGGTGGACGAGCATCGTAAGGGAGGCGACCTCAAGGTCATCGCGCGAGGCGCGTTGACTGTCCAGGCGCTCGAGTCGCTCGAGTCCGAGCTGAGGGAATTGGTCGCGATGCTCGAGTCGCCAGACGGCACCGGCTGATCGGATGCGCCTGCTGATTACCAACGATGACGGAATACTGGCCCTCGGCATCGAGTGCTTGCGGGCCGCGGCGGATCCACTCGGTGAAGTGACCGTGGTCGCGCCCGATCGCGAGCAGAGCGCGACGAGCCACTCTCTCACGCTGCATCATCCGCTGCGGCCGATTCCACGCGGTGAGCGGCGCTGGCAGGTCGATGGCACACCGACGGATTGCGTGATGCTCGCCATCGAAGCACTCATGCCGGAGCGCCCCGACTTCGTGTTGAGCGGGATCAACCACGGCCAGAACATGGGCGAAGACGTGTTGTACTCGGGCACCGTCGCGGCCGCGATGGAAGGCCTTGCGCTCGGCGTCCCGTCGATCGCGATCTCATTCGCGGGCGGAGATCTTCGCGCTGACGTGACGCAGCTGAGAGAGCAGGTGAAGGTGCTCACCCCGCTGCTCAAGCATCTCACGTCGCTTCCGAAGTTCCCGAGCAAGACGTTGTTCAACGTGAACTTACCGCCGCGACCTGCCGGTGAAGTGAAAGGCGTGAAGCTCACGCGCCTCGGCCGCCGCGTGTATTCGGCATCGGTCGCGCCGATGAAAGATCCGTGGGGCCGGCAGATTTATTGGATTGGCGGAGGAGAAATCAGCTGGAGCGGTGAAGAAGATTCAGATTTCCGCGCAATCGAAGATGGCTATGTGTCGGTGACGCCGCTGCATCTCGACCTCACATATTACGACATATTGCAAGGAGCCGGGACGTGGTGGCGCGACCTGTAGACGGCGAGCTCCGCGGCGCGCGATTGCGTCTCGTCGAGGCGCTCCGCGAGAAAGGGATCCGCGATCTCTCCGTGCTGCGCGCCTTCGAGATGACGCCGCGCCACATGTTCGTTCCAACGGGATTGCGCCATCGCGCCTATGAGGATGCGCCGTTGCCGATCGGAAACGGACAAACGATTTCGCAGCCGTGGGTTCACGCCCGCTATCTCGAGCTGCTCCATCTGACAGGAAAGGAGCGCGTGCTCGAGATCGGTACAGGCTCGGGTTACCAAACGGTGCTGTTGGCGCACTTGGTTGCTCAGGTGTTTTCGATCGAGCGAATTCCGGCGTTGATGCAGCAAGCTCGTGAGAACATCCAACGTGCCGGCGTCAACAACGTGTCTGTGCTCCTCGGCGACGGCACGATTGGGTGGCGCGAGTACGCGCCGTACGACGCGATACTGGTGAGCGCGGGCGCGCCGTCGATTCCACAGCCGCTGTTGGACCAGTTGGCTGAGGGCGGGCGACTGCTCATTCCGGTTGGCGATCGTGAGGAACAGAAGCTCATTGTCGCCGAACGAAAGAACGGCCACATCACGATGCGCGACGAGGCGCCGGTTCGCTTTGTACCTCTGCTCGGTTCACACGGTTGGAACGGCGATGCAGGCGGGACTGGAGGGGCATAGGTGCGATTGCATCTCCTCGTGCGAGGTCGCGTGCAAGGCGTAGGATTTCGCTGGTACGTGCGCGAGCTAGCGCGCAAGCTTGGTTTGTCGGGCTGGGTGCGCAATTGTCCCGATGGAGCGGTGGAAATCGCAGCAGAAGGAAGTGAAGAATCGCTTCAGCGCCTTCAGCGCGAGCTGCGAATAGGCCCGCCTGGCGCCGTGGTTTCGTCCGTCGAGGATCTCGATCCGCTCGATCAGCTTCACGATCATCCTTTTGCGATCATGAGGTAGCTGTGACAGCCGCGGAGACCAAACAAACCGAGAATGAGCTGGAACGCCGCGTCAAAGGACTCGTCCGCGACGTCCCCGATTATCCGAAGCCGGGCATTCTGTTCAAGGACATCACACCGGTTCTCGCAAACGCATCCGTGTTCGCGGCGGCGACGGACTCGATGGCTGATGCCTTTGCGGATGGCAACATCTCACATGTCGTCGCAATCGAGAGCCGCGGGTTCATCCTGGGCGGCCCAGTCGCGCAGCGGTTGGGGGCCGGATTCATCCCGGTTCGCAAACCGGGAAAGCTTCCGTCGCTGACCCGAAACGAGCGTTATGAGCTCGAGTACGGGTCCGATGTCCTCGAGGTGCACGCGGACGCATGTGGCGAAGGAGATCGCATCCTCATCGTCGACGATGTGCTCGCCACCGGCGGAACCGCCGACGCAACCCGGCGGCTCATCGAGTCACTGGCGGCGACGGTTGTTGGCTTCTCGTTTCTCATCACGCTCTCATTTCTTTCTGGCCAGCAGCGTTTGCTCGGCCGGCGTACACATACGATCGCGGTGTATTGATGCGGCGTTCCGGATGAGCCGGGCGCCTGTCGCGGATGGGACGGCGGCAGATTAACTTCTAATGTTGCCCAGGATGGATCTTCGGCGGTTACCGGCCGTTGACCCATCCAACACGTCGCCCCTGTAGCTCAGATGGATAGAGCAGCGGTTTCCTAAACCGTTGGCCGCGTGTTCGAGTCACGCCAGGGGCATTGGACCGACCTCACCACTTATCAAATAATGACCAGCACTCGTACCGATCCCGACAACGCTTCCGGAACCGCCAGTGCGGCCGATCGTGCACAGACTTTCATCGACTGGACCCGTGTGAATGCGCGGCTGCTGACGATCGGCGCCGCGATCATCGCGGTCGCCGCCGCAGCCTATTGGTTCTACCTCCGGTCACAGGAGATTCAATCGGCGAACGCGGAGAAGGCGCTCATGAACGCCAAACAGTCAATGAGCGCGGGGAACCTGACGCTGGCCCAAAGCGACCTACAAAAGGTCTACTCGCGCTATGGATCGACGTCGGCTGGCGTCGAGGCGGCGATGCTGTTGGCGCAGATGGACTTCGATGCCCACAAGGTCCAGGATGGCATCTCGATGCTCGACAAGGTGTCCGGCTCTGGGGCGGCATCACGGATGGAATCGACGATTCTCGGCCTGGAAGGCGACGGCTATATGCAGATGGGAAAGCCCGTCGAGGCGGCCAAGCGCTATGAGCGGGCCGCCGATGCGACGACAGCCGAGGCCGAAAGAGCTTACCAGCGGTCGAAGGCGGGCCGGGCATACACAGTAGCCGGTGATACCGCCAAGGCGCGGCAGATCTGGACGAGCATGCTCAACGATCCGACCGCGCAGTCGATGGCACCGGAAGCGAGGATCCGCCTGGGCGAGCTGACCGCCCAGGTCGCAAAGCGGTAGCGATTCGCGGGTCCGCTGAAACTGGTCCGGCGTCAACGGAAGTCTTCGTTTTCGCTGGACCTTTCTCGTATCGCGATCATCGCCTTTCAACCGTCGTCCAGTCGACCGTCGGCGCCGACCCGCGGCGGCCGGAATCCCGAATCCGGATGACGGAAGC
>Ga0157372_10009167_pt1 | contig 10515 bp, 7 predicted proteins | sample C55metaG_FD_115307 | JGI IMG/M metagenome (GOLD analysis project Ga0157372, IMG submission 115307) | Corn rhizosphere microbial communities from Kellogg Biological Station, Michigan, USA - C5-5 metaG | ecosystem: Host-associated > Plants > Roots > Rhizosphere > Soil | place: USA: Michigan...
CCTGAACTGCGGCAGCTTCCGGTGATCTTAATGTCAGCGGGCGGGAGCAAGAAGGATCAGGCAAGCAGCACGACTACTGGAGCCAGAGCATTCCTGGCAAAACCAATTGAGAACGAACGCCTGCTGCAGGAAATTGGAAAGTGTCTCGATCTGAGATGGACATTTGATCGTCCTCAAGAGCTGCCTCCTCCTGACCCCAACACCGTCGATCGGTTCGTCGTGCCCGAGCCGGCGGAGATGGAAGTTCTACGAGAGTTGGCAAGGACGGGCAACATGCGTTCAATTCGAGAACATGCCGATCGTCTTGCGGCGCTCGACCCGCAATATCGCCCGTTTGCCGACCGGATGAGGCAGTTGGCCCAGAGTTACCAATCCAAGACTCTTCTCAGTCTTGTGGAAAAATACACGCGGCAGGAACAGGTGGTGGAGTAAATGAAAAACCCTTCGTTGCAGGACCTTCAGGAACGCACGATCTTAGTCGTGGACGATACGCCTGCGAATCTCGCGGTAGTGGTGAATTATCTGGAGAACAACAGCTTCCAGGTAGCGGTCGCACAAGATGGCGAAGAGGGCATCACTCGGGCGCAATTCGTCCGCCCGGATCTCATCTTGCTCGATGTGATGATGCCGGGCATCAGCGGTTTCGAAACCTGTCGGCGCTTGAAGATGATCGACGAGATGCGTGATATCCCGGTGATCTTTATGACTGCGCTTGCAGATATTAGCGACAAAGTCGCCGCGTTCGCGGCAGGAGGAATTGATTACGTCACAAAGCCAATCCAAATCGAAGAACTTCTTGCGCGCATTAATACACATCTGACGTTGCGGTCCGCACAGCAAAAGCTCGCCACACAGAACGCGAGGCTACAAGCTTCTGAGGTCCGTTACAGAAGGCTTTTTGAAACGGCTAAGGATGGCATCTTGCTGATCGATTTTGAGAGTGAACGAGTCACGGATGTCAACTTATCAGCTCTTAACATGCTCTGTTATAGCCGCAGCCATTTCCTCAATCACAAGCTCTGGGACATCGAGGCGTTTAAAGACATTCCAGCGTGCCGGACCGCTCTTGCCGAATTGCGTGAAACAGAACTGGTCAGGTTCGATCACTGGCAGCTCAAGACTGGGCAACATGCGTCGATCGACGTCGAATTTGTGGGCAGCATTTATGAGGTAGACGGCTCCAAGATCGTCCAATGCAACCTCCGAGACATTACCGACCGAAGGCAGGCCGAGGCGCGTATCCGCTATATGGCGCTTCACGATGCGCTCACGGGACTGCCGAATCGCGTTCTACTGCAGGACCGGCTCGCTCAGGCGACCGCTTTGGCTCATCGTAATCAGAAGTACGTAGCCGTGCTCATGCTGGATTTGGATCGGTTCAAGGATGTGAATGATTCTCTCGGGCACCACGTAGGTGACCGCCTTCTGGAAATAGTTGCTACGCGCCTGCGAAGTTGTCTGCGCGAGAGCGATATTGTGGCTCGGCTGGGAGGCGATGAGTTCGTAGTAGCCCTTCCTGAGATCACGGACGATCGGAATGTCGCTGGAGTTGCGGAGAAGATATTGGCATCACTCAGCAAGCCGTTTCAAATCGAAGCTCATGAACTGCATATATCTGCCAGCATTGGCATTGCCCGGTACCCGTCTGACGGAGAAAACCCGGAAGCCTTGCTGCAAGCGGCGGATGCAGCGATGTATGAGGCCAAGTCAAAAGGCCCCGGCATTCATCGTTATTTCACACCTGAGTTGAATGAAGCGACGCAACGGCGGGTAATGCTGACCAAAGATCTGCACCATGCCTGTGAACGGGGTCAGTTTGTTCTTCACTATCAACCTCAGGTTTCCACGAACTCAAGTGCTATCACCGGATTTGAAGCATTGCTGCGATGGAAGCATCCAGAACATGGCATGATTTCTCCTGCCCAATTCATTCCACTTTTGGAAGAACTGGGATTGATTATCGAAGTCGGACGCTGGGTATTGACAACAGCATGTCTGCAAAATGCTAAGTGGCAGAAGGAGGGGCTACCTTCGGTTCGGATGGCAGTTAATCTGTCGGCACATCAATTTTATCGAGGAGACATCGTGCGTACGGTCCAGGAGGTACTCTGTGAGACCGGGCTGAATCCTAAATGGCTGGAACTTGAGCTGACAGAGACCCTGACATTGGACGATACAGAAGCAACGATCAATATCATGCAGGAACTGAAGCGGATCGGGGTTAGCTTATCGCTTGACGATTTTGGTACTGGTTGGTCTTCGTTGTCGTACTTGCGTCGCTTCCCTCTGGACCGGATCAAGATTGATCGAGCTTTCATGCGCGATCTTTCTCAACCAGGATCTGCGGCAGTCGTGAGGAGCATTGTTAGCCTGGCGCGGAACCTCAATCTCACCTGTATTGCCGAAGGTGTCGAAACTCACGAACAGCTTCGTTATTTACAAAAGCAGATGTGCGGTGAACTCCAGGGCTATTTGTATAGTCCGGCCGTGCCGGAACAAGCGTGTACGGAGTTGCTGCGCCACGGAAAGCCGGAGTTCACCACGGTACCGAATGGAGCCGAGGCTGTAATGACCGGGCAGCCGATTCAAGGTTTCCAGATAGAATCTGACCGTCTGTAGGTCCACCAGGGGCGATCGATTCGTGTCCAGTTAGCTTCACATCCGTCTTTGCCTGGCCAAGGAGAAGCTGATGGTCGGTCAAATCAAATCCGAAGTCAATTTCTGCTCGCAGGATGAGATTCGTTTTTATAAGTCACTTGAGGAAGACTCCTGATCGTGCGTTCCCATTGGGGGCCTCACCGGGGTCGACGCATGCGGGCAAAGTGGCAGTTTTGCCAGGCCTTAAGGTAACAATCTGACATTTTCGGCGCATTACGCGCCACCAGGGATGCGTCACAATCGCGCAGAAACACAATTCGCGGAACCGCAAGAGATTTTATGGAAGATTAGGCGCATACGTGACCCAAGGTTGGGTCGTGAAACCTAGCCTTCATTCTTGTTCGCAGGGAGTCAGGTGTGAAGCTGATACCACAGATACCGAGACGACTATTTGGAACTCTTTCCTAGCGCGAGGAAGAGACACCCTGTCCAAGTGCTTGCACTTCGGTGCTATATGGATTGCCCGACGGTTGCGAAATCCTATTCCACAAGCTCAATCACCGACGGCGCTTCAAGACTCAAGTCCGGTAACGAAAGACTTTGCCTCCTGCGCCGCCCGGAACTGTTGGGCTAAAGGCCGTTTGTCCTCAAGGGTTGGAGGTTGTTAGCGTCGCGAGTGATCAGGTCTTCAGCAGCGCCCCAAATTTCATGAGTGCCGTCCAAAACAATTCGATACGCGCCAGTACGGTCGAACAAGCCCTAACGGCGGAACTAGTTTCGCTGCTCTTCGGTTCGCCAGCGGTACCCCTCATCAATGGCGTCGTCGCCGGTGTGACCACCATCGTGCTTTGGCGTGTCTTTCCATTGCGGGTTTCAATTTCCTGGTTCATCGTGTCGATCTGTATTGTCGTCGCGCGGATGACACTATGGTTGCAATTCAGGAGGCGCCCCAGCGCAGATGTACATGTATGGGCACGTCGCTTTACGGCGGCCACGGTTATCACAGGTTGCGTTTGGGGCCTCCTTGGGTCGACAGCCCTTGTCGCATCTGACCCTTTCCGTTACGTCTTCGCGGCTTTCGTTATCGGCGGATTGTGTGCCGGAGCGGCGATGCGTCTGTCACCCCACCCACCGGCTTTTTACGGCTATATTGTTGCCTCGGCGCTTCCCATGGTGATACTGCTGCTGGTTAGGGGCGGCACAGTTTCGGTTTGCATGAGCGGATTGCTGCTGACGTTCATCACCGTCATGATTCTTGTAGCACGGGAGAATCACCAACGTCTGGCCGATTACATTCGTCTCAAAATTGAGCAGGAGGTGATGAATGCTGAGCTGCAAAGGGCGACTCGCGACCTTACTACAGTCGCGAAGTTGCTCCAGATCTTTGTCGAGCATGCTCCCATAGCCCTTGCGATGTTCGATCGAGAAATGAGGTATTTATCCGTAAGCCGCCGATGGGCGGAAGATCACAACACCGACGAACGGTCGATTCTCAGCCGGTCCCACTACGACGTCAACCCCGATCTGCCTGAACGCTGGAAAGAGACACATCGGCGTGGATTGGATGGTGAGACGCAAAGAGTGGAGGAAGACAGGTTTGACGGGCGTGATGGTGATCTCGAGTGGATTCGATGGCAGATTATGCCATGGCGAGGCGAAGACGGATCTGTGGGCGGAATCGTCATGCTGTACGAAGACATTACCGACCGCAAGAAGGCCGAAGCTGCGTTACGTCAAAGCAAAGATCTACTTCAGCTTTTCATCGACCGCGCACCGGCCGCTTTGGCTATGTTTGACCGCGAGATGCGGTACCTTGCGGTGAGCCGACGTTGGCTCGAAGACAACTGCTTAGTCGATAAAGAAATTCTGGGACGCAGCCACTACGAGGTGGTACAGAACATTCCGGAACGTTGGAAGCAGGCGCACCGGCGTGGCATAAATGGCGAGATGCTGAGAGGTGATGCGGAGCGCTTTGAACGGGCCGATGGTGTTGTTCAGTGGATCCGGTGGGAAGTCGTACCGTGGCGGGCATCCGACGGTTCCGTGGGCGGGATCGTTCTGTTTGTGGAAGATATTACGGAGCAAAAGCAGGCCGAAGAGCGGTTACGGCAAGCGGCGAGTGTGTTCACCCATGCACGGGAGGGCATCCTCATCACTGATGAGAGCGGCCACATCGTGGACGTAAACGACGCGTTTTCGCAGATCACGGGTTATTCCCGCGAAGAGGTGTTGGGTTGCAATCCTCGCCTGCTCAAGTCGGGCCTGCAGGACGATGAGTTCTACCTCAGTATGTGGCGCTCTCTCCATGAGACCGGCCATTGGTCCGGTGAAATCTGGAACCGCACGAAAAATGGGGAACTCTATGCCGAGATGCTGAACATGGCTGCGGTCAGCGATGCTGATGGACGAGTAGTGCGATATGTGGCCCTGTTTTCCGATGTGACTGAATTGAAGAACAAACAGCGGCAGCTCGAAACTATGGCACATTACGATGCGCTGACTGGATTGCCGAATCGGGTCCTTCTGGCGGACCGGCTACGCCAGGCGATGGCTCAGGCGAAGCGCCACAAACGAACAGTAGCTGTTGCATATATCGATCTCGATGAATTCAAGCAGATCAATGATTCGCATGGACACGGCATAGGCGATCAATTACTCAGGTTACTGGCACCGAGGATGAAAGAGAGCCTTCGAGAATGCGATACGCTTGCCAGATTGGGAGGAGATGAATTCGTCGCTCTCCTACTTGACCTACCAAACCCTGATGCCGCTTTGCCGATTGTGAGTCGCCTTCTAAAGTCATCAACGGAATCTGTCGCTATCGGCTCGCAGTCACTCCACGTTTCCGCGAGCATCGGAATCGCATACTACCCGCAAGCAGAAGAACTTGAGCCTGATCAACTCTTGCGGAGGGCTGATCAGGCGATGTATCACGCCAAACTCGCTGGTAAGAACCGCTATCACGTATTCGACCTTGTGCAGGACAGTTCAATCCGTGGACGACATGAGAGCCTGGAACGAGTACGATGTGCCCTGGCTGATGGTCAGTTCGAGCTACATTACCAACCGAAAGTGAACATGCGCTCGGGAGCGATCGTAGGTGCGGAGGCGCTCTTACGATTGCAGCATCCTGAACGCGGGCTGTTGTCGCCTGAGGAGTTCCTGCGGCCTTTAGAGGACCATCCACTGGGAATCGCAGTGGGGGAATGGGTCATCGACACTGTGCTTTCGCAGATAGAGGAGTGGGAATCCAACGGTCTCCAGATTCCGATCAGTGTAAACGTCAGTAGTTCGCAGTTGCAGTATCCAGCATTCGTCGATCGTTTGAGGACACTGTTCCAACACCACCGCCGGGTTAAGCCATCGAGCTTAGAGTTGGAGGTACTTGAAACAAGTGCGCTCCGGGATCTTCTCCAGACTGCTGAGGTGCTCGAAGAGTGTCACCGGATGGGGGTTGCAATCGCGTTAGACGATTTCGGGACCGGCTATTCCTCTCTTACTTACTTGAAGCGGCTACCCGCGCATGTTCTGAAGATTGATCGGAGTTTCGTGGGCGGCATGCTTGAAAATCCTGAAGACAAGGCGATCATCGAAGGGGTATTAAGCTTGGCGAAGGCATTTGACCGAGACGTGATCGCCGAAGGCGTCGAAACCACAGAACATGGAGTGATGCTGTTGGAAATGGGCTGTGAGCTAGCCCAGGGATATAGCATCGCCCGTCCGATGCCTCCTGCCGACTTCGCACGCTGGGTGAACACATGGCGTCCGGATTTACGTTGGGCTATTGCACCTATGCCTGGTTTAGAAACGATGAGAACGGATGTTCAGGTATCGCGGCCCGAACCATCAATGGTCTCACCGTGTAGCTGAAGTCACTTGCGGTAGGATCGTGGCCAATCCCGAAGTTACTTCCAAATAACTCACGCGGCTCCTCTCGAGTGGCCATCATCGCTCGTCGCCAGCTTGACTAGGACGTGCCGTGGGTTGGCCTTTCATCGTTCCTTGCCAGTTCCCACTGAAAGCAGCCGCCGCCCCATGGCCCGAAGCGCAGGCACTGTAATCCTCTCCAGATATCGGGTGCCGCCGTACGCCTTCTGCATCCAAAGTCGCCAAATCCACTCATGGTATCGACGGTCAGGACTGGCGAAGCGCTTGCATCAAAAAATGCGCGACAAACTCGGGTATTACTACGCCGCTAGAGCCATTCATCAGCATCGCCTGTGTGCCGACAAGTTTGAAACCTAATTCGTCGTGGGCGCTATGAGCTTGCCGGAACAGAACTCTTGGAGTCGTTGGGTCGAAAATTAGGCTGAGAATAGTTGTCGCATCGCTCCCACGATTGATTCTGAAACGATACGCGTCCAAATCTTCACATTCAAACCCGTGCTTATGTGAGATTTTGTTTATTGCGCAACAGTACTGTTTGAACGCATCTTTCAGCCGTTGCCACTCAACTCGTGCACCGCTGGCAAGCTGTTGCTGCTCTGACTTTGATTCGACTTCACCCATCGCTATCTCCCAGATGACGGATGGATTTGTCTTCGCGTAATTCTTAATCCACGTACTCGCTAAGTAGAACTCGGCACTTCGCAGAGCGCCGGTTCGTTGTGCTGAACGTCACCAACGCGAGGGTCTACAGGGTGCGAAGTCATCCGGTCTGCATCGTATAACCGTAATAGGTCCAACGGTGGGCGCACGATATTCCCCGGCGAAAGCCAGCGGTCCTAGTCGCTCGGCTTCAGCATTACGGCATTCGATTGTGAACAGACGCCATCACTGCATCTGGCATCGGTCCATGCAGAGCCAATTGGCACTGGGCCTGCGCGACCGGGACCGAAGCTGTCAAGCGTGGGAGCCCGCGTTCTCTTTGCATGCTCTTCACCATGCCGGGTGTACCTTTCCTGTAGTACGGCGATGAGATTGGTATGCAGTGTCTGGCGGACACCCGAGAAAGAAGGCGCAAACTGCGCTGATACGCGGCAACCTTCAATTTGTTGCCGCAGATGTTCATGCTGCACGAGCGGCGTGAACCTTTCTTGCTGGTGTCAAAAAAATGAACGATGCACCCCTCACATTCGGATGCGCCGAGTCTCCGGCTCGCTGAGGAGATTCGCAGTTCCCCCACCGGGGAGTTGAAGGCCATTGGTATCCTTCAAATCCGAAGTCGAATCCCGGTGAACTCATTCAGAACCGAGTCGCGGCGTCCCGCAAGTAGAGCTCGACGTTGGCGGTCGTCCAAGTGGCTATGCCGCTACCGAAAAAGTCCTGATCTTCTGTCCAGATTGGGCAACTGAGGAGCAGGGAGGTGGCCGCAATCGGCCAGTCGGCAATATCGCGTGAGCGCATTCTCTCGCGAGTTGTCGACTCGTGCTCTTCATAGAGACTTCGATCGAGAATCTCTACCAAGCCTGCCTGGCCAGACAGAACGCAGCGGCCGGCGTTGACATCCAAGTTTCGGGTCGTCGAAATGACTTCGAGATATTTCTCGGCATCCTCAAAACAGACATCGGGGGTGAAGAACCGAACGGAATCTTCATAGGATTCGAGAAGCATACGGACTCGAACGCCGAATACGGCGCGTAGAAGAATGTTAGCGTCGAGCACCAGGCGCTTCTTCTCGCTCATTTTTTCCGTTGGGAACGCCAGCGCTTGAAGTCGGAGACAGCTTCTTCCTCCGAGATTCCTTCGGCATCCAGGATCTCTTGCCAACGTCCGGCGGCTTCCTTGAGGGATTGGCGCTCGGAATCGCTGCGCTTGCGCCGTGCAGGAATGAAGTAGCCGATTGTGTCGCCGTGACGGGTGATAGCCAAGGGGGCGTCTGATTCGAGCAGGTAGGTTGCGAGCTTATCCCGGAACTCTCTCATGCCGATCTTCTGGGTTTGCATGGCCACTCCTTGCGTACCGGTGCGTACACAAGTGTACCACTCTTTACGGCGATGCGGAGCAGGGAAGGCATCGATTGATCGTCAGTGTTGCGGGGGCGTAGCTCAGCTGATCAGAACGCCTGCCTGTCACGCAGGAGGTCGCGGGTTCGAATCCCGTCGCTCCCGCCAGCACACTTGACCCCATTTACATTGGCCTAAGACGAGCCAATGCGCAATCCACCCGGTTTCCATACTTACCGGCGGATCGACTAAGCAACTCGGTGTGAATCGCGGATAAAGGGCTGCCGAAGCACTGGTTAGACCATGGCTTGATCGGCCGCTACCAGAGCGCCTTTGTCTAACGAGTCCCAAATCGCGCCCATCAACTTGCCCCTCGGCGGCCCAGCGCTTCGCGTCGTTAACGAGATCGACGATGTGAATCCGGTATCCTCCCCACTCGGGCGTGAATCTCTCGAGACCGTACCGCTTCGAGGCTGGGCTTAGCGGCCTTGATTCGGGCTAGACAAGCATGGGGCATTGTGCCGGTGAGATTTCCCCACAACGGCACGGTAGATTCGTGATTGGCGGATTCAAGCCCGAAGCCAACAGTTTGGACTCATTGCTGGTCGGGCCCTATATCGGCAAAGAGCTTCGATACGTCGCCAGCGTTCGTGCTGGATTCCTGGCAGCATCCTCAGCGCGCCATGTAGGACGAGCTGCGTAAGCGCGCGAAACCTCGTTCCTCTCTGACTAGCGATCCCATTGCCATTGGAGGACCCTTCCTTGAGGTCTCAATTCCGCCGAAAGCTTACATGAACACAAGGCCGTTTTTCCGTTTCGGGAATCCAATAAGGCCACCTCACAGTGGAATGCAGCGCACGCCAGGGCGTTGCCTCAACCAGTCGCCCTAATCGTGCTGGAAAGCAACAGCGACTCAGATCTCTCTTGGCGTTCAGTCTGGTGGATCAAGTCTTTGAGCGTCGCGCCTTTGGCTTCGAAGCCTTACTTCTACAAATCTCGTGGATCGGCATCAGGACGAAGTACGTAGATGCGGTAGCTCGCCGGTCTCGTGGCCCCAAGGAAATTCCCTGCCCTGGAGCAGTGGCGGCCCATCGCGCCGTTCTTACCCCAACGAGAATCGACGCCGTGACGAGCATACCCGTTCCCAGCTTCGGCCAGTCCGGTCGAGGGTTCAGAATTGGCAGTGCCCGTGGCGCTATGAATACACTGACCACGCTGAACCAGTCTGACATCGTGGTATGACACGGAAGTGGGGTAGAGGTTCCGCTAATGGGAGGTGCCAGAGGAGCGGAAAGACAGTAGACTGTTACAACTCAGTCCAACGTGGAGCTTCTATGGACAACTCTAAAGCCGATACCAGTAGTTTGCGCGTGTGGGTGGTCTTTACGCTGTGGTCCGGCGTCCTCTTCGTTTTGCTCTTAGGGGCGGTGACCTTAATCTCGGCGGCGTTCAAGCTGAGTTCATCTTTGGCAGATGCGCTCTTTTATGCACTTGGCGCATCGGCGTTTCTAGCGTTGCCAGCCAGGTTTGCATGGAACCTGCTCTATCGTTGGACATCGAACTCCACTTGGTGGCCTTCGACTTTGCGACCACGCAGCCGCCCAGTTCCCATCCCCTCAACCCTCTCCGGAACACGTCCCACTGGGTGGCGGCAGGCCACGCCTTGGTCATGGTTCAACTATCGATTTCGCTGGGCCGGATATGTTGCCTTTGAGCGCACATGTCCAGTATGGCAACGTCTACTTGCCTGGATGCTGCTCTCCGTCTGTGGAGCACTTCTGCTCGCCGTTACCGCGTCTGGTATTCGCCTCATACTCATCGGTCTGTCAGGTTGGCACACTGGCGGCCCAATCCCGGTTCTAATGGGAGTTGCTATCCTCGCATCACCTGCGCTTGTGGTCCGCGCGATGATACGCCAATCCCGCGCTGGCAAACTTCGCGCCACCGTCGCCGAGTTGGAGCGACTGCGCGGCGAACGTGCCGCTTGGCGTCTGCGCGAACTACAACGGTCACTGCGTACCAAAATAGTAGC
>Ga0157372_10009168_pt1 | contig 10515 bp, 5 predicted proteins | sample C55metaG_FD_115307 | JGI IMG/M metagenome (GOLD analysis project Ga0157372, IMG submission 115307) | Corn rhizosphere microbial communities from Kellogg Biological Station, Michigan, USA - C5-5 metaG | ecosystem: Host-associated > Plants > Roots > Rhizosphere > Soil | place: USA: Michigan...
CAACACCGGCACTAGAAGCAGAGTCAGTACGGTCGAGGAGATCAAGCCACCGATCACGACAATCGCCAGTGGCCCTGAGATGAACGCCCCTCCCCCGGTAAACCCGAGAGCCATGGGGATCAAGGCAAAGATCGTCGCGCACGCCGTCATGATGATCGGTCGCAACCGCAGTCGGGCTCCATCGGTGATCGCCGTGCGGAGGTCCTCGCCGCGCCGGCGATATTGATTGATCAGATCGATCAAGACGATCGCGTTCGTGACCACGATGCCGATCAGCATCAGTAGACCCACCATCGCCGGCACCCCGAGCGGAGTGTCGGTGATCAAGAGCCCGGCAACTGCACCCGTTGCGGCAAACGGGATGGAGACCATCAAGATCAACGGTTGCACCAGGCTGCGGAAGGTGCCGACCATGATCATGAAGACCAACGCGATGGCCACCAGCATCGCCAGGCCGAGCTGAGTGAAGGCGTCACGCTGATCTTGGGCGGCGCCGCCGAGCGTTGCGGTGACGCCAGGCGGCAGGTCGGTCAGTGCATCAAGCCTGCTCTGAATCGTTGTCGTCAGCGCGCCAAGATCATTGACATCGGGTGTGGCGTTGATCGTCACCGACGGCGTTCCCTCGATTTGGGTCACCGTCGTCGGAGCCAGCACCTCTTGGACCTTCGCGACGTTCTTGACCTTCACTGCCTTGGCGCGTACGTCGGACAGCGCTTCCTGCTCGTCTTGCAGCTTCTTTTGCTTGGCCCGCTGCTCTTTGGTTTGCTGAGCCTGCGTGTCGGCCGCATCCTGCTGCTTGTCGACCTGCTTGATGCTCTCATCGATCTGGTCGATGCTGGCGTCGGTCTGATCTATGGCCTTCTCCGTTTGACTCACCGCACCTGACAGCTGAGCAACCTGCTGCGACCACTGCTGAGTCGCCAACTGGAAGGCCAGCTGGCCCTGAGTCACTGGAACGGGTGGAACCGAGGGATTCGCAGGAGGAGGCGGCGGTGGCTTTGGCGGGTTCGCCTTGAGCTTGGCCAGCTGCTTCTCGGTATCGGCCAGCTGGCGCCTCGTTTTGCTGAGCTGATCTAGGGTGTCCGAACGGTTCTTCAAGAGCTTGGTTCGCTGCTTGCGAAGCTCATCATTCTGATCTGCCGTGGCATCGTCGGCGATCCGTTGCTGCTCTTTGGTCAGCGCCTTCTGTTTGGCAGTGAGCTGGTCTTGGGCCTTCTTCTGAGCATTGGTTTGTTGCAGCTGGCTGACCGGCAGCTCGAGATTGCCGATATCGGCCGGGCTCGGTTCGTCCGCAGCCTGACTGCGGACGAAGATGTCTCGTTGCTCGCCAGCCAGAGTGACTGAGCCCACCCGGGTACCGCGCAGTGCGCTGGAGATCGCCTGACCCACATCACCTTGGGTAAAGCCCAGCGAAGCGGCCTTCTTCTTGTCGAGTGTGACCTTGAGCAACTTGCGCTGTTCCTCGAGGTTGGTGCGGATATTGGTGAGGCCTGAAATGCCGTCGAGCTCACGCTCGACGCGCTTGGCGCCGATTTGCAGGCTTGCGGTGTTCTCACTCTTGACGGTGACTGTCAGGTCGTTGGTCGACGATTGGTTGTTGGTGGTCGTCACGGTGATCTCACCGGCCGATTCCTCGAGTTCGGCCATCTGCTGCTGGAGCTGCGGGCGTACGGTGTCCGCTTTGGCATCCTCGGCAAGCAGCACCGTGAACTCCGCGGTATTGGTGGCCCGGCTCGCGCCTGGCACGAGGCTGCCGCCGATCGTGACCAAATAGTTCTTCACCTGGGGGTCACCGCGGAGCAGGTTCTCGACTTGCTCGGCCGCGGCGCTGGTGGTCGACAACCTCGTGCCTGGTGGCAGCTTCTGCTGAATCGCGAGGGTGGTTTGGTCGGTGACCGAGCCAATGAAGTCAGTTTTCAGGAATGTCGCGGAGCCCAGCGTTGCGACGAAGACCAGCAATGCGATGCCCAGGGTGATGAACGGATGGGTCAGGCCGAACCGCAGGATCGGCAAGTACCCGCGCTGTAGCCGCGTGACCTTCGTTTCCTCGGCCGTGTGAGTCTCGCCGGCTTCCGTCGCCCCGGACTTCTCGGGAGGGGCGGCCGCGAGCTGCTTACGCCGCGCTCCGCCGCGCAGAAACCAGTACGCGAGCACCGGCACGATGGACATCGAGACCAACAGCGAGGCACCCAGCGCGACGGCAACGGTGATCGCGAAAGGTCGGAAGAGCTCACCAACCACCCCGGACACGATCGCCACCGGCGCGAATACGGTGACCGTTGTCAGTGTGGACGCCGTGACCGCACCGGCCACTTCTTTGACCGACGCGAGGACATCGCTAGGCCGAAGGGTGCGATGCCCGAGATCCCGACGCTTGATGTTCTCCACGACGACGATCGAGTCATCCACCACCCGGCCTACAGCTACGGTGAGCCCGGCCAGCGTAAAGATGTTGAGCGAGTAGTCACTGAGCTGCACGCCGATCATGGCGATCAGTAACGACAGCGGGATCGAGATCGCCGTGATCAAGGTCGCCCGGATCGAAAACAGGAAGAACAAGATCACCAAGACTGCGAAGGCCAGACCCAGCAGCCCCTCTATTGCAAGATCATGGATCGACTGTTCGATCAGCGGCGCCTGATCGAAGATTGTGGTGATTTTGCTGTTGTTGCCGAGCTTCTGCTCGAGGCTAGGAATTCGTTCGCGCACCGTATGGGAAATCTCGACCGCGTCGGCATCGGTCTCCTTGAGAACAGCAACGCTGAGCGCCGGTCGCCCGTCAGCTCGCGCAATCGAGGTCGACTCGATCGAGTCCACCTTGACATCGGCAACCGCGGACAGTCTGATCGGACCGTCTGGAGTCGGCACCCGCATCGCCTGGAACTGCTTGACGGTGTTGGATGCTGTGCCCACCTCGACGGCGAGCTCGAGGTTCTTGTCAAAGCTTGTACCGGCCGGCGTCACCGTTGCCTGGCCCTGCACGGTCTGAGTGACCGCCTGGGCCGTCACGTCGTGCTTGCGCAGATCCTTCGGTCGCAGCGTCACCAACAGTTGGGTGGTGTCTTCGCCGGTTGCGGTGACACTGCGTACGCCGTCGATGCTGGACAGGTCCGGAATCACCACGTTCTCGACTTGGCGGCTCGCCACGTCGAGAGAGGCGTCTGAGGCCACGGCGAGCAGCAGCACCGGAATGTCGTCGGTCCTGCCGGTGATGACCTCGGTCTCGACCTGATCCGGCAGGGTGGGTTTGATCCCGTCCACGGCGTTGCGGACGTCCGCAACCACCTTGTCAGGGTCGAGGCCGTACTCCCATTCGACGGTGATCGTCGCGCTGCCATTGGACGAGGTCGATTGGACCTTTGTCACGCCCGATATGCCGGTCAGGGACCGTTCCAAAGGTGTCGAGACGTCATCGGCGACGATCTGCGGTGATACGCCGGGATAGGTCGCGGTCACGATCGCTGTCGGCACCTGAATCGACGGCAGCAGTTCCTGTTTGAGGTTGAGAGTTGCCAGCACCCCGAAAACGACGATGGCCAGCGTGGCGAGCCCGACGATCATGCGGTTGGCCAGGCTGAGCCGCGTCAGGGAGGTCATTCAGCAGGCTCCCTTCCACGCGCAATGCGGACCAAAACCATCGCCGCCGTACGATGGCGTCGACACAATCATTCGCGTTGAGCTTACAGTTAGCGCAACTTCGATAATCAAGACGTTACGATCTACTTCCAATCAGTGACGTACGAACAAAACGACAGGCGAGGACATGACCAGTACGGCTCGCGACGCCGCCGCATCTGGCCGCGATCCCGCGCTTGGCGGCGAACAAGACGAACTGATCAGCTGTCTGGAACGCGTTCAGGACAGCTTCGAACGGCGTGCGTTGTCCTCAATGGCCGAGCCGCTGATTTCGACACCCCTGACCATGCAGCAGCTCAAGGTGCTGACCATGATCGCGATCGATCCCGAGAAAGCGACGGGTCATGAGCTGGCCGCTCTACTGAAGGTGTCCGTGGCCACCATGTCGGGGCTTGTCGATCGCCTCGTAGAACACGGCATGGTGGCGCGTGGTGAGGACCCCAGCGACCGGAGGGTCCGTCGGCTCACTGTGACGCCGGAAGGCAGCGCGACGATCCGCAGCCTGCTGAGCTCGGCAGGCACCATGCCAACCCCGGTGTTACGAAGGCTCGCGATCGAAGACCTGCGGGCTCTCGTACAGGGGATTCTCGCCTTTGAGCGTGCCGTCGGCGAGTTGGCCGACGGTGAAGCGGCTGACGGGGGCTCCCCCGGCGACTGACTCGGCGCTGTCGCCGATCTCAGCTCTCCGGAGCCTGCTTCAGCGGAGCGGCGTCGCCGGGTTGGTCGATGTTCTCTCCGTACGCCGCTGCGAGCTCGTCGACGCTGTCGCCTCCGGCCGTGTCCGCATGACTGTTGACAGCTGCCGAACCGGAAGAGCCTGCACCTGCAGACACCGTCGCCGAAGGCTCGACCGCCGCCGAGTTCTTCTCTTCCGCCTCTTTCAAGGCCTCCTCCGCTGCGCTCAGCCGAGCCATCAACGTACGAGCCACGATCTGCTGCCGCGTCGTTGTGCGTTGCGAACGGCCGCGGAAGATGAAGCTCACGGCCCAGTGCAGCATCGTGGTGAACCGGTTCTTGAAGCCGACGAGGTACATCACATGGACGGCGAGCCACATGAGCCACGCGAAGAAGCCGGCCATCCGGATCTTGCCAACGCTTGCCACGGCGTGGAATCGGGAGATGGTTGCCATGCTGCCCTTGTCGAAATACTTGAACGGTGGCGCCGGCGGCTCGCCGCGTAACCGGCGGACGATTTGGCCAGCGGCGTACTTGCCGCCCTGCATGGCGACCTGCGCGACACCAGGCAGATTGTTGAGCGCCATCATGTCGCCGACCACGAAGATCTCGGGGTGTCCGGGCAACGTGAGATCTTCATTCACCTGCACCCGCCCGGCCCGATCGACCTCGCCGCCGCTCTGCTCGGCGAGCTGCTTGCCGAGCGGGGAAGCACTCACCCCGGCTGCCCACACCTTGCACCGGCACGGGATGCGCCGCTCCTTGCCGTCCGAATCGACGATGTCGACGCCGGTGTTGTCAACACCGACAACCTTCGCATTGAGCTCGACGTCGACGCCGATCTTCTGTAGCTGATCGCGAGCTGCTCCCGAAAGCTTGTCACCAAAAGCGCCAAGTACCGCTGGTGCGGCATCAAGCAAAATGACCTTCGCCTTGGTGGTGTCGATGCGGCGGAATTCCCGGCGCAGCGTACGGTGCGCCAGCTCGCTGACCTGACCTGCCATTTCGACCCCGGTGGGTCCTGCACCCACCACGACGAAGGTCAGCCACTCCTCCTGCTCCTGCGGGTCTTCGCACAACTCAGCCAGCTCGAAGCATCCGAAGATGCGGCCTCGCAACTCCAATGCGTCGTCGATGCTCTTCATGCCAGGAGCGAACTCTGAGAATTGATCATTGCCGAAGTACGACTGACCGGCACCGGCCGCAACGATCAAGGTGTCGTACGAGGTAACGGTGGTGCCCAATGGGCTCACCGACGTGACCGTTTTGGCAGCTAAATCGATCTCGGTGACCCGGCCGAGTAGCACGGTGGCATTTCGCTGCTTCTTCAGCACCTCACGGGTGGCGGGCGCGACCTCGCCCTCGGACAGCACGCCGGTCGCCACCTGGTAGAGCAGCGGCTGGAACAGATGGTGCGAGGTGCCGCTGATCATCACGACATCGACCGGAGCCTTGCGCAACGCTTCGGTGGCCCATAGACCGCCGAACCCGGAACCTATGACGACGACCTGGTGTCTGCTCGACCTGCGATCAACGGGCGAGGGGGTTGCAGGGCTAGGTGCGGGGGTTTCTACCGTCATGGCTCACTCCTCGTGGTTTCCGGTCGGCCTGCCTGGGGCCGCTGCCCACCAGCGAGCGAGACACCCGAGCAACCGGTTTCAACATCCCGCTCTTGCTCAGCCATAGTTCCAGTGACTGCGCGAATTGGCCACCTTTGGCTGCCTGCTCTCGCGACGAACCTACGTGCACATAGCTTGCCTACGGTCTGCATAGGTTGCTACGCATGCAGACCGTCAGAAACCTAGGTAAACCTAGGTTTCCGATGGAGGTGCACAGCGGATCAGGATGGCCGCTGCGACTGCATAGGCGCCTTCGCGGCCGATGGTGCCGCGCGGAGAGCTCGGGATTTGGATGCGGCACGCTCGGCCTCGGGCACCACGGTCGTCGACAGCACCATCATGGAGTGCGCATCAATCCGATGTGTTGACTTTGCTCGCCACGGCCGCACGTCCAACGGATCGACCTGTCCAGTCGCAGTGTCCAGTCGGATCAGCCAGTTTTGGCCAAGCTCTGCCGCCGGCAGGGTGAATCTGATCGGATCTGAGTGGGCGTTGAAGAGCAGCAAGAAGTGGTCGTCCGTGATCGGTCGACCCGCAGCGTCGAGCTCGGGTATGGCGTCGCCGTTGAGAAAAACCATCAGACTACGGGCGAATCCTGAGTTCCAATCGGCCTCGTCCATCTCCGACGCGTCCGGCTTGAACCACATGATGTCGCCAAGCTCACTTCGGCCGCCATGCTTGGCGTCACCTGCGAAGAAACGCCTGCGTCGCAGGATTGGATGAGCCTTGCGCAAACCAACCGCGGCCGAGGTAAAAGCCAGCAGATCCTTCTGGTCCGCGTCGAGGTCCCAATCGAGGTAGGACAGCTCGTTGTCCTGGGCATACACATTGTTGTTGCCATGTTGGGTACGGCCCAGTTCGTCGCCATGGGCCATCATCGGAACACCCTGACTCACCATCAGCGTGGTGATGAAGTTGCGCTGTTGTCGCAGCCGCAGCGCGTTGATCGCAGGATCGTCGGTTTCGCCCTCGACGCCGCAGTTCCATGATCGATTGTGGCTCTCGCCGTCCTGACCACCTTCGCCGTTCGCCTCGTTGTGCTTGTAGTTGTACGACACAAGATCACGCAGAGTGAACCCGTCGTGGGCAACGACGAAGTTGATCGACGCTGTGGGACGCCGGTCGGAATGCTCGTAGAGATCGCTCGATCCGGTAATCCGAGACGCGAACTCAGCAAGAGAGGCGGGCTCTCCGCGCCAGAAGTCGCGTACGGTGTCGCGGTACTTGCCGTTCCATTCGGTCCACAAGGGCGGGAAGTTACCAACCTGATAGCCGCCGTCGCCCAGGTCCCACGGTTCGGCGATCAGTTTGACCTGAGAGATCACCGGGTCCTGTTGGATGATGTCGAAGAAGGCCGACAGCTTGTCCACCTCGTGGAACTGTCGGGCCAGGGTCGCCGCAAGATCAAATCGAAAACCGTCGACATGCATCTCCAGGACCCAGTAGCGCAACGAGTCCATGATCAGCTGAAGGACATGAGGATTGCGCATCAGCAGACTGTTGCCGGTACCGGTGGTGTCGTAATAGTGCTGCTTGGCATCGTCGACCAGCCGGTAGTAGGCCGCATTGTCGATGCCCCTAAAGGCGATCGTCGGGCCTAGTTCGTTACCTTCTGCGGTGTGGTTGTAGACCACATCCAAGATCACTTCAATATTGGCATCGTGCAGCGACTTGACCATCGTTTTGAATTCGGTGGCCTGCTGACCAAGATCGAGAGCGCTGGCATATCCGTTGTGGGGGGCAAGAAAGCCGATGGTGTTGTAGCCCCAGTAGTTGGACAAGCCTTGATCGACCAGATGCGTGTCAATGACGAATTGATGCACTGGCAACAGCTCCACCGCCGTCACGCCCAGCGAGACAAGATGCTCGATGATCACCGGATGAGCGATGGCCACGTAGCTTCCGCGAATGTCATCCGGGATGCCGGGATGAGTCATCGTGAGACCCTTCACGTGCGCCTCGTAGATGATGCTCTCGTGATACTGGTGCAGCGGGGGCCGATCATGGCCCCAGTCGAAGTACGGCGTGGTCACCACTGACAGCATCGTGTGGCCGCGGGAATCAAGATCGTTGAGCAATTCTGGGTCATCGAAACGGTAGGAGAACAACGACTCGTGACCATCGATCTGGCCGCTGATCGCCTTGGCGTAGGGGTCCAGGAGGAACTTCGACGGATTGCACCGCTGGCCCTTGCTGGGCTCGTAGGGACCGTAGACCCGATAGCCGTAGCGCTGGCCCGGCTGAATCCGCGGAATGAACGCGTGCCAGACATTGCCGTCGACCTCGATCAGCTCGACGCAGGTCTCTTGCCCATCGTCTGCGATCAGGCACAGCTCGACCTTCGACGCCACCTCTGAGAAGACGGCGAAGTTCACCCCAGTGCCATCGAATGTCGCACCGAGCGGATACGGCCTACCCGGCCACATATCCACCTGCTGCATCTGCACACCGTTCGATTCCGGCATGACACTCTCTCCTGATTGGTTCGCCCGCGACCCCTGGAGTATCAACGCTACGGGCTTGGCGCCCGCCAACACCAGGCAGGTCAGCTGAGCTGAAGTCGCTCAGATCGGGCTGATCTCCTCCGGCGGATCTGCCGGCGTCGCTGCGCGCCAGGGGGCGCGCCACTCGGGAGCCTCCCAGCTGTCCATCACGTAAATCCGTTCCCGCGCCACTTTCTCATCGCGAAACTCCAGCAGCTGGAGACCCTGCAACCACGAAGTGCCGTCGTCGTAGCTGGCCGACAACTCGACAACGGCCAGGTCGACGCGCACCGTGACCCGTCGCAAGCGGTAGCGCATATGTGCCGGGTCGACGGGATATTGCCGGCGCCACTCTGTGAATGTGGCGACGCCTTCGAACCGCTCTCCCGATTGCGGAAACTCCAGCACCGCGTCGTCGTGATAGATCTCCTCGGCGCGCTCGACATCCGCACCGACGAACTCGAAATAGCGTCGCACCGTTTCGAGGACCCTCGCTTCGTCGGCCATGGCATCTCCTTGGTGTTGGGATGGGCATTGCTGTCGCTGGACGTTCAGTTTCCCGCAAGCCAAGGAGTCCAGCACGCGGGTCATTGCTGCTCGCGCAAAATGAGACCGTGCGACGCGAGGCTTCGGTACTCCACCTCGACCTTGATGCCTTTTACGCGTCGGTCGAGCAGCGGGACAAGCCTTCCTTACGCGGTAGGCCTGTTGTGGTAGGCGGCCTCGGCCAGCGTGGTGTCGTCGCCACCGCGTCGTACGAGGCCCGCATCTTCGGCGTACGGTCGGCGATGCCGATGCATGAGGCACGTCGACGCTGCCCGCATGCGGCGTTTCTGGTCGGCCGGTTCGGCGCGTACCACGCGGCAAGCCGTCAAGTAATGGAGGTGCTGCGCCGACTCTCTCCGTTGGTGGAGCCATTGTCGCTGGACGAAGCTTTCGTCGATCTTCGCGCCGCGAACGAGCCAGTCGACTTCAGCCGAGAAGGTCTCGAGCGGCTGGTCAGCCAACTCAAGGACGAGGTCCATTCGACCACGGACGGCTTGACCGCCTCGGTGGGTGTCGCAAGCTCGAAGTTCGTGGCCAAGGTCGCCACAGAGCTGGCCAAGCCGAATGGCTGGTCGATCGTTGCGCCGGGCCGCGAGCTTGAGTTGCTACGCCCAATGAAGATCGGCGTCATCCCAGGGGTTGGGCCCGTCACACAGTCCAAGCTGCACCGGATCGGCATTCACACGGTTGCTGATCTGCAAGGCTGCGCGTTCGATGAGCTGGCTCAGGTGATCGGCAAGACCCATGCCAACGCCCTAGTGGACTTGGCATACGCCCGCGACGACCGGCCGGTAGAGCCGGATCGGGAGACCAAGTCGATCTCCGTCGAAGACACCTTCGAAACTGATCTTGTCGCCCGAGATCAGCTTGCGACGATCTTGCTCCGTGATGCCCGCCTGGTAGCGAGCCGGCTACGTGCCGCAGGTCTGTTTGCGCACACGGTGTCGATCAAGGTCCGGCTGCATGACTTCTCGACGCTGACAAGATCACGCACATTGCTGAATGCGACGGATCGAGCCGATGTCATCGGCTCGGTTGCCACATCTCTGCTGTCTGCGGTGGACGCCACCGGCGGAGTCCGGCTGCTTGGCGTCGGCGTCGCCGGCCTCACCGATGTGCTGCAGGACGACCTGTTCGCCGATGGCTCCGTTGTTGAGAGTCCAGCGGCAGAAGACGTGACAACGGATGGCCCGAGGCACGAGGAGGAGCGAGTCCGCCCAGGTTGGCCCGCCGGCATCGATGTCGAGCATGATCAATACGGTCTTGGCTGGGTCTGGGGCGCAGGGCTGGATCGGGTAACCGTCCGCTTCGAGACCAAGGACACACCGCCCGGTCCAGTTCGGACCTTCGCCGCCGACGATCCGGCCCTCCACCGCGTCGAGCCGCGCGACTAACTACGCGCCTTAACGCCTGAGGCGGCCTCGATGAGGCCGACGAACAGCCCGTAGTCGTCACCGCTTTCAGGGTGCCACTGCACACCCAGCCAGAATGGCCGCTCGGGATCCTCAATAGCCTCGATGGTGCCATCGGCAGCGCGTGCTGTGGCTTCGAAGCCG
>Ga0157372_10009169_pt1 | contig 10514 bp, 7 predicted proteins | sample C55metaG_FD_115307 | JGI IMG/M metagenome (GOLD analysis project Ga0157372, IMG submission 115307) | Corn rhizosphere microbial communities from Kellogg Biological Station, Michigan, USA - C5-5 metaG | ecosystem: Host-associated > Plants > Roots > Rhizosphere > Soil | place: USA: Michigan...
ACGGACTTCGTCTTCACCGCAGGCGAACAGCTTTTTTTTCACGACAAGCAATTCAAGAATGAACCCAAGCGCTGCAAGACCTGCAAGACCAAGCGGCTCACTTCAGTGGGCGCGGTTCCGGTCAGGCAAGGGTTCCCTGCGCGCCCGAAAGTCGAGACTACCGCGGTCTGTTCGCACTGCGGTAAGGAGACGACTGTGCCTTTCCGTCCCACTCAGGGCCGCCCGGTATTTTGCCGGGAGTGTTTCCGAGACCGTCGTCAAGCGGCGAGCGCCTGATTTTCAACAAAGAATAACGGCTGGCCTAGGCTGGATGCGGGGCTAACCGGCTTTTTGTTGCTTCTCTGAGGACACGGTGTCGTAGTGTGCGAGCCGCGCGCGCGATTGCTTTTCGTCCTGATGTTGCACCAGCAACGCCTCAATCTGCCGCAGCAAATCCTGAGTGCCGATTGGTTTCACAAGTACCGATTGCGCGCTGTTTTGCTTGCCGTCCATGTTGCGGGGCGGATACGCCGTCAGCAGCGCAGTTGCCGGGTTATACAGTTGCTGCCGCGCGGCGCGAATCACATGGAAACCCGCATCATCAGTTTCCATGCGCGAGTCGGTTATCACCATGTCATATTCGCCTGACATTAGTTTCTCGATGCCTTGGGCCGCAGACGATGCCGTCTGCACATCGAACTGATTCAGTTCGAGCACCGCTTTGAGGGTCAGCAGCACGGTTGCATCGTCGTCCACCAGCAGGATCTTGCGCTTCATGAGTACCTCGAATACGGACTGGGAACCGCACGGCCTCTCCGCAGAATCCGGCGATCTACATACGTTAGTATAGTTCCGTGTCCAGCTTTTACGTAGAAAATTTCGGTTGCCGTGCCACACAGGCGGACGGCGCCGCTATCGAAGAGCAATTTCGGGAACACGGCCTTAATCGCGCCGATCATCCGCGAAATGCGCAATACGTCGTGCTAAACACCTGCGCTGTAACCGCTTCCGCCGAGCAGGATGCCCGCGCAGCCATACGTCGTCTACGGCGTGACAATCCTGGCTGCAAAGTAATAGTTACCGGCTGCTACGCTCAGCGGGTGCCCCAAGAGGTTGCGTCGTTGCCAGGCGTGTCAGTGGTTGTCGGCAACTCTCACAAGAGCACTTTGGCACAGATTGCTTTGCAAGCACAGTCTGAGAAGGACCGATCCAGTGGAAATTTCGTTTCTCTTTCAAGTTTGACGACCGGGCAGGTTTCGTTTGATGGTTCGATATTTGTCTCCGACATCTTTGCCCACACCGAATTGATAGCGGCTCCGGTGTTTGATTCCGCCAACGAGCGAACTCGCCCCAACCTCAAAGTTCAGGATGGATGTAACAACCGTTGCTCGTTTTGCATAATCCCGTCGCTGCGGGGGCGAAGCCGATCCTTGAAGCCGAATGAAGTTTTGCGCGAAGTAAATCAGCTCATCGCAGCTGGATATCGCGAAGTGGTGATCTCCGGCATCAATCTTGGACGCTGGGGACGAGACCTCCAAGATGAGACCGTGTGGGGCGGGCGCCTTCGCCCGCCGAACTTAGAGAATTTGGTCCGAGCGATTCTCGGTCGCACCTCTCTCGAAAAACTCCGGATCTCCTCAGTCGAGCCCATGGACTGGAGTGACTCACTAATCCGATTGATGGCGGACTCTCCGCGAATCGCAAAACACGCGCACGTACCCATGCAATCTGGAAGCGACGCGGTGCTCCGCCGCATGCACCGTAAATACCGGCCGTGGCATTATCGCGAGAAGATAGAAATGATTCGCGAAGCCATGCCCACCGCAGCCATCGGCGCGGACGTGATGGTCGGCTTCCCCGGCGAGACCGAATCTGAATTCGACGAAACTCGCCGCATGATCGAAGAACTGGCATTGACCTATTTGCACGTCTTCACATTCTCGGCCCGTGCCGGCACCCCGGCGGCGACTATGCGCAATCAGGTCCCTGTGCATGTGGCACGCGAACGAAATCGCATTCTGCGGGACTTGGCAACAGAGAAAAAGTGCGCCTTCATGCGCCAATTTGTGGGACAGAAAATTCAGGCGATCACCCTCAACGTAATCTCTGAAACTGCACACGGAACATGGACGGAGGCACTGACCGATAATTACCTCAAGATAAGGCTCAGCGGGCGGCTTGACGCCAACCAGTGGCTGAAGGCGGATGTAAGCAACATGGATAGCAACATGTTGACCGGGAGTATAGTCCGTGAGCTCGCGACCGAGATTGAGGACCTTAACCAGACCGGGTTCAGTTCAACTGCCGCGCGAATTCAGCTGCGACGAAAAGAAACATCATCCTGCGGCATGAGTGCAGGCGACTTTACAAACGCAGCTCCGAAAGGAGCGACGCATACTTAGGCCAGCACGTAAGTGTTGGGAAGGCACCGGATTCAATCCGAGTCCGCAAGGACGGGGCAAATTTTTGCTCCCATAAGCCGAAAATAGAAGTCTCATACAAATATGCAAACCGTGAGCCCTGACGTCTGGTCTACCAAGGCACGATCCCTGCTGATCTCAACATTAATCCTTTTCTTCACGCTTTCCGCCATTGCGCAATCCCCTTCTGAGGCGAAGGCTGCGAGTTATCTCGACCCACTTCCCCAGGACACCGGCTCCGCGGGGCTCAAGCAAGAGCTTCGCAAGCTGCAAACCACCGGCCGTCTGGTGATGGTCACCGCCCATCCCGACGACGAAGACGGCGGCCTACTGACACTCGAGTCACGCGGAAAAGGCGTGCAGACACTCTTGCTAACGCTCACGCGCGGCGAAGGGGGACAGAATAAAACCGGCGACACCTTTTCCGATGAACTCGGCATTTTACGCACTCTGGAGCTGCTTGCAGCTGATCGCTATTACGGAGTCGAGCAACGGTTCACCCGCGTCACAGATTTCGGATACTCGAAGACACCGGAGGAAACTTTCCAGAAGTGGGGCGGCCACGACGTTCCACTCGCCGACATGGTACGCGTGATCCGGGAGTTTCGACCTGACGTGTTAATTGCGCGCTTCTCCGGTACCGACCGCGACGGCCACGGCCATCACCAGGCTTCAGCGATTCTGACCAAAGAAGCATTCCGCGCCGCCGGAGATCCGAATCGTTTCCCGGAACAGATCAAAGCAGGGCTGCAGCCCTGGCAGCCGAAGAAGCTTTATATCGGCAATGTCTGCGGCTTCGGTGCGAGTACATGCGCTGACGAGAATTACACGGTGAGGCTGAACACTGGCGAAGAAGACCCGGTGCTTGGCATGTCGTACTCGCAATTTGCGATAGAAGGTTTGCGGCACCAGGAATCGCAAGGGCTGGGAGATCTGAGAATTCCTTCCGGACCACGGTTCGCGTTCTACAAACTAGTAGATTCGGTGTTGCCGAACACCAAAGATGCCAGCGGTCACGAAAAAGATTTCTTCGATGGAATTGATATCAGGTTGCCGGCTTTACCAGCGAAGCTCGGATATGAAAATAGGATTCCGTGGCTAAAGGCACATCTCACGAAGCTCGCCGATCACATTAAGGATTCTGCTGGCGACCTATCGGCGGACGTGGAGCAGTTCGAATCAATCGTGGATCGAATCAATGAAAGCAACCTTTCGCCTGACGACAAGAGCGCATTGCTTCAATCTGTCTCTGCTAAGAAAGAGCAAGCTGAAACCGCGCTCAATTTGGCGCTGGACTTGACTTTTGACGTGACCGTCTCTCCGCCGCAGGGCCCAGCAGCTCCGGTGCCTCCTGCGTCAGAAGCGTTGACCACCGTCTCTCCGGGTCAAAAGTTCGAGATGATCGCCAAGCTGCACAACGGCTCTAAATACTGGCTGACCGTCGGCAACGCCGCGCTCAATCACAGCGATTGGGTGCTCCAAACTCATGCCGACGAGACCACGATCGGACCGGGGGAGGACTATTACGCAAACTTCCTTGTGCAAGTACCTCAAGACGCACCGATTACCCGCCCCTACTGGCACCGCGACGATCCTCAAACTGAGTCCGTCAATAAGATCGACGATGAGGCCTATGCAACTCTGCCTTTTCCGCCGGAACCGCTGCACGCCACCGTCGATTTTGAGATCCTAGATCACTCTCGATTCCATTCCCCCGCACCAGATTTCTTGAGAAAGAAATCCAGATCAGCTCCACAAGGAAGGATATCCGCGGACGTTGAGGTTCCACTTAAGGATGAACACGGCGCTTTGCGAAAAAGAGAGCTGGCGATAACGCCGGCTTTCTCGGTCGCGATTGAACCGAGTCAACAAGTAATCCCTTCGTCCCAAGCCAGCGCGACAAAAGTCAAGGTCGAAACAAGTTCAAACCTGGCCAAAGCGCCGGCAGGCGTTTTGCATCTCGAAGTTCCGACAGGGTGGCGTTCGCAACCGGAAAGCGCAGATGTGGAGCTACCGCTACGCGGCGATAGAAAACATTTGGCCTTCCAAGTTCGTCCTCAAGACCTGAAAGAAAGCCGAACTGAGACAAGGGCAAGCCTGGATGCCGCAAACAGCAAATATTCCGAAAGCTATACCCTCGTCACCCGCGAAGGCCTCGGCTCGTTCTACTATTTCGAGCCCGCAGTGCAGCACATCAGTATTGTGGACGTGAAAGTTCCGACTGACCTCAAAGTCGGCTACGTCATGGGCGCAGGCGATGACATCGCAACCGTGCTGCAGCAGATTGGGATGAATGTGACACCGATTCCCGCTGACAAGCTGGCGACAGAAAATCTCACACAATATGGAACCATTGTTCTCGGGGTGCGCGCCTACGACACGCAAAAAGAACTCGTCGCGAACAATCAGAAGTTGCTGGATTTCGTTTCTAACGGCGGAACTTTAATCGTGCAGAACAACAACAGCATTTCGGATTTCAATAGCAGCCACCTCACGCCATATCCCGCGGAACTAAGCCGCGCGCGGGTTTCCGTCGAAGACGCACCAGTGCAGATTCTGGCGCCGGACGATCCGGTGTTTCATTACCCGAATGAAATTTCACAGAAAGATTTCGACGGCTGGGTGCAGGAGCGCGGGCTTTATTTCATGGACAAATGGGACGATCATTTCAAACCGCTGCTTTCGTGTCACGATCCGAATGAACCAGATCAAAAAGGTGGCCTGATGGTGGCGAAGTACGGCAAGGGGACCTACATCTTCACCGGATACGCATTCTTTCGTCAGCTGCCTGCAGGAGTGCCGGGAGCAATCCGTTTGTTTGTGAACTTGGTGAGCGCAGGAGACCGCGCTGAGAAACCTCAATCTGCAAGGTTGAAATTTTGAAATTGGAGAATTTTCGAATTGACGAATTCGCGGACTCATATTTAATTCGCCAATTCGTCAATTCACACGTTCTCCAATCCACCAACCCCTAATGTCAGCACCTACTCACGACCGTACGCTCATCCGCGGCATAAGCCTGTGGAGCGCCACCGCGCTCAACATGATCGACATGATCGGCGTTGGTCCGTTCATCACCATCCCACTTGTCGTCAGCGCGATGGGCGGACCTCAAGCGATGTTGGGATGGATCATTGGCGCGTTGCTTGCGACCTGCGACGGTCTGGTCTGGGCAGAACTGGGCGCGGCCATTCCAGGTTCGGGCGGATCTTACCAGTACCTGCGCGAAATCTACGGTCCACGTCGTCTCGGCAAACTGGTTTCGTTCTTGTTCATCTGGCAGCTTTCGTTCAGCGCGCCTTTGTCGATCGCTTCCGGCGCAATCGGATTCGCCAGCTACGCCGCCTACCTGCTTCCGGGGTTGGAACAGCAGTACGCATTTCGCAACTGGAACCTGCATTTGCCTTTCCTCGGCACACTGCAGTTTCACTGGGTCGCCGCGGGCACAACTTTCCTCGCCATCGGCATTGTGCTCATCGCTGTCTTGCTGCTGTATCGCCGCATCACCCATATCGGATTTCTTTCAAAGTTTCTGTGGTTCGGTGTTATGGGGACCATCGGCTGGATTATCTTCGCGGGATTCACGCACTTTAACGCCGGGCGTGCGTTGAGCTTCCCTCCTGGCGCCTTCACTCTCTCGAAAAACTTCTGGCTCGGCCTCGGATCGGCAATGCTGATCGCCACCTATGATTATTGGGGCGCTTACAACGTCTGTTTTATTGGGGACGAGATCAAAGAGCCGGCCAAAAATATACCGCGCGCTCTGCTGCTATCGATTTTTCTGGTCGCCTGTCTATATCTAATGATGAACATCAGCATTCTAGGAGTGGTCGATTGGCACGAGATGCTGCGTTCTCCGAACTCCAACAACAAGCTCTATGTCGTTTCAACTTTTATGGAGCGCATTTATGGTCCCTGGGCCGCGAACCTGGTCACCGTACTTGTGATGTGGACGGCATTCGCTTCTGTCTTTTCGCTGATGCTTGGCTACTCACGCGTGCCTTACGCGGCCGCGCTGGATGGAAATTACTTCAAGGTTTTCTCGAAAATCCATCCCGTCTACCGCTTCCCGCATATCTCACTGTTGGCTCTGGGCGGCGCGGGCCTGCTGTTTTGCTTTTTCTCGCTTGCGGACGTAATCTCGGCGCTGGTGGTCATTCGTATTCTGCTGCAATTCATCCTTCAAGCTGTGGGAATCATCGTACTGCGGGTGCGCCGGCCCGATATGCCGCGTCCGTTTCGCATGTGGCTCTATCCCATCCCGGCGATATCGGCAATCGTCGGGTTCGCTTACATTTTGCTGGCCCGCAAAGATTTCCTTAAGGAGATTCGCTACGCGTTAGCCATCCTGATCGCAGGAATTCTTCTTTACATCATGCGGGCATGGCGCAATCACGATTGGCCATTCCGCGCGGCGCTTCCCGCACCCGCAGAGATCAAGGCAAGCTGATGTCCGACTCATTACAGGCGCACCCCAGGCTACAGGAACGCGAAAGCAATTCTGCGCTTGCGCCATTACGCGAACCGCTTTTCCGTTCGCTATGGATCGCCGCCGTAATTTCTTACATCGGGAAATGGATGCAGATGGTTGGGGCCGCATGGCTCATGACCCAGCTCACAACGTCTCCCTTCATGGTCGGCCTGGTACAGGCAGCCATCATGCTTCCTGTTTTCCTGGTGATCCTGCCTGCTGGCGCACTGGCCGATATGGTGGATCGCCGACGTTTTCTTTTAGTGACTCAGGCATGGATGGTTGCGGCTGCCGCATCGCTCGGCATACTGACGCTCCTCGGCTACGTCACGCCGTGGCTGCTGGTGCTGTTCACATTTCTGCTGGGGTTGGGCGCCGTCGTCAATGATCCCGCATGGCAGGCCATCACACCGGAGGTCGCTTCTCCGCGAAATCACGCCACGGCCGTTGCCTTGAACTCAGCCGCATTTAACGTGGCGCGCGCCGTCGGCCCTGCTGTCGGCGGATTTGTAATTGCCGCCACCAATTCAGGGGTCGCGTTCCTAATGAACGCCGCCGGCTTTTTCGGCGTCATCCTCTTCTTATATAGATGGAAGCGGCCTACCCTTGAACCGGCAGTCGCCGGGCGTCTTACAGAATCACTGCTTGCCGGCCTGCGTTATGTACGTTCCGCGCCCACGGTGCATTGCGTACTGATCCGCACCGCGGTATTTAGCGTCGGCGCAAGTTCGGTTTTGGCCCTGCTTCCGATTATTGCTCGCCCCTACGGCGCGTCTGGGTACGGCCTGCTGCTCGGAGTCTTCGGTCTTGGCGCACTGGCCGGGGCCGGACTGCTTCCCCGCTTGCGAGTAAAACTCTCGGTCGATGGCCTGGTTGCCGGAGCAATAGTTTTGTTTGCAATCGCGACCTTCGGCACCGGACGCACTCAAAACTTCGTCTGGCTATCTGTAATTTTGTTTGCCGCCGGAATGGCTTGGATCAGCATTGTTGCGTGCCTGAACGTGGCCGCCCAACTCATGACCCCGAACTGGATGCGGGCGCGGGCGATCTCCATGTACCTTCTGGTTCTGCAGGGCGGCATGGCTCTCGGGAGCGCTGGCTGGGGCGCGCTGGCGACAAAATTCGGCGTCCCAGTTACAATGCTTTGTTCGGCGGCAACTCTGATCGCGGGGCTGGCTACGGTGCGGCGTTTCCGTCTGACATTCGGAGCGCCGGAAATGGCGACGTCCGTCCCTAGCCAATAAGTTTCAGCATCACTTTTCCGGGGCAAGACAACTTTCAATCTGAGGAGAAACCGTTATGCGTTGTGTGAAGTCAATGCTTGGAATTTTTGTGCTCGTATGTTGTTCTGGATTTGCTCTGGGTCAAATGGATATGCCGGTGGCGAAGACGCCTGGCGATGCGCTCAACGCGACCATGGCTATTGGCGAGCGGGAATTTGTTGCCACCGCCGACGCCATGCCGGAGGATAAATACTCTTTCGCGCCCACCACGGGCGAGTTCAAGGGTGTCCGCAGTTTTGCGGAGCAGATAAAACACGTCGCGGCCGTCAACTACATTTTCGGCGCCACTATTTTGCAGGAGAAGCCACCAGTCGACACCGGAGAAGAAAAAGGGCCTGAGTCGGTTAAAACTAAAGCGCAAATCATGGAGTTCTTGAAAAACTCTTTCATCTATCTTCACAAGGCGCTGGGTTCGATCACCGACAAAAATCAACTGGACCAGATAACATTTTTTGGCGACATGAAAGCAGCGCGCCTCAGCGTGGGCTCATTTGCGTGCGCCCATCCGATGGACCATTACGGTCAGATGGTTGTCTATTTGCGGATGAACGGAATCGTTCCGCCGGCCAGCCGTCCGCAGAACAAATAAGAAGGCAGCCACGGATTTGACCGATCTTCACGGATCACGCAAAACATTAATTAAAATCCGTGAAAATTTGTGTAAATCCGTGGCCAGTCTTTGATCTTCCCGACAGCAACCTTAGTACCATCTTTTTGGCCGTTCCCCCTTGCGCACTTGACCAAGTTTCGCCTAGCATCCCAAATGAAAGCCGGCCTGCAAGGTTGGTGATGGCGGTCACCGATTTTTGAACCAATGCTTGAATGAACGGGGCCTGACTCGTTATTTGATCTGGTGTGCCATGCTCCGCCATGCGGAGAGGCCTAAAAGGTCGCGGAGGGTCCCAAACGTCTACCGACGGTTCATTCTCGGCCCGTCACACGGTCAAGTGGGTCGGCTTCTCATCTTTATAATCCTGGCGTCGTGGTAGATTTCTCTTCAGCTTCCCTTCATCATTCGGTAGGGCACGGCTTCAGCCGTGCCGATATTGACAAAAGTCTGGGCTTCAGCCCCTGAGGTAAACTGAATTCACGACTTTCGCAAACCTGCTCGCATCTAACTAGCCAGTGTTCCCCAGACTCTTTCAATTCGGCCACTTCAGCATACCCACCTACGGTGTCCTGGTCGCATTAGGCGTACTGGTCGGCCTTTGGATCAGCGTTCGCAACTCAGCCAAGCAAGGCATCAAACCTGAGAACGCTTGGGATTTTGGCATCGCCGTTGTATTGGCCGGGATCATCGGTTCGAAGCTGCTTTATCTGCTGGTGGACTGGACCTATTACACACAACATCCGCGAGAAATTTTCAGCCTAGCTACGTTGCAGGCTGGGGGCATATTTTCCGGCGGACTGATTGGGGCGTTCATCGTTGCGGCCTGGTTTCTACGCAAGCATCACATGCCGGCGCTGGCCACCTGCGACGCATTCTCGCCCGGCCTTGCCATGGGTCACGCGATCGGACGACTCGGTTGCTTCGCGGCAGGATGTTGCTACGGCAAAGCTACAGACCACTTCTGGGGAGTGACCTTTAACAATCCGATTGCGCATGAACTGGTTGGAACGCCATTAGGCCATGCTCTCGAGCCTACCCAACTGTTCGAATCGGCCGTCGAGTTGTGCATCTTCTTTCTTCTTACCTGGATGTTCAACCGCAAAAAGTTCGACGGGCAGATTTTCGGGGCGTATCTTTTCCTGTACGGTATCGCGCGATTCCTTCTGGAGTTCCTGCGCGACGATCCCGGCCGCGGCTCGGTATTTGGCGGAGTGTTGAGCGGAACCCAACTCATCGCCATCGGCCTCGTTCTCGCCGGCGGCATCATTTGGTACCTGCGCCCGACTCCTAAAGTTGTTTTGGCAACGGCCACGCGCTAAACTTGGGACCTTCCCTTCCACTAAACTGTCATCCTGAGCGAAGCGCGTGCTTTCGCTTGCGAAAGTATGCGCGCGGTCGAAGGACCCCTCATCTCTTCGGATTAACAACAACGCTTCCTGGAGTTCTCACACGCAAAGCAATTTTGGTTTGTCATAGGAATTCCCATCGAGGTCCATCGTTGTGCGAAGATCAAAGGGGTTCTTCGACTCTCGGGCCGGCCAAAGCCGGCCTGCTTCGCTCAGAATGACAGCGAGTAGCTTGACTCTGGAAACACAAACAAATTTCGTCGTCGCTCGCGAGTACGCCGGTCGCCGTCTCGATCACTTCCTGGTCTCGCAAATTGCCGATACCAGCCGTTCGCGAATCCAGCAGCTCATCGCGCAGGAAAAGGTTCTCGTCGATGGGAAATCCGCAAAGGCATCTCTCCTTCT
>Ga0157372_10009179_pt1 | contig 10511 bp, 10 predicted proteins | sample C55metaG_FD_115307 | JGI IMG/M metagenome (GOLD analysis project Ga0157372, IMG submission 115307) | Corn rhizosphere microbial communities from Kellogg Biological Station, Michigan, USA - C5-5 metaG | ecosystem: Host-associated > Plants > Roots > Rhizosphere > Soil | place: USA: Michigan...
CTGCGCCCCAACCACGACAGGTGCGAGAGCGAATAGAAGAGTGACTCTCAACGGCGTGCGTGTCATTTGACGGGCTCCGGATCGGTGTCGCCGAGTGGTGGGATCAGCTGGCCTTGCTTCAGACCGGGGACAATCAAGCGGGGAAGTAGCACTCCGAGCCAGCAGAGTCCAATGCTTATCAGCGCGGTTACCATCGTTGAGATATCTGGCTTCGTCGTCGGACTTGGAAGCCACCCAAAAGCCTTCGGCGTCCACGCGCTCAAAGTTGCAGGCAGGCTGACCATCAGGCATCCGAGCAGAAATCCCCTGCGAGTTCGGTCCAGGTCAGGTTGGCGTCCAACCAATGCAATCCAGATGATGCCCATGAGAAAGACGAAAACCAGTTGCATTGCGACCACCCAGACCAAGGCCTGAAGAGTGGTCCAGAATCCCCAAACAGCCCATGCCCTAGCTGGTCCCCTGCCTATCAAGGCGCCAATCGTTGGAAGTGAAACACCGAGCGCTATGCATACGATTGACGTTGCTAGCGCTGTTGTTATCGCCCAGAGAAGTGCCTTCAGGAGCGTGCGTGCGCTCACTCGCCCCGCCGTTGAGACAGGCGCGCCGATGCTTCGGCAGCGCCCCACGCCGGGGTGACTCCACCCTCTATGATCAGGAAGCATTCGTCCGGCAATGACGCGCGCTTGATAGTTCGCCCGATCGGCACAGGTGAAAATGCTTTATCAGCGGCAGCCTGGGCGGCATCACTCAGAAAAAGCACAACTCCCTCACTCGCAACCGGGGATCGCGCCCAAACCTCGATCGGCGGCTTCCGCTTTCCCGCGCGCGGAGCCTCCGGTGAATTCAGAAATCGCGAAAGCGCCGCCACGAATGCCGCGGCTTCGTCGTGGTGCACGAACTCCATCACATGGAATTCTCTCGCCGCCGGTTTTGAGGGCATTCCGTCAACCTCGAGATTTGTTCCGCGCGTCCTCTGCGACGCCGGAAGGGGATGAGCGGCTCTTTCCTCGCTTGGACGCTCCGGAGCGATTCACAAATACCTTGGTCAGCCGGACCCCGGTGTGCTCGTAGTCGCGCGCCTTGTAGAACGAGTGCGCACTCTCGCGGTGAAGCGCGGAGGTGAGCGAGATGCGATTCGCTCCCTGCTCGGCTGCCCACTCCTCCGCGCGCGCGACGAGAGCCGACCCGACACCCTGACCCCGCGACCTCTCCTCCACGACGACCGCGGTGAGCCACGCGGCGGGCTCGTTGGTGTGTAGGGTGCGAAGGAGAAGACTGGTCACCACTCCGACGACATCCCCTTTTTGATCTTCGGCGACGAGAACCGTACTGCCGGGACGGGCGTATACGTTGTCGAGGCGGTTCGGGATCTCAGCGGCGTTTGTGGGATACCCAAGTTGGTCGAGCAGAAGCGCAAGTGCGGCGGCGTCTTCAGGGGCTGCCTGTCTGATTCTGAGCGAGTCCATCCTGCGCCAAGTATCCTCCAAGCGTCCGAGTGACACAAGATCTCAGGACGCGTCGGCCGGCGGTTTCCAGAGCGCGGCATCGAAGATCGACCAAAGGTGGATCGCCCACCCGAGCAGAAAGAACCAGAGAACGATCGCGAGGACGAACTGAATGAACGCCATTCCCAGCCGTCCCTGAACGGCCTGGCCCAGGCCCGGAATGAAGAAGCTGCAAACTGCCGCTATGACGTTTCCTGTTGATCCCTGACCGGCCATTGATGCATCCTCTTCAGAGAATTGTGAATGATACATTCTCCTGGCACCGTTGTGGCTGATACCTGGCCGCCGCACGGTTGTCAAACGCCAACAGGGCAGGGGAGGGGAATTCATGACCGCTGACGATGCATCCGGCTCCGATTGGGACGGCGCTACGCGCGAGCTGTACACTCGGCTTATCGAAGCGTGGGATAAGCGGAACGCACGCGACTTTGCGCTCCTCTTCGCATCGGACGGTAACGTGGTCGGATTTGACGGCAGCCAGGTGAACGGCCAGCTCGAGGTCGGCGCCCATCTCACCGAGATCTTTTCTCACCACCAGACTCCGCGCTATGTGTCTATCGTGCGCGACGTGCGGCTCATCGCAAACGATGTCACGCTTCTGCGGGCGAATTCAGGGCTGGTGCCAACCGGAAAGGACGATATCGAGCCGGCTCTGAACGCGGTCCAGTCGATGATCGCGGTGAAAAAGGCCGGTGCGTGGAAGGTTGCATTGTTCCAGAACACGCCCGCCGCGCTGAACATGCGCCCTGATCTCGCGAAGCAGCTCACCGAAGAGCTTCGCGCGCGCCTCAAAGAGAAGCCCGTTCCAAAGTGATGTTGTTTGAAGTCAGGACAGGTACGTCGCCTTGGTCCACTCCACTGATTTTGACAACAGATCCTCGAGCACACTGAGGTTCACGTCGTCGAGCTTCTTGATGTAGAGACAGCCTTTTCCAGCTTTGTGCTTGCCGAGCTTGGCCAGAAGCTTGGGGAAACGCTCGACTCCAGCGGTGATGTAGACCGTCAGCGCTGTTTTGCGGGGGGCAAATCCCGCGACGAAGCAATCGCCTTCGTGCCCGCTGGCGTACTTGTAGTGGTAGTTGCCGAAGCCGATGAGACCAGTTCCCCAGATTCTGGGGTCGGTCCTGGTGACACGCTTCATCAGAGTGACCAGCTCGTAACACTCGGTGCGGCGCGCCTCATCCGGAATGTTGGCGAGAAACCCCGCCACATTCTGATCATTGGGCTTGAGCTTCACCTCGGCCATCTGAAATCCTCCGGATCGAAGGGGGCATTGGCGACGACTGGGACGACGAATGTGTCGCTGGAATAGAGACCGGTCAATAAATCGGTTGGCGCGAAAACAAAACGGGAGCGCCTCTCGGCGCTCCCGTTCTGATTCACTCTCGAGCTTAGCTTAGGCGCAGACGATCGCACCAGTCGAGTTGTCGCAAACCTTCGCGGACTGCGAGTGCGTCGCGGTCGCGGTCCAGCTGATCGGCGGGCCCGCGTTGACTACCGCGGTAACCGTCACGTTCTGCGAAGGCGTAAAGCCCTGGAGGGGCGATCCCATCGTCGCGGTTCCTGCGAAGTACGCGCCGTTGTTGTCGGCGGCATACTGCTCTTCGTAGGTCGCAAGGTTGCGAAGGTCCGACTTCATCGCGGCGACGTACGCCTTGTCCTTCGTATTTGCAAACTTCGGGATCGCGATCGCGGCAAGAATACCAATGATCACGACAACGATGAGGAGCTCGATAAGGGTGAAGCCTTTCTTGTTGAACGACATGGACATCTCCTAGGAAACAATTGGGTATCGCCGGCGAATAATTAGCGTCAGCGGAGTGAATTGCGGTCCCTATTTAGACAGGGTGAGCCCGTTAAAGGCAACGCCCGGGCCATTTGGCACTCTATAGGTAAGTCGTGGTGGCATAAGGAGTTAACTTGTCATATTTCCCCCTGGCCCCCGCCGACGAGCCTCATTTTGCGATTTTTTTGCAACTTGCGTGTGTCGGTACCGACGGAGATCCGTCGGTACCGACGTATCAATAGGGTCCGATGAGGCTCATCTGACCGCCCGAGAGCCGGGACGCTCCCTGCCATTGGCGACTATCTTTTCCAACGGACCCATTGCCAGAGGATGAGCCTTGAAAGACGCATCAGAACCCGAGTCGATGTTTTCGCGACGCGATTTCGTCGTCCGCGCGGGACAGGTTGGCATCGCCCTGTCCATGCTGCCGCCCAGTCTTCGCGACCTTCTTGCTTCGCGTGAGAACTCGGTCTCGAGCAAAGCGCTCGGTCACGGTATCCTCACCACGCCGGTATCGCCTGACCTTTACTCCGGCCTCCATTGGCGGATGCTCGGTCCCTTTCGCGGCGGCCGCGTCGCGGCAGCCTCCGGAGTTCCGGGTCGTCCGAATGAGTTCTATTTCGGCGCGGTGAACGGTGGGGTGTGGAAGACCATCGACGGAGGCAGAACCTGGATTCCCGTCTTCGACGGCCAATCCACAGCCTCGATCGGCGCAATTACGGTCGCACCATCCGCGCCTGACACGGTATATGTCGGAAGCGGGGAATCGACTCTTCGCGACTCGGTGGGCTTCGGCAACGGCGTCTACAAATCCACCGATGCCGGCAGAACGTGGACTCACCTGGGCCTCGACGAGACCCATCACATCGGCAAGATCGCCGTCGACCCGAGGAATCCGGATAACGTATTCGTCGCCGCGATCGGAAAACTCTACGCGGCAAACAAGGAACGCGGGATTTTCCGCTCCAAAGACGGCGGACGCAGCTGGCAAAAAGTGCTGGGTGATGACAATGTCGGCGCGGTGGAGGTCGCCATCGATCCGGTGAACTCGCAAGTCGTTTATGCCGGACTGTGGAACACGAGGCGCCCGCCCTGGTTCACCTACGCGCCAACGAACGGTCCGGGCGGTGGCATCTTCAAGTCCACCGACGGCGGCACCACCTGGACGCGCCTCACCAACGGATTGCCGAAAGAGGGAATAGGCAGAACCGGCATCGCGATCTCGCCGACCAATCCAAATCGCGTCTACGCGGTCGTGGACTGCCTCGTGCCGGAAGCTCCGGCTCAGGTCGAGCCACCCTTGGGTACTCCCGCGCCGCAGCCCTCACCGGCGGGCGCTCGCCCTTCGAGTCCACCTCCCGGGCAAGGTGGCTTCTTCAGGTCCGACGATGCCGGTGCCACGTGGAGCCGAGTATCGAACGACCCCGCACTATGGGGGCGGGGCTGGTACTTCGAGAAGATCGCCGTCGATCCGACCGATCCGGACACCGTCTACGTGCCGAACGTCGCGGTCAACAGAACACGCGACGGCGGAAAGACGTGGGTGGTTCTCCGCGGCTCGCCGGGCGGTGACGATTATCACCAGGCGTGGATCTATCCCGGAGACCCGAACACGATGATCGTCGCCAGCGACCAGGGTGCCGTGATAACGCGGAATGCGAGAGCGAATGACCCGCGGCAAGTCACGTGGACGTCGTGGCTGAACCAGCCGACCGCGCAGATCTATCATCTGTCGGTAGACTATCGGTTTCCGTACTGGGTGACCGGCGCGCAACAGGATTCCGGTGCGATCGCGGTTCGCTCGCGGGGAAAGTTCTCTCAGGTATCCATGCATGATTGGGAGCCGATTTCTCCGGGCGGAGAAAGCGGTTATACCGCGGGCGATCAGCTCAATCCTGGCGTCGTGTTCGGCGGAGACGGGCAGCGCTGGAATCTCGACACGAACGTTCCGGTAGAGGGAACGACTAGCCCGAAATCACCTGAGCCCGCGCGCGGCGACTGGACGCAGCCTCTGGTTTTCTCGAAGGCGGATCCGAGATCGCTGTACTACGGCAATCAATTCCTGTTCAAGACGATCGATGGCGCGAAAACGTGGACGCAGATCAGTCCGGATCTCACGCGTGTCGAGATCTTCGTCCCGCCGACGGTCGATGCCGCGGCCGCCGCACAAGTAGATCGCAATGGAAAGCGTGGCGTCATCTATACGATTTCGCCCTCGCCATTGCGAGCGCCACTCCTCTGGATCGGAACGGACGACGGCTACATCCAGCTCTCGGCTGACGATGGCAAAAGCTGGCAGAACGTGACGCCGGCCGCGATCACGCCGTGGAGCAGAATCACGATGCTCGAAGCATCGCACTTCGATGCCGGCAGTGCCTACGCGAGCGTCGACCGGCACCAGCTCCAGGATTTCGAGCCCTACATCTATCGCACTCGCGACATGGGCAGGAGCTGGCAGAAGATCACGAGTGGATTACCGGCCGGTGTCTACGTCCACGTCGTCAAGGAAGATCCTCGCCGGCGTGGATTGCTCGTCGCCGGCACTGAGCGCGGAATTCACATTTCCTTCGACGATGGTGACAACTGGCAGTCGTTGCAGCTCAACGTGCCAGTGACGTCGGTTCGCGACTTCGAGTTCTACGGCAATGATCTCATCGTCGCGACCCACGGGCGCGGCTTCTGGGTGATCGACGACATCAGTCCGCTTCGTCAGTTGAGCGACGCGGTGACGCGCGACGATGCCTACCTCTTCAAGCCGGCTGATGCAGTCAACTTCATCGAAGGGACGGACAACGGCACGCCCCTGCAGAAAGACGAGCCGCAAGCAGAGAATCCAGCCAACGGCGCTGCGATCGATTACTACCTTAAGCGAGCGGCCACCACGCCGGTAGTGATCGAGATCGTGGACACGAGCGGAGCTGTGGTTCAGACGTTCTCGAGCGATCCAAATGCCCAGCGACCGCCTGTAGGTCGCGGAGCCGGTGGAGCGGCGGGAGCAGGGGGAGCGCAACCCACGGGAATTCCGCGGGTATCCCCACTCTGGCAGCCCCGTCCGGAACTGCCGTCGGCGAGTGCCGGAATGCACCGTGTCACGTGGAATCCGCTGCGGCCGCGTCCACGGGGCGCGCCACCTCCCGACGAGGGCGGTCCGCTCGACAGGCATTACATCGGGAATTTCACGGCGAGGCTGTCGGTGAATGGAAAAACCTATACGCAGCCGTTCGTCGTGAAACCGGATCCGAGGACGATGCGTTCCTAGGCAATGATCCTGGATTTGTGCCTTTCTTCAGTTGCATACCTGGAGTCTCAGCATGTCGCACACGTTTCGCGTTCTCACCGCCCTCACCCTCGTGGCGGGCTCGGCGTTGGGACAGGGGACAAGCGGTAGTCAGCGTAACACCGCCTCGCGGGGATCGCCTTCAGTAGAGGCGAGGGTGAAGGCGTTGCACGAGCTCCTCAACGAACAGTGGGAGTACGTCCTTCGCACGTCGCCTGAGTTCGCATCGATACTCGGCGACAAGCGGTACAACGACAAGCTCACCGATTTCTCGCAGGCAGCGATCGATCGTGATCTCGCACAGAATCGCGTTTTCCTCGCGAAGTTCACAGCGGTGGATGCGACCGGCTTTCCCGAGCAGGAACGACTGAACCGCGACCTGATGGTGAGAAACCTTCGCGAGACTCTCGATGCCGCGAAGTTCCGAGAGTGGGAGATGCCCGTCAATCAGATGAATGGGCTTCACATCGACGCGCCGCAGCTCGTGACCTCGCTCTCCTTCGACACCGTCAAGGACTACGAGGATTACATCGCGCGCTTGAAGCAGCTGCCGCGCGCGTTCCGCGAAATCACGGCGCAGATGCGGAAGGGCATGAGCGAAGGTCTGATGCCGCCGAAGATTCTGCTGGTGCAGGCGGCTAAGCAGGCGAATGATCTGGCAACACAGAAGCCGGAAGATTCGCCGTTCGCGATTCCGACGACCAAGTTCCCGAAGGAATTCTCCGTGGCCGATCAAGAGCGCCTCCGGGACGGGGTTCTCTCCGCGCTGCGGGACAGCGTTCTGCCGGCCTACGTGAAGTTTACGGCGTTCCTCAACGACGAGTACGCGCCGCATGGGCGCACCAGCATCGGCACCTGGGCTCTTCCGAACGGCGCCGAACGCTATGCATTCGCGGTGAAGCGCTCGACGACGACGAACATGACGCCCGACGAAATCCACGCGCTGGGCCTGCGCGAGGTCGCCCGGATCGAGGCCGATCAGCTCGTCATCGCCAGGAAGCTTGGCTTCCCAACGGTGAAGGCGCTCCGCGATTCGATTCCAAGGATTCCGGCTCTGCACCCGACGTCGCGTGAAGCAATTCTCGACGAGTACCGGCATTACGTCGACCAAATGTCAGCGAAACTTCCCACGCTATTTGGGAGACTGCCGAAGGCAAAGCTCGAGGTGATGCCCATCGAGGCCTTTCTGGAGAAAGAAGCATCAACCCACTACAACCAGGGAACGCCAGACGGCTCTCGCCCGGGTCACGTATTCGTGAACACGTACGACTTTGCGAATCAGCTCACGATCAACAACGAGTCGACCGCGTATCACGAAGGAATCCCTGGCCATCACATGCAGATCTCCATCGCCCAGGAGCTTCCGGAGTTGCCGCCGTTTCGCCAGCAGGCGAACTACACCGCTTTCCAGGAGGGATGGGCGCTCTACTCCGAAAGGCTGGGGAAAGAGATTGGGTTCTATCAGGATCCTTACAAGGATTACGGCCGTCTCGACGACGAGATGCTCCGCGCGATTCGTCTTGTTGTGGACACCGGGATTCACGGCCGCGAGCACTGGACGCGCGACCAGGTCGTGCAATTCTTCCGCGAGCACTCGAGTAATAACGAAGCCACTATCCAATCCGAGACCGATCGCTACATCGCCTGGCCGGCGCAGGCGCTCGCGTACAAGGTCGGTCAGCTCACGATTCTGCGTTTGCGCGAGAAAGCCCGCACGGCGCTCGGCGACAAGTTCTCACTTCCCGCCTTTCATGATGAGGTGATCGGCGCCGGCGCGTTACCGATGGATGTCCTCGAGACGCGAATGAATGAGTGGATCGCCCGAACGGCCGCGCAGGGACGCGCAGGGAAAGCAGAGTGAGGGGCGCTGTGCGATGTAGGACGCCGGCCGACTCCCGAGCCACCCTCGCCTGAGCTAGAGGCGGCTCCAGGACGGTTTCGGGCATGTCGTTTGCCCGGTTCAGATCCGGGAGGCCTTCTCTCCCATGGGAGGGACCGAGTGATGCCAGAAGTCCTCGTACTATTCGACGAACCAATGAGCGACACCGACGGCGCGTTGTACTACGCCCAGGCCGTGGGGCGACAGAGGGAAGACGGTCTTTGGGAGGGCTGGCTCGAATTCATCGGCATGAGTGAAGCCGCCCGCTCGATTTGCTCGGACCGCGAGACAACCCAGCCCAATCGCACGGACCTGGAGTACTGGGCCCAAGGCCTGAGTAGAGTCTACCTGCAGGGGGCTCTCGCCAGGGCCGGATCCTGCGCGGAGCCGGTGACAACAGAGCCGACCCCGCGCGAAGACTCGTTCAACGCGTGGACAGCAGGCCGCCGCGGCCCGCTATGACGAAATTCGGCGCGGCCGCGCCACCAATTCGCCACCGCAATTAGGGCATCGGTGTCCCATTTGCGAGGCGCATTGATCACAGAACGTGCACTCGTAACTGCACATGAAAGCGGGGCCGTCGGCGACAACGCCGCGTTGGCATTTCTCACATCTCGCGCGCATCTCCAGCGCCATATCCATCCTCCTGTCGAAATCGGCGTGACGTCCCGTCTCGCGAGCGGGCGCTAGCAAACCATACATAGCAACTTCGCTTTTCGCTCCGGCGAATATCCGTCCATTACAGCCCTATTGATCTTTCTTCGCCACGAAACTCCCTGGACGGGACGGATCCGGCCGAAGCGACCAACCCGGATTGAGCGCGAGCGTCCAGCCGTCTCCCTTGATCTCTTTTGCCTCCGCCGTAATCGGCGCCGAGGATAGGCCGATCTTGATCCACGAGAAATCGTTCTTTACGAGCACTCCGCCGTGATCGACCGTGAGTTTTCCCCACGGCGCCGAGAAATTGCCCGATGGATACACAGTGGATTGGAGATCGAAGCCGACCAGCTCCGTCGGATCGTAGCTCCAGGCGAGTGAGTCTTTGGACTGCAGAAGCGTAACGACCGGACCCGTGCCAAGGCGTGCCCGGTAGCCTTGTATTGCTGGTGCGTGAGCTGAATCACGCGCGGCTTCACTGCGGTCGACTTCGTCCCAGCCGTAATCCCGCGCCCGAGCACGCGCCGTTTTGTCCAGATCGCGCGGACGCTGGAAATGGATCGCCTGCGCGAGCAACGCGCCAATGTCGCGATTCTTCCGTACTTCCTCCCGCCAGGCGGGGTCGAACTGATCGAGGAGGACGCCAACAGCCGGTCCAGTTCCGTACGCGAATGCGCGGACAAAGGTCGGAGTGCTGGCTTCGTAATCGCGAACATATTTCGCCACCCGCGCCGGACCTTCACCCGTCAACTTCATCGCGAGGCGCTGGCCTGTGTACTCTGGGAGTCCTTCCTGGATCTCGAGCGTCGCTTCGAGACTATCGCTTCCAGGGTAGATCGACCGTCGCTTCGCGCGAAAGATCAGCGCGGACTCGGCGTGGTGCCGAGCCGCATTCTGATCGGGAAGCGATTCCAGTGCGCGAGCTAGCGCGCGGAACTCGAGCCTTAGCCACGTGCGGCCCGGTCGCATATCGAGCTGATTGTTGAGCGCGTCGACCTGACGCAGGCCCAGAGCTTCCTGCTCCCGGTGAAACACTTCGTGCATGACCAGACCCACGCGAGCGTAGCGGTCGCGCGGCAGAGGAAGCGCGACCATCGTCCACGTTCTGCCTTCCCAGGGAAACGATGTGTTCGCGACGTACTGGTTTTCGGGCAGGGTCGTTACGTAGGCATCGCCGAGTCGCAGGAAATGTTTCTGCGCGACCGTGTCATTCGCGATGACCAGGCGCGTTTGCCGGTCGACCAGCGCAATCGGGCCGCAGAGACTCCGCCCCCAAAGGGTTCCGGCGTCGGCCTCGCATGCGGCCCTGGCGTCGCGAAGGGCAGAGAGCGCTCGTGCGGTGTCCAACTGCTGTCCGCCTGCGAGTGAAAGGGGAAGCGCGAGCGCGATGCCGGCACTGAAACAAGA
>Ga0157372_10009181_pt1 | contig 10511 bp, 10 predicted proteins | sample C55metaG_FD_115307 | JGI IMG/M metagenome (GOLD analysis project Ga0157372, IMG submission 115307) | Corn rhizosphere microbial communities from Kellogg Biological Station, Michigan, USA - C5-5 metaG | ecosystem: Host-associated > Plants > Roots > Rhizosphere > Soil | place: USA: Michigan...
ACAGTTCTCTGTTATCATAGGGGCAGACAGCTTCCAAAATATACAGCGGTGGAAAAACTATGAGCAACTGATCACACAGTATTCGCTTATTGTTTATAACAGGCCTGGTTTTGATGTTAAGGATATTCCGGGTACAAAAGTAACTTTTGTGCAAGCGCCCCTGCTGGAGATATCTTCTACATTTATCCGCAATCAAATAAAAGCAGGAAAGTCTATACGTTATATTGTGCCGGATAAGGTTTGGCACTATATAGAGGATAATAATTACTATAGGGGTTAAGGCGCTTGTTCATCTGCAGCCGAAAATTCAATACGGTATATTTTTATCAGCAACAGCAGGTATGAGATGAGCAGCGGGCCGAAGATAAAGCCCATAAAGCCGAACAACGGTACGCCAATCAAAATGCCTAATGCCGTAATAACCGGGTGTACATCCCCCAGCTTTTTCAGCAAAGTAAAGCGTAGTACATTGTCGATAGTTCCTGTTACAAGAAAGGAATAAAGCGCTAAGCCAAGACCTGCCGGTGTATGGCCGGAAGCGATCAGATAAACAGACAGGGGGATCCAGACAACCGCTGTGCCCACTACCGGCACCAGTGAACATATGCCCGTAAGTACTGCCCATAGCAAGTAGGAACTGATACCAAAAAAATAATAGCCAACTGCTGCGGTGATCGTTTGGCAAAAAGCTAATAATGGAATGCCTATGGCGCTTGCAATCACTACTGTCCGCGTTTCGTGCCAAAGGTTATCAATATTCTTATCCCTGAGCGGTATGTATTTCATAATAGTGTACTCCATTTTACGGCCATCGACCAGCATAAAATACAACAGAAAAAAAGCGAGTATAGCGTTTGCAAACATGTTCGCAGTTTCTCCTAAAACGATTGGTGCGGAGGTCGTGATCTTTTGAGCAATATTAAGAATGTGCGACTGATCGATCTGTAATTGTGGAAACAGGTTGTGTAATTTATCGGTCAAAGTGCTGACAATAGAAGAAAGTTGGCCATTGGACAGCAATGCAGTAATGCGTGGTATGAGTACTTGTATCAGAAAAATAAGGGGTAATGCAAAAACGATGATACTGCCAATAATAAACAAAACAGCCGTGATCCACTTTTTCCAGTTGCGGATTACTGTGAGTTTAAAATAATACTGCCTGAGCAATATATAAAGCGTTATGGCGCCTAATAAGCCTGGAAAGAATGCATAAAGCTGTTTACCAATAGTAATAGTAAGCACTACTATAAGCGACAGTAGAAGGTATTGTTTAAGATTTTCCCTGTTAAGAATGCTCATGGAATAATATTAATAGTGCTGACGAGAATCATTGTATTAAATTATCAAAATCCTGCCATATTGAACTAACTCTGGCATGATATTTATTAGTTTTACATTGAATTACATCACTTTATTAAAACCTCAAAATATGGCAAACACCGGTAAAACCGTTGCAACTTTACTGATCGGTGCTGCAGTAGGCGCAGCAGTAGGTTATATTCTTGCTACAGACAGCGATAAAAGGCAAGAAGGTATGGACAAGATCAAAGATCGCTTAAGCAATCTGAAAACACGCTTTGGTAAAAAAACAGAAGACCTGGAACAGGAAATCTATAATGCATAAAGCGACTGAATGCTGAATCAAATTTCTAAGTGGAAAGATAAAATAGCCGAATATGTGGACCTGCGTGTGCAGCTTATTAAGCTGGGCATAATCGACAGGGCATCTAATATATTGAGCTATTTTATCTTTACTATTTTATGCCTGTTTTTAGTTCTTGCAGTGCTCATTTTCTTTGGGATGGGTATGGGTGAGTATTTCAATAAAATTACCGGATCATATGCTATGGGTTATTTTATAACCGGCTGTATTTACCTGGTATTATTTGGTATCCTTATTGCTGCAAGAAATATGATCGTTCGTTGGTTCTCCGGTATGTTTGTACGCATACTTACCGAAGAAGAAATAGAAGAACTTGAAGACAAAATTCAAAAAGATTCCTAGATATTAACAGCAGGCATATCATGAAACTTTACCCGAGGAAAATAAATAGTGTGAAGGATCTAAAGCAGGAACGAAAGGCCCTTAAGTCAAGGATCAGCAATCATGAAAGTGATGAATGGTTCTCATTTGGCGGAAAGGGAGATAAGGAAGATCACGCTAATGAAAAGCATGGTAATAAGGATATCCTATCTACTATTGGCCATTTATTTTACAATAATCCATTTGCTGATATCGCGCTCAGCCTCGGTGCACCATTGCTAAAAAAAACAGGGAAAAGCGCAGGTAAAACGGCCTTCACTGTAGCTAAAGAGCTGATTGGCGGATATGCCAAATGGAAAGCAATAGAGCTGGGTTACCGCTGGGTAAGGCGCATGATAAAAAAGCGGAAAGAACACAGCGAAAAGGTATAAAAACCATTCTTATTTCTTGTGGAGTGCCACAATCGGTATATGTATTTTACGTACTATTTCCTTTGTATGGTTTTTCCGAAACAAGGATTCAAAAAATGAGTGCTTGTGCGGCGCTACAATGAGCCAGTCGATATTATTCAGTGCTATAAAATCCTTAATCCCTTCTTCCACGTCATCACTATCTACAAAATGATATTCAGGATCTATTTCCTTTAATGATTCCCGCAGTGCATTTGCCTCAGCGGGTATCTCAATACCGAACGATTTATTATGGCCAACATTTAATATATGCAGTTTCGCCTTGATAGTAACTACCAGTTCCAGCAATTCATTGATAGGTAGTTCTGAGGCCGGGTGCTTCAGATCGCATGCAAAGCATACATCTTTAACCGGCGCATAAGAGGTGTCAGGCGACACTGCAATTATGCTTGACCGTATTCTTCTCATTTCGCTTACAAGGTTGCTGCCAAGCCAATATGTGCCGTTTTCGGTACTGCTATTACCGATAATGATCAGCCAGGGGTGTTGTTTTTCAACATACTCCTGTAAGCTTTCCGTAATATCTCCAAAGGTTACATGGCTGTTTATTTGCACGTCAGGATAAGTACGTTGCAGCACACCCAGCAATTGCTTCATGCTTTCTTCGGCTATTTCTTTACCATCCTCTATCGGCATTACCGGCATAGGATTATCATTGAAGGATACGGGGATCATGAATGTATGAAAAACAGTAACCGTAGCTCCTGTTGCGGATGCTATCTTACATGCATAATGAACCGCGTTATTAGCGATCTCTGAAAAGTCTGTTGCAGTAATGATCAATGGCATACAATGTAATTTCACTTAAAAAGTAAGCGAAAAAAACGATACCATAAAAAAATAATGAAGAGTGACTATTTCCTGAACCAGGAACGGATGCCTTTAGCTATCACTTGTGCGAAAGTGGTGAAGATAATGCTGATATCCATCCAAACACTACGGTTTTTCAAATAGTAGATATCCCATTGTATACGCTTACGCAGTTCGCGTTCAATATTGATCTCGCCGATATAACCTTTTACCTGTGCCATACCAGTCATGCCGGGTACAGCCTCGTGGCGAAGGTTATAATATGGAATAAACTGGGAATAATAGTTAGTATGGTATAGCATGTGCGGACGAGGGCCAACAATACTCATGTCTCCAAGCAACACATTGAAGAATTGAGGGGTTTCGTCCAAATGGGTCAAACGGAGGAATTTACCAACAAGTGTTATGCGTTTATCATTGTTTACAGCCTGTTTTGTATCAGCATCCGCATTTATATACATAGTGCGGAACTTAAAACAATCGAACTCGGCACCTTTATAACCGGTACGTTTTTGAATAAAGAATACCGGTCCTTTGGAAGTAAGTTTTATAAGAATAGCCACAATAGGGTAGAGCCACGACATTATTAATAAAATAAAGGTCATGGCAACAGTAACATCCATTATACGCTTTACAACGGCGTAATATGGAGATGGCTGATAAACCATATAGCGATGGTTTATCTCACGAAACATTTCCCGGATTTCCGCAATATCAGACTGCGGCGCAGCCTGCTTTGCAGGTTGCAAAACCGGAATTTTTATAATAAAGGGCTGTTCCATTAAAATTGAAGCTGATCGTAAAATCCAATTTTCTTACAGCAAAAACCGTGTCAGATTTTAAAATCGCTGCAAATTTCAGAAAAAAAATTTAGAATTTCTCTAATGATAAGTTAATATAGAATTAATATGACGTTTATAACTGTAATACATATTCCAAAAAATCATTGAGAAAAAACTGTAATATACAATTCCAGCCTGCGTTTGCAGCGCAGCTTCCTGCGTAAGAAAAAATATGGAGCTAATGTTGAATATTAAAAAAATACTTCCGTAAGTATTAGGGTTCAGAAAAAATAAAGGTGAAAAGCACATGATCAAAAGCAAAATTACTCCCGGTAACCCGACCATTAATAAAGTTTGCATAAACATATTATGCAAATTAGCATTGTAAAAAGGAGAACGTTCTTTGGTATTGTCAATATTATGGATCTTGAGCTGATGCATTTTATCATTTTGCAATGCCTGTGCGTCCCCATTACCTGTGCCCGTTAACCATAAATGATGTTCGTTCATATTTTCAATACCAATGCGCCAAAAGAATAATCGTAAAGTCAGGTTATTGAAATTGCCTTCCGGTATGTTGCTGTAATCATTGAGATAAACAAGCTTATAGTTCGCATCGAAAATATTGGCAAAACGATCGCGAAGAGGATTTTTGGTGCCAAAAATAGCGATCAACAATATGAACAGTGTCGTTAAAGCGAGTATAATACGTGATCTGGGTAAGCGTGTAATAGCCTTTCCAAAATATGCTGGTATAAGAACGATAAAGAATAAGACAGTAAGCATACGTGCTGAAAGCAGCACAAAAAATAATATTTGAAGGAGTATTGTGAGTATCTTTAATGCCTTCCATCGGCCAATGTAAAAGGTTTTCCAGGGCAGAAAAAGCAATATGGTAATGGAGAAAAGACAATACCATGCCATATACACTGCGTTTGCCTCAAAGCCTTCCACTAAGTTGTGGTAAAAGAATACTGATTTGTCGTGATGGCTATGCCAGAGTACGCCTGCTTTTACGATGCAGATGATGGCTACAACTGAAACTCCGAGTGTAAAAAAGAAAAAGATGCGTTCCAGCTTCGGCCTGTCCAGCATAATGCCCGCACCTATAATAATGGGAAGAATAAACAGGCTTAGTTTGCTTTCAAGGTCGAAAATGGATTGTTCTTTATTTTCACTGTAAAAATAGCTCAGTGCAAATAGCATAAAATAGAGGAGCCAAGGCCATAAGAATTTTCGTTGTTTTAATTGTTGTACTACATCTACGGGGTTTGCCTGTAATATCCAGAAAATGAACAAAAGCGCAGACCCCATGGTACTATATATAAAAGGCAGCGGAATAGCAAAGGCAATAAAACAAAGTAAATATGCCGGAACCGACCGGAGCCACTGCGCTTTGAGCATAAAACAAAAATAGCTGAAATTAGTTGTAATTTCGCGGGCTTAGCAATAATCAAATATTAGTGAAAAATAGCTTGCTCAAAACTTTTTTTGCATCCGGTTTGCAGGCTATTTCTGTTCAAATACTGGGAATAGTATTTTTTATCGTTCTTTCCTTATATCTGCCTAAAGACGATTTTGGCAGTATAAGCTGGGCCAATGCTACCTCCGTTTTCATAACAACGTTATTAAGTTTTGGTTTAGACCAGGTAGTTGTAAGGCGTATCGCTTCGTCCCGTATTTCTGACTGGGCAGCCGCAGCATATTTGGTTCACGCCCTGATTGGATCAGTCATCACGCTTCTGATATTATTTGTTACTACCCATTTTCTTGGCGGGATAGAGAAATATGCATATCTGAAATGGTTTTTTATAGCCCAGGCGCTTTCTTATATAGCGCTACCTCTTAAGCAGTTTCTGAATGCACGGCAAAATTTTACGCCCTATGCGATAATATCCTTTTTCAGCAATGTGATAAAAATATTGTTGGCTATATATTTTGTGCTCACGAAAATGATTTCCATAAAGTATGTAGCGGCAATCATGATCTTTTGCGGTTTGCTTGAATTTTTGGCCTTACTTATCTATGTAAGTAAAAAAGAGCATTTAAAATGGAGGTTTAAAAAATCCGCCTATTTAAAAATCCTAAAGGAGTCTGTGCCGCAATATGTTTCGGTTTTATTTGATTCAGGCTTATCAAGGGCCGACTGGATATTGCTCGGAATAATGTCAACTACTTCGGTTACTGCAGATTATAGTTTTGCTTACAGGGCATTTGAAATGTGCAGGCTTCCAATTGTGGTGGTTGCCCCCATTATTTTAAATGTTTTCGCCCGGTTGTTAGTCGGCGGTAATCGTCTTGATGCAGAAAAGCAGCAGCAGGTTAGTAGTATTTATAGTATGGAGCTTTTCCTTTCTACTTTAATACCACTTTGCCTTAATATCTTATGGTCGCCTGTGGTGACTGCAGTATTTAAAGGAAAATATGGTGCAGTGAATGCAACACAATTCATGCTGCTATCTTTCTGCCTCCCATTTATGTTTGTTATAAATCTTTTCTGGACATTAAGCTTCTCCGCTAAAAAATATAAACAGATCAGTTTTATAACTTTTTTTAGCGCTATTTTCAACTTATTGCTGAACGTGGCGCTGATACATTATTATGAAGCAACGGGTGCTGCAGTGTCATTTTTACTGACCACTTTACTGCAGACGGTTTTGCATTACCGCCTGGTAAAAAAATATGTGATGGGCTTTTCTATATTAAAACCTTTAATGTTTTTTGGAATTGCAATTGCTGCTTATTACGGCGCAACATTTTTGGTTATTAATGTAGGTTTACAGTTATTATCTGCAATCATTATATACCTTGTTTTTTGTGTGGGTGTTAAGGCCGTCAATATAACCGATTTACAAACCCTGAAATTGTTATTGAAAAAGTGAATATCCTTTATTTGTGCGATGAATATCCTCCGGGGCGGCATGGTGGCATAGGTACAGTTGTGCAAATGCTTGCCCGGCAAATGGTAAAAAAAGGACATGTCGTAGTAGTAGCTGGTTTTTATGATTGGGGCTATGGTGGCGAAGACCACTTTAAGGATGATGGGGTAATGGTATACCGATACCGCAAGCTGTTTGATAAAGCTTTTGGTTTTAGGACAACATATTTGCAGAGGGCTTTATTTAAAGCCAGTGATTTAGCTGGAATTTTACATTACACTAATGCAATTGGTCTGAAGGGATATAAAAGTTTCCTGGAGAGTTTGATAGCGAAATATAATATTGATTTAATAGAAATGCCGGACTATAATGATTATGTCCGAACATGCAAAGGCTATCTGCCATTCCCTCATTTGTCAGTGCCGGTTGTGGTGAAACTGCATGGAACGCTTACCTATTTTGCTCGTGAAGCAGGTAGAGACCTGCCGCAATACATAACCCAGATTGAAAAAGATATTTTAGAAAAAGCTAAAGCTGTTTGCAGTGTAAGCGAGTATACAGCTTCACATACAAAGGTGTACCTCGATTACGAGAAGCCTGTAAAAGTTATATATAATGGTATTGACACAAATGTAGATGTCGAGGCAGATAAAGTATGCAATAAGGTCATCTATACGGGATCTCTTGCAGAAAAGAAAGGGATATATCAGTTGATGCATGCCTGGAACAAAGTAATAGAAGAAATTCCCGATGCGCGCCTACACGTGTTTGGCAAAGGTCCTATTGAAAAACTAATTCCTTTATTGAATGCAGAGGCCGTAAAAACTGTGTTTTTTGAAGGGCATGTGGATAGGGCAGCATTATATAAAAGCTTATCGTCCTCCGAACTGGCCGTGTTCCCGTCATTTGCGGAATGTTTCGCCCTAGGTCCTATGGAAGCTATGGCGTGCGGTACGGCTGTGATTTATACCACCCGTACATCAGGACCGGAATTGATCACTCATAAAAAAAATGGATGGCTAATAGACCCTGCTGATATAAGTGATATTGCCAATAGCATAATTTATCTTTTAAAGAATAAACAAATAACAGCACAATTGGCAAGACAAGGCAGAGCAACCACAAAGGAGAAATTTGATATCGGCGTTATTACATCTATAACGGAGCAGTACTATCAAAGTGTATTGATTAATAATTAGAAGTAATTTTATTCTCTTATTATGAGTGAACCTGCAAAGGAAAAATCGGCCGGAACTATAGATTGGCTATTTATTGTTTTTCTTTTCCTTTTTACCAACCAGGCAATATTAAGCTTAAAGGTTGCAGGCATCCTTTTAGTATTTCTACTGCGTCCCAATTTTAAATTTAAATTCGGCTCAGGTCGTATTCCACGATTTTATTTATACATCATTTTACTGTCTGTTTTTAATCTGTTATTGTTTATCAGGGATTTTTCAACCTCCTATCTGGTTGCATTTGCTGTGGCCAATATGTTTTGGTTCTTTGGCTTTCTTGCTTTTCATCAGTTAAAATTGAGCCTGGAAGAATACGGACCAGCTAGTGTTTATAGAACTATGCAGGTGTTCACCATAATAAATTTCATATGTTCCATCTTTCAATTGGGGCAAATAATTTTTAAAACAGGACATATTAATCCATATACAGGTCTTGATTTCCCTTATGGAATGTCCACAGGAGATAATATCTATGGCGCCTTTTTGCAGAACTCTTATTATAATATGATGGTAAGCGCCATGCTGGTTTTTTATTTTATTTTTAAAAGACACCTGGGTTATGCTATAATATCACTTCTATCTCTGATTCTTGTATTTGGAAATTTTGGTACCATTATATTTCTCTCGGTGCTAAGTGCAGCTTTTATTGTCGGGCTTATTTCAAAATGGAATAGGGGTAAAATCAGATGGCTGAGTAATGTTTCACCCCCCGGAAAGTTTCAAATATATATACCAATAATGGTGTTTTTTTTGAGTGTATTATATACCGCACTATCTCCTGAAAACATGAATTACCTTGTTGAAAAAGTAACGCAGAAAGTTTTTACTTCAAGCAGTAATGATGTGAATAACTATCGCGCAATGCTGGAAAATCAGAAAATGGATCCGGCAGCTTTCGATCCATATAAGGAGTATCAGCAGAAAAGTAACGTAACGCCTTCTTTTTATGCCGGGGCAAACGTCCAGGCATTAAATGTTAAGGACAGGCTTGCTTATAAAATGCAAATTACTAACGAGCATATAGAAAAGCTCCAAGGTAAAGCGTTATCCATCCAGGAGACGAGAGATTACCTCAAGTCTTCAATTCCGGCTTTTTTGTTTGGCGCAGGCCCTGTACGGTTTTCTTCACTGCTTGCGCAAAAAATGGCCGGTTTTGATTCCAGCAGGCTTTTTATGAATATTTTGCCCCATTACGTTTCTCCTCTGTATGCAGAAAATCACAAACTAATTATTGAGAGTAGAATAAAAAGCGACAGTAAAAACTTTTCCAATGCCAATTGGCCAGATTGCTTTTTCAATCAAATATTTGGTGAGTATGGTATTCTTGGTTTCTTGCTATTTGCAATATTTTACGCAGGCCACTTTGTTCGCGACATTAAGTATTGGTCATATGGTCTGTGGGTGTTTATATTACTCATCCCTTACTCCTATATATCATATATTTTTGAGGCATTGTCTGTTGTAGTTTTTTTTGAGCTGCTAATGGAAACAGATATTGCGGAGGGTAAGCAAAAATTGTTGCGAACAAATGGATAGGAAGCCTGAAGTAACTGTTCTTTTGCCTGTTTATAATGCAGGGCCTTTTTTGAGGGAGTCTATAGATAGTGTGCTTGCACAAACCTTCACGAACTTTGAATTGCTTATTATCAATGATGGTTCCAGTGATAACAGTGCAGAGATCATCAGTAGCTACAATGATGATAGGATAAAGGTCATTCACCAGGAGAATATGGGCCTGGTAAAAACATTAAATAAAGGCATTGATATTGCTTCAGGCGATTTGATAGCCAGGTTTGATGCTGATGACGTTTGCTACCCCAGGCGCTTGCAGGAGCAAGTTGATTTTTTAAGGGCACATCCTGATTATGTATTAGTAGGTAGTGAGGCAGATTATATGGATGAGGAAGGCAATTACATTTTTACTTACCGTTTTGGTTTTTATACAGACGAGGAAATACGTAATATGGGATTTGTGTTTTGCCCTACTATTCATTCCGCCGCTACATATCGCAAATGGGCTGTAATAGCAGCCGGCAAATATGATGAAAGGGCCATAACATTTGAAGATCATATGCTGTGGCGCAAGCTGGCAGATTTTGGTAAAATGGAGAATATCCGCAAACCTCTTATCAAAGTGCGCTTTAATGCTGCATCTGTTACTATAGATGAAAAATGGAGAGGAAAAGAATTCATAGAGCTGAAACAAAGATCTATAGAAGCGGAGCAAGTAAATGATGAAGATTTTACTACACTCAACCATATATTACGAACGCAGAATTTTAAGGAGTACAAAGAGGCTGCTTACTATAGTATGCTCGGCAAGAAGTTTTTGTGGGATCAGCATAAACCAG
>Ga0157372_10009184_pt1 | contig 10510 bp, 11 predicted proteins | sample C55metaG_FD_115307 | JGI IMG/M metagenome (GOLD analysis project Ga0157372, IMG submission 115307) | Corn rhizosphere microbial communities from Kellogg Biological Station, Michigan, USA - C5-5 metaG | ecosystem: Host-associated > Plants > Roots > Rhizosphere > Soil | place: USA: Michigan...
CAGCAAGTACTGTTCGTTCCACAAATAATGGTAATTGAATACAAAATCATCCAGATAATCTTTTGGCGTGCATATATCATGCACATGAATGAGTACACTTGAATTAAGTTGAGGAAGGATTTCAAGGTATTCCAGTAAAACATCACCTTGCGGACGAATGATATGTGAAGAATCAATAAAAAGGATATCGTCTTTCTGAAGTTCTTTAAAAATATTTATATCAACATCTTCTACCTTTTCCTTATAACCTGTACCTGAATTTGGCCAAGCCATTGGGCCTCATACGGTTCAATACAAATATGTTTGCAGCCATTATTATTTTTTCCGATAGCGCTATTCGCCATTAATGTGGATAGCCCGACCCTATTTCAATAAATTTCTTTGGTTTTTTTAAACGGATCATGTTGTACAAAAACTCTCCATCGCCCGATTCAAAGATCCATTTTTATAATAATATTCCAGTTGGGCTCTTTTATTTATAGGGAATTGCTCAAGTTCATCATTAAAATCAAAAGACTGGAGAATACTCAATTGCTCACTAATGTTAAAATCAATTCCTTGACTCGTGAAAATATCAATAAGTGTAGTGATTATTTTGCTTTAAGAATAGATCTCACTTGCGAAGGTTAAAAATTTAAAAAACTAAATTGATTAACTATGTATTTCGATATACAAACCCTCATACTATATTGTTGCTCACAAAACCATTTGCATTGCCTCCGGGTATTAATGAAATCTTAGTGCCTGAACAACCAAACATGTTATTGTATGTAACTATGCAGCTATCCCAATTGCCAGTAGAATTTGCAATAATAATTCCGTCAGTGCAGCTTATAGCCAGATTTTCGCTCACAATTGCGTCGAATAAATCTGCGCCGTAAACAACATTCGTAATACTGATACAGGAAGCAAAAAGCTCAAAATAGTTTTCAAATATATTAATTCCTGGATTTGATTGAACAATGCTGATAGCCTCTATAAATCCCAAATCCACCAAATCGAGCATCTGTATATGGGTCAGCAGAATTCATAATACCACAATTTTTTATGCAGACCCTGTCAATAATAATGTTTGAGGCATTAGGTTAAATAAATCCCCAAGACGCCTTTAATTCCCAAGTCTACAACTCCTCCTACCTGACCACCGCCATCAATTTTGATTCCGATAATCTGAACGTTTTGAATACCAGCGGTTCCACTTGTAAAAGTTCTGATGCCGTCCGCATTTGCCTTTAATGTGCCATACCCTGTGATTATAATATTACTTTTAAGGGTAGGGTTCGATGTAATAAGATAAGTGCCGAAGGGGACAAATATCTCATTGGCACTATTTATTGCTGTTTGTATGGCAAGCGTATCATCTACAATATCATCCATTTTGCGCCAAAATTCTGTACATTTAGCATGGTTAAAAATTTGATGTTAATAATATTACTGCAAAGTATAAAATGTTATATGATGTCACAAAGAAAAATTAGTTGAGCTATTTATTAACAGCCATTTGAAATCTTAATTATCTTATTTTAGCCTTCTGAAAAATTTATATTCTTAAATCTCATGGTCGTAAGAAAAAAAACTGGTTATAATAAGATCCTGTTTATGTACAGCGCTTGTTTGATTTCCCTATTCTATTGCAGGACTGTTGCTAAAGCCACCCCACTTCGTATACAAAAAGTAAATAATCCTTCCGTGTTTTCTGAGAGACTATCATTTAATAAAGTGGTTCATATTAAAGATTTTGGCGCAGTTGGCAACGGCGTTACCAATTGCGCGGAAGCTTCCCAAAAAGCTGGTGCATATCTTCAGGCCAATGGAGGTACTTTAGTGATAGATCTGGGAATTTATATCGTTGGTAAGCAACGATTATCCGGAAGTTTCGAGGCCGGAAGTTCTTATTTCGCTGAACCTATACTCAGTTTTAAGGATGCCGAAAGACCTATAAATATTACAGGGTACAAAGCTGTACTGAAAGCCGCTGACCGGTTAAAGTATGGATCTTTAAATCCCGTTACAGGAGAAAAAGATACCATAAGAAAGAAAAAGAACAAAATAGATTATTATGCGTCTGCTTATACATTTATAAATGCAACAGTATGTTCGTCAGTTTCAGTAAAAGGATTAACATTGGATGGCAATTCAGGTAAATTAAATATGGGGCCGGGCTTTGGATCGGAAGGTAATCAATTGCCTGCAACAGGCATTAGCCTTTACAACAATAAAAAAGTGAATATCGCAGATTGCTATATTCATCATTGTGCTCTTGATGCAATTATAGTCGCATGGACTGGGTTGACGAATGCCGATCCAATCTATCCACACACAATAAAAAATGTAAAAGCAAAGTACAATGGTAGGCAAGGAATATCATGGGCAGGAGGGAACAATTTAACGGTGACCAATTCCGAATTTTCTTCTACCGCCAAAGTGCTGAATAATGGTGCAACGGTTGTAGGTTTACCGGCAGCAGGCATTGATATCAAGACCGAGAATTCTATTATTAAACAAGGCAATTTTATCAATTGCCTTGTTTATAATATAGCGGCTACGGCTTGTCCTGCTTAGGACATAATTTAATATAAATTTTAGAAAAGTAACTTTTATTGGGACAACCGACGATGCAACTTTTCCTAAATCAAAGCACTTTTCTTTTGACAGTTGCACGTTTGTTGGCAGAGTGGTTGGCATCCACGAAAATGTGGATAGCTCAAAAGCAAATTCATTTCAAAATTGCCTTTTACTATGGATCCAAAAAAAATCCCCAAATGTGAAAGTCTTTGACAATAGCCGGGGATTTTATGATGCCGAAAATGTAGTTTTTGATACCTGTGTATTTGATGCAGTGAATAAACGATTGCCGGTCTTTAATGCTAAAGAGCTTGTATTTATCAATTGTAAGTTTATTCAAAACAACAATGAAAACTTTCGGGATATCGCCATTTTTAAAGGCACTACTCAATTTTTGATGAAAGGGAAGGGAAAGATAGATGCAAGTGAAGGAACCTTTGAAGGGAAAGTCTTATTAATAATCAAAAAATTACGGATATTAAAAAGGTTAAATTTAAATAAAATATAATACTACTTGTCGCCATAATTTTTATAAAATCTATTTCCCAGCTAATATTTAAACCCTGAATTAATAGTACTGCTTAATTTTTTTGAGCAATAAAAATTAAAATCCTTGAGAATCCTTCATCTACTTTATACACAAGGTGTGGCGGGCGCAGAGAAACATCTGCTTGATTTGTTGCCGGAACTGAAAAAGCATGATATTGATTGCCAACTATTATGTATATCATCACCTAAAGCCACTACTTCCATAAAAGAATATTGCGATCAAATGAGCAAGAAGGGGATAAAAACAACCTTGCTAATAGCTAAGTCAAAACTTTCCTTCTTATCTGCTGCAAAACAAATCTCAGTGTACTTAAAATCAAATCAAATCCATATAGTTCATTCGCATTTATTCAACGCTGATCTTATTACCGTTCTTGTAAAAAAAATTTACATTCAAACGCTAACCATACTTTCTACAAAACACGGATATGAGGAAAAATATTTGTTGCAAACCGGTCTTGGAAATAGAAAGATCAGATATAATGCTTACTATTTTATTTCCAGGTGGATAATAAAACAAATTGATCACAACCTGGCTGTTTCCCGTGCCATTTCAGATTTGTATTATCATTTGAAATTTGACAAGCGCAGAATAAAATATGTCCATCATGGTATTGCTATTCCTTCAATAAATGGAAAAGTGAAACCACTGAAAGGAAATCCAAAAATTTTGATGGTTGGCAGGTTTATGCAAATCAAAGGACACATCTATCTTATTCAGGCATTGCCTGAATTAATTAAAAAATTTCCAGAACTTAAATTAATTTTAGCAGGGGACGGCCCAATAAAAGATAATCTTATGGCTATAGCAAATAGCCTCAACGTGCTCGATCATATAGAATTTGCAGGTTTTACATCGCCGCAGCTTTATACTTCGCAATGCCAATTGATGGTCTTGCCGTCCTTGTTTGAATCCTTTGGATTAGTTTATATAGAATCCTTTGCCTTGAAAATTCCGGTTGTTGCCTTTGATACCCAGGCTGCGAATGAAATAATTGAACATAATAAAACCGGCATTTTAGTTGAGAAAGAGGACGTGCAAGCCCTTGTCGAAAAAATAATTTATTTATTAGAATCTCCCGAAGAAAGAAAACGGCTTGCTGAAAATGCCTACCAGAGATTTAAAACTTATTATAATGTGGAAAGAATGGGAAGAGAAACGATAGAATGGTATCGTTCAGTTTTAAAACCGGATGAGGAATAACTTACAGTCATACTTTGACACAAGCATAAACATTCGTAAAGATCATGAATTTCGTCTCAAAATTTTTCAGATTTTTTTTTAAACAATTAGAATCATTATGCTCATTTCTTCGCATTGTTAAATTAAAACTTTTATACCCCGGCATTACCATAGATTTCAAAACTATTATTCAGAATAATTGTTCGATAACATGCGCGAAGGGTGGCAGGCTGATTATTTCAAATTCCCATATTTCTTACGGCACTCTTATAAAAGCTGACTCAAAAAGTACGATTTCCATTTATAATTCGTTCATAGGAAGAAACTGTGTGATTACGGCAAAAGAAAAAATAAGCATAAATGATAATTGTTTAATTGCTGAGATGGTGGTTATCCGCGACCAGGATCATATCATTGATGCCGTCACTAATAGCAGGGCAGAAGAAAACTTTAATAGTAAGCCGATCGGGATTGGGAAAAATGTATGGATAGCCTCTAAGGCTACTATTTTAAAAGGGGTAATCGTTGGTGAAAATTCCGTTGTGGCTGCTTCTGCTGTAATCACAAAGGATATTCCACCAAACGAAGTTTGGAGCGGCATCCCCGGACGGTTTCTGAAAAAAATATTTGGCAAAGATGAAATTGCATTAATAAACCCGGCGCCTCCAAAATAAAAAAATTGATACATCAACTTCAATCAATATTTCGTACCAGTTCTTTTAAGCAGGTAAGCCTTTACACGATCACAGGCACACTAACAAAAATTATCTCATTCGCAGCGCTTCCGTTTTTTGTAAATACGCTCTCAGAAGGGGATATAGGTATTTTAAACATCTTCAACAGCTCTATTATTTTCTTAACGCCTGTTATTTCAATGGGTGCGCTTTATACCATTTCGGTAGATTATTTCAAACTTACCAAACCTGATTATGCAACTGTTTTTTCTACAAGCCTTCTCATTCCTGCCATGGTGAGTTTGTTGATTGTTCCTTTGTTTTTTATTTTCTGGCAGCCACTTTCCAAAGCATTTAGTTTTCAACCGCAGTTTATATGGCTTATTCCCATTTGCTTATTTCTTAATTTTTGCTTCGAGGCATTCATCATATTATTGAGGGTGCAAAATAAAGTCAGGTTATTCGCCACTGTGACCTTGCTTAAAATAGTGGTCGAAATAACATTAGCCATTATCCTGATATTATTCGCTTATCAAAGCTGGTACAGTAGGGCATTAGGCTATTTTATATCAATTTTGATGATAGGACTTTTATTCTTTTTTTATATAAAAAGAAATAGTTTCCTGGTAAACAAACTGAATTTCAGAATACTTAAAAAAGAATTACTATTCGGCCTGTCGGGATTGCTTTTGCAAACAGCGGTATTCTTTATCAATACTTCTGACAAGTTTTTTGTAATGGCGCATTTTGGTAAAGTGCAAGCTGGCTTTTATTCTATTGCTGCTACGTTTGCTGCGATTCAATATATTGTTTCCACATCGCTGATGCATTATCTTCAACCTGTTTTATTTACAAAATTTTCTGAAAAAGAAAAATGGAAAAACCTGAAGGGAATTTATAAAAAATATATCCTTGTAATGTTTGCTACATCGGTAGGGTTATTCTTTTTCACTATAATAATATATCATTACTTTCTCAAAGAATCGTACAGGAGCTATATACACTATTTTTATTGTCTTTGTGTTAGTACTTTTGTATGGTCTGTAAGTAATATCTTCTTACAGTATATTATCTTCAATAAGCATAAGAGAGTGATCCTTTGGCTTTCGTTAATGAGCATCTCTTTTGCCCTGTGTATAAATTATTCTGCCGCACAATTTCTGAACATTAACTGGCTTTGCGCAGGGCAAATATTAACCAATATATTTGTGTTGTCTCTTATTTTATATTACAATAAAAAGCTCAACTGTATTGTCTGAAATAAAAAATTTTATTAAAACCATATATAAGGAGATACCTTTTAAAAAAGAGGTGTTTTCCTTACTAAAAAAAATCGGGACGCCACCGGAGTCTGTGTACCGCCATCTTTATTTCAATGGGCTTATTAAAGTAAATATCAGTAATGGGCAGAGTTTTAAAATAATGCATTACGGCCATCGGTTGGAGAATGAGATCTTCTGGAAAGGACTTTATGGAAATTGGGAGAAGCGCTCTATGCAAATATGGACTGCGTTATCAAAAGATGCGAAAGTGATTTTCGACATTGGCGCTAATACCGGCATCTATGCGCTTGTTGCTAAAACGGTTAATCCAAATTCGGAAGTTCATGCTTTTGAACCTTTTGGATCAATTTATACAAAACTCGTGTGCAATGCAAAAATTAATGATTTTGCAATAAACACCAATTGCAAAGCAGTATCTAATTATACCGGCGAAGGCATCATCTATACGGAAGACCCTGATTTTGCTTACTCGGTAACAGTTAATAAAAACTTGTGGGTAAAAGATAAAGAACCGATTCAACTCAATATTAAAACCATTACATTAAAAGATTACATCGAACAAAATAATATCACTCACATTGACCTGATGAAAATAGATGTGGAAACACATGAACCGGAAGTGATGGAGGGTTTTGTACCCTATCTTAAACAATTCAAGCCCATTATATTGATTGAAATATTAAATGATGAGGTGGCACAAAAGCTGGGCGTTTACTTTGATTCTTCTGAATATTGTTTTTACAATATTGATGAACAGGTTGGAATAAAAAAAACAGGAACGCTCTCGAAGAGCGATTCTTTTAATTATGTGATTGTGCCAAAAGAAAAAGAAGATTACTTCGATGAAATAGTGATCTAAATGTTAACCCTGCTACAATGCCTTCACGGATAATTTATTTACTGAAGAATAATGAAAAAGACACTACTACTTGTTATTGATAACCTGACGACAGGAGGCGCAGAAGTAATGTTGGTAGGATTATTACCTGAATTAAACAAAAAATTTTCTGTTGTACTGGTAACACTTAGTGAGGAGAATCACTTTTCAACAGAAGATATTATTTGCAAAAAGAAATACACATTGGGTTTTACAAATAAACTTTCAATAGTTTCATGTGTATATAAATTAAGAAAGATCATAAAAGTGCATAATCCTTCTCTGATCCATTCACATCTTTTTTATAGTAGCCTAATAGCCCGTATTGCTATCCGCTCAAGAATCCCGGTAATCTACTCATTGCATAGTGAGATGAGCAAGAATGTATTTAATAATAGTAGGATACTTACTCTCGCAGAGAAGATGACCATTCGGAAAAATCATATTGTTTTAGCAGTGTCCAATGTTGTTTTAAAAGATTACCAGAATAAAATAAAGAGAAGTGGTCGCGCGTTTGTTCTAAAAAATTATATTTCAGACGAGTATTTCCAAAAAGAAATTTCTTCAAAAAAGTTTATCAATTTAAAAAAAATAAAGTTGATTGCAATAGGGAACTTTAAAGAGGCAAAAAATTATTCTTACCTCATCAGGGCTTTTGAACATTTGAAACGATACGGTAATATATCGTTAGATGTATATGGACGGGGAGATAAAGAAAATTTCAGGAAGCTAAAAAACGAAATTGATGCAAGAAGTTTGCCTATTGTCTTGAAAGGAGCAGTAATGAATCCTCATGAAATAATGCCTCATTATGACTTGTATGTATCTTGTTCCAAACATGAAGGTTTCGGTATAGCTGCAATAGAAGCAATGGCTATGGGATTACCATTGTTATTATCCAACTTACCGGTTTACCACGAAGTAACATTTAATAACGCCTTGTTTTTTGATATTCAAAATCCAATGTCATTTGCTGCATTGATCAAAGAAATTTTTAAAAACAAACACGATTTGAATAATCTATCTGGCAAAGGAATTGATCTTGCCAGGAAATATACTAAAGAAGATTACCTCCATAATTTATTCGACATTTACGATAAGATTTTTAATTATTAAGGGAGATTATAAATGATATTCTTTTCAAAACAAACCTCTGTAATATTACTATACCATAGAGTATCTCCTCACAGGGATAAAATGTGGGACCCAATGGATATTGGGGTATTTGAAAATACACTAAAATATGCCCAAAAAAGGTTTCACACTATTTCTCTGAATGAATTATTATTTAGCCCGCCTGCTCATTCGGCAAAGCCTTTGGCGGCAATTACTTTTGATGACGGGTATCATGATTTTTTAGATTATTCAATCCCTCTGTTACAAAAGTTTAGATTACCATCAACGCTTTTCGTATTAACCGATTGTATAGAAAAAAATATTCCTACCTGGACTTATTTAGTTGATTATCTTTTTGAACATTCTAATAAATTAGAAATAACTGATTCCATATTTGCAGAGTTGCCAGTAGAGTTACAACATACAAAGTGGGTGAATAATAATAAAAGAATGGAATATGGTAAAAGGATTAAGCAATATCTAAAATGGATCCCTTCAATAAAACGAAAAGCAATTATCAGCAGCCTCATTGATAGTTTTAAAGATGTAGAGCACCCTGATGGAATGATGTTATCATGGAAGGAACTGGATGAAATAAAATCCACTGGCATAGAGATAGGCTCTCATTCAGTTACTCACGCTACTTTAGCAAGTATTGAAGATGAAGATGAATTAAAACAGGAATTGGAAATTTCAGCAAATATTCTGAAAGAAAAATTAGGAACTATTTCTCCTGTATTTTCTTACCCTTGCGGAAGTTATAATGAGCATGTAAAAACTTTTACACGCAATGCCGGATACAAAGCAGGACTTGCTGTAAATGGAAGGCTCTATAATTCTTCTAAAGATGATCTTTTTGAAGTTCCGCGAATAGAACTTTACAATCAATCCCGAATCAAAACAAAAATGAGAATGAATGGTACCATTAGTTTTATTGAAAACAAATTAAAGAGATGAAGATTGTACTGCTTTGTAGTAATAAGCTAAATCAGATTGCGCTTGCCAATAAGATAGCCAACAACTTTAATCTCGTAGGTATTGTGGTCGAAAAACCCAAAAAGAAAAAAAAGAGATTTTCATTTGTCCAAATAAGAGAAAAGATTTGGGACAGGACAATATTTTATTCAATAAGAAAGGCGTGGAACGAAATGCAGGCGTATTATAAGACTAACTATCCCGATTTTCCTCAAACGGACAAAACAGAAGTAGTAAGGATTAATTCGTCAGAAACCATAGAATTTATAGAGAAAAAAAGTCCTGATCTGTTAATGATATCAGGTACTTCAATTGTTAGAAATGAAATATTAAATTTACCTATCCCTAAAGGAATTATTAATCTGCACACAGGTTTGTCGCCGTATATTAAAGGTGGTCCTAACTGCACTAACTGGTGTATTGCAAAAAACAAATTTCATTTGATAGGAAATACCATAATGTGGATAGATGCCGGAATTGACAGTGGAAATATTATTGCAGCAGAACAAACGATCCTGAATGGAAACGAATCACTGTCAGACCTGCATATCAAAGTAATGGAACACGCGCACGATCTCTATTGTAGGGCTGCGACAAAAATAGAAAAGGATTTTAAAAATTGTTCTAATGTAGGCCAATCTTCTATAGCGAATGGCACAATCTATTACTCAAAAGACTGGAACTGGAAAAATAAACTGAGCTTAATGAGGAATTTTGGAAAGATGAAAAACACTATCGTTTCAAAAAAGTACCGGGAAGATTTTCAAAAAACAAAAATCATCAACCTATAAATTGAGGAAAAATATTCTCTTTATATCTTATGATGGTATGACCGACCCTCTCGGCCAAAGCCAGGTAATTCCTTATTTGACAGGCCTTACTGCGTATGGTTATCAATTTACTATTCTGAGTTGTGAAAAGAAAAAAAGGTACTTTTTGCATAAAGATGAAATAGAAAAATTATTAAAATCATTTCCTATAAAATGGTTTCCCATTTTTTATCATAAAAAGCCCCCGGTACTTTCCTCTGTTTATGATGTGTATCAATTAAAAAAGGAAGCAAAACAATTATATACTAAAGAAAAGTTTGACATGGTGCATACGCGTCCCGGAGTGCCTGCATTAATCGGCTTGTGGATGAAGGAAGAATTGGGAGTAAAATTCTTAAATGACATCAGGGAGTTTTACGCAGATAGCCGCGTAGATGGAGGAATATGGAATTCTAAAAGTTTTTTGTATAAAAGAATATATCACTTTTTTAAACAAAAGGAAAATGAAGCAGTTGAGA
>Ga0157372_10009188_pt1 | contig 10508 bp, 10 predicted proteins | sample C55metaG_FD_115307 | JGI IMG/M metagenome (GOLD analysis project Ga0157372, IMG submission 115307) | Corn rhizosphere microbial communities from Kellogg Biological Station, Michigan, USA - C5-5 metaG | ecosystem: Host-associated > Plants > Roots > Rhizosphere > Soil | place: USA: Michigan...
GTTTGCTGGCTTTGCAGCAATGCTTTGATCTTAGTTCGCTGACTCATATCATGTATAATTTTTAGAGTCGCAAAAATACAATTAATTATGAAAGCGCACTTTGAAACATGAGCTAAAAAACATGAGCATGTTACTACGGAAAGATATATCCGGAGAAAGGAGGAAAGGGAAACCAGCGACTAATACATAGCCGGGAACGCGAAGTATCCCGGCTATTTCTTTTCGACGCTTACTTGTTTGTAACCATGATTGTGTCACGGAGCAACGTGTTTGTCGTCGCGCCGCCTACCATAATAGTGTCTTTGCTTTTATTCAATGACTGGTTGGTAATGCTTTTTTTTGCACTAACACTGTCTTGTTTTGGGGCTACGCCATTTTTTTGGCAGCCAGCAAATAACAGAAGTGATACTGAGGCGGTTAATAATAGAGCTTTTTTCATAAAACAAATTTACAACTAATACGAATGATAATTAAGCTTAGTTACAATTAATATAAAAGTTAATATTTGAGCTTAGCTTTAAACTTGCCCTCGCTAAAAGTAACCTTGTCCGGATGACTTTCGGTTTGGCTATCAATTACTTTCAGAAAACGTAATTCGAACAATCCCTGCAGTATTTTATCGGCCTGGTTGTATGAAATTATAGTTACCGAACTAAGATGGGTAGGGTCAGGTTTGTATCCGGCTAACGGGGAGCCGTTTTTTGTAATGTGGTAATAGTTTTCGTTTGCTTTGAGGGTATAATACCCAACACCATCAAACACAATTTTAAAACCTACCTGCTCTTCTTCACCTCCAATGGTGCTTTTTGCTGATATGGTAATGGTATCACCCATTATATTCGAACCGGAAGGATTAGCCTCCCATTTGATGTTGTTTTTTTGCGCAAGCATAAAATCGGGTATGACCGGAAAATTACAGCAGTCCTTTTTTTTGCAGGCCGAAAAAAGCAGGGCCACGGCTATGGCTAATATCAAACAGGGATATTTCATTGCTTTACTGATGACAGGTTAATAAATTGTACAGGAAATATAAAGATATTTAAAAGTAAAGCATATTATACGTGGTTTCAGTAAGTTTGCCGCTCATTTTGTTTTATCGCCCATGAATCCCAAATTGAGCCTCGTTATTGGCATTCTATGCATTTCTTTTTCGCCGATATTTGTAAAGCTTGCCGGGGTATCACCAATTGGTTCTGCATTTTACCGGGTGTTTATAGCCTGGATTTGTCTTGCCCCATTTTGTGTATTTAGGCAAAAACTTAAAATAAATAAAAAGCAATTGCTTATTTCCATAGCTGCGGGCATGGTTTTCGCCCTTGATATTGCGGTATGGAATATTTCGCTGTTAAAGATCAGCGCCACTGTATCAACCCTTATTGCCAACCTGGCCCCGGTTTGGGTGGGCCTGATGAGCTTCCTGTTTTTAAGAAAAGGATCAGGTCGGCTATTTTGGATAGGTACGCTCATTGCCATCGCCGGTATGGTTGTTTTGGTAGGTTATGAACATATTTTACACATGGAGCTTAATGCCGGCATACTGCTGGCTATACTCGCCAGTTTTTTTTATGCTACCTATATCATGATCACCAAAAATATTATGGCCGGTATTGATGTGTTTAGTTTTATGTTTTACAGTATGCTGAGCGCCAGTATTTTTTTGCTGGTAGTCAATGGATCTATGCATAACGATATTGTTCATCTTTCATTAAAAGTTTGGCTTTGCTTTATAGGTATGGGGCTTATTTGCCAGTTAGCAGGCTGGCTAACCATCAATTACTCGTTACGTTATCTGGAACCAACCAGGGTTTCCATCGCTTTATTAAGCCAAACGGTTTTTGCCGGGCTGCTGGCTGCTTTTTTACTGCATGAACGTTTAGGTTTTAATGAGATTGTTGGCAGCATAATTGTATTGGCGGGGATAGCGGTAACATTTTTAAAACCCCGAAATCAAAAAGCGAATACCTTGGTTTAAACGGGTTTAAGCGCAGTACAAATGAAGTTATATCATATCATGATGTTAATATCTTCAGTTCGCTTCGGTCGCAACGATTGAAGTACGATTTGTATAATTTTATTACTTTTCTAATACTTTAGCAGTATTTAATGTAACCCTATTGCTTTATTAAGTAATTGATTATAAGTTTTTTGTGTTTGTATTATTGAATTTATGTTAACCCTGTTAACCCCTGTCATCGCAGTAATGAAATTGGTATATATCTCAGGATCTTAACTCAAAGCGTTAACGGTAAACTTGTCTCTTAAGGAGATTGAATTTTAAACAGCTCGTTATCAAACAAAACCGTATTTTAACGTTTTCGAATTACGGGCAACGATCTATCTTCCCTACATTTGCATTTTAACTCATGATTCAAAAATCCACTATCGACCGTATTATGGAAGCCACCGACATTGTGGAGGTGATAGGGGAATTTGTGCAGTTAAAAAAGCGCGGGGCCAACTATGTAGGCCTTTCGCCTTTCGCGAATGAGCGTACCCCTTCGTTCACGGTTTCCCCGGCAAAAGGTATTTTTAAAGATTTCTCGACAGGAAAAGGTGGTTCGGCTGTTACGTTTTTAATGGAGCTGGAAAAGTTCAGTTATCCCGAGGCCTTGAAATGGCTCGCTAAAAAGTACGGCATCGAGGTTGAAGAAACTGTTGAAGCTCCCGAAAACCGCGAGGAGGCTAATCGACGCGAGAGCCTTCTTATAGTTAGTGCTTTTGCAGCTAAGTTTTTCCATGAAACTTTGCTTGAGACAGAGGAGGGGCGTAGCATTGGTTTGAGTTATTTTAGGGAACGTGGGTTTTCAACTGAAATTATAAAAAAATTCGAGCTGGGTTACTCGCCAGATCAATGGGAAGCATTTACAGAGACCGCCATAAACATGGGTTATCAGCCACAATTTTTGGAAGAAAGTGGTTTGTCTGTGAGACGAGAGAACGGCTCTATGTATGACAGATATAGGGGGCGCGTAATGTTTCCCATACACAGTTCTACTGGAAGAATAATTGCTTTTGGCGGCCGTACCCTAAAAAAAGATAAGAATGTTCCTAAATATGTAAATTCTCCTGAATCGGAAATTTACCATAAATCAGACGTCCTTTATGGCTTTTACTTCGCAAAAAAATCTATTCGCGAACAAGATAATTGTTATTTAGTTGAAGGATATGCTGACGTACTTTCGGTTTTTCAAGCAGGAATTGAAAATGTTGTCGCGTCGTCGGGAACTTCTCTTACAACAGAACAAATTAAACTAATAGGCCGACAGACAAAGAATATAACAATTTTGTATGATGGTGATTCGGCTGGAATAAAGGCTGCTATTCGTGGTTTAAGCCTGTTGTATAAGGAAAGATTTAATGTTAAGATCGTATCTTTTCCAGATGGACACGATCCTGATTCTTATGTAAGAAATCAGGGGTCAGCTGGGTTTAAATATTATATTGAGAACAAAGCTAAAAGCTTAGTAGAATTTTATCTTACCACTGTAGACAAAGGGGATCTTATCGATCCTGTTAAAAAAATTAAAGTAGCAGATGATTTAGCGGAAATATTATCAAACAACTTAGAGCCAGAATTTAGAAAGGACTATATTAAGCAGGTAGCAGAAAACTTAAAAATAGGTGAAGCGGGATTTTTAAATGCTGTGAATAAACTGGTTCTTGCTAAACATAACAAAGCATTTGAGCAAAATCGACCTGTTTTACCTAATCCTGATTTTGAATCTGATAATTCCAATATTGAGGAGCATCGGGATGAAATAATATCAACCGATTTACTTTATTCTGATCAATCACAGGAAAAAGAAATTGTGCGTTTATTGCTGCATTATGGAAGCCGTATGATTGACTGGGACGGTATAGCCAATACCTATATAGGCCCTTTCATTATAGCCGAGTTGAGTGATGTTAATTTTGATCATCCGGTTTGTAAGCAGATTACCGAAATTTACCGTCGCGAAGTAGAAAACGGTGTACTGCCGGATGAGGCTTATTTTATTCACCATAAGGACAAAGCTATAGTTGATTTAACTATTAACATGTTAGCCAGTAAATATTCGCTTAGTGAAAACTGGTACGAAATGCATAAGATCACGGTGAACGATGAGCAGGTTAATATGAAGGCAACTATCCTCGGTGCTATATTTCACCTTAAAAAACACAAGGTTGGCAAGATGCTGGAAGACCTGCGCACCCAGCTTCAAAAAGCCGAAACTGAGGCCGATCAGGAAATACTGCTTAACCAGTACATGCGTATGAAAAAGGTAGAAAAATCAATATCTGACTTTTTGGGCTCCGTAATCATAAAATAATGGCCCAACACCTTGAACTTGGCCGCATCGGCGAAGCATTAGCCAAAACCCACCTCGAAAAAGCAGGCTACGAAATTCTTGATGAAAACTGGACTTACGGAAAAGCTGAGATAGATATTATTGCTTATAAAGACAAGGTTATTATATTTACCGAAGTAAAAACCCGCACGGGCAATGGCTTTGGAGAACCCGAAGATTTTGTAGATAACCGTAAGCAAAAACTGCTGGCCGAAGCCGCCGATGAATACATCTACCTCATGAACCACCAGGGTGAAGTGCGGTTTGATATCATCGCTATTTTGTTTGACCGCAGTGGAAATTATATACTAAACCATATAGAAGATGCGTTTTGGCCTTCGGCCACATAACACTTATGAATAATAAACTAAAGCTATTTTTTGCCGCCCTTGCCCTAATGGCCTTCGGCTGCAGCTGTAACCATAAACCTGATAGCTCGGCTACAGATTATACCATCACCCCCGACGCCGGTGCAAACTACAAAGCCGGCGATAAGATCGACATCAAAGTAGGCTATCCTACAGGCAGTAAAGTTGATTCGGTAGTGTACCTGCTCGATTCCGTAAAGTTCGCTTCCAGTAAGGATACTGCAGGCATCAGTCTTAAAACAGATACCATTGGCTTGGGCATCAGGATAATCACGGCTAAGGTTTATGAAGGCGGTAAAAGCAATGAGGTATCAACCAATGTCTTGTTATTAGCAGCAAAAGCCCCTGCCAGGTACACTTATAAGGTTGAAAAAGTTTTCCCGCATGATACCGCCGCGTATACCGAGGGCTTGCAGTACGTTGATGGGGTTATGTTTGAAAGCACTGGTGAAAAAGGGTATTCAACAATCAGAAAGGTTGATTTGAATACCGGTAGGGTTTTACAGGAAACCAAACTTGATACGCAATATTTTGGTGAAGGCCTCTCGGTTATTGGTGATAAAGTAGTGCAGCTTACCTGGAAAGAAAAAGCAGGCTTTGTATATGATAAAAATACATTGAAGCTACTTAACAATTTTACCAATAATGTTGGCCCGGAAGGCTGGGGAATGTGTTTTGACGGAACCAAACTTTATATGGACGATAGCACCAACCGGATCTGGTTCCTGGATAAAAATGATTATCACCAGATAGGCCACATTGATGTGTGTGACGATAAACAGCAGATAGATTCAATAAACGAACTGGAATACATCAACGGTAAGATCTATGCTAATGTTTATCAAACCGATAACATATTGGTGATTAATCCTAAAACCGGTGTGGTGGAGCAGGTAATTGATATGAAAGAGATTTACCCGGTAGCAAGCCGTCCGCAGGACAGGGACTGGAATAATAACGTGCTAAACGGAATTGCCTGGGATGCCAAAGGTCAGCGCCTGTTTGTTACCGGTAAAAAATGGCCGCATTTGTACCAGGTTAAGTTTGTGCCGGTTCCCTAAGCCTCGCCCCCTAACCCCCTGAAGGGGGAACCATAGCTTGAAAGACTATTTTTATAAACATGAAACGCCCGGATTACCCGGGCGTTTCATGTTTTAGTTATTGAGCAGTTGCCAGCCATATCGGTTCATAAATTCTTCAACTTCATCATTGAATGATTTCTTTTGATGATGATTTTCCTGATTGTTAATATAGCTAATGACAGTTGATACCTGTGATTCACTTACTGATACCGCAAAATAATCGTCCTGCCAGCCAAATTGTTGGTCTATCAGCTTGTTCTTATTTATCCAAAGGGATGATTCGCCTTTAATTAGCTGGCTTATTTTAGCGATACTTCGATCTTTTCCTAAAGAAATAAGGCAATGGATATGATCGGTATAACCATTAATCGCTTGTAAGAATATCCCTTTCTCTTTGCAGTTCTCTATGATGTGTTTATGTATCTGGTATCTTATGTTTTGAGTAAGCAAGGGTTGTCTGTCTTTAGTTGCAAATACCAAATGGATCCAGATTTTTACAAATGACATAGTTTAGAAAGTTGTTCTTTCCTTAAAGGTATGGTTTATTTTGGCTAAAGCCCTTTAAATGTTGATGATCTTATCCGTTGGTTAAAACCAACGGCAATGATGAGAGAAATCTGTGTATTCGTTAGGTTTTCCTATTCGAAAGGTATGGTTTATTTTAGCTAAAGCCGTTGTATTGCCTTAATTTTATCTGTTGGTTAAAACCAATTGCAATGAAAGAGCATTTGCTTGGCCGACATTAATCATTATTTATTCCGGCTGATTTATGTCTATAAAAAGTTAACTAACGAGCTGTTAAAATTCATTGCCGTTGGTTTTAACCAACGGAACAGTAGGAATTGCAAACCGGCTTTAGCCGAAATCGCCGGAAAAATTTCTGCTATAAGTTTAAGCTTTTTAAAAACAACAAACGCCAGGAGAATCCGGGCATTTGTTGTTTAAACTATAAACCTCCCCCCTTTAGGAGGCTGGGGGCATTACCTCCAGGCTTTATATTGATTGATCAAGCCGTTGGTTGATGAATCATGGCTATTGATCTCTGCATTATCTTTCAATTCAGGAAGGATCTTGCCGGCAAGTTGTTTACCAAGCTCAACACCCCATTGGTCAAAGCTGTATATGTTCCAGATGATGCCCTGGGTAAAGATCTTGTGCTCATACATAGCAATCAGCGCGCCTAAAGTGTATGGGGTGATTTTTTTAATCAGGAATGAGTTTGTTGGACGGTTGCCTTCAAATACCTTAAACGGAGCAATTTGAGCAATTTCCTCGTCAGATTTTCCGGCTGCTTTAAGTTCTTCAATAACTACCTCTTCGGTTTTGCCATTCATTAACGCTTCGGTTTGAGCGAAGAAGTTTGACAGCAACATGTTATGGTGCTCACCCAGCGGGTTGTGCGATTGTGCCGGAGCAATAAAATCGGCAGGGATTAGTTTGGTACCCTGGTGGATCAATTGGTAAAACGCGTGCTGGCCGTTTGTGCCTGGCTCACCCCAAATGATCGGACCAGTAGAGTAGTCAACATCTTTACCATTACGGTCAACATGTTTGCCATTACTTTCCATATCGCCTTGTTGGAAATAGGCAGAGAAACGGTGCAGGTATTGGTCGTAAGGTAAGATAACATTGGTTTCGGCTTCAAAGAAGTTGTTATACCAGATGCCAATCAAACCCATGATAACCGGGATGTTTTGGTCAAATTCGGCAGTTTTGAAATGATTGTCAGTCGCGTGGGCACCGGCAAGCAAATCGGCAAAGTTTTCAAAACCAATGCTTAGGGCAATTGACAAACCGATAGCGCTCCATAAAGAGTAACGGCCACCAACCCAATCCCAAAACTCAAACATGTTTTTGGTATCGATACCAAATTTTTCAACAGCTGCTGCATTGGTTGAAAGAGCGGCGAAATGTTTAGCTACATCGGCCTCAGTAGCACCACTGGCCAGGAACCAGTCGCGTGCGCTATGCGCATTGCCCATGGTTTCCTGAGTAGTGAAAGTTTTTGAAGCTACCAGGAACAATGTAGTTTCAGGATCAACTGCTTTCAGGGTTTCGACTATATGTGTGCCGTCTACGTTACTTACAAAGTGGAGATTCAAATGATTTTTGTATGCTTTTAAAGCTTCAGTAACCATCACCGGGCCAAGGTCAGATCCGCCGATGCCAATATTAACTACATCGGTAATGGCTTTGCCGGTGTAACCTTTCCATTCGCCAGAGATAATAGCTTCGCTGAAAGATTTCATCTGGTCAAGCACTTTATTTACATCAGGCATAACATCTTTACCATCAACATAAATAGGAGTGTTGCTGCGGTTACGTAATGCGATGTGTAATACCGGACGGCCTTCCGTAACGTTAATTTTTTCGCCGGAATACATGGCGTCTATCGCCTCTTTTAATGAACATTCTTTGGCCAGTTGGATCAATAAAGCGATAGTTTCATCATCGATACGGTTCTTTGAATAATCAAGCAGGATATCCTCAAACTGGATCGAGAACTTATTAAAACGCTGGTCGTCAGCATCAAACATTTCCTTCAGGTTTTTTGATACAATATCAATGTAATGGTCTGTAAGATATTTGTAAGCCTGGGTTGTTGTAAAATCAGTAGTTGGCAGCATAATTGTGTTGTTTTTCAACAAAAGTAAAAAGTTAATTGTTAGATAGTCATTAAATAAATTATTAGCCTGTCTTAGTGTTGTTTAAACACGGCTGGCATAGTGTTGATTTTACACTTGAAAATTATGAGAATTACAAAATAATTACAAATATATTTTGAAGTTTAAAATTTTTATTTAATATATTTGTATCGATGGTAATCAAATCAGGTATTTATCATCAATTTGTAAATTTACTTTAAAAGCACGTATTACTATGTTCGAAAAACTGTTTTTGCTTGTAAAAGATAACGCCGGGACGGCTGTTATCAACAATCCGGTGATTCCTGCTAAATATCATGAGGCGGTGATCAATGAAGCTTCAAGTTCAATCATTGAAGTTTTAAAAGGCCAGCTTGAAAGCGGCAAGGTGAAGGAACTTATAAAGTACTTCCAGTTCTCGGGTAGTTACAACAATTCATTAGTATCGAGCATAACCAACCGCTTTGCAAATAAGCTTAACACTTTTTACAGTATCGATCCGGCACATGCGTTAACAGTTGCAAAAGCTTTGATCCCCACTGTAATGAATGAACTGATTAAGGAAACAAAAAGCGGTGAAGCCAAAGAGTTTGCTTTGGGCACTATGTTAACTAAACTAAACGGTAACCGTACCGATCTGAACCCGCTTGTGAACAACCTGATGGTTGCCTAACATACTATTACATCTGCCTAATGAACGGGCCTGCCGATTGTTAAACAATTTGCAGGCCTTTTTTTATAGCAATTTTTCAAATTATATATATTTGCCGCATGACTAAAGAACAAGTTCAGGATTTAAGGGATAGAGTAACTTCCCTGAGGAGGCATCTTTGACATTGATAAGAAGCTGGAACTATTAAAAGAGGAACAGGAAGTAACCATTGGTCCGCATTTTTGGGATCACCCCAAAGAGGCCGAAAAGGTACTGGCATCCATCAAAGTAAAAAAAGTATGGACGGATGCTTTTCAGAAGGTAGTATCGGTTGTTGATGACGCCGGCGTACTTTTTGAATTTTACCAGGGTGGCGACGCCACCGAGGCCGAAATGCAGGAACAATATAATGCAGCTATAAAAGCCGTTGAAGAGCTTGAGTTTAAAAATATGCTCTCGGCCGAAGAAGATCAACTAAACGCGGTGCTTCAGATCACGGCGGGTGCCGGTGGCACCGAAAGCTGCGACTGGGCCGGCATGCTCATGCGTATGTATATTATGTGGGGCGAAAAAAACGGCTATAAAGTAACCGAGCAAGATTACCAGGAAGGCGACGTTGCCGGTGTAAAAACCGTTACCCTGCAGTTGGAAGGCGAGTTTGCCTACGGCTATCTGAAAGGTGAAAATGGGGTACACCGCTTGGTGCGCGTATCGCCTTTTGATGCTAATGCCAAGCGCCATACTTCCTTTGCTTCGGTATATGTTTATCCCTTGGTTGACGATACTATTGAAATTGAGGTAAATCCGGCAGATATCGAGTTTGAAACTTTCCGCTCGGGCGGTGCCGGCGGGCAAAACGTGAATAAGGTGGAAACTGCCGTACGTTTGTACCACAAACCGTCGGGTATCATCATTAAAAACCAGGAGTCGCGCTCGCAATTACAGAACAAGGACAATGCCATCCGCTTGCTTAAATCACAGTTATACGAAATTGAAATGCGCAAACGTATGGAACTGACCAATGCTATTGAGGGCAATAAAAAGAAGATAGAGTGGGGCTCACAGATCCGTAACTATGTTTTACATCCCTATAAATTGGTGAAAGACCTGCGTACCGATCATGAAACTTCAAACGCGGCAGCAGTGCTTGATGGCGATCTGGATGATTTCCTGAAAGCCTACCTCATGGAGTTTGGCGGGCCAAAGACGTAAAAAAAATAGATAAAAAAGGCGTCATTGCGCGGTACGAAGCAATCCCCGATTAGCAGGCCCGCCCTGTATAGTTGACGTTGTTTTAGAAATTATAAAAGCGGAGTATCATTTCTGATGCTCCGTTTTTGTTTTCGGGAGATTAATTGTATTTTGGACACATCCAATTTTACATTTAATAAATATGAGATCCATCTTATCTGCCTTAGTTTTGACAGCTATAA
>Ga0157372_10009198_pt1 | contig 10503 bp, 5 predicted proteins | sample C55metaG_FD_115307 | JGI IMG/M metagenome (GOLD analysis project Ga0157372, IMG submission 115307) | Corn rhizosphere microbial communities from Kellogg Biological Station, Michigan, USA - C5-5 metaG | ecosystem: Host-associated > Plants > Roots > Rhizosphere > Soil | place: USA: Michigan...
AGGCATGATGTTGAAGAAGGTGCTGCCGCGGAGACGCGCCATGTATTCGGTGCAGATCAGCGGGCGTCCGTAACGACGGAGCGTGTCGATGCAATGCTGGTGCGCGGCAGGCGGCTCGTAATTGTGATACGTGATTACATCTGAGTTGTTCAGCTGGTAGGCATTGAGTGCCGTCAGCCGATTGTTCCACACGCCGGCGGACAGGGGCTGGTCGGGGTTGACCTCGCGGGCCCAGGTGAAGACCTTTTCGAGCAGGGGCAGGCTTTTGTTACCATAGTCCGAATTCCCGGGCTCGTTGTAGAGGTCCCACAGCAGCACGCGGGTGTTGTGTTTGAAATATTCGAGGACGTCTTTGACATAACGTTCGAGCGTGTCGGCGAGGCGAGGTTCGTCATAGTACAGCTTGCCGGGATCCCGGAGCCAACCCGAGTTGTGGATACCGGGTTTTGGTTTCGGCTGTGGGCCGGCGTGGTAAGTGGCGTTCCAGCAGTCGTCGAAAAAGACGAAGATCGTCAGGATATGGTGTTTGGCAGCGATGAGCAGGTATTGCGCCATGCGTTTTTTGAAGCCTGCGGGGTCCTCCTGCCAGGCGACGTGGTGCAGGAAGACGCGCATGCAGTTGAGGCCGATGGACTGCGCATAGCCAAGCTCCCGGTCGATGGTTGCGGGGTCGAAGGTGGCGGCCTGCCACATTTCCAGTTGATTGATAGCATCGGAGGGCATGAAATCGCAGCCGCGAAGCCAGCCTGTGGTCGAATACCATTCGTGCGCTTTTTCCCGGGACCAGACGGCGCGGACGGCGGCGGGTGTGGTCGCGACGGGGCGCGGGCCGGGGGTGGCGGCGGTAAACAGGAGCGCTGCGATGACGGGGCAAAAACGGATGACACGTATCATGGGTGTGGCTTTATTAGCGGAAGTTAGTTTATTCTGTGTTTAGCAGCTGCATTTTTGCGGGCGCATCATTCGCCGCCCGGTTTGAGCATCGGCGTATTGATCTTTACGGGTGTGCCAAAGTTGGGGGACCCGTCCGTATTCCAGGTGAAGGGTTGCATCCGCGGGCTGCGGGCGTTGCCGCAGCCGAGGGCGGCTTTTGCATTGGCGTGATAGATCAGCCAATCCTGGTTGCCGGCGCGGGAGGTGAAGAAACCGTTGTGCCCGGGTGCATAGGCGCCGTTGTCCGCCGCGGTGCTGAATACGGGGTTCGGCGATTTTGTCCAATCGGCAGGGTTGAGCGGGTCGCCGCCGGTCCTGAGCGAAAGCAGCCCCAGGCAATAGCTGTCCGTCCAGCATCCGCTGGCCGAGAACGTGAGGCAGAGCCGGCCGTTGGGGCCGGTCAGCGCTTCAGGTCCTTCATTGACGGCGGGTGGGGCGCCGGCCTTTTCCCAGGCCAGCGTAGGAGAGGAGATCAGTACCCGGGGACCCTGCAGGGTGGTGGGATCCGACAATGCCGCGATGTAGATGTTTTGCGCGACGTTCACGGTGTCGGCCCAGCCCGACCAGACCAGGTACAGTCTGTTATTGTACGTGAACGCGGAGGCATCAATGGCCCAGCGATCGGCGGTGGTGTCGGCGAGTTTGCCTTTGAAGGTCCAGCCGGCTGCGGTGGGGTCCGCGCCGTCGTTTTCCAGTACGTATATCCGGTGGTTGCTGTTGTTGCCGTCGTCGGCCGCGAAATACAGGTACCATCTGTTGTTGAACCGGTGCAGCTCGGGCGCCCAGATCTCTTTGGGGTACGGGCCGGTAGCCGGCGGATTCCAGACGGTAACAGGGACCGCGTTCCGGAGGTTGGACATCCTGCCGGTGGGCCAGATGGCGAGGCGGTCGCCGAGCGTGTTCATGTAATAATACATCGTATCCTGTTGGATGACCCACGGATCGGGGCCGCTGGAGAGGAGCGGGTTGGTAAAGGTCGTATCGGGGGACCCCGGCGGCGGGTTGCCGCCGGGGTTGTTTGTGTGGCCCTTGCCGCAGGAACAGGCGGCCGCAGCCAGGAGAAAAGCATAAAAAAAGATCTGTCTCATCAATACCCCGGATTTTGTTTCAGATTGGGATTGGCGTCGAGGTCGAACTGCGGGATGGGCAGGAATTCGTCGCGGCCTTTTTTAAAATTGGCGAATCCTGCGTCGCGCGCCGAGAGGCCGGTGCCGAGGTCGCCCCACCGCGCCAGGTCTTCCCAGCGGTGTCCTTCGCCGGTGAGCTCGGTTATGCGTTCGTGCTTCAGCTGCGTCAGGAAATCGGATTGACTCAGGCCGGGCTTAACCGTGCTCAGGGGCGCCAGGCCTGCGCGCTGGCGGACTATATCGACATAGGGATAGGCGGCGGCGGTGTTGCCCTGTGCGTTCAGCGCCTCGGCATAGAGGAGGAGTACGTCCGCGTACCGGAGATAACGGTAATTGTTACCCGAATGGAAGACCTCGCCGGTCATCGTAGAATCGTCCAACTCTTTGCGGAAACAGACTTCCGTGGTATTGCCGTGCGCCACTGTCGGGTCGGTGGCGAGACCGAGACTGTTCCATGTCTTGCCGTATGCGAGCGTATAAGCCGGGCCCCGAACATCAGTGGAGTCATAAAGGAAGGTGGCGGCCAGCCGGGGATCGCGGTCGCCGGCCGTGGTCTTTTCCTGCAGGAACTCCCATACGGGCCAGCGGCGGGCCTGGCCGTCGGTAAAGCCGATCGGCGCCGGTGCGAAGAACGGCGGTATGCTCGTGCCGTAGTTGAGCTGCGACTCGCCGGAAAGCTGGGTGTCGTCGTCGTGGCTGTCGGAAGGGTTCAGCGCGTTCTGCCATTCGAAAACCGACTCGCTGTTGTTCTCGGAGGTCACGACAAAATTGGAGCGGTAGTTGGGCGCCAGTTTGTAGAGACCGGCCCCGGGGCCGGTAATGAGCCATGCGAAGGCGGTCTGTGCCTGTGCATAGAGATGTTGCTGCATATAGGTCTTACCGAGCATCGCATAGGCGGCCCCGGCGGTAGCACGCCCGAGGTCGCCCGCGCCATAGGCATTCGGCAGCATGGTCGTCGCGGCGGTAAAATCGCGGGCGGCCTGCGCGAAAACGCTGTCCTGGGGCATGCTCGGCGGATAGTCGGTGGGTTGCGGCGGGTGGAGGAGGATGGCGACGTTGCCATAGATGGTGGCCAGGTTGTAATAAAAGAACCCGCGGAAGAAATACGCTTCACCCAGGTATTGTTTCTTCAGCGTTGCGTCCATATCGATGTTGGGCACATTCGCGAGGACCTGATTGCAGCGGTTGATGCCGATGTAATCGTCCTGGTAGACGCTGGTCACGAGGTAATCGTTGTAATCGGTGATATTGAAGGCATCGTAAGTATTGATGATGTCGGGATTGGGGCTGGTGCTATAGCCTTCGTCCGACCGGACCATCGTCATGAAATACAGCCAGCGGGACAGGCCTTCGCGGTGATAGGTGCTGTAGATGGCATTGACGCCCTGCAACGCATCGGATGACGTTTTCCAGAACGCCTGCGTGGTGACCTGGAGGTTGTTCTGCAGCTGGAAGTCCTTTTTGCAGCCCGAAGCGGCGATAGCGGCGACTGCGGATATGATGAATATTTTTTTCATTGTTCTTTTCATTTAGTGGGTATTGGCTAAAAGTCGAATTGGATGCCGGCGGAAACGACGCGCGAGGGCGGCCAGTTGCCTGTGTCGAACCCGCGTTGCAGGATGCCGTTGCCCACGACATCGGGGTCGAGGCCCTTATAGCCGGTGAGCGTCAGGAGGTTTTGGCCGCTGACATAGATGCGGGCGGTCGAAATGCCGGCCCTGTTGAGGGCAGCGCGGGGGAGCGTATAGCCAAGCTCGATGTTACGGATCCGGACATAGCTGCCATTTTCGAGCCAGCGCGAAGTCTGCGCCATATTGTTGATCGAGACCGTGGGATCGCCTGGCTGATCGACGGCGAGACGGGGGTCTTTGCCGTTGGGGTTCGCGTCGGACCAGGGGTCGAGGTCCTTGCGGAAATTGGTATGCTGGTAGCTGTCGAGCACCCGGCGGATGTCGTCATAAATGTGGTAACCGAAGACGCCGACGAGCTGGATGTTCAGCGTAAAATCGTGATAGGACGCATTGAACTGGATGCCGGTCTGCAGCGTGGGCCAGGGCGATCCGACGAACTGGCGGTCGTTGTCGTTGATCTGTCCGTCGCCGTTGGCGTCGACGTACCTGATGTCGCCCGGTTTGGCGTTCGGCTGGATCACCTGACCGGATTTATTGGTGTAGTTGTTGATCTCGTCCTGCGATTTAAAGATGCCGGCGGTCCTGATGACGTACCATTCACCGATGGAGTGGCCGACCTGGGCGCGGATGAAATCGGTCGGTTGGAGGTAATTGATCTTGTTGCCGGCCGCATCGATGCCCTGGTTCCCGACGGAGAGGACCTTGTTGTCGATCGTGGTGACATTGCCGGAAACGGACCATTTGAAGGGCTGTTCCCCGCTGCGCCAGGTGATGCTCAACTCGACGCCTTTGTTTTGGATGGTAGCCGCGTTGACGACCGTGGATTGCGCGCCTCCGCTGCCCTGTACGACGCCGAGGTAAGCCGGTTGGGGTGGTGCGACCAGGACGCCGGTGGAGCGGGATTGGTAGACATCGGCAGAGAGGGATACACGGTTGCGGAGGATGTTCGCGTCGAAGCCGAGGTTCTTTTCCGTCCGCGTCTCCCAATGGATGTCGGGATTGTTGAGGGTGGCCTGGTATTGACCGACGACCGGAGTTTGGTTAACGCCGTAGACGGCCCTCGGGGCGTTGTTCAGAACGGCCAGATAGGGGAAGGACCCCAGGTTGTCGAGCGCGCTGCTGATGCCCAACTGGCCGTAAGAGCCGCGGATCTTGAGATCGTCGATCCAGGCGACGTTGAAGAACTGCTCCTTGCTGATGCGCCATGCCGCTGCCGCGGAAGGAAAATACCCGGTGCGTTTGTCGGGGCCGAAACGGCTGTCTTCGTCGATGCGCCCTGTCAGGGTCAACAGGTATTTGTCATTGTAGGTATAGTTGACCCGGCCGAGGTAGCCGTGCTGCCGCCAGTCGACGGCCGTGCCACCGCCGACGCTCGCAGTGCCCTGTGCCGTCGTGAGGGTCGTATAGATCGTGTTGCCTGTGCTGACCAGCCCGGTAGCGGAAGCCGTGGTAAAATCCGTTTTGTCGATGGTACGCGAGAAGCCGACGACGGCGCTGATGCTGTGCAGGCCGAAACTCCTGTTGAAGTTGAGCGTATGTTCCATCAGGAAATTGGTGTAGGTCTGGCGTGTCTCGGCGACGCTGGTGGCCGGGGGTTGGTTTTCATAGCGCCAGATGCCGGTATCCCGTACCTCCCGGTTGTAATAAAAGCTGACCTCGGCGCCGCCGTTGAAGCGATAGGTAAGCCAGTCGGTGAACTTGAATTCCGCATAGGCATTGCCGACGATGCGCGAATCGGTAGCGTAGATCTTGTCGAGATTGGCCACGGCGACATAGTTGTTGGCGAAGGTGGGGACGTCGTTCGTGCCAAAGCCCCAGCCGGCAGGGTCGGACGGGATAGTGCTATACTGCCGGCCTTTAACGGCAATGATGGGCGGCATGGTCGGCGCCTCGTAGAACGCGTTGATGCCGCCCCCGGGATAATTGCTGGCGGATGTGCTGAGCATGAGGTTTTCGCCGAAGCTGAATCGTCCCCGGTGCGTTTCGGTGTTGATGCGGAGGCTGGGCCGCTGGAAGTCGTTGCCGATGAGCACGCCCTGGTTGCGGTAGTAACTGCCCGATATCAGGTAGGAACTGGTGGAGGAGCCTCCCGATATGCCCAGGTTGTAGTCCTGGTCGTTGCCGGTGCGGATGATGGCATTCTGCCAGTCCGTATTGATCGTGGGATTGGCGATCTGTGCGGCCACGCCGGCGGGCAGGGCGACCTGTGAATTGCTGTATTCGGTCTGGGTCGTCTTAAGATAGCCGGAGGCATCCATCACATCCCATTTTTTCGGAAGCGTTTGGCTCCCGTATTTGGCCGAAACACTGAATTTGGCCGGACCGTTCTTGCCGCGTTTGGTGGTAATGATGATCACGCCGTTGCCTGCGCGGGAGCCGTAGATGGCCGAGGCGGAGGCATCTTTGAGGATTTGGATGCTGGCTACGTCATCGGGGTTGATGACCGGGTTCTCGTTGGTCAGCATGCCGTCGACGACATAGAGCGGATCGCTGCTGGAGAAACTGCCTACACCGCGGATCTCGACGATGGGATTGGCGCCGGGGTTACCCGGATTGCGGACCGTGACGCCGGGAACCAGGCCCTGCAGCGTTTCGCCGACGGTGCTGCCGGTGATCCTGCCTGCGTCGGTCATGTTCACGACGCCGGTAGCGCCGGTGAGGTCTTTCCGTCTGACAGTCTGATAACCGATGACGACCGCTTCATTCAGGTTGGATGTTTCGGCGGTCAGTGTGATCGTCAGATTGGTCTCGCCTTTTAGCTGCACCTGTTGCTGCTGATAGCCTACATAGCTGAATACGAGGATGGCGTCGGCGCCGGTGACGTTGACGGTGAACGTGCCGTCGTCGCGGCTGGTGGTGGCATTGTTGGTGCCTTGCTCCTGTATGGTGACCCCCGCCAGCGGTTCACCTTTCGCATTGGTGATCTTCCCGGTGACCGGGGTGGCGTCTGCGGCCGGATCGTCCCCGGGCGCCGCGGTGTTCTGCGGTCGCGCATCGGTACGGCTTTGTTCCCGGCCCTTCGTGATCACGATGAGGTTGTCGCTCAGCCGGCGGTAGCCGAGTGATGTGTTGGCGAGGACCCTGTTGAGGACCTCGTCGAGTGAGGCGTCTTTGACGCTGATGCTGACGAGCTGTTCGCGGGGCAGGATATCGTCTTTATACACGAACCGGAAATAGCCCTGGTTCTCGATGGCCTTGAAGACTTTTTTCAGCTGAACATGTTCGAGATGAAGGCTGATGTTCTTCTCCTGGCCATAAGTCCGGGCAAAAGTCTGCGTGGAAAAGGCGATGATGAAAAGGACGGAAAGTTTTGTCATCAGCAGGCATTTGGTCAGAGGGCCGCGTGCACAAAAGAGTGCCCGGCGTCCAAATTTTTGCATAATTTAGGCTTGAGTAATGAATGAAATAGTGCGTACGAGCGGAGGGTGCTGCAACACCTTTCGCTCTTTTTTTGTCGCCGGCCGGGCCGCGCTGCCGGCGCAGCGTCGATCGGCGGATCCGGCATGGTCAGGTGATGGTGCTCATATCTTGGCGTGTTTTGGTTCTTTACAATCGTTTGTCAGGGCGTTATCGTCACTTCCTTTTTCCGGATCGTGTAGTGGAAGTTGCCCGTCATCTGCAGGGCTTCCATTACCTGATCGAGACTTTCATCTTCGAAGACGCCGGAGAAGCGCGTGCCCTTCAGCTTGTCGTCCGTAATGATCAGCCTGGCGCCGTACCAGCGTTCGACCTGGTGGGCGACGTCTTCCAAAGTCCGGTCGTCGAAGGCGAGCTGGTTCTTCGTCCAGAGCGCCTCGATATAACTGCTGTCCTTTTGCTGGTAGTGCACTTTACCGAGGGTCATCAACGGTTCGTCGGCATCGTCTTGTTTCGCGGTCATACTGGTGATGGCGATATCGTCATTATGGACAATGAGCTTTTCACTCGGTTGCAGGACGATCTTCCTGGCCGGGTTGTTCTTCACCGTAATTTCGACGGAGCCCTGGAACAGACTGGTCTCGGTATGTTTGTCGTTGCCATAGCATTCGACATCGAAGGTCGTGCCCAGGACGCGGATGTCGATCGTTTTGGTATGGATCAGAAAGGGATGGTCTTTATCGCGTGCGACGTCGAAATAGGCTTCGCCGGTAAGGATGACCTCGCGGTTTGGGTTCCCGCGGTCTATCTTATAGCTGAGCCGGCTGTCGGCGTTGAGCCAGACAAGAGTACCGTCCGGGAGCTGAAGCCTGGACCGTGAGCCCGGACGCGTCGATACGGTATTGAGCCCGGCGGGTTCGCTCCGGCCGACGTTGTCGCTGCGCCGGGTCACCTGGTAAAGACCGATGAGGAGAGCGGCGCCGATGATCGCGGCTGCGATGGCCAATGCCCTCCGCGGGCGGAAGCGTTTAACCGGCGGGGGCGGCTCCGGTTGCGTTCCCTGGAGCCCGGGTTGTTCGTACTGAAGGGTCGGAACGGAGAGGTGGTTGCTTAGGCGCTGCAGGTGGCGATTAAACCGGCTGTCGCTATCGGGGGTGGTTTCGGAGGCGCTGCCGGAGGCGAGGGGGGCGGGTCGGCCCAGGTTTTCGGCGTTGTGATCGGCCCGCAGACCGGATTGGTTTTGCCGTGTTGATTGCCGCCAGATATTCGAGAACAGTTCCATTCTGAGGCTCCATTCGGGGTGGTCCCGCAGGAGGCCGGCCAGTTCGGCGAGTTCTTCGGAGGTGGCCTCGGCGGCGAGTTGAAGGCTGACCAGCAGCCAAAACCGCTGTTCGATGCTCTTTTTGTCTGTTGTTTTTTCGTCCATTTCGTATGGCGGCGCCGGGATGGAAGACCTGCGGCTGTGGAAATAGACAAGGACGAAGGTGGGAATGTACCAAAGGGGTCAAAAAAAATCCCATTCGGCGCCCGGTGCCTGTTAATGGTTAATGGTTAACGGGAGCTGTAACAATGAAAAAGCCGGCTTGCGGCCGGCTGCCGGGGGAACAGGCTGGTTCGAAGATAAGCATGCACTATATCGCGGCTGAACCCGCGGGGGCGTCGGGGCCTTTGGTGCCGCCCGGACCGCTGGGACCGTCGAAGCGCCTGCCGGGCCGACCGAGACCACCGGGATGATGATGGAACATTTTTTCAAACCGGGAATATTGATCGGGGGTAAGCACGGATCTAAACGTGTCGTTGCGTTTGGCCATGAGGGCCTTTACCTGCTGTCTTTTTTCCTGGCGCAGGAGGTTGTCGTTCACGCGGATGGCTTGCGCCTGGCTGCGCAAGGTTTCCTGCTCGGATTGGAGCTTTGCCACCTGGTCGTCGGTGAGATCGAGGCGGAGTTTGAGCCGCTCGAGATGCGCGGCCTGGCGGACCCTGGCGTTTTCGGTCCTGCGTTTCCGGTGGATCGCCAACCGGTCTTTTTGTTCCGGCGTCAGGATTGCTGCGAGCTTCTGCTTTTTTTCCTTTTGCAAGACGAGGAGGCTGGACTTGTATTGTTTTAAGGTGAGGTTGTCCTGTTCGAACAGGTTGGCGGCCTTCAGGTGATAATCTTTGTTGATGGCCTTCAGCTGCCGGCGTTGTTCGGGAGTGAAGTGAATGGCGTCGCCCCGATGGTGCCAGGCGCGGTGGGGCGGGATGGTTTGGGCATGGGAGCGTGCCGCCAGCCCCAGAAAGAAGGCCCCCACAAGGATGCAGATCTTTATGAGGAGAGAAGAAAATTGCTTGTTCATGGCTTTTCGATTTATGAAGGTTTTGACAGCGGCGGGAGGCCATTGTTTAATGACGGGAGTGGGAAAATACCTGCTAAATCGGGGTATTCACCGAAAAAAGGAGTGGCAGGAGGGGTTGGGGTGTGGAAGCGAGTTAGTTATGACTTATTCGCAAGTTGGCCGCACGCGGCGTCGATGTCTTTCCCGCGGCTGCGGCGGAGGCGGGCGTTGACGCGGTTTTTCTCGAGATGCTGCATGAACTGCTGGATGGTATCCTCGTCGGGTTTGCCAAAAAGGGCCTGGTCGATGGGGTTGTATTCGATGATGTTGACGAGGTCGGCGGGCACCTGGCGATAGATCTTGACCAGGGCGTCTGCATCCTGGCGGCTGTCGTTGAAATTCTTAAACAGGATGTATTCGAATGTGATCTCGTTGCCGGTCTGCTGATAGAAATAGTTCAGCGCTTCGACGAGGGCCCTGATGTTGTTGGTCTCGTTGATGGGCATGATCTCGTTGCGTTTCGCGTCGTCGGCTGCGTGGAGCGAGAGGGCGAGCTTGAATTTCACCTTGTCGTCGCCGAGCTGGCGGATCATCTTCGCTACGCCGGCTGTAGATACGGTGATGCGTCGCGGGCTCATAGCCAGACCGTCGGGTGCGGTGATCCGTTCGATTGCGTTCAGGACATTCTTATAGTTAAGCAGGGGTTCGCCCATGCCCATAAATACGATGTTGGAGAGCTTCTTACCGTAGACTTTTTCGGATTGTTGATTGATGAGCACGACCTCGTCATAGATCTCGGCGTAATCGAGATTACGTTTCCGTTCCATATACCCGGTGGCGCAGAACTTACAGCTCAGGCTGCAGCCGATCTGTGAAGAGACACAAGCGGTCTTGCGTTCATCGGTGGGGATGAGGACGCCTTCGACGAGGTGGTTGTCTGCTGTCTTGAAGCGGCTTTTGATCGTGCCGTCGGCGGAGTATTGGGTGGCGTCGACCGTCAGTGCGGGAAAATCGAATGATTCGGCGAGTTGTTGGCGCAGGTCTTTGCTTAGATTGGTCATGTCTTCGAAGCTGTGGGCATTTTTCTGCCACAGCCATTCCCAGACTTGCTTTACACGGAATTTTTTTTCCCCGAGGGCC
>Ga0157372_10009200_pt1 | contig 10502 bp, 10 predicted proteins | sample C55metaG_FD_115307 | JGI IMG/M metagenome (GOLD analysis project Ga0157372, IMG submission 115307) | Corn rhizosphere microbial communities from Kellogg Biological Station, Michigan, USA - C5-5 metaG | ecosystem: Host-associated > Plants > Roots > Rhizosphere > Soil | place: USA: Michigan...
CAAGGTTGAATTCACGAACACCAGGACGGGAAGAAAATGCAAAGCAATTTGGATGGGGACAGACCACGCCGAGAGAAATGGCAAATCTGATGGTGATGATTCGCCAGGGAAAAGCAGTTAGTGCGGCAGCAAGCCAGAGAATGTACCGGGATCTGACTAATGTTTTTTGGGATGAATATGCGTTGTCACAAATTCCTCCTTATGTTCAGGCAGCTTCAAAGCAGGGAATGGTGGATGCTTCGCGTTCAGAAGCGGTTTTGGTAAATGCGCCACATGGAGATTATGTTTTTTATATCGCTACAAAAAATAATGCAGACAAAAGATGGAAACCGGATAATGAAGCATGGCAATTGGCACGAAATGTTTCTTCACTATTATGGAATTATTTTGAGCCAAATTATGGCTGGAAACCCGCTGCCGGTGTAGAAAAATATCGATATTAAAAAATATTCTTAAGAAAACCCCAATTATTTTTCTCTGGTGTCAGTGTTACCTTTCAAAACATCTAAATTCAAAAAAAAGAATATTGAGAACCAGTGAAAACGCCACATTAACGCCTTTTTTAAAATACCTGATAACAATTGGCTGCGGTGTAGTGGTTGCGAATTTATATTATTGTCAACCCTTATTGGGAGCGCTTTCACGTGCTTTTCATGTAAGCGAAGAATCTGCTTCCTTTGTCAATATTTGTTCACAGATGGGTTATGGGCTGGGATTGTTTTTTATTGTTCCCCTTGGAGATATGCTTGCCCGGCGCAAACTTCTGATATGGATGCATTTATTGGCTGCTTTGACTTTGCTTGGCTTTGCATTTTCTCCTGATATTGAATGGTTGTATTTTTTTAGTGTGTGCGTAGGAATCACCAGTACAGCTTGCCAGGTTTTTATTCCCCTGGCGATGCATCTTGCTTCAGATGAAGATCGTGGAAAAATTCTGGGGATTATTTTAGGAGGGTTGCTAACAGGAATTTTATTGTCGCGTTCATTGAGTGGTTTTGCTGCTCAATATTTTGGCTGGCAAAGTATTTACTTTATCAGTACCGGGTTTATGATCATTATGGCTTTCTTAGTTTGGAAATATATTCCGGGAGAACAACCTGCCTTTAAAGGAAATTACTGGAAATTGATACGCTCTTTATTTCAACTTTTTAAAGAACAAAAGATTATCCGGGAAAGTGCGTGGATTGGTGCCTGTTTATTTGGAGCTATTTCTGCTTTTTGGTCAACAATGGCATTTTTTTTAGAAAAACCACCTTTTGAATATTCGTTGTCAATGATTGGTTTATTTGGAATTATTGGCGCAGGAGGAGCGTTGATTTCTCCGGTTGTTGGAAGAATAACGGACAGCCAGGGACCTTTCAAACCTATGCGTTTTGGAATTTTGATGATGATGGCAGGCTATCTGATTTTGTTTGAAGGAAAAAATGGAATTGCTTTGGTAATTGCAGGAATTATTTTGATTGACATGGGCTTACAATGCACCCATATTCCTAATCTTTCAAGAAACTATTCGTTATTACCTGATGCACGCACAAGGCTCAATACAATTTATATGACCTTCTTTTTTATTGGCGGAACGTTAGGTTCTTCAATTGGGAGTATTGCATGGAACATTGGTGGATGGACAAGCGTCTGTATTGTCGGAATTATTATGGTCGCGCTTGGTTCAATTCCTGTTTATTTCAGAGTAAGCAATAAACCAGGATGAGATTTTTTTTAATTTAATTTATTAACATTGCAAATGGAAAAAAACCTATACGAATTTGAAACTGAACCGGAAAAAAGGCCTTCTTTTCTTACCTGGTTATGTATTCTTACTTTTATTGGCAGTAGCTGGGCGGTCATAAGTTGCATATGGTCTTACACCACTGCGAGCCAAACAGCAGCTATGTTTTCTGAAAATGTAAATAATAGGAAAGATTCAACGCATAAACCTGATTCAGCAACAGCAACAATTGAAAAAAAACAAGGTGTTTTTGAAGGCAAAATAAAAGCCTCATTTTCAAAAATGTTAAAGGAAGAAAACATCCGGAAAGCCGCTATAGGCGGATTGATCGCTTCATTACTTACGTTAACGGGAGCGATACTAATGTGGAACCTGCGAAGGAGAGGATTTTACATTTATATCCTTGGAGTTCTCTTTGGAATTTTAGTACCCTTTTATTTATTCGGGAATGATCTCATAGCAATAGGCGCTACTTCTTTTGCCAATTTTTTTGGACTGGTCTTTATTGCTTTATATGCTTTAAATCTAAAGTCGATGAAAAAAGGCAATGCTCAAAACCTGCAAGCGAAATGAAGAGCCAAAAATATTTTCAAAAAAATAGGAATCGCCACTATTTATAAATCAAAATATAATAGTACATTTGCACCCAATTATTAAAATTATTTCAAAAAAGATGTCTTATTTAACTTCAGAAAGCAAAGCAAAATACTTTTCAGATTTCGGTGGGAATGCAAAAAATACAGGTTCAATTGAAGCTCAGGTTGCCATTTTAACCGAAAAGATTAATCACATTTCCAGTCATTTATCTACCAATAAAAAAGATTTCAGCACTCAACGCGGTTTGATGCAGATGGTGGGTAAAAGAAAAAGTTTATTAGCTTATTTGAGCAAGCATAATTTAACTGGTTATCGTGCATTAATTGAAAAGTTAGGACTTCGTAAATAATTTTATTCTTTTTAAACTATATTTAGCATTCCCAACTGAATAATACGGTTGGGAATCCTTTTTTATAAACTAATTAAACAAAAAAATGAATACTCCAAACCCGATAAATGTAACATTTGATATTGGTGGCGGTCGCATAGTTACCCTTGAAACCGGTAAACTCGCACGCCAGGCTGATGGAGCGGTTACAGTGCGTTTAGGCAATTGTATGATTTTGGCAACAGTTGTTGCCAGTCATGAGCCAAAGGAAGGTCAATCATTCTTCCCGCTTACAGTTGATTACCAGGAAAAATTTGCTTCAGCAGGAAGGATCCCTGGCTCATTCTTTAAAAGAGAAGCAAGATTGAATGATTATGAAATATTAACTTCAAGATTAATTGACAGGGCACTGAGGCCTTTGTTTCCGGATGATTATTTCTGCGATGTACAGGTTTTGGTTTCGCTGATTTCAAGTGATCCTGAAGTGATGCCGGATGCGATGGCTTGTCTGGCCGCTTCCGCAGCATTAGCAGTTTCAGATGTTCCGATCCAGGAAATTATTTCTGAAGTAAGAGTTGGAAAAGTAAATGGTGAGTTTGTTGTAAATCCTACCCGTAGCCAATTAGAAGAAGCTGATCTCGAATTCCTTATCGCTGCTACCGACAAGAATATCATGATGGTAGAAGGTGAAGGGAAAGAATGCCAGGAAGAAGATTTGGTAAAAGCAATTGAGATCGCGCATGAAGCAATCAAATTGCAGGTAAAAGCACAGGAACAATTAAGAGATAAAGCTGGTGCAAAACCGAAGCGTGATTATACAAAACCTTACCGGAATGAAGCGCTTGATGAAAAGATCATTGCGTTCGCAAAAGATAAGATGTATGAAATTTCTGCTAAGGGAACTTCAAAAAATGAAAGAAAAGAAGCTTTCGATCAATTATTAGATGAAACTACTGCTCATCTTGGTGAAGATCTGCCGGATGAAGATAAAGGTTTAATAAAATATTATTTTGGCGAATTACAATATCACGTAGTTCGTGATATGATCTTAAAAGATCGTAAACGTCTTGATGGACGTGGACTTGAAGAGATCAGGCCGCTGACCATGGAAGTGAATATTCTTCCTTCTCCACACGGCTCTTCATTATTTACACGTGGTGAAACCCAATCATTGACCACCGTAACTTTAGGTACTCCGCTTGATGAATTATTAGTTGAAAGCGCCGCTACCAGCAATTATTCAAAATTTATTTTACACTATAATTTCCCCCCTTTTTCTACCGGTGAAGTAAGAATGATGCGTGGTGTTGGCCGTCGTGAAGTTGGACATGGAAACCTGGCAATGCGTTCTTTAAAACAAATAATGCCAGGAAACGATTATCCTTACACCGTTCGTGTGGTAAGTGATATTTTGGAAAGTAATGGTTCATCTTCAATGGCCACTGTTTGTGCAGGTTCACTTGCTTTGATGGATGCAGGGGTTCCATTCAAAAAACATGTAAGCGGAATTGCAATGGGCTTGATCTCAAAAGGTGATCAGTTCGCAATTCTTTCTGATATCCTGGGTGATGAGGATCACTTGGGAGATATGGACTTTAAAGTAACCGGCACAAAAGATGGAATTTGTGGTGTGCAGATGGATATTAAGGTTGATGGATTGAGCATGGATGTAATGCGACAGGCACTTGATCAGGCAAAAAAAGGCAGAATGCATATTTTGGAGGCAATGTACAAATGCATTCCTGAACACAATGCTGATGTGAAACCACAGGCACCAAGAATGGAAAAATTGATCATTGATTCTGAATTTATCGGAGCGGTGATAGGGCCTGGTGGAAAAATTATCCAGGAAATTCAAAAAACTACCGGCGCTACAATTAATATAACTGAAGTTGGAAAAACCGGTGAAGTAAGTATTTTCTCTGCAAATAAAGAAAGTTTGGATCAGGCTGTTGCCTGGGTGAACAGTATTGTTGCGGTTCCTGAAGTTGGTGACATTTATGAAGGCACTGTAAAAGGAATAAAAGAATTTGGCGCTTTCGTTGAGTTCTTACCAGGCAAACAGGGATTGTTGCATATTTCAGAGATTATGTGGAAACGTCTGGAAAATATGGACAATATCTTCCAGGAAGGTGATAAAGTGAAAGTGAAATTGGTAGGCGTTGACCCGAAAACAGGCAAATTCAAATTGAGCAGGAAAGCTTTGTTACCAAAGCCCGAACAAAGTTCTGCGCCGCAACATCGTAACAACGAACATTAATTTTTATTGAAAATAATTAAACCTAAAGCTTGTAAATTTTACAGGCTTTTTTTATGAAAAAATATTTTAAAATACAAATTGAAACCAGTTCTTCTTATGAAGCAGAATTGTTGATTGCGGAGCTATCAGAAATTAATTTTTATGCATTCGAGCAGGAAAACAATTCGTTGAATGCTTACATAGATGAAGCAGATTTTCATGAAGAGAAATTGAAGGAAATTTTGCCTGCAGAAGCTTTTTTTACAAAAAATATTATTGAAGAAGAAAATTGGAACCAGCAATGGGAGAGTGGAATTCAGCCGGTAATTGTAAATGATTTTGCTGCGGTCCGTCCATCATTTCATGAAGCAATACCAGGTGTAAAACATGATCTGATCATTACGCCGAAAATGAGTTTTGGAACCGGCCATCATGCTACTACTTTTTTGATGATCGAACTGATGGAAGCTATCCGTTTTCAAAATAAAATTGTAATTGATTTTGGAACAGGAACGGCTGTGCTGGCGATTCTTGCTGAAAAATGCGGCGCTTCAAAAGTGATTGCTATTGATAATGATAAATGGAGTATTGATAATGCTTTGGAAAATCTTGAAGCAAATAAATCTCAAAAAATATCTGTACAGGAAAGAGGCGATCTTTCCGGAATTGAGACAGCTGATATTGTGCTTGCAAACATCAACCTGAATGTTTTAAAAACAAATGCTGCTTCTATGAAATCATTATTGAAACCCGCTTCATTTTTGCTCATTTCGGGTTTTTTGATAAAGGATGAAAAGGAAATGCTGGAGGTTTTTGAAGAAAAAAACCTTGTTAAAAATTGCAGTAAAGAGCGTGGCGGCTGGCTGGCGATTTTATTCCAAAAATTATAATTTTAATTTTAGGAAAATTAAGGGAATATCGCATGAATTATATCTTATATTTGCTATCCCGTCGTTTGTACTGACACAATAATATGAAAGAATTTATTTTAATCATACTTGCTTATTTTATTGGTTCCATACCAACTGCCATCATTATCAGTAAAGCCTTTTTTAATATAGATATCCGTGAATACGGAAGCGGAAATATGGGTGCTACCAATACTTTTCGCGTTCTCGGGCCGAAGTTTGGCACTATCGTTATGGTCGGAGATATGTTGAAAGGAATTTTTGCAGTGTCTTTGTATAATTTACTTCCTTATTATCTTACCAATGAACTGGATCGCACCAATTTAATGATCGGTCTCGGCCTTGCTGCTGTAATTGGACATATTTACCCAATTTGGGCAGATTTCAGGGGCGGAAAAGGTGTGGCTACCCTGTTTGGAATGGTGCTCGCTATTCAACCCATCGTGGCTATCAATTGTGTCGGTGTTTTTTTATTGGTTCTTTATTTAACCCGGTATGTTTCTTTAAGTTCAATTCTTGCGGGTGTTGCCCTTCCCATTTGTGTTTTATGGATTTATAATGAAAAAGAAGTTTTCTACCGTGTTTTTGCAGTTGCTGTCGCGGCGCTTATTGTGCTTACTCATCAAAAAAATATCAGCCGTTTATTAAAAGGCAACGAAGGTCGCGTTCCCATCCTGAAACATCGCGACCGCAGAAAATCCCGGCGCAAGGAATTATAATTTCCTAATTTTTACTTTTCATTTGCAACTTCTTTCTACCTGAAAAGCATCTCTTTTAGAAAGAATAAAATTTGGTACATCAATTGTTTATAACACTAAAAAAATAATATCAAATGAAAAAGTGGCTAATACTTTTAATAAGTTCAAGCGTTTTTTTTACTGCTTGTACTACGAATAAAATAACAGGAAGAAGTCAGTTATCGTTGGTTTCTGAATCAACTTTGCAACAGGAAGCGGTTACCCAATATCAAACTTTTCTTTCGCAAAATAAAGTGGTCAGCGCTTCTGCAAATAGAGATGCCGAAATGGTAAAGCGTGTTGGTTCACGAATTGCAAACGCTATTACAAAATACTATTCTGAACAGGGACTGGCCAATCAATTGGCAGGATATAAATGGGAATTTAACCTCATAGAAAATCCTGAAGTGAACGCATGGTGCATGCCAGGTGGAAAAGTTGTTGTTTATACAGGATTATTGCAAGTGACACAAAATGAAGCGGGTTTGGCAATCGTTCTGGGCCATGAAATATCACATGCCGTTTTACACCATGGACAGGAAAGAATAAGCCAGGCATTGTTGGCTCAGGGAATTGGAATCGGAGGTGATTTATTTACTTCCGGAAATGCCCAGGCAAATAATATTTTTAATGCTATTTATGCACCAAGTGCTCAAATTGGGGTCTTACTTCCTAATTCGCGCGGCCAGGAATTAGAAGCGGATCATTATGGTTTGATCTTCGCTGCAATGGCCGGTTATAATCCGAGAGAAGCGATCCCACTTTGGGAAAGAATGGCAAAATTAAGTGGGGGAAATAAGACTCCGGAAATTCTGAGTGATCACCCGGTTGATTCAAAAAGGATTGCTAAATTAAAAGCCGAGATGCCTGAAGCTTTGAAATACTATAAACCTGTTAAGTAAAACCAGTAAAATTTTAACGTGGAAATTAGCCCTGCACCAGCTTTTGCAGGGTTTTTTTATGGCTTCAACCGAATTTTTTTGTAAATTTGCACCTGTCTAAGCTGCATTTCTACAATTTTTATGTTTTAATTTTTACAAACAAAAGTGATGCAGGTATTTATAGACTCATTTTTTAATCTTAAATATTGGTTCGCTTATGTCTCAAACAATGTTTGAAAAATTGCAATTAGAGGATGAGAAAAATCTGTTAATACAAGGTCTTCCTTCCACTATTGAGAAACAATTTTCAAAGCTATCATTTTCTAAAAATGTTACACAGCTCCTCAAAATCCGGAAAGTTGATTTTGCTCTTGTCTTCGCATTAAATTCACATCAGTTGCAAAAAATTTTTACTGAACTTACTCCGGCTTTACGCAATGAAACCAAGTTATGGATCGCTTTTCCAAAGCAGGCTTCAAAGATTGTAAGTGACCTGAACCGCCAGGGCTCCTGGGACTTTTTAATTGACCTGGGCTATGAAGTAGGTGAAAAAGTAGTGCTGGATTATGTTTGGAGCGCTCAACGTTTTACCAAGGCAGCCGTTTGCGAACAAATTAAACCAAAAGCTACTTCTTCAAAAGTTATTAAAATGAAACCCGATTCAAGAAAATTTGCAGAAGCAGAAGGATTTTAAAAACCCGATTAAATATTTTAACTAAATAACCAGGACAAATTAAGGAGTAGGGCTATTTCATAATCACCATTCCAATCTCTTTTGTCAATTGCATTTCCATTGTTTTTAAGTGAGAATGTGTTTGAATTAACAACATCTGGCGATCAGCTGAGGTCGTTTTTCCTAATTCCTCCGCATTCACCGTTATGAGTTTTTTTATTTTTTTCAATTCAAGGTAACGAAGCGTGGAAGTGATATCGTTTTTGTAATTATCTTCTCTGGTGGGAACGGCCATTTCATATTTTGTGGTCCAGCCATCACTCACCTCATACGGAAATTCTATCAGGTGGACAACAGCATTGCCCATTTGGATATCTTCAGAATATAAAAAGTTTTTTGCGGTCGGTTCCAGTTTTTCTTCATACCAAATTTTATAAGTGCCGATAATTTTTTTCAGCATTTCATCTTCGATCGTATCTTCTTCCAGAAAATCGTTCAATAAATAATCTGCTACTCTTTTTTCTGTCTCCCATTCCAAAAGCCCATATTCTAACAAACATCTTACCAGCGATCTTTCATGATAGATCTCATCTTTTATCAGTTCCAGGGACTCGGGATCTTCAATTGAGATCCCGGAAATTTCGCTTCCTGGTTCCTGCGAAACTTTTTCCTGCTGGAAGAATTTCTTTTCGTCTTTGCTTAATTTTTCCCGCAAAAATTTGTTGACAAGATTATGTAATCCGCCTTCATCAATTTTTAAAATCTCCCCGGCTTTTCTGATATAATCCTGCTGTTTGGTAAAGTCTTCTTCTTTATTGATTTTTGAAATAGATTCGGCAATTCTATTAACGATTTGTGCTTTTTTATTCGTATCATTTCCTGCTTCTGCCAAAGAAAATTCCAGTTGAAATAAAATAAAATCCTTTTTATTTTCTTTGATATAAGTAATTAATTGTGCAGCACCGTATTTATTGACATAACTATCGGGATCTTCATTATCAGTAAGCAAAACGAGTTGAACATTTAGTCCTTCTTCTAATGCAAGATCGAGGCCACGCAAAGCAGCTTTCACACCGGCAGTATCTCCATCATATAAAATCGTAAGATTGGAAGTATATTTCCTGATCAATCGCAATTGATCCGGTGTAAGAGAAGTTCCGCCACTGGCAACCACGTTTTCAATTCCTGCCTGGTGAAGAGAAACGACATCCGTATAACCTTCTACCAGCAAACATTCATCATTTTTATCAATTGCCTGGCGGGCAAACCATGAGCCATATAAAATTTTACTTTTTACATAAATTTCATTCTCAGGCGTGTTGATGTATTTTGGTGCTTTATCATTTTTCCGGATTAACCGCGCTCCGAATCCGGTGACTTTTCCCGACTGGTTGTGAATGGGAAAAATAACCCGGCCCCGGTAATTATCCTGCAAGCCGCTGTCTCTTTCTACTACTAATCCAGCTTTTTTTAAAAAGTCCTTATTAAATTGTTTTTCAATTGCCGCTTTTGTGAAGGTGTCGCGTGCTTCAGGATTGTAACCTAATTCAAACTTTTTGATGGTTTCTTCGCGAAATCCTCTTTCTTTCAGATAACTCAGCCCCACATTGGTTCCTTCTTCTGAATTAAATAAAGTATCAGAAAAAAATTGCTGTGCAAATTTGTTGATGATGTAAAGGCTATCCGATGTTTGCTGTTGTAATTTGAATTCAGGGCTGGTTTCTTTTTCCTCAATTTCTACATTATATTTTGCCGCGAGCCATTTTAGTGCTTCTACATAGCTGTATTTTTCGTGCTCCATCAAAAAACTGATGGCGTTTCCGCTTTTTCCACAGCCAAAACATTTGTAAATTTCTTTTGATGGAGAAACAGTAAAAGAAGGAGATTTTTCGTTGTGAAAAGGGCATAATCCAATATAATTTGTGCCTCTTTTTCTCAATTTCACAAAAGAATTGACGATCTCGATAATGTCAATCCTGCTGACGATTTGTTGTATAGTTTCCTGCGGTATCATTTACTTCTTTCGTTGTGGAACGAAATGAATTTTAAACTGAATATTTTTTTTAGCCATATCACCTCAAATCATTTTCTGACGCCTTCGGGACCATTTACGTATGTTCGGAGACCATTCCCGGTCCTCGGAGATCATTTCCGTTTGTTCGGAGACATTTCCGTATCTACGGAGATCATTTTGGTATGTTCGAAGGCCATCTCCGCGTGTTCCCGGTTCATCGGGCAACATCAATAAGTCCAAATCAAAGAAATAATGGCAAGAAGTATGGAAATGGCTGTTGTAACGATCATTGTTGCCACAAAATTTTTCATTGAAATAATTGTTTTGCTCATAATTTTTTTGATTTTCGATTAATGCGAAGTAAAATAATTTCCGGGATTTATAAAGCTATAAATATCC
>Ga0157372_10009203_pt1 | contig 10500 bp, 11 predicted proteins | sample C55metaG_FD_115307 | JGI IMG/M metagenome (GOLD analysis project Ga0157372, IMG submission 115307) | Corn rhizosphere microbial communities from Kellogg Biological Station, Michigan, USA - C5-5 metaG | ecosystem: Host-associated > Plants > Roots > Rhizosphere > Soil | place: USA: Michigan...
CGAGGAGTGGACGGTGCTCGTGCAGGGCGAGGCGATACGCATGAAGCGCGTCACGCTTCCCGGAGGGGGAACCCGCACGAAGCCGGAGTTCGACGATGTGCGTCGTCTCGCGACGCGCCTCGGCCGATCGCTGCGCGACGTGTCCGCGGAAGCGCTCAAGATGTCGGAACGGCTCGGGACACCGAGTGTACTTTCGCCTGCGGGAACGATCACGCCGGCGAGCAACCACTGAGGAGACGAGTACATGATCCGCTGGAACACTTTCACGGTGCACGCCTGTATCGCTTCGGCGATCGTCGCGTCCCCACTGCTTGCGCAAAAGCAGGACAAGCAGGCGGGAGCGAGCGCATGCTCGATCAAGACTGACAAGCCGGATGAAGTCAAGTCCGCGCTCAACGCGCTCACGGTCGCGCAGCTCGGCGGACGTCCGGAGGATCAGCAGAAGCGTCTGAAGACCGCCGTTGGCGCGCTCACGCAGAATCCGTCGAAGTACAAGGACAACCAGGCGGGCCACGACTTCGTGCTCGGACAGGCGCTCGTGCGCTGGGCGGAACAGTTTCCCGAGTCCACCACCGTGAACAAGGGAACGCTGGGGTACACGGACGGGAAGGATCAGTCGATCGATCCGCTCGCCACGGCCGACACGCTGTTCTCGTCCGCCGAGAAGTCGAATCCGGACTGCGCGGCCGACATCGAGAGCTTCCGCATGGAGGCGATGCGGCCACTCGCGATCCGGGCGTCGGCGCTTCTGAACGCGGACAGTGCGGCGCAGGCGGAAGCGGTTATCAACCGCCTCAAGGTCATCGACAGCAAGTCTCCGCTCAGCTTGTATTTCCAGGGCATGGTCGCGCAGAACAAGAAGGACGTGACGACGGCGGCTGATCTGTTCTCGCGCGGCGCGGCAGCGATGCCGGCTGCGGCGGGGGCGGACAGCAATCTCAAGGCGGCGCTGGAGCTCGGCGCGGCGCAGATGACGCGGTTGTCGGCGCAGTCGATGACGGGCGATCAGAAGAAAGCCGGAATGCTCAAGGCTGCCGATCTCTATCGAAAGTTCCTCGCCGACTTCCCGAAGAGCGCGAATGCACCCGACGCGCAGGCGGGGCTCGCCGCGTCGCTGAGCGCATCGGGCGATCCGCAGAGCGTGGGCAAGCTGTGGGACGACATGCTGGCCACGCCGGCGAACTACACCGCAGCGCAGCTGTACGACGCGGGCACGCAGGCGTTCACGGCGAATCAGTTCGGTCCTGCCGTGAAGCTGATGGATGCCGCGCAGGCCAAGAACGGCTGGCTGCGTCCCGGTCTCTACAACGCCGCGAACGTGTACTGGAAGGCGGGCGACTTCGATCGCATGGCGGCGACGTCGAAGAAGCTCACGCAGATCGATCCGAACAACCCGGACGAGTATCAGCTGCTCGCGCTCGCGTACCAGGGGAAGGCCAAGGCGACGAAGGATCCGAAGCTCGTGCGCGCGTACAACGACTCGCTCAACGCCGCATTCGCCGCCAGCGAGAAGGTGAAGGTGAAGGTCACCTTCGATGCGTTCGCGATGGGATCGGCGAAGCCGACGCTCTCGGGCACGCTCGAGAATCTCTCCGATGCACCGCAGAAGGGGACGTTGAAGGTCACGTTCCTGAACGAGGCCGGTGCTCCGGTGACGACGGCGACCACGGACTTCTCGCTCGCGCCGAAGGAGAAGAAGCCATTCTCCGTGACCGGGCAGGGGGCAGGCATCGTGGCGTACAAGTACGATCCGATTCCCTGAGCCCACCATCGAGGAACGCCGAACGAACGCCCGCCGCGCTGCTCGCGGCGGGCTTTTTTCGGCGCGTCGCGCAGGGAGGGCACGAGCGGGGGAAGTTCATGTTATGTCTTGTTTTCCGACTCCTGATCTCCTAGGTTACATCATGTCCAGAGCCAGCCGCGTTCGGCGTCCCGAGCTTCGCTCCTCGCGCCGCGACCACCGGTGGCTTTTCGTGTATCCGGATCCGGAGCGGCGATGATCAAGGTCGCCCGCGTTCTTCCCGATACCGTCGCGTCCGAGCTCGGACTCGAGCCTGGAACCGTCCTGCGTTCGGTGAACGGACGCAAGCTCGAGGATTTTCTCGACTGGGAGTTCCTCACCGCGGATGACGAGCTCGTGCTCGAAGTCTCGACGCCCGCGGGCGAGGATCTCGTGTTCGAGATCGAGCGGCCCGAGGGAATGGCGATGGGCATCGTGCTCGAGCCGCCGCGCGTGCGCCGCTGCGCGAACAAGTGCGAGTTCTGCTTCATCGAGGGACTGCCCAAAGGGCTCCGCGCGCCGCTCTACGTTCGCGACGACGACTATCGCCTCTCCTTCGCGTACGGCAACTTCGCGACGCTCTCGAACGTGAAGGACAAGGACATCGCGCGCATTCTCGAGTACCGGCTGTCGCCGCTCTACATCTCGGTGCACGCGACGCCCTACGAGGCGCGGAAGATTCTGCTCAACAACCCGAAGGTGCCGGACATCATGCGGCAGCTCACGCGGCTGGCCGACGGCGGAATTCAGTTCCACTGCCAGATGGTGATCGTGCCGGGGCTCAACGATGGAGCCGTGCTCGAGCAGTCCATCACCGATCTCTGGTCGCTCGGCGACGCGGTGCTGTCCACCGCGATCGTGCCCGTGGGGCTCACGCAGTTCTCGCATCTGTACACCGGCGAGTCGATGAACGTGGAGCGCGCGAACGAGCTCATCGCGCACGTGGAGCGATGGGAGGAGCGCGCGCTGCGCGAGCGCGGCGATCGCTGGGTGTTCGGCTCCGATGAGCTGTACATGCTCGCGCGCCGTGAGTTGCCCGCCGCCGAGCATTACGGCGACTTCGTGCAGATCGAGAACGGAGTCGGAGCGGTTGCGTTCCTGCGCCGGCGAGTCGCCGAAGGCGCGAGTGCGCTCCCGCGGCACGATGGACGGCGCATCGGCATCGTCACGGGCACCGCGATGGGCGGGCGCCTCATGTCCGAGCTGCTCGTGCAGCTCGAGGCGGCGACCGGCGCGCACTTCGAGCAGCTCGTCGCGGAGAACTCGCTCTTCGGGCCCACCACCACCGCGGCCGGACTGCTCGTGGGCGCCGATCTCCGCCGCGTGCTCGAGGGCCGCACCGATCTCGATCTCGCGCTGATTCCGGCGGAGACGATCAACGATGATGGCCTCTTTCTCGACGATCTCTCCTTCGCTTCTCTGCGCGAGGAGCTCTCGATTCCGCTGGTGCCCTCGTACGATTTCCTCGATGTGCTGTCGAACGAAGACCTGAGCGACACCGCGTCTCATCTTCATACCGCGGGTGCCGCGTGAACGAATCCGGAAACATTCCCGTCGTCGCGATCGTCGGGCGGCCGAACGTCGGCAAGTCCCAGCTCTTCAACCGGCTCGCCGGCAGCGACTCCGCGATCGTGAGCGAGGAAGCGGGCACCACGCGAGATCGGCACTTCGCGCGAGCGGAGTGGGGTGGCCGTGCATTCTGGCTCGTCGACACGGGCGGCCTCACGGATGACACGTCCGTTCCGATGGACGTCGAGATCCAGAAGCAGGTGATGCAGGCGATCTCCGAAGCGGATCTGATGCTGCTGGTGGTCGATGCGAAGACGGGACTGCATCCGCAGGATCAGCGCGTGGTCGATCTGCTGCGCGATTCGCGCAAGCCGTGGTTGCTCGTTGCGAACAAGGTCGACGATCCGCGCTCGACGGACTTCTACGAGTTCTACAACCTCGGCGCCGGCGATCCGATTCCGGTCTCGGCGATCAACGGAAAGAATTCCGGCGACCTGCTGGACGAGATCGTGTCGCGCTTTCCCGAGAGCACGGTCGAGGACGACGATTCGCTGCGCGTCGCGGTGATCGGCCGCCCGAACGTCGGCAAGTCATCACTCGTCAACCGGCTGCTGGGCGAGGATCGTCTGGTCGTCGCGGCCGAGGCGGGAACGACGCGGGACGCGATCGACACGCCCATGCAGTACCACGGTCAGACGCTGACGTTCATCGACACGGCGGGGCTGCGTCGCCAGTCGAAGATCGATGAGGGCATCGAGTTCTATTCGTCGCTGCGCACCCGGCGGGCGATCGAGCGCGCGCAGATCTGCGTGCTCATGCTCGACGCCGGGGTGGGGCTCGAGAACCAGGACCTCAAGATCGCGACGCTCGCGTGGGATCACGGCTGCGGATTGATCGTCGTCGTGAACAAGTGGGACATCAAGGAAGAGAAGACGGACAAGTCGGCGGCGAAATTCCAGAAGGAGGCCGGCGAGAAGGCGCCGTTCCTCAAGTTCGTCCCCTTTGTCTTCACCTCCGCGCTCACTGGCCAACGGGTCTCGAAGGTTCTGGAGCTGGTGCTGCAGGTGGACGCCGAGCGGAAGAAGCGCATCTCGACGGCGCAGGTGAACACGACGCTGGGCGAGCTCACGGCGCGTCTGCAGCCCCCGCAGGCTGCCGGACGAGAGGTGAAGCTGCTCTATGCCACGCAGGTGGAGGTCGAGCCGCCGACGATCGCCGTCTTCGGCAATCACCCGGATCTCGTGCCCGAGCATTACGTGCGCTACCTGCACAACGGATTTCGCGAAGCCTGGGGCTTCAACGGAAGTCCGCTGCGCATCCTGTTGCGGAGCCGCGCAGCGTAGATGCGGCCAGTCGCGGGATTGGTGATCGCGTATCTCGCCGGGTCGATTCCGTTCGCGTATCTCGCTGGAAAGCTGTTCAAGGGAATCGACCTGCGCGAGCATGGCTCCGGGAATCTCGGCGCCACCAACGTGTTTCGCGTGATGGGATGGAAGATCGCGAGCGTCGTGATGCTGCTCGACATGGCGAAGGGCGCGCTGCCCGTGCTCCTGCTGCCGCCGCGATTCGCTCCCGTGCATGCGGAGCTGTGGGCGATCGCGTTCGGAGTCGCAGCCATCGTCGGGCACGTGCGCTCGATATTTCTGCTCTGGAAGGGCGGAGGAAAAGGCGTCGCCACCGCCGGCGGCGTGTTCCTCGCCCTCGCTCCCATTGCCTCGCTGATCTCGATCGCCGTGTTCGCCGTCATCGTGTATCTGTCGGGCTACGTCTCGCTCGGATCGCTGTGCAGCGCGGTGGTGTTGACGCTCGCCGTCGTGCTCATGAAGGGACTCTCGTCGCCTGTGGCGATCGCGAGCGCGGTGATCACGGTCTTCGTGTTCTGGACACATCGCGCCAACATCGGGCGGCTCAGGCGCGGTGAGGAGAATCGCGTGCGGCGCGCGAGGCCGGCCACCTGATGCGATGCGCCGTCATCGGTGCCGGTGCGTGGGGAACCGCGCTGGCCGATCTGCTCGCGCGCAACGGGCACGCCGCGGCGCTCTGGGCCCGGGAGCCAGAAGTCGTGGCGTCGGTGAATGCGCAGCACGAGAACCCGATGTTTCTCGCGGGCGCGACGCTTCACGAGGGAGTGGTCGCGTACGCGCAGCTGGCGAGCGCGTGCGAGGGCGCGGAGCTGGTGCTCTTCGCGACGCCGTCGCACGTGCTGCGCGGGATCGCGCGCGATGCGGCGCCTGCGGTGTCGAGCGAGGCCACGATCGTGGTCGCGACCAAGGGAGTGGAGCGCGAGACGCTCGCCGTGATGAGCGACGTGCTCGCGCAGCAGTACCCGTCGCACGCGATCGTGGCGCTGTCCGGGCCGAGCTTTGCGGCGGAAGTGGTGGCGCGGCAGCCCACCGCCGTGGTCGCTGCGTCGCGCGATGCCGGCGCGGCAGAGATGGTGCAGCGAGCACTCTCGGGCAGCGAGTTTCGCGTCTACACGCACGACGATGTGATCGGTGTCGAGCTCGGCGGGGCGCTCAAGAACGTGATCGCCGTCGGAACCGGCATCGCCGAGGGACTGGGCATGGGCTTCAATGCGCGCGCGGCGCTGATCACGCGGGGGCTCGCGGAGATGACGCGCCTGGGCGTGAAGATGGGCGCGTCTCCCCTGACGTTCGCCGGGCTGGCGGGGATGGGCGATCTCGTGCTCACGTGCACCGGAGCGCTGAGCCGCAACCGATCGCTCGGCGTCGAGATCGCGCGGGGCACGTCGGTGGATGAGGCGCTCGCAACGCGACACACGGTAGCGGAGGGAGTGATGACGACACACAGCGCGCGCGCGCTCGCCGCGCGGGAGGGGATCGAGATGCCGATCGTGAGCGCGGTCTACCGGATACTCTTCGAGCACCAACCACCACGCGCCGCCATCGGTGAGCTGATGCGGCGCGAGCTTCGAGCGGAGGGAGACGCATGACCGCGGAGCCGGTACAGGAGTTCTTTTCGATCGGAGAAGTGTGCGAGCTGACGGGACTCAAGCCGCACGTCCTTCGATACTGGGAGAGCCAGTTCAAGTTTCTGAATCCCGCGAAGAACCGTTCCGGGAATCGCGTCTACCAGCGCCGCGAAGTGGAGCTCGTCGTGCTCGTGAAGCATCTGCTCTACGTCGAGAAGTACACGATCGATGGCGCGCGGCAGAAGGTGGATGAGCATCGCAAAAAGGGGCAGCTCAAGCCGAACGCGAGGCGCGCTCTCGACGTGCACACGCTTGCCGCGATCGAGCAGGAGCTCGTCGAGGTGCTGAATCTCCTGGGCGGAGAGACGTCTCGCTCGTGAGGGAGGTCGCCTGCGTCATTCCGGCCTACGATGCGGCGGCGACGCTCGGGGGGGTCGTGCGGGGCCTTCGCGCAGCGCTGCCGGGCGCGCTGCTGATCGCCGTGGATGATGGCTCCGTGGATGAGACGCACGACGTTGCGGCGGCGTGTTGCGACCGCGCCGTGCGCTTTTCCACGAACCGCGGCAAGGGTGCCGCGCTGCGCGCGGGCTTCGAGGTGGCGCACGTGGAATGCGTGCACGCCGTGATCACGATCGACGCCGATGGGCAGCACGATCCCGCGCGCGCCCCGGCGCTGCTCGCGGCGCTCGCCGACGCCGACATCGTGATCGGCACGCGCGTGCGCACGCGGGGCACCATGCCGCTCGGCCGGCGCGTCACGAACGCGCTCGCCAGCGCTGCCGTGGGGGCCATCGTCGGCATGGACGTGCCCGATGCGCAATCCGGCTATCGTGCGATCCGGCGCGCGGTGCTCGCCGACGTTGCCGCGGATGGTGATCGCTTTGAGTACGAGACCGAGCTCCTCATCGCAGCGGCGCGTGCCGGCTACCGTATCTCGAGCGTGGGCGTGCCGACGACGTATGGAGCGCCCAGCCACTTTCGGGCGTGGGGTGACTCGCTGCGCGTCGTGCGCGCGATCTGGCGGCAGCGCGCGAAAGGGATGAGCTGATGCGGCTTCTCTGCACGAACGATGACGGCATACTCGCGCACGGACTCGATTGCCTCGTGAAGGCGGCCCAGACGCTCGGCGAGGTCACCGTGGTCGCGCCGGATCGCGAGCAGAGTGCGACGAGCCACTCGCTCACCCTCCATCATCCGATACGGCCGGTCGCGCGCGGCGAGAGCCGATGGCAGGTGGATGGCACGCCAACCGATTGCGTCATGCTCGCGATCGAGGCGCTGATGCCCGTGCGACCGAACTTCGTGCTGAGCGGAATCAATCACGGCCAGAACATGGGAGAGGACGTGCTGTACTCGGGCACCGTTGCCGCCGCAATGGAAGGCGTGACACTCGGCGTGCCCGCGATCGCGCTGTCCTTTGCCGGAGGCGAGCTCAAGGCGGATCCCGCGCTGCTCACCGACCAGATTCCGGCGGTCGCAGCTCTGCTGAAGCACCTCACCTCGCTGCAGCTGCCGAGCGATACGCTCCTCAACGTGAACGTTCCGGCGCGCCCCGCAGCGGACATTCGCGGCGTGCGTCTCACGAGACTGGGCCGGCGAGTGTACTCGGACTCGCTCATGAAGATGCAGGATCCCCGCAAACGCGAGATCTACTGGATCGGCGGCGGCTCGGCCTCGTGGAGCGGCGCGGAGGATTCCGATTTTCGCGCGGTGGAAGATGGGTACATCTCGGTCACGCCGCTCACGCTGGACCTCACGCATTTGCGAATGCTGGAGGAGGCGAAGCTCTGGTGGACCGTCCCATGAGCGGCGAGCAGCCCGGTGGGCGGCGCCGGCTCGTCGAGGCGCTCCAGGAGCGGGGGATACGCGATCTCTCCGTGCTCCACGCGTTCGATCAGACGCCTCGGCATCTCTTCGTGCCCACGGGCATGCGACACCGAGCCTACGAGGACAGCGCGCTGCCGATCGGGAACGGGCAGACGATCTCGCAGCCGAGCACGCATGCGCGATACCTCGAGCTGCTGGCGCTCACGGGACAGGAACGTGTGCTGGAGGTTGGCACAGGGTCCGGGTATCAGACGGTCTTGCTGTCGCACCTGGCGTCGCAGGTCTTTTCGATCGAGCGTGTCGGAACGCTCGTGACGAAGGCGCGCGATGCTATCCGTGCGGCGGGCGCGACCAACGTGTCGCTGCTCTCGGGAGACGGCACACTCGGGTGGCGGGAGTACGCACCGTACGACGCGATTCTCGTCACGGCCGGCTCGCCTGCGGTACCGACACCGCTGTCCGAACAGCTCTCCGAGGGAGGGAGATTGCTGATCCCGATCGGCGACCGGGACGAGCAGATTCTGACGCTTTTCACGAAGCGGGGAGAGGAGCTGGATCGGCGTGACATCGGGGCTGCGCGATTCGTCCCGCTCATAGGGAAGTACGGCTGGCCTTCCTGACGCGGGCCCGCCAGCTTCATTTATCACCTCGTATGCCGGCGCCGAGTCTCGAGCTCTGTCCGCGCCCCAGGAGTGCCGATGGAAGACAGTTCGAAAGACCTTCCCAAGCCCCCACGCCGCAGCGCCGCGCGGCCTTTTTTATCGCCTCGCCAGAGCTCCGGCGAGGGTTCCACCGGACCGCTCGAGCTGAGTCGCCGCCGAGCCGCGCAGCTGTTCACGCCCCCGGGATCATCGCCCCCGACTCCGCGCCTGGAGACGAGCCGTGTGGCCGACGCCGAGGTGGCTGCGCAGCCCGCACCCCCGGCGGCGTCACATGCGGAGGTGGATTTCGACCGCGCCTGGGCGGCTACGACGGTGAGCTCGCCGGAGCGCACGCCCGATGCGGACTCGAGATTCGCGGGGCGCGATCCGGTCGATGACGGTGGTCTGGTCGTCGAGATGTTCGAGCCCGAGGACATCGAGCTCACCGCTGCGGCGTCCACGGGGCCGGATGAGCATTCGATCGAAGTGATCGCGTACGACGATGCGAACAGTCTGCTCAGGGCCGCCGCCGCAGACGGAAAGCATCCCCGAGTCGACGGACTGCAGCTCGAGACGACGGAGTTTTCTTTCGAGCAGGAGGCGCCCCCGCCACGCATGAGCGTCGACAGCTTCTGGGCAAACGAGTCGCTCGCCAGAACGAACGATGTGAAATCGCACGATGCTGCGGAGTCGAAGCCCGTCGAGATCGAGAGAGCGGACGAGACCGAATCGGCGATCGATGAGGAGACGGCGCAGGAGCCAATGCACGCGAGCGAGCCGTCGGGTCAACCTTACGCCGACATTGCGCCTCCGTGGAGGAATCGAGCGACTCCGGTGAGCTCCCAGGCGCTCGAAGAGCTGAAGGAATCCGAGCCATGGGATCTCACATCCTCCGACGCGCTGGAGTCGATTCCGGAGGAGATCGAGGCCAGCGCGCCCGCAGCTGAGCTGTCGCAGGTGCACGCGGAGCCGCCGGGGAATTCGGTGGCCGACGCGCTCGAGCGCATCGCCGCACGTGTGCGCGCTGGTGAGCTCGAGGTTTCCGCCGCGACGGAGATGAGCGACGAGGCGACGCTGTCTGCGGTACTCACTTCGCTCCTCCGCCTGCGACGTTGAGTGAGGTCTTCGCGCACGTCGAGGTGATGGGCCGCGTGCAGGGCGTCGGCTTTCGCGAGTTCGTGCGCACGATCGCGCAGAGGCTCGGCATTGCGGGATGGGTTCGCAATCGCGACGATGGCACCGTCGAGCTGGCGGCATCCGGAAACGCGAGTCAGATCGAGACGCTCCTCGCCGCGGTGCGCCGCGGACCCGCTGGCGGAAACGTGCAGGCGGTGCGCGCACTTCCCGTGGACGAGAAGGACGTGATGCCGAAACCATTCGTCATTCGCCGGTGAGACCGTGACCACACCCGCCCGGGCGGAGATCGATCGAGAGCTCCGCTCGCTCATCCGCGAGATTCCGAACTTTCCGAAGCCCGGAATCAACTTCAAGGACATCACGCCGCTGCTCGCACACGCAGCTGCATTTCGGAGGGCGACGGAGGCGATGGCTGCGCCCTTCGCCGGCGACGCGATCAGCCACGTGATCGGGATCGAGAGCCGCGGATTCATTCTCGGCGCGGCGGTCGCCGAACGCATCGGCGCCGGCTTCGTGCCGATTCGGAAGCCGGGAAAGCTGCCGGCGAAGGCGCTGAAAGAAACCTACGACCTCGAATACGGGAAGGACGCGCTGGAGATCCACGAGGACGCGGTGCAGCGTGGCCAGCGCGTGCTGATCGTGGACGACGTGCTGGCCACGGGCGGGACGGCGTC
>Ga0157372_10009205_pt1 | contig 10499 bp, 5 predicted proteins | sample C55metaG_FD_115307 | JGI IMG/M metagenome (GOLD analysis project Ga0157372, IMG submission 115307) | Corn rhizosphere microbial communities from Kellogg Biological Station, Michigan, USA - C5-5 metaG | ecosystem: Host-associated > Plants > Roots > Rhizosphere > Soil | place: USA: Michigan...
AGCATACGGCTGCGGCGCGCGAGTCGCCCGAGGTGCGCCTGCGCTGGGCGCTCGCCGACGACTACGAAGTCATCGCGCCGCTCGGCGCCGGCTCATTCGGCTCGGTGTGGCGAGTGCGGGACCTCTCGCTCGGCCGCGAAGTGGCGCTCAAGCTGCTGCACCCGCATGTGGCGCGCGACGAGCGCGCGGTGGGCCGCTTCCGTCGTGAGGCGCGGCTCGCCGCGCAGCTTGCCCATCCGGCCATCGTTCCGATCTACGATTGGGACAGCCGCGGCAACGTGGCGTGGTACACGATGGAGCTTGCCGAAAGCGGCTCGGTGGCGGAGCTCGTGGCGCGCTCGGGCGCGCGTCCGCTGGCCGAGATCGCGCCCCAGATCGACAACGTGCTCAACGGTCTCGCCGCAGCGCACGCCGTCGGCGTCGTGCATCGAGACCTCAAGCCGGAGAACATCCTCATCGATCGCTACCGGCGGTGGCGCATTGCCGACTTCGGCATCGCCAATCCGGCCGGTGAGGAGCCGGCTGGCGCCTCCGGAACTCCGGCGTTCTCGCCTCCCGAGCAGCTGCTCGGTGAAGCGCAGGACGCCACGGCCGATCTCTTCTCGCTGGCAGCGATCGTCGCCTTCGTGCTCACCGGGACGCCGCCGTTCGGCGAGGCGGATGGCAAGACCATCCTCGCGCGCGAGCTGTCGGGGATGCTGGATCTCTCGCCGTATGCGCCCGAGATCGCGGCCTGGCTGGAGCGCGGTCTGGCGTCCGATCCCGACGCGCGTTTCCCTGACGCCATCACGATGCAGGAGTCGTGGCGCGAAGCGGCTGGGGCCGTCCTCGAGCGCGATCGGCGAGTGCCCTGGTGGCGCCGTCTGTTCGGAAACGAGGAAGCGGGCGAGGGCTGGTGGCGCGAGGAGAGTCCCGTCGGGGAGTGAGCGCGCACACAAGCTGCATCGCGTGTGCGTCATGACATTCCGTTCGATCAATCCCGCCACGGGCGCGGTGCTCGCCGAGTTCCCCGCGCTCACACCACCTGACGTCGAGCAGCGCATCGCGATCGCCGCGGCGGCGGCGCCTCGCTGGCGCGCGACCGCCGTGTCGGAGCGCGCGGCCATGGTCGGCAGGCTTGGCGAGTTGCTCGATTCGGAGAAGGAGCGACTCGGGCGCATGATGACGCTCGAGATGGGCAAGCCGATCCGTGCCGCGGTGGAGGAAGCCGCAAAATGCGCCCTTGCCTGTCGCTACTACGCGGAGCATGGCGCGGCCTTCGTCGCCGATCAGCTGGTCGCCGACGAGGGCCACCGTTCCTTCATCGCCTACGACCCGCTCGGCGTCGTGCTGGCCGTGATGCCATGGAACTTTCCCTTCTGGCAGGCCATCCGCTTCATGGCACCGGCGTTCGTCGCCGGCAACGTGGGTCTGCTCAAGCATGCGACCAACGTGCCGCAGTGCGCCCTCGAGCTGGAGGCCCTGGTTCGCCGTGCCGGTGCGCCTGAGGGCGTGTTCCAGACGCTGCTCATCGGTGCCGACGCCGTCGCCGGCGTGCTGTCGGACGCGCGGGTGGCGGCGGCAACGCTCACGGGCAGCGAGGGCGCCGGCAGCAGCGTCGCAGCGATCGCGGGCAAGCACATCAAGCCCACGGTGCTCGAGCTCGGCGGCAGCGATCCGTTCATCGTCATGCCGAGCGCCGACTTCGACCGCGCCGTGGAGACGGCCGTCAAGGCGCGCACGATCAACAACGGTCAGAGCTGCATCGCCGCGAAGCGATTCATCGTTCACGAGTCCATCTTCGACCGATTCCTGCGGCGATTCACGGACGGAATGCAGGCGCTCCGCGTCGGTGATCCGGTCGAACCATCTACCCAGCTCGGGCCACTGGCATCCGCGAAGCAGGCGGAAGAACTGGAGGAGCAAGTCGCTCGATCCGTGGCGGCGGGTGCGCGACTCGTCTGCGGCGGCAAGCGCGCCGATCCTCACACGGCATTCTTCCCCGCCACCGTGCTCACCGACATTCCCGAGGGCTCGCCGGCGTGGAGCGAGGAACTGTTCGGCCCCGTGGGCTGCGTGTTCCGCGCGCGCGACGTGCAGGATGCGATCCGCATCGCCAACGCCACGCGTTTCGGCCTCGGCGCCAGTGCATGGACGAACGATCTCGCCGAGCAGGAGGCGTTCGCGCGCGGCATCGACTCGGGAAGCGTGTTCGTCAACGACATGGTGGTGTCCGATCCACGCTTCCCGTTCGGCGGCGTGAAGTCGTCAGGCTACGGCCGCGAGCTCAGTGAGCTGGGACTGCGCGAGTTCACGAACATCAAGACCGTTCGCATTCGTACGGGCGCTGGGGTGACAACCGAAACGCACACCGAGTAGCCCTGCTTCGTCGTCATCACCGTGTGCTGCGCTCCGGCAGATCACGCCGCGAGCAGCGCGACACGCACGGTCGTGCCGGTGCCGTTCCCGCTCTCGATCGTCACCTCGCCGCCCCAGCTTTCCACCAGCCGCCGGGTGATGGCGAGGCCGAGTCCACTCCCGCTCGTGCGCGTGGAGAAGTGCGGCTCGAAGATCCTGGGCAGGACGTCCGCGCCGATGCCGCTCCCGTCGTCCTGAACGGACAGCACGACCGCTTCCGCGCCGGCGCTCGTCGCACCCCGACGCACCTCGGTGTGCACGTGGCGCGCGTCGGCCAGTCGCGCGTTCTCATAGAGGTTGAGCAGCACCTCGCGCAATTCGTCACCGCGCGCGAACGCCTTCGGCAACCCGTCGTCCGAGTCCAGGGTCCATTCGACGCCCCCTTCGCCCAGCGTCTCCAGTGCCACGACGTCCCCAGCGACGTGTGCGACGTCGATCGCCTCGGCCGCGGACCGCTCCTCCGGTCCTCCGCCGTAGCGGCTGAATGCGCGCGCGATCTCGTCCAACCGGTCGATCTCGGTGAGGATCCGCGAGACGTTCTGTTCGAGGATCGCATCGAAATCCGGTCGTCCACGCGCGCGACGAAGGTGCTGCACGCCGAGTCGGATGGGCGTGAGTGGATTCTTGATCTCGTGCGCCACCTGTCGCGCCATCTCGCCCCACGCGAGCACGCGCTGCGCGCGCGCCAGCTCCGTGACGTCATCCAGCGTCAGCACGGCGCCGCCACGCGACAGCCGCGTCAGCTGGCCACGCAGCGTTCGTCCGTCGCGTTCCAGCTCGAATCCGTCCGCGTCCACACTGCCGGTGAGAAAGCGCGCGACGCGCGAGGTCACCGCGTGCGCGGACATGGCCTGTACGGGAGCGCCGGCAGGCGGTACGTCACCGAGCAACGCCTCGGCGCGGGGGTTGGCAAGGATCACGCGGCCGTGCTCATCCACGGCGACCACGCCGCTCGCCACGGTGCGCAGCACGGCATCGGTGCGTCGCTGCGCTTCCTCGAGTGCCAGGCGGCTCTCGCCAAGGTCGGTGGCCATCGCGCGGAACGCGCTGAACACGGGGACGAACTCGCTGGCCGCATCACGCGGGAGCGGCAACTCGATTTCTCCGCGCGCCACGGCGCGGGCGGCGCCTCGCAGCGCAGCGATTGGACGCGCGAGCTGGCGCGCCGCCAGCGCGCTGAGCCAGAGCGCCGCTGCAGCGCCGAGCGCGCTGGCGAACAGCACGAGTACGCCGAGATCGCGCCGCCGTCGGTCGAGCGCGAGATCGTCCACGCGAGCCGGCGCGGCGATGACCATGTTCGTACCAACCGCCGCCGGCAGCACGCGATACCCCATCATTCCGGTCGCGCCGGCAAGCGGCTCGGCCTTCGTGACGCTCACCTCCTCCGCAACGCCCAGCTCGAGCGCAACGTCGGGCCGCAGCAGGCTGCCCATCGGCGCCAGCTCGGCGAACAGCGAGTCACTGGCCTCCGCCAGCGCGCCGGATCGATAGAGCAGAAGCTTGGTGTCCAGGCGGGCGCTCTCGCGCCGCAACCAGTCCGGCTGCCCGACGCCGGAAACGGCGCGAACGGTTTCCGTGACCAGCAACCGGCGCGACGCCTGCGCATCGTCGAACAACTGCTGCCAGCTCCACAGCGCGAACACTGCCGCCGGCACGAGGAAGAAGAGGAACAGCGCAAAGGACAGCCGTGTGCGATAGCTGCGCAGGCGGCGTCTGCGCAGGCGCACCCAGCGGCCGGCCCGGCCGTCGGCAACTGCGCCGAGCAGCCAGACGAAGCCAACGGCGGCGATGTCGATCAGCACGAGCAGGCCGCCGCGCGGCACCAGTGAATCCAGGCCGCGCAGATCCACCTCCACGTGCGCTCGGGCCGGCCCGGATGGCCCGTGCACGGGCCAGTCGCCATGCAGCTCCGTCCCTTCACGACGCCAGCGGATGGCATCGCGCGGCGCGAGTGAATCGGCCACCACCTGCACGGTGTAGGGCGGTTCATTGCTCTCCCGCGGCGGCAGACCGAACCAGCGCGCGTACGCATCGTTCCCGATCAGGCGCGTGCGCGGCGCGACGAGAATCGTCACGACACCGCCACGCATCGGCACGGCGATCACCCGCACGCCGTACGCGCTCGGCCGCGTCGTCGCCACGACGCGCGTGTCGTTCAGGGATGCGGCCACCGCCGCCACGGCAACCGTATCGAACGCCACGTCGAATGGTGCCGAACCGAACGTGGCGATGGGTGTCGAGCCGACCCACGAGGTGAGCGCCACGGGGTAGCCAGCCGCTGCGAGATCCGAAGTCACGTATTGCTCGAGCAGGGCTTGCGAGCTTCTCGGCAGGTCGTCACCCTGGAGCGAAATCGCGAGGCGCGTCGCGAGTGCCACGCCGTACGCATCGGGCGCATCGAGACCACGAACGTCGCGCTCGGCGAGCTCCACGCGGCCGCGCGAGGTGCTCCCCCACACCACGGTCGTCGCGGCCAGCCCCGCCACCACGGCGGCGGCGAGCAGCGAACGCCGCGACGGACGCGCGAGCACCTGCGCACCGACCGCCAGCACCCACAACCAGCTGTACCATGGCGGCCATTGGCCGGGCGCACTCCAGACGAGCGGCGCGACGATCGCGGCGAGCAACGCGAGCAGGGGCCCCGTACCCGGTCGTATGCCCCGGCCCCCGAGCGCCGACCGGCCTGCCCACCCCGCGAGCACGAGCAGCGTCGTGGCCGCGAGGCAGAGCGGCACGTTCCAGATGAGCCAGAGCGATGCAGCGGCGCCGTCTGCCGGCGGCGCGATTCCGCGTGCCAGCGCGCCGACGATGAACGGGCCGAAGCCGATGGTCAGGATGGCGATCGCCGCTCCCGCCACTTGCGGCAGGCGATTGCCGACGCGGCGTACCACGATGAGTACGGCGAGCAGCAGCGTGCCGGAGGCGAGCGCCAGTGCGCCGGCGTTCGCCGTCAACGCGCCGCCCGCCGGGTGGAAGTACACCGCGGGGTCGAACAGCCGCGAGCGCGTCGAGAACTCGCTCAGCGGGACGACGGCGATGCAGCGCAGCACCACGAGCGCTCCGATGGCGGCCGCGAGCGCGCCTGCCTCCCGTCGCGCCACCATGACGAGGAACGCGACGAGCGCCACGAGCAGCGCCACGCCCACCCGTACGCGCGCCCGCTCGAGCAGCCGGAAGCGCACTTCGCCTTCCGACGGCACCATCGCGCGCGCCACGAACAGCGCGCGGCCGCGATCCACATACGTGAGCGCACCCGGCGCGCCGCTGTCCGACGGTGGCGCGAAGCTGAATCCCTCGGCGATCTCGTTGGTCGGCAGTCGTTGCGCGATACCGCGCGAGAGGCGATCGGCTGGCGGCTGGGCGACGAGCAGCGACGTGGCGACCGCGCGCGTGCCGGCGCTGTCGGTGGCCACGTATGCCGTGAGGCCGAAGGGTGTGGCCACGACCCCGGACGGTTCCCTGAACAGGAGTGGACTCGCGTGCACCGTTCCCGCCCAGACGACGAGGGTGTCGCCACGCAGTACGAGCGCCGCACGGTGATTCACGTCGCCGAGCGCATGCCGCAGCGTGGCTACCGCCGCGCCCGGGTCGGTGGTGTGTCCCATCGCCAACGCGTGGGCGGTGACCTCGCGCAGCGCCGCCAGCTCGTCGTCGAGCCGATGTCGCAGGACCGCCTGCTGCTCCATGGCCTGCGTCGCGCTCACCGCCGCCGGTGCGCGCTCGAACCTGCCGAGCCGCAGTTCGGCGCGGCCGGCCGCCAGGCTCGTCGCAAACAGCGCCGCCACGGTGATGATGAGTGGTGTGCGTACCGCGGCCGGACTCCACCGCAGTCCACTCCACAGCGCAACCACCGTGGCGAGGGTACCGGCGATGACGTAACCTACGTTTTGATCGGCGAGCCAGCCGCTCGCCAGCATGAGGGCCCCCGCCGCGGACGCCGGCGCCACGAGGGCGCGCACTCCCGCGGCGGGCAGCCATCGCCTCAGCGTCTCGCGCAGAATGACCTATCCCTCCGTCACGCCGGCGACGGCCAACACGCCGCGACGCATCAAGGAGCTACGACCCGGCGAGGTTGCCGCCATCCTCGCCGCGGATCCGCGTCTCATCATCCCGGTCGGCACGTGCGAGCAGCACGGCCGCCACCTGCCACTCGGCTCCGACACGTTCATCGTCGAGCGCCTGGCAGATGACTTTTCTGCTGAGTTCGGCATCCTGCGGGCGCCCACGCTCGAGTACGGCGTCAACGTCGACACCGAACGCGGATTTCCCGGCAACGCGTCGCTGCGGAAGAAGACGCTGCACCGCATGCTGAACGACCTGTTGAACACGTGGGAGATGACGGGGGTACGAGAGTTCATTCTGCTGACGGCCCACGAGCACGATCCGCATCAGGAGGCGCTGGCCACGGTGATCACCACCGTCGCCCGCGTTCGCGTGGTGGACATCTTCTCGGTGGACTTCCGATCGCTGCTGGAGGGACAATCCGAGCCGATGCATGGCGACGAGGTGGACACCTCGCTCATGCTCTACATCGCGCCGGACCTTGTGCGGATGGACCTGGCTGAAGACTATATGATGTCGCGTGAGGAGCTCCGGCGATACCGCCGGGGGTGGCTCAAGATCCCGCGTGGCAGCTCCGGCTCCATCGGCCGACCCTCCCTCGCCAGCGCCGAAAAAGGCGCGGCCATCTACGCCTGCATTCGTGAACGCGTCCGCTCCCGCGTGTTCCTCTCCCCGGAGCCGGATCCCGATTGATCTGAAACCACGGCGCCGCTTGTTCGTATGGGGCGGTGACCCATCACCCAGGACCTCCCCCCCGATGCGAACACTGGTGCCCGTTGCGCTCGCCGTCGCGCTCTGCCTTCCCGCGACTACTCGCGCACAGGACAGCGCCTCCGCGCGAGGCGTCTCTCTCACGCTGGACGAGGCGATCTCGCTCGCGCGGCGCAACAACCCGGTCTTCCTCTCGCAGGCGAACGACCGCTCGGCCGCGGATGCCGCCGTTCGCAGCGCGCGCGGCGCCTTCCTGCCCAGTGCGGACGCGTCGTTCGGCGGTCGCTACCAGCAGGGCGGCCAGCAGGTGTTCAACGGGCTGTCGTTCAGCAGCCAGTCGTCCACCATGCAGTCCAACTACGACCTGAGCCTGAACTACCGGATCAACAGCGCCACCTTCGTGAATCCGAAGGCGGCGGTGGCGAATCGCAATGCCGTGGAAGCCGACATCAACGGTGCTGCCGAGCAGCTCCGCGCCACGGTCACCCAGCAGTACCTCACGGTTTTGCAGGCGCAGGCGCGCGCCGCGCTGCAGGACACCCTCGTGCACACGGCGCAGGTGCAGCTCGACCTCGCCAAGGCCAAGGTGGCGGTCGGGTCCGGCACCATCCTCGACGTCCGCACCGCTGAAGTGGCTCTGGGGCGCGCGCAGGTCGCCCAGCTCACGGAGCAGAACAACGTGGAAGTGGAGAAGCTGCGGCTCTTCCAGCAGATGGGCGTGCCGCAGCCCCCAGGCGTCGTGCTCACCACCGAGTTCCGCCTCGATACGCCGATGTTCTCGCTCGACTCGCTGCTCGACCTCGCGCGTCGCGCCAACCCGGCCATCGTCGCACTTCGGTCGCGCGAGCGGGCGGCGGCGCTGAACACGAAGGTCGCCAAGGCGGCGTACACACCGACGCTGTCGCTGAGCACGGGCTGGGGCGGCAACTCGTACCAGTACACGGACCCCAACTTCCTCGTCAATCAGGCGCGGAACGGTACGCTGGCGTCCTACGCCAACTGCATGACGACGGACTCGATCCGCGCCGGCGCGGGTCTGCAGGCCTTCGGCTGCACGGGTTCGCGGTACACGTTCACCGATGCCCAGGCGCAGGCCATCCGCGACGCGAACAACCAGTTCCCCTTCCGCTTCAATCGGTCGCCGTTCGCGCTCTCCGCCCAGCTCACGATTCCGGTCTTCGACAACTTCCAGCGCGAGGAGCGCGTACAGGTAGCAGAGGCCAATCGCGACGACGCCATCTACCAGGTGAAGGCCAAGGATCTCGCCCTCACGGCCGACGTCACGCAGGCCTATCTGACCCTGATGACTTCCGTGAAGACGGTGCAGCTCAATCAGCAGAATGCGCAGAAGGCACAGGAAGAGCTGGCCTTCGCCGAGGAGCGCTACAAGGTGGGTGCTGCCACGTTCCTTGATGTCACCACGTCGCGCGGCACGTACGAGCAGGCGCTGATCGATCGCGTCAACTCCGTATACGACTTCCACAAGGCATTCGCCGCGCTCGAGAACGCGGTCGGACGTCCCCTCCGCTAATCCCCACCGAGAGTACAGTGGCCATGAGCAAGCGCGTGAAGATGTCCGTATTCGGCGGCGTGGTGCTGGTCGCGATCGCGATCGGTGGCCTCACCGCCGCCAAGCGGGGCAACAAGGCGGTGGAGGTGCGCACCGAGCAGGTGCAGCGCCGCGACCTCGTCGCCTCGGTGACGGCCAGCGGCCAGGTGCAACCGCAGCTCAAGGTGGACCTGAGCTCCGACATCACCGGCAAGATCGTCAAGCTGGCGGTGAAGGAAGGACAGATGGTCTCCAAGGGACAGTTCCTGCTCCAGATCGATCCGCAGCAGGCCGAGGCGGCCGTGCAGCGTCAGGATGCGTCGCTCGCCGCCAGCAAGGCCGGCATGGCACAGGCCGAAGCCAACCTGCTGCAGGCGCAGAAGAGCTTCGAGCGGACGGCCGCCATCAAGAAGACCAACCCGACACTCATCTCCGATGAGCAGATGGAACAGCTTCGTACGGCCGTCGACGTCAACAAGGCGCTCTACGAGTCGGCGAGGCACCAGGTCGAGCAGGCCAACGCGCTGCTGTCCGACGCGCGCAGCTCGCTCGGCAAGACGACGATCTACGCGCCGATGTCCGGTCGCGTGACGCGCCTCAACGTCGAGAACGGCGAGACGGCGATCATGGGCACCCTGAACAAGGATGCCGCGACGCTGCTCACCATTGCCGACATGAGCGTGCTCGAGACGAAGGTCAAGGTGGACGAGACCGACGTCGCGCGCATCACGGTTGGCGACTCCGCCGTCATCCAGATCGACGCCTTCCCGGATACGACGTTCACTGGCCGGGTGACCAAGATCTCGAACAGTGCCGTCAAGAGCGCGACGGCGGCAGCGACCGACCAGGCGGTGGACTACGAGGTCACCATCCAGCTCGTCGACATTCCTCCCGAGACGCGGCCGGACTTCTCGGCCACGGCCAAGATCGTCACCGACACGCGCAAGAAGGCGTTGTCCATCCCGATCATCGCCCTCACCGTTCGCGAGAACGAGGCGCTGACCAAGGGTGACACCGCGGTCGGCCTCGGCAAGCCGCGCCCGACGAAGGAAGTCGGGAAGAAGGACGTCGAGGGCGTGTTCGTCGTCGGCAAGGACAACAAGGTCACCTTCCGTCCCGTGAAGGTCGGCATCGCCGGCGAGAAGTACTTCGAGGTCGTCGACGGGCTCAAGGAAGGCGACAAGATCGTGGCGGGCACGTATCAGGCGATTCGCGATCTCAAGGACGGCGCGACCATCCGCGAGACGAAGGTGGAGACTCCCAAGCCGGTGACCAAGTCGTGAGCCAGGACACCACCGTCGAAGCCCCGCTCGGCGCCACCGCCGAGCGGCGGGCCGTCGTCGAATCGGCCGGTGAGGCGCCCGGCAAGGATTGGGTCATCGTCACGCGCGGCATCAAGCGCGAGTACGACATGGGCGGCGAGATCGTGCGCGCGCTCCGCGGCGTGGACCTCGCCATCCAGCGCAACGAGTATGTCGCGATCATGGGACCGTCCGGCTCGGGCAAGTCGACGTTGCTGCACTGCATCGCCGGGCTCGACAGCCTCACGGCAGGCAAGGCGTACATCGGGGACAAGGATCTGAGCACGCTCGACGATCGCCACCTCACCATTCTGCGCAGAGACGAGGTGGGATTCGTCTTCCAGTCCTTCAATCTGATCCCGACATTGTCCGCGATCGAGAACATCAAGCTGCCGCTGCTGCTCGCGGGCCGGAAGGGCGATCCCGAATGGATCGACCACGTCATCGACACCGTCGACCTGCGCGACCGGCTGCAACAT
>Ga0157372_10009206_pt1 | contig 10499 bp, 8 predicted proteins | sample C55metaG_FD_115307 | JGI IMG/M metagenome (GOLD analysis project Ga0157372, IMG submission 115307) | Corn rhizosphere microbial communities from Kellogg Biological Station, Michigan, USA - C5-5 metaG | ecosystem: Host-associated > Plants > Roots > Rhizosphere > Soil | place: USA: Michigan...
CGGCCTTGATCTACAACCTTATGTAGACGAAGGGCTATTGCAAATCCATAGTGTGAGACCGAGCAACCTGGGACTTGAGGCGCACCTGGCGTCGATGAGTCAGATCATCACAAAAGTCGATCCGTGCGCCGTCGTAATCGATCCGATCTCCAATTTCATCACTGCGGCAGACCAGAGCGGCGTGAAGTCGATGCTGATTCGCCTGGTTGACTTTCTGAAGATGCGACAGATCACTGCCCTTTTCACGCATCTCTCACAAGCTTCTCGACTTCCCCCGACCGCACGGACGAGAACATTTCGTCAATTATGGATACTTGGATACTGCTGCGGGACCTGGAAAACGACGGGTTCAGAAGCTGCGGCATCTTAGTCCTTAAGTCTCGCGGGATGGCACACTCGCACGAGCTGAGACAATTCTTTCTCCGCGACGATGGGATTCATGTGGGAGAGATCTGCAATCAGGAACTTGCTTCCATTCGAAGCGCAACGACCTCGTTCGCATGATTCTTCGAAGGGAGCAAAATGGACCCTGAGAACGTTAAGAATGAAGACCCGACAGCGACGTGGCTGCTGAGGCTCTATGTAGCCGGACAAACGGCGAAGTCGATTGCGGCGTTTACAAATCTCAAACGAATCTGCGAGACGCATCTAAAGGGTCAGTACCAAATTGAGGTGGTGGATCTGCTGGTTCATCCTCAACTCGCGAAAGGTGATCAGATCATCGCGGTGCCAACCCTGGTTCGACAGTTGCCGCCGCCGGTAAAGAAGATAATCGGGGATCTCGCCAAAGAAGAGCGTGTGCTCATCGGGCTCGACCTCAAGGCCGCAGTTTCAGTTCAGTGAGAGCAGGAAAACATGCAGCGTTCGCGTGGCGATCTGCCGGATGGCGACATTCGGAATCCCGATGCTTACCCGGATGAGACTTTACGCGAATTCGAACAGCTGGTTTCTGACCTTTCGCCACCGAAGTATGTGTTCAGACTCTACGTGGCTGGGAATACGGTGCGTTCCACCCAGGCGATTACAAATGTGCGTCGAATTTGCGAACGGTATCTAGCGGGTTTCTATGAACTGGAAGTGATCGATGTCTACCAGTCGCCAGGGGCAACAAAGGAATCTGACATCATAGCGTTGCCGACTCTCATCAAGGAGCTACCTCTTCCGCCGAAGAGGTTCATCGGGGACATGTCGGATGAAGAGAGAATCGTGGTTGGCTTGAAATTGGGGAAATAGGGACGGTGCTTTCTAAAGACCTACAAAGCGGGAAAGTTGGAGAGGAGATCGAGATTCTCCGGTCCAGGCTCGCGGAAACCGAAGAGAAACTCGCAGAGGCGCACGATCTGATCTCCGCGATTCGGTCGGGCGAGGTGGACGCCTTAGTCGTTTCCGGGCCCCAAGGGGAGCAGGTCTTCACGCTTCGTGGAGCCGAGTACGCATACCGCGCGCTGATTGAAGCGATGAATGAGGGCGCGGCCACGATAACGCTGGATGGCATCATCCTTTACTGCAATCAACATTTGGCCGATCTGATGGGCCAGCCGCTGGAGCAGATTATTGGGCGGCAGTTCGTCGATCTGATCGACGCGGCGTCGGTTGACACCGTCAAGGCACTTTCGAATCGAGCCCTGAATGGCGTTCCGGCCAAGGCCGAAATTGAATTGCGCTCAGGGGGGCGACTGATCCCTGTGCAACTATCTCTCAACGAGATGAGGATCGACGGGCCGATCGCTCTTTGTATGGTGGTGACCGATCTGACCCAGACTAAAAAATGGGAACAGATGGTCTCAGCCGGGAAACTGGCGAGCTCGATTTTGGAGAGTTCGGCTGAAGCAATTGCGGTGTGTGATGAGACGGGAAAGATTGTTGGATCCAATGCGGCGCTGAAGCGCCTGTGCCGGTGCAATCCTCAATTTGAGCAATTCGATCGAATATTCACGCTGGTAATCAAGGATGTCGATCCTTCTACAAGGTTCAGCATCTTCTCAGCTTTGCGGGGCGTGATAAGGGCACAGGAGGTTTTTCTCCGGCGCGACGATGGAACTGAATTCACTCTGCTGCTCAGTTCCGGACAGATTGCAGGAGAAGCGGGCCTGGCCGGGTGTGTTCTGACGCTCACCGACATTACACGTCGAAAGCAAGTGGAACAAGCGCTGGTGCGGACGGAAAAGCTTGCCGCGGTGGGCCGGCTCGCGGCATCAGTTGCACACGAAATAAACAATCCTCTTGAGTCTGTTACCAACCTGCTCTTCCTTGCCAGTGGAGCGGAACAGATGGAGGATGTGCGAAACCATCTTGCTGCTGCGGATCGGGAGCTTCGACGCGTGGCCGAGATTACGAGTCAGACGCTTCGTTTTCACAAGCAATCGACCAGCCCTAAAGAAATTTTCGGTCGTGAGTTAATTGAAGATGTCGTAGCGATGCACCAGGGTCGCATTCTGAATGCCAAGATCACGATTGAGCAACGACATCGTGCCACGCATCCGATCCGATGCTTTGAGGGTGAGATACGGCAGGTTCTGAGTAATCTGATTACCAACGCTATCGATTCGATGCGCGGGAGGGGTGGCCGTCTGTTCATCCGAACGAGCGAAGTGCACGGAAGCTCCCATGGCTCGGGCGTGTTCTTTACCGTGGCAGACGAGGGGACGGGGATGTCGCGAGAGACCGTGGAGAAGGCATTCGAAGCTTTCTTCACGACGAAGGGGTATAACGGCACGGGGCTCGGGCTTTGGGTGTGCCGGGAGATTATCGAGAGACACCGGGGCAAGATCCAACTGCGGAGCAAACAGGGATCGCGAAAGAGCGGGACGATTGTCAGGCTGTTTCTGCCGTTTGCAGCAGCTCTGCGGTGAGGAGCCGGGCGGATGCCAACAGCTCAGTTGGTCACATCCGAGGCGATGCGATTCGCGCGAAACGGCCACTGGCCTAGTCGTTTTGCCCGTACGAAATAGATGAGGCTCCCGCTGACGGCAATGCCTGCAGCGACGGCGAGACCGCCAACGGCCTGGCTTCGGTTTACAAGAATGAATACGAATCCTGCGATCGCGAGAAGCGGTGGAAGCGGATACAGCGGGATGCGGAAGGGACGGACTAGTTCTGGTCTCTGCACGCGCAGGATCATCACGCCGACGTGCTGAAAAAAGAATTGAAGCAGTATGCGCGTGATGACCAGCATGGTGATGACTTGCTGAAGGCTGAAAAAGCAGAAGACTGAAGCTACAAGTCCGAGGGCTACCAGCGAGCGGTGTGGGATTCCGTGCCTGGGGTGTACCGCGGCGAGGAAGCGGAAGTAGTTTCCGCTTTGGGCGGCGGCGAAGGGGACACGCGAGTAGCCCAGAAGCAGTGAGAATACGGAGGCGAACGCGGTCCACATGACGAGGGCCGCTACGGTATAGCCAGCCCATTGTCCGAAGGCGGAGCGGGCAATTTCGGCCACGAGCTGCAATCGCAGAATCGCACTCTCCTTCACATGGACCGCGGCATCATGCATGGAAGGCAGCGCGGAGAGATTCATGATCACGTAAAGCGTGGCTACGAACAGAACAGAAAGAAGGATCGCGCGGGGGATTGTCTTCTCCGGTTGCTTTACCTCGCTGCCGAGAAACGTGATGTTGTAATAGCCCCAGTAGTCATAGGTTGCGACGAGCGTGGCCTGCGACTGCCCGCCGACAGCTGCCGCGGCGGACTGCGCTGGGGATGGCGGCATGTGCCACCCTCCGGTTGCGGCAGCGTGCGCAAATCCAGAGACGATTACGCCGGTCATTGAGGCCATTACACCGACGAACAGAACCCAGGCGGTGCCAGTGACTACGCTGAGCCTGCGATAAAGCAATGCGGTGACCAGCAGGCATGCAGCAGCGGCAGCGAAGTTCGCGTAGTGCAGTCCGGGCAATGCGGCGATGGGCGCGCCGTTGATTCCGGGCCAGAACCAGGCGAGAAAGCTTGAGAGCCCGATACAGCCTGAGGCAATGGAGAGTGGGGCGGAGAAACTGAGCTGCCACACATAGAGGAAGCTCAGCCAGTTGCCGGCGCGATCGGGTCCGTAGATTTCGCGCAGAAAAGCGTAGGATCCACCGGCTCGGGGAAAGGCTGCTCCGAGTTCGGCCCAGACGAGCCCGTCAGCGACTGCTATGACTGCACCCAGGATCCAGGCCCAGACGGAGAGCCTGTATCCGGCTGCGGCAATGACCAGTGGGAGGGTGATGAACGGGCCGACGCCGATCATCTCAAGCATGTTGAAGAGCACTGCCGAGCGCAGCCCGATGCGCCGCTGAAGGGACTCGGGTTGCGCTTGAGCTGAATCGCTGGAGATGGACACGGATGGGCGGATGAATCGTGGTGCTGCACGGATTGTACACTGACGGTAACCATGTTTTTTGCCCAGGAAGCCTCTCGCACATTCATTGCATCGTTCATTGCTACGTCGATTTCGACTGCAGTGATGGCCGGATCTTTGCTATCGGTTCAAGCCCAGCAAGCTGCACCCGCAGCACAACTGCCTCCCTCGGAGCCGCAGCTTGTGGCGCTGCCATTGCCGGAGGACCGCGGCGAGGCGAAGCTGGAGCAGACGTTGAAGCAACTGGGAACGACCGGAAGCCTGATGGTGATTGTGGCTCATCCCGATGACGAAGACGGAGCGCTATTGACTTATCTCTCCCGCGGCATGGGCATGCGCGTCACTTCGTTCACCCTGACGCGAGGCGAGGGCGGCCAGAACGAGATGTCGGCCGACACGTACGATGCGCTCGGCATTATCCGGACGAATGAACTGCTCAAGGCTGATGAGTATTACGGGGCGAAGCAGCTTTGGGGGACAGAAGTGGATTACGGGTTCTCGAAGACGCAGGAGGAGGCGTTTCAGAAGTGGGGGCACGACCGTGTGTTGTATGACGCGGTGCTTGCGGTGCGGCGGGAGAGGCCGCAGGTGATTGTGTCGACGTTTATCGGGGGAATCACAGATGGGCATGGGCAGCACCAGGTTTCAGGGGAGATTGCACAGGAGGTGTTCAAGGCTGCTCCGGATGCGAATGTGTTTCCCGATCAGCTGAAGCCGGTTTCGGAAGGCGGGCTGGGGCTGCAGCCGTGGCAACCGCTTGCGGTGTACTCAAGAACGCCGTTTGCGCCGGTGACGAGCAAGGGGATGTTTGACTATGCGACGGGAAAGTGGTCTCCGGCACGGTTCCACAACTACATTACGGGCGAGTGGTCGACGACGGTTCCTTCGAGCGATGCGGAAATTCCAGTGGGAACGCTGGATCTGACGCTTGGACGAACGTATGCGCAGATCGCGCATGAAGGGTGGGGCGAGCAGAAATCGCAGTATGGCGGAGCGAATCCTCTGCTGAGAGGGCCGGCGTCGTCGAGCTATCATTTGTGGGCGGTGGCGGCGAGTGCCCAGGCTGCGGGCGGTAAGGATACGGCGAAGAACGACAGTCTTTTCCTCAATTCGAGGGTGAAGATCGACGATACGATTGCCGGATTGGCGGGGCTTGTGAAATCTCCTGCGCCGGGATGGCTGGAATCTGAACTCAAGGAAATGGACAGCGACATTCGTCAGCTTGAATCGAAGTGCCCGTGCAACTCGGGAATTCAGGTGGCACAGCAACTCGCTCCGGTTTACCGCAAAACGCTTGCGGTGCGGGAGAGGGTTGCGCGGAGTAATCTCGACGCTCAGGGCAAGGCGGGGCTGCTGTTTGAGCTGGATGCGAAGATCGGTCAGTTTCAATCGGCGCTGGCGAATGCGCTGGGACTGGACATGATTGCGTTTCGAAGCAACGAGGGGCACGCGCAGGGTTCGGGATTTCGCGGGGCATCGGCTGATGAGGCTTCGACCAGCGTCTCTCCGGGGCAGCAGATGTATGTGCAGGTTCATGCGTCTCAGGCGACAAAAGAGACGAAGCTCGATAAGGTGTGGCTGGAGAGCCGCACTGGCGATGCGTGGAAGAACAGCATCAGCAGCGGTGGGGTACATGCGGCTGGGGCTGTTTCGGATCCTGTTTTTTCGGTGCAGGTGCCGGAGAACGCGAAACCGACAGCGCCTTACTTTACACGGCCGGACATTGAACAGCCGTACTATGACGTGTCGAATTCAGAGTGGCGGGGACGGTCGTTTGCACCGTATCCGCTGGATGCGTGGGCGGAGTTCTCGTTTGAGGGATTGCCGATCAGGATGGGTGAGGTTGTGCAGACGCTTCAGCGCGTGTCAGGGCCCGGGGGATTTTATGAGCCGCTGGTTGTGACTCCGGCAATTGGGGTAAGCGTTGATCCGCGAGCACGGATTCTTCCGCTGGATGGAAGCGCACTGCCTGTGCACGTAACCGTACATACACAGGGATCGGCGGACGGGACAGTGTCGCTGAAGCTGCCGGAAGGGTGGCGGTCAGAGCCGGAGCAGGCTGAGTTTCATCGCAAGAGCGGCGGCGATACAGATCCGATCTTGTTTTCCGTTACGCCTGCGGCCGCGCACACGGGTGGGTATTCCATTGATGCGGTGGCCCAATCTGGTGGGCGCAGTTATGAATCGGGGTGGCACAGCGTTGGGTATCCGGGGCTTCGTCCTTACAACCAGTACATGCCGGCGGAGTTGAAGACGCGGAAGGTGGATGTGAAGCTCGCTCCGGGGCTTCGGGTGGGGTACGTGATGGGGCCGGGCGACCTGGTGCCGCAGGCGATGGAGGGGATGGGTCTTACTCCGCGCATACTTTCGAATGCTGATCTGGTGTCGGGCGATCTCAGCGCTTACAACGTGATTGTGGTTGGGATTCGCGCTTACTCGGTTCGGCCTGAGCTGGCAAAGGCACAGCCGCGTCTCGAGCAATTCGTGCGGGATGGCGGAACGATGATTGTTCAATACCAGGGCAGTAACTTCCCTGCTCCTTTGCCGGTGTCGATGGGAAGCCGGTTGGCGGAACGCGTGGTCGATGAAAACTCGGCGGTGAAACTGCTGGACGCTTCCAATCCGCTGCTGAATTTTCCGAACAAGATTACCGCTGCGGATTTCGATGGGTGGGTTGAGGAGCGCGGACACGGATTTCCGGATACTTGGGATGCAGGGTACACAGCGCTCACAGAGACGGCTGATCCTGGGCAGGATCCGCAACGCGGCGGTCTGATCGTGACGCGTCAAGGCAAGGGTACTTATATCTATGTTGCTTACGCGCTGTATCGCCAGTTACCGGAGTTAGTGCCGGGTGCTTATCGGATTCTTGCCAACCTTGTTAGTGCGGGAAAAGAGACGGGCGCCGCGCACTAACTTCGGCAAGAAGTTACTGTTCGGCACGATCACTCAGCTTTGAGCACATCTGCCGGGTTGATTGCGGAAACGCGAGAAGCCGGCAAGTAACTTGCGAGCATGGCTGCCGCAACGAGGACAAGGGGTACAACGGCGAAGCTCAGCGGATCCAGTGGACGAATTCCAAACAGGAGCGTCCTCATCAATTCTGCGACTGCGGCAGCAGCCAGGACACCGATGATTAAGCCGGCAACGGTAAGTGCCAGGGCGGAGCGAACAAACAGCCACTGGAGTTCCCTCTTTCTGGCGCCGAGAGCGATGCGAATGCCCATTTCTCGCGTGCGCTGCGCGACAGAGTAGGAGATGACACCGTAGATGCCGACGATGCCGAGGGCCAGCGCTAGAGCGGCGGCGGCTCCGAGCATCGTGAGTGTAAACGAAGTTCGCGCCAGGGACTTCGAGTCGATCTCCTGCATGGTGCGGAGTCCACTCACAGGCAGCTCGCTATTGATTTGCCAAACGGCCTGTTGCATCTCCTGGATGAGGCTCTCGGAGCCGGCGCGCTGGCTGCGCACGACGAATGTTACTCCCCGCACGGCATCGAGGGGCTCAGGGCCGTAGAGATTCGGCGACATTGTCGGCCAATAGACAATTGCCGGTGCCGCAGCGTCCATTCCGTTGTGCCGCGCGTCCTCAACCACGCCGATTACTTGATGCCACGGCATCAGTTGGAAATAGGTGATCTGTTTGCCAACGGCTGCCTGGGCGGTGCCGAAAAGTTCGCGCGCGAGGTTTTCCGAGATAATGCTGACCGGCCGCTGGTTGTACACGTCATCCCACGTGAATTCGCGGCCTGCGATCATGCGGGAACCCATGGTATGGAAGTAGTTGGGCGAAGTGTAGTTGAAGAGGCGCATGGGGAGTGTGCTCTTGGCGCCCCACGAATCTCGTCCCTGGACGAAGATGCTGTTCCAATTAGGCTCGAGGCCATCCATCGGCACATCCGCCGCATACCCCACGGACGAGACGCCGGGAAGCTGTGCAAGCTTGTCGGCAATCTGGTTCTGCATGCGCGTTACGGTGACCGGATCAGAGGCGAGGGACTTGAGAAACGCAACGCGCATGGTCTGGAGATGCTGCGGCGCGTAGAAACCCGGCTTAGTATTGAGCAGCACAGAGAAGCTGCGCATCATCAGTCCAGCGCATACCAGCAGCACCATTGCCATGGCCACCTGCGCAACGACCAGGACGTTTTGCGAACGATGCCGATCGCGGCCGGCGCTCACGGTGCGACTGGATCCACGCAGAGCTGGGCCGGGGCCGATGCGCGAGAACTTGAGCGACACGATCGATCCGAAGAAGAGACCGGAAAAGATTGCAAGCCCGGCGGTGAAACACAGGGACTCGAGGCTAAGCGAAATCTCGCTCAGACGAGGCAGATTCGAAGGTCCGATGGCCGAGAGCAGTTGCAGTGCACCGTAGGCCACTGCGATTCCCGCCGATCCGCCGATTGCACCGAGTACCAGGCTCTCGAAGATCAGTTCGCGAGCGATGCGACCGCGGCCGGCGCCAAGCGCAGCCCGAATTGCCAGTTCCTGTTGCCTGGAGTCGGCGCGCACGAGCAGCAGGTTGGCCACATTGGTGCAGACGATCAGCATGACGATGCCAATGGTGCCCATTACCAGCCAGAGCACCTTGCCGATGCTGCCAATGACCTGCTGCTTGAGAGGACTGAGCGCCGCAGTGATCCGCCAGATGTCAAAGAAGTGCGAATTTGAGCCGGGGCCATCTGACCAGGAATCCATCCAGACGGGAATCAGGCTCGATATGTCTGCATCGGCCTGGCTGATTGTGACGCCACTTTTCAGGCGCCCAACACCATTCCACGCGAATCCTTCCATGATCTGATGGCGAGGATCGAATGCCTGGGGCGCGGGCCGCAGGACATCGAAATCGGAATCAACCACTTTGAACCCGCGCGGCATGATTCCAACAATCTGCCAGTACTGCGTATCCAATCGGATGGTCTGCCCGATGACGCTTCGCTGGCCGCCGAACTGCCGCTGCCAGAAGCCGTAGCCGATCAATACGCTTTTGCTTCCCTGCGGTTTCTGATCGTCCGCGTTCAACCAACGACCCGCCACTGGCGGAACTGCCAGCGTCTCAAGTAGCCCGCTGCTCACTGTAACCACGTGAACCTCTTCCGGCTGTGCAATTCCGGTAAGGTTTGCCGTACCCGCGCTCCACACCCCAAGCGACTGGAAGGTGCGATTGTGCTCGGCGAAGGTCAGATACATTGAAGGCGACAAAAGCAAGCCATCACGAAAGCTCGCCAGACCCGCGGCTCCGGGCGCCTGGAGAGAAAGCGTGACCAGACGATCGGGCTGGGGATAGGGGAGCGGCTTCAACAGGACGCTGTCGACCACGCTGAACACGGCCGTGTTGGCGCCGATGCCGATGGACAAGGTAAGAAGAACGGTGACCGCGAAGCCAGGGGATCTCGAAAGTCGACGAGCGACGAGTTTGAGATCGGCAAGAAGAGCCTCAAGCCTGGACCATTCCCAGACCTCGCGACTGCGCGTCTTAACCAGAGTGGGGTTGCCAAAGGCACGAAGCGCGGCCTGGCGGGCCTCGGATCGCGACAGATTCTCGAGACGCATGATCTGTTCGGTTCTCTCTTCGATGTGCTCCTGCAATTCCTCGACCAGGTCGTCATCGAGGTGACTGCGGCGAAAGATTCGCTCAAACCAGCTCATGCCCGTGGTCTCCTTAGGTGTTGGTTGCGCGGCGGGCTGGCCCAAGCACCATCTGGATGCCTTCGAGCATGCGATCGAAACTCGATATTTCGCGCTCGAGGTGCTGCAGTCCGGATTTGGTGATCTGGTAGACACGCACGCGGCGGTTGGTCGAGGAGGAGATTGTCCATTCTGCCTTGACCATCTTCGTTTTAAGCAGCCGCTGAAGCGCCGGATACAACGAGCCTTCTTCCACCTGAAGCAGGTTTTTGGAACGCTGTTGAATGTGTTGCACCAGGGCATAGCCATGGGCGGGCTGGCGGCGGAGAGACTCGAGAATCATCATCTCGAGGGCGCCGGGAAACAAATCCCGAGAAGCATCGTTGTTATTTTCCATAAGGCATTGTTAGATCATGCCTAGAGTAAGCAGGTAAGTTTGAGATTGTCAAATCGGTCTGAGCCGATTGTGAATATCACGTGAATCACCGCACGCCCAATTAACGCGCGCTGGTGCGCGCTGCGGGCTGTTAAAA
>Ga0157372_10009209_pt1 | contig 10496 bp, 2 predicted proteins | sample C55metaG_FD_115307 | JGI IMG/M metagenome (GOLD analysis project Ga0157372, IMG submission 115307) | Corn rhizosphere microbial communities from Kellogg Biological Station, Michigan, USA - C5-5 metaG | ecosystem: Host-associated > Plants > Roots > Rhizosphere > Soil | place: USA: Michigan...
CAACCGCGCCGGCAACGTCAGCCGCGGCGGCAAACGCAGTGCGTCGCCGACTGCAGGCAGCGGCTGGTCGACGTTGCCCGGCGGCAGTGCGTTCGCGGGGCCCACGACGAGACGCTCGGGTGCGCACAGCCGCTCGACCGGCAGCGCGAGCGTGCGGCCGAACGCGTCGACGAGCCGGGCGCGCGCGAGTCGCGCGACGCCGCCGCGCAGCCAGAGCGGCGCGTCGCCGCTGACGTTCGGATCGGAGAGCGTGCCGTCGGCCTGCTTCTCGCGGACCAGGCCGCCGTGGTACGCGAGGCCGAGCAGCTGCTCGCGAACGCCGTCGAGATTGGCGCTGACGACGTCGAGCTGATCGACCGCGGCGGCGATGCGCGCGAGCGCGGCTTCGGTCGTTTCGCTCGCCTCGCCGGCGTTGTCGGCGTCGCGCTGGTCCTCGGCGACGAGCCACGTGCGCACCGCACCGGCGAGCGCGGTCGCAGTGCCCGTCGTCAGCATGCTTCGGCCGACGAGCGTGCGCGCGATCGGCGTCGCCGGCGCGCCTTCTGCACCGAACGCGGCCTGCGGCTCGACGTCGACGCTGCCGAGCGACCAGCCCTCGAGGCGATCGGAGAGCGCGAGGTCGAGCTGCCACTCGAGCCAGAGCGGGATCCACGGTTGCGACCACGCGGTGACGCCGACTGGATCGGGGTCGACGCCTTGCACGAGCGAGAAGCGGCGCAGCTGGTCGGCGATGCGTTCGTCGGTGAGCTGGCGCGTCGCGCCGCCGGCCATCTTCACCTTGCGCGAGAACGCGCCGCTGGTGCCGTCGTAGACCGCAGAGGTGCTGCCGAAGCGAAGCGCGGCTTCGGCGACCATGCGGCTCTTCGTCGCCTTGCCGTCGAGGTTGTGCTTGGCGGCCGCGACGCCGGCGAGCCACGCCGCCCAGTACGGGTTGTGCAGCACGAGCTCGCGCGCGAGCAGCAGCACTTCGTCGGGGACCGCCGCGGTGCCGATCGTCGGCAGCACGTCGCCACCGTCGATCACCTGGTCGATCGCGCGGATCACCTGCGCCGGATAGCGACAGTGCAGCTTGCCGTCGCCCGATGCGCGGCCGTCACCGCCATGGCGCAGGCTCCGCTTCGCGCCGCGCACCGCGACGAGCGGCTCGATGGGCGTGTAGAAGCGCGGCGCCGCCTGCCGCACTTCGCGCGCCTGCGGTGGCTTCTTGCCTGCGGTCTCGGGAGCGACCCGCTCCTGCTCGCGCTCGGCGTCGGTCTTGCCCCAGTCGATCATCTGCGCGCGCTGCTCGTCCTTGCTGCCGACGTGCACGTCCTTGCGCTGCTTGGCAAACGAGAGCTGCGTCGACGCGCCGGCTTTCGACTTGAGCGCCGCTGCCGCCGCGCGCGCGACCGCGCCGCGCGCCTGGCGGCCGACCGAGAGCGGCCCGGCGTCCGCGCCTTCGAGCAGGCGATCGGTTCCACCGTCGCCGCCGGGACGGCTCGCGTAGCCGGCGGCGTGCTCCCATTCCTCGACGTCGACGACGCCGTCGGCGCTGTCGATGCGGTCGACGAGGTTGCCGGTGAACGCGGCGACGAGACGCTCGTACGCGCGCCGCGCCGACGCGTCGTCGGGAGCGAGCGCGATCGACGCGAGCACCGCCGAGACGTCCTCGCCGTGCTCGCCCCAGGCGAGCTGGATGTCGTTCGCGTTCGGACGCTGCTCGACGCCGGCGATCGCGCCGGTCGCGACGCCGTAGACGCTGCCGTGCAGCAGGCTCGAGCGTGGCCACTGCGGCTCGGTCTGGATGACCTTGCTCGCCTGGTCGACGAACGCCGCGGTCGCGACCTGCAGGCCCGGCTTCGGAATCAGCGACGCAGCGCTCGTCGCGAGCGGCGCGCGCGCGCCGAGCGTCGCGTTCGGCGCGTAGCGCGTCGCCGCGGCGAGGCCGATCGACGACTGCTTTTCCTGCACGACGCGGCGGTCGCGCTGCTGCTTCTCGTCGTCCTCGCGGTCCTCGACGAGCGCCCAGCCGAGCTGGCGCAGCCGCTCGTGCAGGCTCGTCGTCGTCTGCGCGCCGTCGAGCGGATCGTTCTCCGGCGCGCTCCACCAGCCGGCGACGAGATACGCGAGCTGGTCGCCTTCGGTGCCGTTCGGCGCGACCTGCGCGAGATCGTCGAGCGGATCGTGCAGCGCGAAGCGATTCAGCGTCGCGTCGTATGTGCCGGTCCAGTTGAGCGAGCCGCCGCACGCGCCGGTGAGATCCAGGGGTGCGACCGTTCGACCGGTCGCTGCGGCTGCGGCGACGCCGTCGGGGTACTGCGCGAGGTCGACGACGCGCGTCGTGTCGGCTTCGATCACCCAGCCGCGAACGACGGGCGCGCTCGCGCCCTTCGGCGCCACGACGCGCAGCACCACCCAGCGGTCGGGCAGCGGCGGCAGCGAGAGCCGGTTCGTCGGACCGTTGTCGGCGAGCTTGCCGCGCAGCAGCGCGTCGGGCATCGCCCAATGCAGATGCACTCCCGGAGGACGCGGCGGACCGTCGGCGAGGATGTCGGTCGCCGGCGCGGGCGGCGCGTCGTCGGGCGCCGCGATCGAAAGCGGCAGGCGCACCATCGGCTCGGCGCTGTTCGCGGGCACGACGAGCGCCTGGACGTCGATCGGCACCAGCACGCGCGTGTCGCGCACGAGCGTCGCGTCGAAGCGGCCGATGGCGTCGAGCGAGAGCTGCGAGCGCGCGAGCGCGCTCCAGCGCGCCGACTGCATCTGCAGCGCGATCGTCGTGGGGTCGAAGGCAGCCATGCCTACTCCGGGTGAAACGACGTCGCCAGCTTGGCGATGCCGATCGTCGGCCGGAAGACGTCGACCATCGGCGGCGCTGCGGCCACGCTCGGGTCGCCGAACACCTGGCGATACGGGAAGCGCAGCATCTGCAGCGCGAACTCGGCACCGTCGACGTTGCCGTCCATGTTCGTTCCCGGCTTGGCGAGCAGCGCGTCGTTCAGCTTCTTGATGTCGAGAACGCCCGGGGTGCCGCGGCGAAACGGCACTGGCACGAGGTCGAGCGGATTGTTGTTGGTGTCGAGCGCGGTCTTGGCATCGCGCGCCTTGACTCCCGCCTGCAGCCGGTTCGGGTCGTCGGCGCTCGGCGTCAGGCGAACGCCGAACTGGATGCCCTGCCGCGGCTCCTCGATGTGCACGACCGCCGGGATGCCGTCGAACAGGACGAGCATGACCGCCGGCGCGAGCCGCTCCATGCGCAGCAGCTTGATGCGACGCGGATCCGACTCGGGGATCGCGGCGTCGTCGGCGACGCCCAGCTCGCGGTCGTACGCGCGCACGTGCAGCCCGGGCCAGCCCGACACCGCGCGCGAGCGCAGCACGAACCCGGTCACCGGACCGGCGGGTCCCTGCTGCACGGTCTCGCCGCCGGGAAGCCGCACCCGGCGCTCTTCTTCGTCGAGCTCGTCGCGCACGACCTTGTAGAGCGCGGCGAGCTCGGCGCGGTCGCTCGAGTTGACGGTGCCGACGCTGAGCGCGCCTTGGACGAGCGCGTCGGTCCAGGCGCGGTCGAGATAGAAGAAGCGGATCGATTCTTTCGGCAGCAGCTGCGCGTCGGCGACGAGGTACGAGAACGGCACGGCCTGAAGCAGGCGCAGCCGCGCGAGCCAGCCGCGCAGCTCGGGCGGCGTGACGCGAACTCCGAACTCCGCGTCGTCGTCCTGCGGCGCGAAGACGACCGACGCGAGCTTCGCGGTCGCGATCTGCATCGTCGCCGTGGCGGTGATGTTCATCTTCATCGCTTGCTCCTCGTCGCCCTCTTCTTCGCGGCGGTCTTCTTCGTCGCTGCCTTCTTGGCGCTCGTTCGCGGCCGCGTCGGCGTCGGCGCGCGCTTCGTCGCCTGTTCGATCAGCGCGTCGAGCGCATCGGGCTCGCGCACCGCACGCGCCGCGCCGCCGGCGCCGCGAGGCACCTGAACGACCTTGCCGATGCTGTCCGCCGTGAGGCGATCGATCGCGGTCGTCAGGCTTGCGCGCAAGCGCTCGGCGCCGACGCCCTCGAGCAGCGGCGACTTGTCGTCGATGCTCGCGACCGGAACGGCCGTGCGCTGCAGCGCCGCGACCGTTCCGGTGCCGACGCGCAACTCCTTCACCTGCGCCGCCGAGAAGCCGAAGCCGTCGGCGATCAGCTTGTCGAGGCCGCCTTCGCGCGCGAACGGCAGCGGCCGGCCGGGATCGACGAGCGGCCGCGACGGCGCGAGGACGCGATCGGGATGCGCCGCCGCTTCGAGGACGAGCTGGCGTGACAGCAGCTCGGCGAGGCCGCGGCCCGAGAGCGCGCCGCCGAGCGCAGCGCCGAGCTTGGGCGCATCGGCGAGCACCGAGACCATCTCCTTCGCGCGCGCGGCGCCGAACTGCTCGCCGCGCCACGCCAGCAGCGCGCGAACGACCGAAGGCTGCGACAGCGCGAGCAGGCGACCGATCTCGAACGCGGCGGCGAGCGAGAGGTCCTCGCGGCCATCGGGAACGCTGCGCCGCAGCTGATCGCTGACGTGCGCGAGCGGCAGACGGCCTTCGCCGTCGGGCTGATCGCGCGTCGTCGGATACGTGCCGAGCGGGCCGCGGTACCACGCGCGGACGTGGTCGCCGCGGCGCGTCTGATGCGGCAGGCCGACGTGGCCGGTTTCGGTGAACTCGGGCGCCGGCCGCGCAAGCGGCGGCCGCGGCGGCGCGCCGGGAGGCAGCACCGGGTCGGCGGGCGCGGTGCCGAGCAGGCCGACATCGAGCCCGCGCATCAGGCTCTCGAAGCCGCCGACGCCGTTGACGGTGAACGACCAGTGCGCGAGGACCGGGAAACGGTACGTCTTCTCGAGCGCGAAGCGTTCGAAGTTGCCGCGATAGCCCTCGAGCATGCCGTCGCGGACGAGCCGGCCGGCCTCGTCCTGCGACGCGGTGAGCGCGACCTGCTCGATCTTCTTCTGCGTCGTCGACCATTGCCCGGCGACGGCCTTGCCGCTCGCCGCCGGCGTCGAGACCGCAGCGCTGCTCGCGCTCCTCTGCGCCGCGGCGGCGAGCCCCGCTCCGCGCGCCGCGACGACTCCCGGCGCAGCGACCGTGCCCATCACGAAGCGGTCGGGATCGCTCGCGGCGCTCGAGAGCGTGCGGTGGTCGAAGACGAACTCGGTGGCGAGGAAGTCGAACGTCGCGGGCGGCGGCTTCGCGAGCTCTTCGAGCTGGCCCTCGACGTTGATCAGGCACGCGAGGTAGCGCACCGGCTTGTCGTTGGTGCGGTCGTACTGCGGCAACCGGTTCGCGATCACGGTCGCGAGGAAGCCGTCGTCGTCGCCGTTGGCGAGCTCGGTGTCGTTGACGTCGACTTCGCGGACGTGGCAGAGCAGCGGCAGCTCTTCCTTGGTCGGAAAGATCTTGTCGATCGTCGAGCGCGTGATCGAGAGGTAGTTGCCGGTCGCGACGTCGTTGGTTCCGCTGAGGGTGACGCCCTTGGTGACGCAGTCGGCGACCGGCGTGTCGCCCGACAGCGTCGCCTCGCCTTCGGCGACGACGACGAGCGCGAGCCACGGCGTTGTCGTGTTGCCCGCAGCCGGCTCGCGTTCCCAAGGCAATGTGCGGCGCTTGAGGACGATCTGCGGCAGGCGCGACTCGTACGCGCCTTCGCTGTTCGCGGGCGGGAACGTCGACAGCATCTGGTCGGGCGGCAGTTGGAAGCGCGGCGACGTCACGCGCAGGTGGGTGTCTTGCTGCTCGACCGCGCCGACCGAGCCGCCGCCGGCCTTGGTGAGCGTGACCTGGCCCGTGAGCGTGTAGTCGGCCGCCTTCAGCGGCGGGTTGGCCATGCTGTGGAGGACGAAGGTTCCGATCGCTGGCATCGCTCACTCCGGATTCGTTGTTCGCGAACGTCGCGCCGAGGTCGTGCGCTTGCGCGCCGCGCGCGCGACCGGTGCGGCGCGGCGAACGCTGCGCGGCGTGCCGGTGTCGACGACTTCTGCGATCTCGCGGCCGCGGTTCGCTGCGGGCAGCCACGCGAGCGTCGCCTGCGCGGTGCCCGGAGCGACCGCGCCGCGCACGAGCAGGTCGAGGCTCGTCGACGCGAGCTGCGCGGCGACGGCGTCGAGGTCGGCACCGATGGCTGCGGCCATGACGCCGACGAGATGCCAGCCGTCTTCGCTCGCGACGCTGACCGTCACGCCGCTGGCTGCGTTGGCGGCCGGGACGATCGGATAGAGCAGCAGCGCGCGCTGGCCGCGGACGACGACCGTCGGCGCGACCGGCGTGCCGTCGGCTGCGCTGGCGCGCGCGCCGCCTTCGATCGCGAGCGAGAGGCCGCGGCCGGCGTCGGTGAGCGCCGGATCGTCGAGCGCGACGATGACGAGCGTCACCGGCGCCGCGAAACGGGTGCTGACGAGCGCCGTCCCTTCCACCAGATCGGACGCGCGCAGCCATCCGCTCTCGCGCTGCAGCCCGCGCTGGCGCACGCTGCGCGCGCGCCCTTCCACGTGGACGATCGCCTGCGCTGCGAGCGCAGAGCCGTGGCCGAGCATCGGCAGCATGCTGCCGGCGTGCCAGCCCGAGAAGCCCGGCCGCTGCCGAGCGGCGGCGACGCCGACTGCGACCGCGATGCGCTCGCTGCCGAGCGGCACCGCGAACGCGCCGCCCTGGTCGCCGAGCTCGACGTCGACGATCGTCTCGCCGCCGTGGCGGAGCGCGACGACGCGCGCGTTCGCGCCGGCGATCGCGAGCCGCGGCCGCGGCGCCTGCGCGTCGAGGTCGCGCGCTGCGTTCGGCAGCGCGAGGACGACGACTTCGCCGGCGCCGATGCTCGACCCCGGCGCGATCGCGCCGCGCGCGCCGACCGCGCGTGCGAGCGCGCCGTTCAGTGCGCTCAACCGCTCGCGCACCTCGCGCGTCGCGCCGCGGCCGCGCACCGCCGCGATCGGCGCGCGCGCGATGCGGCTGAGCGGCGCCGAGTCGGCGGCGACGAGCGTCTTGCCGATCGTCGTTCCGCGCGTCGCCGGAACGAGGTTCAGCACGGCGGGGATCGCCGCCTGCGTCGCCGCGGCGACGCGGTCGAGCGTCGGCGGATCGACGAGGACGAGCGCTCCCGCGGGCGCCTGCACGACCGTCGTCTGCTGCGCGGCGCGCTCGGGCTCGTCGAGCGCCGAGCCGAGCACGGCGACGACCTTCGGCCGCTGCACGAACGTGTGCACCGCCGGCGGCTTGCCAGGCGTGACGAGGTCGATCGCGGGCTTCGGCGGCGTCTGCACGGCGAGCCCGTCGGTGAGCGAGCCGAGCCGCGGCGGTGCGGCACGCTCGCCGGGCAGAGACGCGACCGCGGTCTTGCTCGCGCCGCCGCGGCCTGCCCACTCGGCGGCGATCGCGAGCACGGCGTCGTCGTTGGCCGCGGCGGGGACGAGATCGCGCAGCGTGGTCGCTTCGCCGAGGAACGTCGGACGCGTCGCCTTCTCGCTCACGAACGGCAGCGGCAGGCGAACGCCGGCTTCGACGCGGCGCTTGTAGTCGATCGGCGGCAATCCGGGCGGAATGTCGGCGACGCTCGCGAGCTTCAGGCCGTCGATCGCTTCGAGGACGTCGCCCTTCGGCAGCTTCGGGTTGCCGGCGTCCTGCGCCGGACCCCAGACGCCGAGCGGGAACGACGGCGCACGATGGACCTCGGTCTGCAGGGCATCGATGTGCTGGCTGTGATCGCTGTCGCGCGTCAGCTCGATGTGCAGCACGGTCGCGACGTTCGAGAGCCCCATCGGCGCGAGGCCGATCGCGGCGCTCGGCGTCTGCTCGACGACGCGCGCCGCGCCGAGCTCGATGCGCCGCGTTGGCACGGCGTTGGTGATCGTGATCTCGAACTCGGCGTAGACCTCGAACGGCTTTTCCGCCGAGCCGTCGGCGACCGCGGTGTCGGTCGCGCCTCCGGGTCCCGTTCCCGATGGCAATGCGCCCTTGCCCGTGAGCGCGGCGAGGACGCGCGCCGTGTCTGGCCCGGCTTCCTCGAGGTACTTGCGGACGAAATCGCCCCACGGCAGGAGCGGCCGCGGCGGCTGGTTCGCATCGCCGAACTCGACCTCCAGATCGACCGGCCCGACCGAGAACGTCGCGATGCCGTGGAACTTCGGTCCCTCGACCATCACCTTCGCGCTGATCGAGATCGAGATCGTGATCTCGCCGATCCAGACGTCGATCGTCACGCCGGCGCGGATCGACGCGTAGACCTCGACCTCGAAGTGGAACGGGTCGAAGAAGACGATGCCGTCGGCGCCGAGGATGAGCTGCGCCCACGCCGGTCCGAACGTCGCCGAGACCTCGATCCGAACGCCGGCCATCACCGCTTCGGACGTCAGCGCGAAGTACGACTCGCCCTTGACGGTGATGAACGGTCCGACGCGCCAGTTGAGGCCGAGGCGCGGCACGACCGGATAGCCCTCGCGCTTGAACTTCGGGTGGTAGCCGCCGATCGTGAGCACGAACTGCCCGCGCAACGGCCCCTTGAACCAGCTCACGAACGCGAAGCCGCCGGTCAGCCGCACGTCGGGATAGAGCAGCCACGAGTTGTCGGTGAGCTGCGCCTGCACCCAGAGCACGCCCTCCTTCGACGAGAAGCGCGCGACGAGGCCGAGCTCGATCGAAACGAGCGCGACCTGCGGCCGCGGCAACGCCATCCGCGCGAGGCCGAGCAGAGCGACCTCGAGGCCGTCGCCGACCTGCACCGAGATCACGCAGACGCCGTCGACGAGCGCGAAGCTCGTGAACGAGACGCCGGCGGCGAACCAGAACGAGCCGCGCGCCATCGGGAACGTCGTGCCGAGCGCGATCAGCTCCGCCATCGGGTCGTCGCTCGGCTTCGCCGCCGGGTCGAGCGCCTTGATCAGCGGGTACTGGTCGAAGTGCGACAGCTCGCTCGGCAGCACGAGCAGCCGGTTGATGCCGAGCCCGCCGCCGATTCCGGTGAGAAAGAAGGCGGGCGGTCCGCCGATCGGGCCGTTGACGGCACCGAAGGCGAAGAACGACGCGAACTTCTCGCCGTTGACGACGCCCTGACCGTAGCCGCCGAAGACCGACAGTCCGTAGACGGCGAAGCGCCCCATCAGCATGCCGACGTATTGCGTCGTGTCGCCGCTGCCGAACTTGCGCAGGCCGCCTTCGAGCGTGATGCCGCCCATGTCGGCGTTGAATGCGAGGCCGGCGAGGTCGACCGCCCAGCGCGACGGATCGAAGACGTTCGCGTTCGAGTCGACGACGAAGCTCAGCTGCAGATCGTCGACCGCGGCGGTGAGGCCGAACAGCGAGACGCGGCCGTCGAGCAGCACCGAGATGCGATGCAGCTGGTCGTTGACGTGCTCGGCGCCGAAGCCGACCTGCTCGATGTAGAGCGGGCCGAAGCCCTTCTGGATCGCGAGCCACCACGGGCCGTCACCGTCGCCGGCGCGCAGCTGCACGAGGATCGGACCGCTGTCGTGCTTCTGCACCGCGAGCGCCGGGCTGAACGCAGGCGCGAGTCCGTTCGGGCCCTTGCCGGCGTCGCCGAGCACGCCTTGGGCGACGCCGTTGCCGCCGCCGGCGCCGGCGACTCCGGCGGCGAGCTCGGCGAGCTGCAGCTGCACGCCGCCGGCCTTGCTGCCCGATTCGACGCGAGCGAAGACGTGCAGCGCGACCGAGCCGATCGAGAACGATCCGAGTGAAAGCAGCGGCTTCTCGCTCTTGCCGACGCGCAGACCGACGCCGTTGACCGAGAAGCCCGGAGCGAACGCGAAGTCGGCGGCACCGGGCCCCGCGCGCAGCACGTCGACGACGATGCCGTCGGGCACCGGCGCTCCGCCCGACGCATCGATCCAGCGCGCGTCGGTCTCGAGCGAGAGCGTGATGTCGCTCGTGTCGACGAGCTTGGCGGGCCTGGGCAGCGAGACGCGAATGCCGATCGACTGCGCGCCGCCGCCGACGTCGGTCCCGGCGAGGCCGATCGTGAGCGCGTTGTCGATCGTGATGCTCGGATTCGCCGCGGCGACATTGGTCGCGAGGCGCTGCAGGCGCGGCAGCAGAAGGGTCGCGTCGAACAGCTGGCCGATCAGCGCCGGCGGCCCGGGCGCATCGGCGAGCGCGACGCCCTTGGCGACGTTCTGCACCGTCGAGCCGCCGACCGGCTTGGCGAGGAGCTGCGTCACGGCAGTCGTCTTCAGCACGAACGACGCGACGAGGTCGAGCACCGCTTCGAGCAAGCCGAGCGCGACCTGGTCGAGCGCGGTGCTCTCGCTGCTGCCGTCGACGACGACGAGGTCGAAGCGGTTGCCGATCAGCCAGCGCGCGCCGACGAGGCGGTTGCCCGGCAGGCCGAGCGCGAGCCGCGCGCGCGCGCCGCCGATCGGCGCGTTGCCGGCGACGACGTCGAACGCGGGCCGCAGCAGCACCCCGCCGGCGTCGATCGTCGCCGGGCCGACGCCGAGCTCGAACGACGCGAGGCCGGTCGCGTTCAGCAAGAGCTCGAGATGCGCGTGA
>Ga0157372_10009210_pt1 | contig 10496 bp, 9 predicted proteins | sample C55metaG_FD_115307 | JGI IMG/M metagenome (GOLD analysis project Ga0157372, IMG submission 115307) | Corn rhizosphere microbial communities from Kellogg Biological Station, Michigan, USA - C5-5 metaG | ecosystem: Host-associated > Plants > Roots > Rhizosphere > Soil | place: USA: Michigan...
CGCGAGCGCGACTAGTTGCGCGTCGTAGCCGACCAGACGGGCGTTCCGAATTGGACGCGCGCGCTCGCGCGAGTCACGGCGGCGCTGATCGGGCGCGGCCGCGACGATCTCGTCCATCACGCCGGGCTTTATCACGTGAGCGCGCAAGGCGAGGCGACGTGGTATGTGTTCGCGCGCGCGATTCTCCAAGGCCGCGCCGTGCGCGTCTTGCCGATCGCGACGGCCGAGTACCCGACGCGCGCACGGCGGCCCGCATACGCCGTGCTCGATGCCTCGCGCTTCGCGCGCGTTTTCGGCCTGGGGCTGCCGCATTGGACCGAGCTGCTGCGGGAATGCCTGCGCTCACCCGCGGAACCGCCGCCTGCGATGCCGAAGGCGAGCTGAATTGCGCCGCGCGTCGTTGTTCCGGGCGTGCAGGGTGCTAGACGTCGCCAGCACCACGCTGCTCGCGGTCGTCAGCACGACGATGCCCGCATGGGCGGACGTGCCGATCACGGCGGTTCCGCCCGCCGACTATCGGGCACCGATCGCTTTGCGAGCCGCGCCGGCGCGCATGGCGCTGACCGCTGCGTCGCCTGCTCGGCGGGTCGTGCTGCCCGAGCCGTCGCCCGACGAGCGCGCGGCGCTGCGCGCGCGCAACGCGGCGCGCGTTGCGCGAAACGGGCGCATGACGAGATCTTCGCTGGCCGTCGGATTTCCGCGCGTGGTGCCTGCGGCCGCGCAAGCGCAGCCGCTGGCGTCGCTGCCGTGGGTCACGCTTGCCGACGGCACGCGTGCGGCGAAGATCGACGTCGTGTCGCCGGGCGCCGCCGCAGTGCGCGTCGCGCTTGCGCTGCACGAAGCAGCTGCCGGCATGACGTTGCGCTTCACGGGCAACGGCGAGCGCGCGGAGCCGCTCGGCCCAGTGAGTGCGGCCGACGTGGCGGGCGATACCGCGCGCTTCGGCCTGTCGTGGTCGCCGGTGCTCGACGGTGACGCTGCGACGATCGAGATCCGGATCGAGGCAGATGCCGCCATCCCCGAGGCGTCGCTCGCCATCGCCAAGGTCTCGCACCAGGTCGTCGCGCCCGCCGCGCTGCGCGGGCTCGATCCGCGCACCGTCCAGGACATCGGCCTCGCCGCCAGTTGCGAGATCGACGTCGCCTGCTTCAGTCCGCAATCGACGGCATTCGCGAATGCGGCGAAGGCGACGGTCGAAATCGAGTTCATGCAGGAGGACGGGTTCACGCACCTTTGCACGGCGACGCTTGTCAACGACTCGGTCGCGAGCAACACGCCGTTTCTCTTCACAGCGAGCCATTGCATGAATTCCGCGCTGGCCGCGCGTACGCTGAATGCCTACTGGTTCTTCGACGCCGTCCAGTGCGGCAGCCGCGCCGTGCCGCCGTACGTGCAGCAGACGGGCGGCGCGACGTTGCTCGCCCGCAGCCCCGATTTCGATTGGGCGCTGGTGCGGCTCAACACGCCGCCCCCCGCGGGCGCGCGCTTCTCCGCCTGGCGCGCGGAGCCGATTCCGCCGTTCGTGCCCGCGACCGTCTTTCATCATCCGCAGGCGGATCTCAAGAAGTGGACTGCCGGCACGACGCAGGGTTACCAGTCCTACACGGACGGGTCGAGCTTCGCGCTCGTCAGCAACGACGAAGGCATCACCGAGCCCGGATCGTCGGGCGCCGGCCTGCTTACGTTTTTCGCGAGCGGCGGCTACTACGAGCTGCGCGGCGGGTTGTGGACCGGCGCTTCGTTCTGCCAGACGCCGGCGGGTCCGGACGAATATTCGCGCCTCGACGACATGTTGCCGCTGACGCGCGAATACCTGACGCCGAACTCGCCGCTTCCCGCGGGACAGGCCGTCGCCGTCGAGTACTACAGCCGCGCGCTCGATCACTACTTCATCACGATCATCCCGCGCGAGATCGCGGACCTCGACAATGGCGTCCATCCGGGTTGGGAGCGAACGGGGATGCGCTTTCTCGCGTTTTCCGGCCCGGCGCCGGGCGTCCTGCCCGTGTGTCGCTTCTACCGCACGCCCGGCGCGGGCGACTCCCACTTCTATTCGGCGATCAAGGCCGAATGCGACGCGATCCTCGCGAATCCGCTGCTTGCCGCGGGCTGGATCCTCGAGAGCGAGAACGTCTTCTACATTCGCCAACCCGATCCGGTCACCGGTCAATGCGGGCAGGGGACACGGCCGATCTGGCGCTTCTACAACCAGCGCACGATCAATCCTCGCTACACGACTGAGCAGGCGGTGCGCGACGCGATGCGCGCCGATCCGCTGACGTGGCAGCCGGAAGGCTATCCGCCGGACAACATCACGATGTGCGCGCCGGTCGGACGCTGAGGCCGATGTGCGTGAACGTCTTTAAAGCCGGGGCGCACAGCCCGAGCATGAAGCCGCTCAGCGCAAGCCGGCGACGTAGTCGGCGATGGCCTTCATCTGCTCATCGGTCATCTTGGTCGCGATCGTGGTCATCACGCGGCCGTTGACGTCCTTGCCCGCCGCGTCGGCGCCGCGCTCACCGGCCTTGAAGGCCTTGAGCTGCGCGTACGTGTAGTCGGCGTATTGCCCGGCGAGCCGGGGATAGTTCTTCGGAATGCCCACGCCGGTGGGCGAGTGGCACGCGGCGCACGCCGGCACGCCGGAGGCCTCGTCGCCGCCGCGCCACAGCTGCTGCGCGGTCCTGACGAGCGTCGGATCCTTCGCCGAGAGGCCCTTCGGCTTCTGCTGCGCGAAGTAAGCGCCGAGCGCCTGCATGTCCGCGTCGGACAGCGTCGCGGACATCGCCTGCATCGTCGCGTTGACGCGCACGCCCGCCTTGAAGTGCGCGAGTTGCAGGGTGATATAGTCGGCGCCCTGACCGGCAAGATTCGGATTGGCCGGCGCGGCGCTGTTGCCGTCCGCGCCGTGGCATGCCGCACAGATCTGGGTCACGATCTGCTGCGCTTTTGCGAGGTCCGGCTGCGCCGCCGCGGCGCGCTCCTGGCCGTGGGCGGCCGCCGACGCGATCACAGTCGCGGCAATGAACGCAAAACGCCAGGTACGAATCATCTGCGAGGCTCCGAAGGCAAGCACGTCACCACATCCGCGCGCGGGCGGCGCGCATGAAGCGGCAAATGGGCGATTGTTGCGATGAAAAAACACGCTATTGTAGCGGACTCCCGCCGGCCGGCCCGCGAACGGGCCGCGACCCGCGTGCCGGGCCCGCTCGAAGGCGCGACGTTTCGCACGGGCGCCGCGAGCGCCGCCGGTCTTCCGCCGGCCGGCCCGCGCGAGATCGCATTCGCCGGCCGGTCGAACGCCGGGAAGTCGAGCGCCATCAACGCGCTGGCGCGCAAGTCGAGGCTCGCGTACGCGAGCCGCACGCCCGGGCGCACGCAGCAGATCAATTTCTTCGACCTGCGCGGCGGCGCCGTCGTCACCGACCTTCCAGGCTATGGCTACGCGGCGGTGCCCCGCGCGCTGAAGGAGGGCTGGCAGGATTTCCTCTGGCGCTACGTCACCACGCGCGACACGCTGATCGGCCTCGTCCTGATCGTGGACGCGCGCCATGGATTGCGCTCGCTCGATTGCGAGCTGCTCGCCGGATTCGTGCCGTCGGGCCGGCCATTGCTCGTGCTCGCGACGAAATCGGACAAGCTCAATGCGTCCGCGCGCCGGGCGGCGGCGATCGCCATCGCGGAGCAATTGCGCGACGAATTCGGCGAGCGCGCGGACACGGCGCGCGTCGTCACGTTTTCCGCAGCATCGGGCGAGGGCGTACCGGAGGCGGATGCGGTGTTGTCGGAGTGGCTCGCGTAACGTGCGGACGGAAGCGCGAATCCGCACCGGCGGCGTGGACATTCGCGGCCGTTGCAAGCTCGTGCGAAAGAAAAAGGCCCCGCGGTCAAGGGGAGTGACGCGGGGCCTCGAAACGCCCGCGCCGGCGTTGCCGGCGCGGGCACCCGCTCAGGGAGGAAAGCGGGAGACGTTCACCGTCCGCCGAATGTGACCGCCGGCGGAATTGCGAGTTCCATCGCGCGACGAAAAGGATCGGCAACATGAAACAGGCGTTCAGCGGGCGCTTTCCCGCACGGCGGATGCGCCGGATGCGGCGCGACGATTTCTCGCGGCGGCTCGCGCGCGAGACGCGGCTTTCGGCCGACGATTTCATCTACCCGGTCTTCGTGCACGGCGACAGCGGAGCCGCGAAGGTAGAGTCGCTGCCCGGCGTCTCGCGCAAATCGATCGATCTCGTGCTGCAGGACGCCGAGCGCTGCGTCGCCGCCGGCATTCCGGCGCTCGCGCTATTTCCCGTCATCCCGGCGGCGCAGAAGTCCGCCGATGCGGCCGAGGCATGGAACGGCGACGGCCTCGTGCCGCGCACGGTACGCGCGCTCAAGGCGCGGTTTCCCGCGCTGGGCGTCGTCACCGACGTCGCGCTCGATCCGTACACGAGCCACGGCCAGGACGGGTTGATCGACGACACCGGCTACGTGATCAACGACGAGACAGTCGCGGCGCTGGTCAGGCAGGCGCTTTGTCACGCGGCCGCGGGCGTCGACGTCGTCGCGCCCTCGGACATGATGGACGGGCGGGTCGGCGCGCTGCGCGACGCGCTCGATGCGGCCGGCAACGCTCACACGCGCATCCTTGCGTATTCCGCGAAATACGCGTCGTCGTTTTACGGGCCGTTCCGCGACGCGGTGGGGTCCGCCGCCAACCTGAAAGGCGGCGACAAGTACACGTACCAGATGGATCCCGCGAACAGCGACGAGGCGCTGTGGGAGACGTATCTCGACATTCGCGAAGGCGCCGACATGGTGATGGTCAAGCCGGGCCTTCCGTATCTGGACATCGTCCGGCGCGTGAAAGATACGTTCGGCGTGCCGACCGCCGTGTACCAGGTTTCCGGCGAATACGCGATGCTGAAGGCCGCGGCGCAGGCGGGCTGGCTCGACGAGCGCGCGTGCGTGCTGGAAACGCTGACGGCGATGAAGCGCGCGGGAGCGGACGCGATACTCACGTATTACGCGCTCGATGCGGCGGGGTGGCTTTAGGGAAAGGCATCGGGAGCGAAATCGAGAACCGCCAATCTCGCTGCTCTGTCGATCCTGGTTTTCAGTCCCCGCTCCTCAGCAGTTCCTCCACCGCCTGCGCATCGAGCCGCGGCTCGTCGCGCCGCGGCCGCTGGCGCACCCCCTGCCGCGTGCGGATCACGAGCCGTACGCCGCCGCGCGGCGTGTCGATGCAGAGCTCCGGCGCGGCCGCGAGCGACACGCCGGGTGCCGGGCGATACGCGATCCCCTGGTTGATGAGCGCCAACTCGACGGCCTTCGAGTCGTCGGCGACGAGGTCGATCCGGATGTCGCTGTGCGCGGTCGCCCAGCCGGCCGCCGCGCCGCCGGTCAGCCGGGGCTCGAAAGCCGCGAGATTGCGCAGCCACGCGAGCGCCTCCTCGCGCTGCGCGCGCAGCGTTTCCGCATGGCGCTCGCCGCCGAACAGCGCATGGTGCGCGGTGAGCGCAACCTCGATCTCGTCGTCGCCCGGGAGCGCCGTGCGCTCGGGCAGGAGCAGCTGACGCACGGCCTTGCGCTTGGCGAGCGACCAGTCGGCGATGCCGTGCTCGGCGATGAGCCGCGCCGCGAGATCGGCGATGCGGGCGCGATCCTGCGAACCGCGCCCGCGCGCTTCGGCGTCGCGGCGCCACATGCCCGACGACTGCGGCGGCTTGCGCAAAGTGCCTAGCGCCGGTTGACGCCCATGGCGTTATCGGGCCCTAGAACAGCTGGTCGCGCACGTCGCGTGACGGCGCTGCGCCCGGCATCGCCGCGGGCGCGAGGGCGTCCATCTGCATGCGTGGCGTGAACTCGGCCAGGAACCAGTCCGACAGCCGGCTCGCGTCGTCGCGGAGTCCCGTCTCCGGATTGATTCGCAACGACACGACGCCCGGCGGCGCGTCGGGCAGCGCCTCGGGCACGCCCTTCAGCGCGCGCTGCATGTAACCGATCCAGATCGGCAGCGCCGCGGCCGAGCCCGTTTCGTTGGTGCCGAGCGTCCTGGGCTGGTCGTAGCCGATCCACGCGATGCCGACCTGGGCCGTGTTGAAGCCGCAGAACCAGGCGTCGACGTTCTCGTTCGTCGTGCCGGTCTTGCCGGCCAGGTCCTTGCGCTTCAACTGGAGCGCGCGCGTCGCGGTGCCCGACGTGATCACGTCGCGCAGAAGCGTCTGCATGATGAACGCGTTGCGCGGGTCGATCGCGCGCTCGGCGTCCTTGCCCGCGAGCGCCGGCTTCGCCTCGGAAAGCGTCGTGCCATGGCTGTCGACGATCCGGGTGATCAGGTACGGCGTGATCCGGTAGCCGCCGTTCGCGAACACCGAATACGCGGTGGCCATCTGCATCGGCGTGGCCGAGCCCGCCCCGAGCCCCATCGTCAGGTAGGCCGGGTGCAGCTTGGGATCGAAGCCGAAGCGGGCGATGTAGTCCTGCGCGTACTGCGGTCCGATGGCCTGCAGCACGCGGATGGTGACGAGGTTCTTCGATTTCGCGAGCGCCACGCGCAGCCGCATCGGGCCCTCGAACTTGCCGTCGTAATTCTTCGGTTCCCAGGCGTCGCCGCCGGCCTGCTCGGCCGGCACGAAGAACGGGGCGTCGTTGATGATGGTGGCGGGCGTGAATCCCTTTTCGAGCGCCGCCGAATAGATGAACGGCTTGAACGCGGAGCCGGGCTGCCGCAACGCCTGCGTCGCGTGGTTGAACTTGTTGCGGTCGTAGTCGAAGCCGCCGATCAGCGCGAGGATCGCGCCGTCGTCTGGGCGCACGGCCACGAACGCGGCCTCGGCCTGCGGCACCTGCGTGATCGCGTAGTTGCCCTTGTCGTCACGGACGAGGCGGATGATCGCGCCGCGGCGGAGCTTCAAATTGGCGGGCGCCTTGTCGGCGAGGGCGCGCGCGGCAAGCTTGAGACCGGCTCCCGTCACTTCTGCCTGATCGCCGCTCGCAAGCACGGCGCGTACCTGTGCCGGCGTCGCCTGCAGCACGACCGCCGTCACGATGCCGTCGCTGTCGGCGTTCTCCTGGAAGACCCGGTCGAGCGCGGCGTCCTGGTCGGCCGAAGCCTCGGGCAGGTTCACGAAGCCGTCCGGGCCGCGGTAGCCGTGACGCAGGTCGTAATCCATGACCCCTTGGCGCACGGCAGCGTACGCGGCGTCCTGGTCGGCGCGGCGGATCGTCGTCCACACGGTGATGCCGCGCGTGTAGGCGTCGTCGCCGTAGGCGTCATATACGACTTGCCGGGCCATTTCGGCCACGAACTCGGCATGCACGGACAGTGGCTCCCGCAGCAGGACGCGGGTGGTCAGTGGCTCGCTTTGTGCTTTTCGCCACTGGTCGTCGTTGATATAACCAAGCTCATGCATCCGTCGCAGGACATAGAGTTGCCGGGTTTTCGCCCGGCGCGGGTTGCTGACCGGGTTGTACGCCGAGGGCGCCTTGGGCAGCCCCGCGAGCATCGCCGCCTCGGCCACGGTGACGTCCGCGAGCGGCTTGCCGAAATAGATCTGCGCCGCCGCGGCGAAGCCGTACGCGCGCTGCCCGAGGAAGATCTGGTTGATGTAGAGCTCGAGGATTTCGTCCTTTGGGAGGCTCGCCTCGATCTTCCAGGCGAGGAGGACCTCGCGGAGCTTCCGGGAGACGGTTTTTTCGCGCGTGAGAAAGAAGTTGCGGGCGACCTGCATCGTGATCGTGCCGGCGCCCTGCTGGGTGCCCGACGTCACGTTGGAGAGAGCCGCGCGCGCGATGCTCAAATAGTCGACGCCGCCGTGTTGATAGAAGCGTTCGTCTTCGGCGGCCAGAATGGCATGTTTCATGACATCCGGAACCTCGCCGATGCGGATGACCGCGCGCCGCTCCTCGCCGAATTCGCCGAGGAGATCGCCATCCGCCGAGACGACCCGGAGGGGGATCTTGGGCTGGTAGTCGGTGAGCGCGTCGAGGGGCGGGAGGGTCGGCCAGAGCAGGGCCAGAACGAAGGCACCCAGCAGGGCGCCGACGATGGCCAGCCCGGCGACGACCGAGCCCGTGTAGAGGAGCCAGCGTTTTAGCACAATGGAATAAAAATGATGTTTGGAGGGGGGTTCAGCCGCAGGTCATGGGCATGCTTGCAACACTGACCCCCGGGAAAGGAAACATTTTGGCGTCGGTTGCACTTGCTTCCGGCGTTTAATGTAGATTATCAGCAAAACGGGCCCAGCCATGCTTGCCGAAAACGTCACCTCCGTACTCGACTTGTTCAAAACCAGGCCGCCGAGCCTGATCGGAGTGGATATCGCCTCGACGTCGCTCAAGCTGGTGGAGCTCGCCGACGCCGGAAAGGGCCTCTACCGCCTCGAGCGCTACGTGATCGAGCCACTGCCGAAGGACGCGGTCACCGACGGGAACGTGCTCAACATCGAGCTCGCGAGCGACGTGCTGAAGCGCGCCTGGAAGCGGCTCGGCACCCGCAACCGCAACGTCGCCCTCGCGCTGCCCGCGGCCATGGTCATCACGAAGAAGATCATCGTCGCCGCGGGCCAGCGGGAGGAGGATCTCGAGCTGACCGTCGAGGCCGAGGCCAACCAGTACATACCGTTCGCCCTCGACGAGGTCAACCTCGACTTCCAGACGATCGGCGTCGCCCCGAACAACCCCGACGAGGTCGAGGTTCTGATCGCCGCGTCGCGCAAGGAGAAGGTCGAGGATCGCGTTGCCGTCGCCGAGGCGGCGGGCCTCAAGGCGCGCGTGATGGACGTCGAGTCGTTCGCGACGCAGGAAGCATTCCGGCTCATCGCACCGTCGCTGCCGGCCAACGGCCGCGACCAGAACATCGCGCTGGTCGACATCGGGGCGCACGTCAGTCACTTCTACGTCCTTCGCAACAACCAGATCCTATTTTCGCGCGATCAGGCGTTCGGCGGCAATCAGCTGACGCAGGACATCCAGCGGGCGTTCAACCTGTCCTCCGAGGAAGCAGAGTCAGCGCGGAAGAACCAGGGCTTGCCGGAGAACTACGACCACGACGTCCTGCAGCCGTTCATGGAGTCGCTCGCGCTCGAGGTCACGCGCGCGCTCCAGTTCTTCTTCACCTCGACGTCGTACAACCAGGTCGACCAGATTGTACTGGCTGGTGGCTGCGCGCTGCTGCCGGGCCTCGACGAGCTCGTCGCCAAGCGCGCCGGCGTCGCGACCGTCGTCGCCAATCCGTTCGCGACGATGCAGACATCCGACCGGATCAAGCCGCGCCAGCTCGCGCAGGAAGCGCCGATGCTGATGATCGCCACCGGCCTCGCCATGCGCAGTTTCGAATAGCTACCCGGGACGTACCCAAGCCATGCGCATCAACCTGCTGCCCCATCGCGAGCAGAAGCGGCTGGCCCGCCAGCGGCAGTTCGTCACGCTCGTGATCTCGCTCGCGATCCTGGGCATCGCGCTCGTCGCGCTCGTGCATGCGGTCCTCGCCGCGCGCATCGACAACCAGCTTGCACGCAACACGTACCTGAAGCAGCAGATCGCGAAGCTCGACGAGCAGATCAAGGAGATCGACCGGCTGCGCGACCAGATCCAGCAGGTGCTCGCGCGCAAGGCCGTGGTCGAGACGCTGCAGTCGAACCGCAACGAGGCCGTGCACCTGCTCGACCAGCTCGTGCGCCAGCTGCCCGAGGGCATCTACCTGCGCTCGGTCAAGCAGACCGACAAGAAGGTGACGATCGTCGGCTACGCGCAGTCGAGCGCGCGCGTGTCGACGCTGATGCGCAACATCGAGGGCTCGCCCTGGATCGAGAAGCCCGCGCTCGTCGAGATCAAGCTCGTAACGATGCCGTCGCCCGCGCGCACGGAGCCGGCCCGCCTCAACGAGTTCACGCTGAACTTCGAGATCCGCCGCGCGGCGCCGCCCGGCGCGCCCGGCGCCGCGGCCAATGCGCGGGCGAAGGGAGGCAAGTCATGACGCTCGACGATTTCCGCCGGCTCAATTTCCGCGAGGTCGGCAAGTGGCCGTGGGCCCCGAAGGTGGTCGTCCTCGCGCTGATCCTGCTGTTCATCCTGGGGCTCGGCGCGTGGTTCGACTGGAAGGACCAGTGGGAGTCGCTCGACGCTTCGCAGAAGGATGAGGAGAAACTCAAGGAGCAGTACGCGCAGAAAAAGGCCAAGGCGATCAACTACGACCTCTACGTCCAGCAGCTCGCCGAGGTCGAGCAGTCGTTCGGCGCGCTCGTCAAGCAGCTGCCGAACCGCTCCGAGATCGACGCGCTGTTGACCGACATCAACCAGGCGGGGCTCGGCCGCGGCCTGCAATTCGACCTGTTCCGGCCGGCGCCACAGGAGCGGATGGCCGACTTCTACGCCGAGCTGCCGATCGCCATCAAGATCACCGGCAACTACCACGACATCGGCGCGTTCGCGAGCGACGTCGCCGCGCTGCCGCGGATCGTCACGCTGAACGACGTCGCGATCACGAACGACAAGGGCACGCTGGTCATGGA
>Ga0157372_10009214_pt1 | contig 10495 bp, 6 predicted proteins | sample C55metaG_FD_115307 | JGI IMG/M metagenome (GOLD analysis project Ga0157372, IMG submission 115307) | Corn rhizosphere microbial communities from Kellogg Biological Station, Michigan, USA - C5-5 metaG | ecosystem: Host-associated > Plants > Roots > Rhizosphere > Soil | place: USA: Michigan...
TAAGGTCCCGTATTCATGATCAGCTTCGATAACACGGGTCCCGTTTCGATCAGGATGATCAGCAGCGACAGCAACAGGCTGGTCCAGAAGACGCTGGGTTCATGGGCCGACAGATCGCTCAGGGCCTTGTTCCGTTCCAGGAAGCCCACGTCAGCTTTCACCTGCTCCTCGTACTGGCGATTGCGCAGTTCCCGCCCGGCGTTGGCCTCCGCGATCAGGCTGTCCTGGTAATGCGTCTGCTGATCCAGCTGCGCCAGCTCGGGTGCGTGCTGCTGCCGGGCCGATTCATAGGCCTGCTGCTTCAAGCGGGTCAGCTTGTCAATGCCCCGCTGCTGCGAGCCGCCCGTTCCGTCTGCCTCCCGCAGGTAATCCTGCTGGAGCCGATGAAGGGTGTCTTCCACCGCGGTCTTCCGGGCGCTCAGCCTGTCCCGCTCCTGTTGCGCCGCCTGCAATTTCCCGCGGTTCTCGGCCTGCAGGAGGCTGTCGTTCATCAGCATTTTTGAGTGGCGGTTGGCGGCCATTTGTACGTCGACCTCCTTCTCGAAGATCTTCAGCTCCAACGGCCGGGCGATGGTAAAGCCGATCAGCACCGCCAGCGCAAGCCGCGGCGCCGCCATCCAGACCTGCTTTTGTCGCGTGACCCCATATTTCCGCATGGTGGAGACCAGGAACCGGTCAAAGTTGAAGATGATCAGCCCCCAGACGATCGCAAAGAGCACCGCCCAAACCGGGTCGGAAAAGACGCTGTAGATCGCATAACCTGCCGACAGGGCGGCCAGCGCAAAGGTCGCCAGCAGCACGCCCCCCAGCCCCGCGTACTTGGACTGCTCGGAAGGACAGTCCTTTAACAATCCCTGGTAAGCGCCGGAGCACCACCATAAAAAATGTCTTTCCAGGGGCTGCTTTGCCCTTTTCGTCGTCCCGGTGAAAGAGTCATAGGTATAGCCGCCCTCGAGCCGGCCGCCGTCGGTGGTCGTTGTTGCCATAAAAGTGGATTGGGTTACGCCCGGCAAATCCGCAGGACGCATTCGTAGGTTGAAGTGGGAACTTTAAAAGAACGGGAATTCGGGGGACAAATTGCAAAGGAAAAGCTAAAACGGCTGGCCCAAGCTCTCGAGCCATTTCATGCGATAAGCCTTTTTGTTCGGCAACGGATCGCACGGCATCGAAAGTCCTCCGTAGGATCGCTTATTGGCGTGTTTGCTCAGGCGCGGCGACGTGTATCCTTGCACCAGCCAGCGCTCCATGGATCAGCCGCGCAAAATCCACCGCATGCGCCCCATCCCCATGCAGGCAAAGCGTCTCCGCGCGAATGGCGACATCGCCGGAACCAGTTACCACCACGCCTTCACGCGCCATCCTCAACGCCTGCGCCACGGCAGTTGCCCCGTCTTCGATCAACGCACCCGGCTCCGACCGCGGCGTTAAACTCCCGTCAGGCCGGTAAGTCCGATCCGCAAATACCTCGGATACAAACCGCAGACCGGCCGCCCCTGCGGCCGCCACCATCAAACTCCCGCTTAACCCATATAGCAACATCGCCCGGTCAAATTCCGCCACAACCCGGGCGATCATGGCACCCACCGAAGCATCCCGTGCCGCGCGGTTGTACAAAGCGCCATGCGGCTTTACATGATGGAGATGGACCCCGAAGGATCGACACACCTGATCCAGGGCCCGCAACTGCTCGAATAACGAATCCTCGAGCGCGGTCAGCGCCGCCGAAGAAGCCGGCTCACCAAGGATATCCACCCGCCCGAACCCGGCGCGATCGGGATAGGAAGGATGCGCCCCGATGGCCACGCCATACCGGATCGCCAGCTCGACCGTCCGGCGCATAGTGTCCATGTCACCCGCATGAGCGCCACAGGCAATATTCGCACTACTGATAAAAGGAAAGATCGCCGCATCCGTCTCCATCCCCTCCCCCATGTCGCAATTGAGGTCGACCACAAACGCAGCATCGCCGGAAGAATTCAGCACACCATCTCATTTAAGTGATCCATGCAGCTGCGCTGCAGGATGTGCAGCTCTTTCTGCCGGGAAATAAGCAGCCGTTCGGCCAGGGTTGCATCCATCAGCTTGAACTGGATGCAATCGGAGGGCCGCAGCTGCGCCAGCTTAGGCAGATGGGCGGTGACGACATGCGCGATACGTGGGTAACCGCCGGTCGTCTGATGGTCGGCCATCAGCACGATCAGCTGCCCACTGGGCAGCAACTGCACCGTTCCAAAGCTGACTGCCGAAGAGACCAGCTCCACGGACCGCTCGAGGACCAGCGGAGAGCCCTTCAACTGGTAGCCCATGCGATCGGAGGAAGGATGGATCAGGAAATTGTTCTCTAACAGCGCCTTCTTTGAGGCAGAAGAAAGACATTCCCATTCCCTCCCCGGGAGAAACCCGATCTCGTGCGGATACTGGTAGATCTTTTCGGTATTGACCCGCCAGGGTAGCGTCTCGAAATTGCTTTCGTTCTTTAAAAGCCCCGCGAAGTAGATCGTGTTCTCATTGAAGGGAAGCTCATCTCCTTTCTTTAACGCCAGCCCGGCGAAGCCGCCGGCCCCGGCCTTGAGGTTCGTGCTGTAGCTATTGAGCCATTTCTTCAGGCAGTACCCGCCATGCACGCTCAGGTAGCATCTTCCCCCCTGCACGAGGGAGGGAAAATGCAGAACGGTATTCTTCCGCACGACGACAGGCTGCCACCGCGGGATCTCTTCATCGTTGATCGTTGGGGAAAAGTTGGCGCCGGTGATGGCGATCAGCGTATTTTGCTCGAAAAGGATCTGCGGACCCGGGAAATGGATCTCGATCACCGCCTCATGCTGGTCATTACCCACCAGTAGGTTGGCCACCTGGGCCGCATACACATCCATCGCTCCGCCGGGATTTACCCCGATGTTTCCGAAACCATGCCTGCCCAGATCCTGAATAGTGTCGAGCAAGCCAGGCTTAATAATGGAGAAAGCCATAGAATGAGTTTGATTTGGGGTGTGGGTCGCAACAATGGCTTCAAGAGACGGGATTTATCGGGCGCTGCGGGATACTACGGAGGTATCTAAGCTACAAATTCGCACTTGAATTTACAAATCCAAATCGGCCGCGATCAAGTTCGACCGGAAATTTCGCGGAAATCCGCGGGTGAGATCGTCCGAAACCGCACCTGGTCCCCGGCCCGCAGCAAGGCCGGTGCGCCGGCGCCGGCGTCGAACAGTTTTACCGGCGTCCGGCCGATAACCCACCATCCACCGGGACTATCCAGCGGATAAATGCCTGTCTGCATGCCCGCAATCCCCACACCACCCGCCCGAACGGCCTCCGGTTGCGGCTTCCGGGGGATCTCGAGCCGGCCGTGTAATCTCCCGAGGTAGGGAAAACCCGGCAAAAAGCCGATCATATAGACCCGGTATAAATCCGCCGTATGCAACCCGACCAGTTCCTCCGGCGACATCCCCTTTTGTGCCGCCACCTTTTCGAGGTCAGGAGCATATTCGCCGGCGTAGCAAACCGGTATCTCGACGATCCGGTGTCCTCCATCCGGACTCCCGGCCGGATGGGAAGATGCCCCCGCCAGACCGGCCAAACCGGCCCCGCCCGTCTCCTTCCAGGCCTGCCGCAACAACCCCTCCAACCAGGCATACACCTCACCCGGGCCGGCAACTCCCGCCAACACCATCCCCGCAGGATCGTAGAATACGGTCACGGAGCTATATGCTGCGACGATATCCAAACGCCCGGGAAAGGGCCGGTCAACTAACCAGTCCTGAATAGCAATGGATTTTATATTAAGGTATTCATCAATGCAGTTGCCGAGGTCAATAGTGATCGCCGAATCACCCAAGGGGAAGACGGAGTAAGAGGAGGACAGGCCAGTCACCGGCATACGATTTGGTTGACAAAATACGCTATTTTGAACAACGAGCCGGCCCCGTGTGTTCATAAACTTATAACTTCAGTTTTTTACCCGTTTGTAACTTGCTGATTTTCATTGGATACGAAAAACACCTCATCCGTCCGTCGTCCTCTGCGGGTTCCGGCTGATTTTTTAGTTTGATGGTTATACTGTAAAATTGCAAGCCGACAGGCACATCATATATATAATAATGGCGAAAAATCTATTGATAGTGGAGTCTCCGGCGAAAGCCAAGACCATAGAGAAAATACTGGGAGAAGACTTTGAGGTGAAGAGCTGCTATGGGCACATCCGCGACCTCGAAAAGGATGACATGGGCATCGACATCAAGAACAACTATCGCCCCCGATATATCGTTCCGGCTGATAAAGAAAAGGTTGTCAAAGAGTTAAAATCCGTCGCCAAGAAATCGGGCGAGGTATGGCTCGCGACGGATGAGGACCGTGAAGGGGAAGCCATATCCTGGCACCTTTGCGAAGTACTCGGCCTCGATCCCGGGACAACCAAGCGGATCGTCTTCCATGAGATCACCAAACCCGCCATTCAGTCAGCGGTGACAAAACCCCGGACGGTGGACATGAACCTGGTCAACGCCCAGCAGGCGCGGCGGATACTGGACCGCATCGTCGGCTTCGAGCTCAGCCCCGTCCTCTGGCGGAAGATGAGTATGAAGAACAACCTCAGCGCCGGCCGCGTACAAAGCGTCGCCGTCCGCATTATAGCAGAACGCGAAAGGGAGATCAACGCGTTTACCGCCGTCAGCTCCTTTAAGATCGAGGCGCAATTCACCGCAAAAGACCTCACCGGCAAGGCCGTCACCTTCTCCGCCGAAGGCCGCAAACAATCCTCCGCCGACAACGCCGAAAAATTCCTGCAGGGCTGTGTCAAGGCCGACTATACGGTAACGGATATCCAGGTAAAGCCCGGGAAGAAAAGCCCGGCCGCACCGTTCACCACTTCCACCCTCCAGCAGGAAGCCAGCCGCAAGCTGGGCTACGGTGTCACCCGCACGATGCTGCTGGCACAGAAGCTCTACGAAAGCGGTAAGATCACCTATATGCGTACCGACAGCGTGAACCTGAGCGATCTGGCCATGGAAGCCGCCGCCAACCAGATCACCAGCCAGTACGGTAAAAAATATCACCAGGCGCGGAAATTCAAGAACAAGAATGAATCCGCACAGGAAGCGCACGAAGCTATCCGCCCCACCTACATGGACGCTATGACGGTGGAAGACGCCGACTGTCGCCGCCTCTATGAGCTCATCTGGAAACGGACCATGGCCAGCCAGATGGCGGATGCCGAGCTGGAAAAAACGACTGCGAAGATCCAGATCTCCACGAATAAGGAAGAGCTGACCGCCAGCGGCGAAGTGCTGAAATTCGACGGCTTCCTCAAAGTTTATATGGAAGACCGTGATGAAGAGGATATGACGGAGGAAGAAGGCCAGGAAGGAATGCTTCCCCCATTGACGGTCAACCAAAAGCTCCCGCTGAAGGAAATGCGGGCCGTCGAGCGTTTCACCCGGCCACAGCCCCGGTACACTGAGGCATCTCTCGTAAAGAAACTCGAAGAATTGGGTATCGGTCGCCCTTCCACCTACGCCCCCACCATCTCCACGATCCTCAAAAGAGGCTATGTGGAAAAACGCGATAAGGAAGGCGTGAAAAGGGATTTCCGCATCCTGCAGCTGAAGAATGACAAGATTGAAAAGCTCGTTGAGCAGGAGAACACCGGCGCCGAAAAGTCCAAATTATTCCCCACCGATCTTGGGCTGGTGGTGACGGACTTCCTCAAACAGTACTTCGATGATATTATGGACTACAATTTCACGGCCCGCATTGAAGAGGAATTCGATGAGGTGGCGCAGGGGAAATTGATATGGAGCAAGATGATCGATGATTTCTACAACCCTTTCAAAAAAGATGTGGATAATACCATTGAAACTGCCGAACGCATCAAGGGCGAACGCGAGCTGGGCATCGATCCGGCCAGCGGGAAAAAGGTCGTCGCCCGCATGGGCCGCTATGGCCCCATGGTGCAGATCGGGGATGTGAACGACGAAGAAAAACCGCGTTTCGCCAAGCTGAAGAATACGCAAAGCATCGAGACCATCAGCTACGATGAGGCGATGGAGCTGTTCCGTCTTCCCCGCAACCTGGGGCCCTTCGAGGATAAGGATGTGACGGTCAATATTGGCCGCTTTGGTCCCTATATCGCCCATGACGGGAAGTTCTATTCGCTAGGCAAAGAATTCGATCCCTATACGATCACCTTCGACCAGGCCCAACCTATGGTCGTTGAAAAACGGGCGGCAAAGGAACAACGCACCATCAAGGTCTTTGAAAAAGAGAAGATCCAGCTGCTGCGCGGCCCCTACGGTCCCTATATCAAACAGGGCCTGCGTAATTACAAACTGCCGAAGGAAAAGCAGGAAACCGCAGCCGATCTGACCCTTGAAGAGGTGAAAGCCATCATCGAAGAGGTCAAGGCAAACCCGCCCAAGCGGGTACCCCGTAAGAAAAAAGGCAGTTAATTTGCAGTTCCCATGATGGGAATTTCCGCCGCGTCCCAATTAGTCTGGCACGCAATTTAATGAACATCCAGGGCGTTAGTGTGGATAAGAAGTCCACTAAACTCTTATGAACTTCCCCGATCTTGGTGCCGTACGGAATCATACGGAATCTGTAGATTTGAGAAGGCAAAAACCGCTATGCAGGAAAACAAGGAAATATTAGCCCTGTTCCATTTGATCGACGACCCCGACCAGGAAGTATTTGACTCTGTCAGCAACCGCATCGTCAGCTACGGCAGGGGCATCATTCCCAATCTCGAGAACCTGTGGGAGAATACGATCAGCAACGAAGTGCAGGAACGTATCGAGCTGCTCATCCACAAGCTGCATTACCACGATCTTACCGAAGATTTCAATCACTGGAAAAGCAGCAGCTACCAGGACCTGCTGACCGCCTCCCTCCTCGTGGCCAAATTCCAGTTCCCCGACCTCGTTACCACGCCGGTGCTGCAGGAGGTCGAAAAGCTCCGCCGCAATATCTGGCTCGAACTCAACAGCTATCTCACCCCGCTGGAGCAGGTTCATGTCGTCACCAGCATCCTCTATAACTACTATGGACTGAAAGGGACCGAGGTCGCCTACCAGCATCCCGAAGAATTCCTGATCAACAAGCTGATCGAGACCAAACGGGGCAATTCCATCACCAACGGCATCCTTTACCTTCTGCTCAGCGAATTGCTGGACATCCCGGTAAAGGCCATCAACATCCCGCGGCAATTCGTTCTCGCCTATATAAAGCCGTATTACGAAGAGAATCCCGAAAAGCTCAGCCCCCTGCAGCGCATCGAGTTCTTCATCGATCCCACCAGCGGCCAGGTGTTCTCGCATAAGGACGTCGAAAGCTATTTCAAGCGCATCTCCGTCCCGCCCGTGAACAGCTACTTCAAACCGCTGACGCACAACCGCATCATCCAAACGGCCCTCGAAGAGTTCAGCAAATGCTTCGAGGACGAACGCAACGCCTACAAACAGAAAGAATTATTGGAACTGGCCAGGCTGCTTGGCGACTAGCCGGCGCCGTCAGTACAACCGACTAAAACACTAAGGGCCGCTCCTTACGGAGCAGCCTCTTAGGTATTTTGCCGAACCAAGACAAAAACTATTTATTCCAAACCGTCCACTGGGCCGTCCAATCATTGGAGGCATCCAGCGCGCCGATATAGGTCACCTTGTCAAAAAAAGCCACATTCAATTTGCTGAGATCGAACTTCGCCGCCGTCGTCAGCGCCGGTGAGCCGGAAGCGGGTTTCAGATTCGGGCTGGCGTTGTTGAACGGGTCCGTCAGTTGGATATCCGTCGCATTGGGGTACAGTACACTGCCGTTGGTCGTCGTGGTGATCGTCTGTAAAGTAGCCGCATCGAGGACGGCCGGGCTGATCGCCAGGCCACCCACCTGGAACGGGTTGTTGACCGCATGCAGGAAGCTGTTGTAGAATTTCGAATCGCCCCGGGAATAGTACAGCGCCGTTGAATCCTGCTCGACATCGAGACCGGCCTTCTGACCGCCCATGACGATGGAATTGGCGAGGATGAACTTGCAACCCCTTCTCCAACGCATCCCGTACCCATAATCCGCCTTGACACCCGCCGCATTGTTGGGACCCACGGCCGTGAAATTCGACAGCACCGGGTAAGTGATGGGCATCTTGCCGTACGAGATCGAGTTGGCCGGATTCACGTTATCCACTTCGAAGTTGTTCGAAAGGTCGCCCGATCCGCCCTTGTCATCCGTAAATCCGGGGTCCTTGATGGAGATGGCAAACTGGATATTGCCGGAGAAACCGTCGTCCATGTCGAAATCGTCATCGGCGCAGTTGTAGGCGATCAGGTGTTTCGCGCTGACGGTGCCGCCAAAGAACTCGAACCCATCGTCCAGACCACGAACGACCTGGATATAGTCGAGGGTCGTACCGCTACCGACACCATACAGCGAAAGACCGTTCACTTCATCGCCGGGATTGACGGCCTTGCCCGCATACTCGATGCGTACATATTTCATCGTACCCGAATTGTCCGCGTCATTGGTGCCACCGAAGACGCTGAACTGGGGATCGACGCCACCTTCGATGAACTGGTGGTTGGTGTTCCCTTTGGCCTGCCCTACCAGGATCACGCCGCCCAGGTCGCCAGGCTTGGGACCTGCTTCTCCCGACGTGAACACGATCGGCTCGGCGGCCGTACCCGTTGCATTGATCTTCGCGGTGCGGTAAATGACCAGCACCCCGGCAGAATCCTTATTGGAAACGATCTTCGTACCCGGATCGATCGTGATGGTGCCGCGGACAAAGATATTCGTCGAAGTGTCCGTACCCGGGCCGTTGTTGCCTCCGCCGCCCGGATTTGGTTTGTCGTCGCTCTTGCTACAACTCACGCCCAGCAGTGTCGCGCCAAGGGCGGTCGCTAACAGAATGTTCTTCATAAATCGTGTTTTCTTTTGGATGTTTATTTAAAATGGTATCGTAGGCCGATGGTAGCGGTAGTGCCGAAGGTGAAGCTCCGGATGATCGCGTCCTTCGCCGGATCATACGCAGTATGCGTCGCGGTCGGATCGAATTTGTAGTACCACCTGTAGGGTTGAGCAAAGAGATCGCTCAGGGTGAGCTTGAGCTCCAGTTTATCTTTCAGCAGTTTCTTACTCACCTGCACATCCAGCACGTCCCGCGGCGCTTCGAAGATATTGGCGCCTCCTGCAACGCCCCGGGTCAGCAGCCGCTGACCAATGCGATTGTACAGGACGTTCGCCGACCAGCTCTCGCCCTCGGGAGAATACAACAACCCCGCATTGATAAGATAAGGGCTCTGGCCCTGCATCGGGCTCTTCCAATCCTGGCCGTTAAACTGGACGCCACCCTTGATATAGGCCGCGTTCGTGTACACCGTCAGGTGGCTGAGCCAATCGCTGCCGACGAAATCCAGTTTCTTCCGGACCTCGATCTCCGCGCCGTACACATAGGCATGATCCGCGTTTTCCGGCTGGAAATTGCCGTTGCCATGGTTGGTCAGTTCGATCGGATCGGTGAAATATTTGTAGAAAAGGCTGGCGGATAATATTTCTCCCGCCTGGGGGAAGAATTCATACCGGAGATCGGCATTCGTATTCTGTGACCGGACAAGAAGCGGGTTACCGGTGACCGAGACATCATTGTCATAATCATAGACGGCATAGCCGGCCAGCTCGCGGAACTCAGGGCGGTTGACGGCCCGGCTGCCGGAAAGCCGCAGGTTGGTGCGGTTGCTCAGCGAATAGGTAAGCAACAGCGAGGGTAGCACGTCGGTGTTGGCGATATCGATCGGGACTTTGTTTTTGGCCGTTAGTTTTTGATGATAGCGTTCTACCCGGGCTCCCCAGTCAGCCTTCAGCTTCGAAGAGAACCGGTTTTCCATCATCGCATAACCGGCATTCAACAGGGAATTAGCGTCATAGTCGGTGGAATTGGCGAAGATATTCGCTACCGTCAGGTTGTACTTGTCGATATTGTCCGGGGTAAAAAGGGTTCCAAAGCTGATATCCTTCGACATGGGAATGGCTATCGTGCCGCTGCCCAGGTTGGCATACCCTAACGCGCTTACCTGCACACTCCGATCCCGGTACACATTCAGCGATCCGATCTGCCATTTCTGGGTCTGTTCCCCCCATTTAAAAGTGCGGCTGACGGAAAAGCCTCCGTCATAGATCCACTCCCCGAGGAAGGAATATACCCGCCCTGCCGTCCGGATGGCCGGCGAGTTCTCGTTGCTGAGACTGACGGAATAATCCGCATCCACGTTATCGGCGCTCCGGAAGGCCAATATTTTCTGATCCGGCTGATTGCGATAGGTATAACCAACCGCCCCCATCCATTCGATGTTCCAGTTCTTCCCGGGCTTATGCGTACCCTCTACCACCGAATGCACGATCCCGTTCTGGCTTACTTCGTTATTCAGGCTTTGGGTGTAAAAGAAATTCGGATCGTTTATTCGGTTGATCCCCTTCCGCGGCGCCAATGTTTTTACAAACTCATTATTGTAGA
>Ga0157372_10009215_pt1 | contig 10495 bp, 8 predicted proteins | sample C55metaG_FD_115307 | JGI IMG/M metagenome (GOLD analysis project Ga0157372, IMG submission 115307) | Corn rhizosphere microbial communities from Kellogg Biological Station, Michigan, USA - C5-5 metaG | ecosystem: Host-associated > Plants > Roots > Rhizosphere > Soil | place: USA: Michigan...
GAATTCGTTCGGACACTGAATTAGTCATGGCGGGAAATTCTAACAAATCCACGCGCTCCGTTCTGTGCGGTTGACGGCTTCATTCGGTTTCGCTGGGATGGGACGCGGTGAAATCGCTGCAGCAGGGCTTCTCGGCGGGCTTGAACTCCATCAGTTCAATGCGCGTCAGGTCAGGATCGAAGACATTCAGTTGCCGCTTGCCGTCGCGTCCCATCTGCGCGTGTTCGTCGCCGTGTTCCTTCCAGCCGTGCGATTCCAGAGCTGCCTGGGCCTTTTTCATATCGACGACGCCGTAGGAAATGTGATTCATGATTCCGGTGAGGCGAAGGTCGGGATGGGCGGGCTGGTTCAGCATGTACTCCAGCCAGTCGGTGCCATCGGGAACCTGCAGGGAAACCCAGTTGGTCTCGTTGTCTTTCATGCCGCCGTGCCAGTAAGGACGGAAGCCCAGCACCTCGCGATAGAAATGGTCGGCGGCGGGGCGGTTATAAACCAGAAAGCCGGCGTGGATCATGCGACGCGAGACCGCGTCCGGCTCTGCCGGCATACTCTCATCCTTGGCTCGCTCGACGAACTCGACGTGGTGCCCCTCAGGATCGTCGACCACAAAGCTGAGGCTGTGGTCGGAGCGACCTTGAATCTGGCCGGGCTTGAGTCCTTTTTGGGTGAGGTAACGACGCAGGCCTGCAATGTTGTCAGTGGTGAAGGCCACGTGGTCCATGCGGTCGGTCGCTTTGGGATCGGGCGCGGCGCTGTATCCGACCCATTGCTTGCCCGACATGTAGCGCGTGGTCTCGCCCGACTCGATGGGGGCAGCCGCAGCCAGGCCCAGAATGTCCGTATAGAGCTTTTTCACGGCATCGGGATTGGTCGTGTAGAAAGAAACGTGATCGATGCCGGTGATGTGTGGGCGCGGGGCGCTCTGGGCGAAAGAAATGATCGAGAAGATTGTGGAGGTGAATAGGACGGAGAGAGTTTTCATGGCGCCATGATTTTAGTCCAGACGGAGGCAAAAGCCCTCACTCTCAGCGCTTCACATTCCCGCCCTTCGCCAATCCGCGAAGGACGGGACCCCAATTGGTCGTTGCGTAAACAGATCCTATCCAGGGGCACCCGGCTTCTCGTCGGGATTCAGAACGACACCCTCGCACTCAGCTGAACTTCGCGCGGCGGAGTCATGGCCATGGTGATGGATCCGAATTGCGGCGTGTTCACGAAGCGGTTCGGCGTTCCCAGATTCACCATATTCAGAACGTTGAAGGCTTCGCCGCGGAACTGGAACGACGCGTTCTCCGTGAGGCGGAAGCTGCGCACCAGCGCGATATCCAACGTGCGCAGTGGAGGCCCGTACATGGAGTTTCGTCCTACATCACCGAAGGTGTAGGCGGCGGGAGCGGCGAAGGCCGCGGGATTAAACCACTTGTGCACAGTTCGCGTGCCCGGTCCAAAGATCGGCTGGCCCGTGTAGTTGGCTCGAATTGGATTTTCTCCCAGCACCGTTCCCGCATTCGCAGTGTCGCCAAAGACAGATATCGTGAACGGCATCCCCGACTGAATCTGGTACACGGTGCTGAATTGCCAGTTCTGTGTCACCAGCCGAGTCCAGTCTCGCCGGTTCAGGGACGGAATCGAATAGACGCTGCTCAGCGCAAAACGGTGGCGCACGTCGCAAGCCGGACCTTTCTCGGCAGCCAGATCGCTGTTGTTCTGCGGGATTGCCGATTCATCCATGGGCGAACGAAAATCAGGCGCATTGGCAAGGTTCTTTGAATACGTATAGTTCGCCAGCAGGCTGAGCCCATGAGAGTACTTGCGTCGTACATTCACGTATCCAGCGTCGTACCAACTCTGAGCCGTGTCCTCGAGAAGATTGATGGTGCTCACCGGGAAGGTCTGGCTCTGGATCAACGCATCCGTACTGCTGGGCGTAAGCACGGTTCCAGGAACAAAACTCAAAGTCTTGAACGGACGGCGCGGCCCCAGCGGCCCCGGCCCGGGAGGCGCATTGTTGATCAGGTGAGCGCGTTGCAAGTGGAACCCGCGCGCCCCGAGGTAGCCCACATCGATCGTTGTGTTCTCTCCAAACCTCTTCTCGATCTGCCCGTTCCACTGCTGAATGTACTCCGCCGGGGCATGCGGATCGAAAGCCGTGAAGCTCACGGTAGTCGGCGTAAGCGGTCCCTGGCCTAAGACCGGCGTACCGAAATTCAGCTGGTTGGTCAACAGGGACGCTGGCGGAGTGTAGTTGTCCGCCTGTTGCGTCTCTGGAAACACGTATGGAACGTTGTGCCGCTGGTTGCACCAGGTGTTCTGATCCACAGGCGTGTAGAAGATTCCGTAGGCTCCGCGCAGAACAATCCCCGCGCGCGGAATGTTCTTCGCGATCCCGAAGCGTGGCGCAACGTTGTGCTTATTGGAGTACATCAGGCCCTTGGGATACCCGTTCTCTCCGCCGATGAACACGGAAGGAACGCCATTGTGGAACACCAGATTGCTGTTCGTGTTGTCGAGATCATAGAGGGGGCTGGTGTATTCGTAACGCAATCCCATGTTCAACGTGGTGGTAGGAGTTATCTGCCAACTGTCCTCCGCATACCCGTCGTATCCCCAGTTGCGCAAGTTCATCTGGGGAACGCCGGCCTGACGCTGTTTCACGGTTGGCAGCGAGAGCAGCAGGCTGGCGAATCCGTTCCCGCTGCCGTCGTTGAAGCCCGACTGCGTCGTGTAGCCATTGGTGAACTGGTAAAAGCCGCGGTTCTGAAAGAAACCCCACATGGGCCAGATGTATCGCCGTGCATCGCCTCCCATCCTGATGGCATGATGGCCGTGCTGCCAGGCAAACACATCGCGCAGTTCGATCGTCGTGTCCCAGGCGTGCATAGGCGTTGCGGCAAATGTATCCCCAATGCCGGTATAGCCCTGTGCCGCAAACCAGGGTGCGCCCCAGGCTCCCCGCCCTCCGAAGCCGATGCCCTGAATGCCTAATTGGCTCACGATGTCGTTCACCCCATCATTCTGCGAAGTGTGATTCATCGAAAGGCGCGACATCGCCAGGGACACGGTATTCAGCTTGTTGCTCGAAAATATGTGATTCCACGAGATCACCGCCTGCTGAGACAAATTGTCGAACGGGGCTCCAAACCCCGGCAGATTCTCAGTAGTGGAAGTCGATCCGTTGCTGGGAGAAAAACCGTTTTCCGCGCCCAGCGAGTACCGCGCCATGGCGGTGTCATTGTTTGAGAAGTTGTGGTCCAGCCGCACTGTCCCCTGGTCCTGCCGATGCGTCTCGTTTCGAATGTCGAGATAGTTGTTCGAATCCTTTCCGGAGGCAGACATCATCATGTTGGGCATGGGCACGTATTGCATGAGAAATGCTTCGAGTTGCGGATTGATGCGGTCGCTGGGAATCTGATTGCCCGGAAACTGGCTGCGCGTATAGGGAGCGTTGGAGGCGCTGACCGGTAGCGCCGGATTGTAGCTTGGATTCGCTACCGCCGTGGTGGGGTCATATATCTTCGCCGCGGTCATGCTGAAATCTCCCGCGATCTCCGCCGGGGTGGGCACTGTCAGGATCTGCGCATCGGCTTGGGCGAGACGCAATCCTTCGTAGTTCATGAAGAAAAAGGTCTTTTTCTCCTTGCCGAGAAGCGGTCCGCCAAGCGACGCGCCGAAATTATTCTGCACCAGGTGGTTGTTGCCCATCGCCCCAAACGGGCTGGCATCCATGGCGCCGTTACGCAGGAACTCGTAAACCGTCGCATGAAAACGGCTGCTGCCCGAGCGGGTCACGATATTGATTTGCCCGCCGCCGGCTCCGCCCATGTCCGCCGTATCGCTGCTGGTCGCAACCTGGAATTCCATCACCGAATCCGGTGAAGGACTCAAGTTCTGCGTATTGAAGGTAGGATCGGTATTGGTAGCGCCATCGAGCAGGAAGAAATTCGCATTCGGACGTGCGCCGCCGATCACCACCGCCGAGCGCTGCCCCGGCCGCCAGTACAGAGGATTCGTCTGCCCCGTCTGTGCACCGAATCCCACGTGGGCTCCGGGAACGGTTAAAACCAAATCGATGAGCATGCGCCCATTCAGGGGCAACTCCTGAATCGATGTCGGCTCCACCACCTCCCCCACACTCGCGTCCGTGCTGTGCAGTATGTCCGCAGCCGCCCTGACCTCAACCCCTTCCTGCACCGGCCCCACTTTCAAGGAAACGTCCACTGCGAGTTTCTCTCCGACTTCAACGTGCAGCCGTTGCGCCACGGGCGCGAAGCCGGATGCGGTTGTGGTCAGCTCGTAGTCATCTGGAAGCAGGGCAGGGGCATAGAACAATCCGCTCGCGTCCGTCGACACGGAACGGACTGCCCCATTGCTCGCGGACTTGAGGCGGACCGAGGCATGGGCAATGGGGAGCGATGCCGAATCGCTGACTTTGCCGGAAACCGAAGCGTAGTTGCTCTGGCCGAAAAGAACCGCGGAAATACTCAGAAACAGGCATAGAACCACAGAAATTCGCATCGACGACCCCCGGGAGAATCGAGTGGCAGCGTGGCGCCCACAGTTGCGCCGATCGAAACAGTATCGCCACTTCGAGTGTGCGCCACTGTATCGTCGACTCAATCCGGCATCAATAATTGGAAACAACTAACGGGGGCGAGTCTGTAATTCGTGAAGCCTGGAAGGGATCGTCCGGTTTTCAAAACCAATTAGCCCTGGCGCTCGTCCGGTTTAAATAGCCGTTGAGTATTTTCGATGGATGTCGCGTCGGCAAGCACCTGCACAACATCCCCGCTGCGAAGAATGGTGCTTCCGTCCGGTACGATGTAATCGCCATTCCTCGCCAGCAGAAGGATCAACGTTCCACGCTGCAGTGGCAAATCGAGAATTCGCTTGCCGCTGGCGACTGAACTGGGCGAGACTTCAAACTCAACCGTGGCTTTGTTTGGCAGTGCGCTGGCATCGTAGCGCAGTGGCGGTCTGCTGGGCTGAGCTTCCGGGTGCGTTACTCCCAGCCACGTTGCGGCTCGGTCGATGGTCGTGCCCTGTACAGCGACCGATAGCACTGCTACAAAAAAGACGGTGTTAAAGATGGTGGACGCCTGCTGGACGCCGCTGGTTACAGCGAAAACGGCGAGGATGATGGGTGCGGCACCTCTCAGTCCGGCCCAAGCGATAAAAATCTGTTCTCGCAATCCGAAGTGGAATGGGGCTAACGCGGCAGCCACGCTTAACGGGCGGGCAACGACAATCAAGAATATCGTTATGAGAACGCCGCCCTGCACCACCGTTAGCAGTTGTGAGGGAAATACCTGAAGACCGAGTATCAAGAACATTGCGATCTGGAGCAGCCAAGCGATTGCATCATGGAAAAGCAGCAGGCTTCTGCGGTGGATCAATGTCGTGTTGCCGACTACGAGTCCAGCCAGGTAAACGGCAAGAAAGCCATTGCCTTTCAATAAGGAGCAAATGGTGAAGAGAAGCAAGACCAGCCCAATGCTTAAAACTGGGTACAAGCCCTCCCATTGCAGGCGAATCCGATTGATGGCGGTTGCGACCAGCTTGCCGCCGAAATAGCCGATGCAGCCTCCCACTCCCATCTGAAGAACGAAGTGTCCAATGTGGTCGGCAAAAGAAGTCCGAGGATTTTGAATAGCTGCGATGGCCGCGAACGTCAGGAACACTGCCATGGGGTCATTGCTGCCGGATTCGGCCTCCAGGAGATGGCGCAAGCCCGGTCGCAGATTCGTGCCCTTTGAACGCAGAACACTGAACACGGCTGCGGCATCCGTCGCGGACACGACGGCGCCGAGCAGTGCGCCCTCTGCCCACGAGAACCTAAGCAGGTAATGAGCGAAGATGGCTACGAAGGCGCAGCTAATCAGGACACCGAGCGTTGCCAGGCTAACTGCGGGCCACATCTGGGAACGGAACTCCTGAGCTCTGGTGTCCAGTCCCGCCGCATACAGGATGTAGATCAGCGCAACGACGCCAGCCATTTGCACTGCACGTGGATAATCAAACCAAATTCCGCCCACGCCCTCTGATCCAGCGGCAATGCCGATTGCCAAGAACAAGAGCAGCGTTGGCACTCCCAACCGCACCGCCGCCTTGCTGGCAAGCACGCTTAGCACCAGCAGAACGGAGACAATTCCTAGAACGGTGTACAGATGCGCCATTCTCTTCTCTCAGTTCAGAGTTTCGAGTGAGCCGACTGGAACTCTCCATTGTCTCTCAGTCACCATGAACGGTGGTCCAGATCATGGCAACCGTCAGCAAAACGACATCGGACAAAGTGAGAAACCCCTTCCCATGTTGAACATTGCTCAGGCGGGTTGGGGATTGCGCGCCGGGGAGGCCATCGTTGGCAGTTCAACACGAAATGTAGAGCCCTCTGCCGGGCGGCTTTCTACTGCGATCGAGCCGTGATGCTGGCTTACGATCCACTGCGCGATGGAGAGGCCGAGTCCGTTACCGCCCTGGGCGCGGGTGCGCGACTTATCGACGCGGTAGAAGCGTTCGAAGATTTTGCCCTGCTCGTCTTGGGGGATGCCGATGCCGGAATCCTGGATGGTGATCGCGGCGGAATGTTCGCGCGCTTCCAGGCTGAGCGACACCGAGCCTGGAGCCGCGGTGTACTTGAAAGCGTTGTCGAGGAGAATGTCAGCCACGCGCCGGAGCAAGTTCTCATCGCCGGCTACCCATGCATCGGAATCCGGCAGGTTGGTAGAAAAGCGAAGGTCGCGAATGGCGGCGACCTGCTGCCAGGCATCCGCAACTCCCTGCAAGACGGCGGAGAGTTCCACGGGATGCAGCTGCAGCGTTTCCCGTCCCGAGTCGGCCCGGGCTAAGGACAGGAGTTGGTCAATCAGCGCCGAGGTCCGCTCCGCTTCCAGCAGAATATGACGCAGCGAATCCTGATATTCGGTTTGGCTGCGTGAACGGCGCAGCGACAGTTCCGCTTCGGTTCGGATCAGGGACACGGGCGTTCTCAGTTCGTGAGAGGCGTCCGCAGTAAATTGGGTCACTCGGGAAAAGGCGGCTTCGATTCGGTCCAGCATTTCGTTCAGGGTGTCGGAAAGCCGCTGCAGTTCATCTCCGGTATGCAGTTTTTCGAGTCTCGTGCTGAGGTCCGTGCCACTGACGGCGCGGGCAGTTCGCACCAGCGCATCGACGGGGGCGAGCGCTCTTCGGCTAATCCAGTAGCCGCCGCCAGCCGCGATCAGCAACAGCAGCGGGGCAAACCAAAATAGGTACGAACGGAACAGGCGCAGAGTGCCGAAAGCATCATCCGCGGGCAGGCCTGCTTCGACGACGTATGTTCGTCCATTGGACGAGAGTCTCTGGAAGGTGAAGCGGAAGTGCTGGCCGCGAATCTCTCGGCTGGTGTAGATGGTTTTCTGCACGGCTTGCGGTGCCATTAGCAGGGAGTTGGATTGAAGAAAGACAGACTGATAGAGCGTTTGACCATCGCCTGTGTAAATAGCCAGATAGTCTCCCCAATGCTCGCTCCCATAGGCCTCTTTCATGAGGGCCTGCAGAGTCGAAACCGAAACGTCATTGGCTTGAGTTGCCAGCAGATTGCTCAAGTCATCTACCTGGGTCTCAATATCGTCGTCGACCATATCAAAGACGCTGTCGCGCAGGATGAACCACATGCCCACGCCAAATACGACTTCGCCCAGGGCAAAGATCACGAGATACCAGAGCGTCAGGCGCAGGCCGATCGAGAGTCTCTTCATGCCGAGCCATCCCGACGAATCATGTATCCGACGCCGCGCACGGTGTGAATGAGTTTGGCCTTGCCGGGCGGGTCGACTTTGTTGCGCAGCAGGCGCATGAAAGCGTCCAGGGTGTTCTCTTCAATCTCCCGGTCGAAGCCCCAGACCGCCTCGATCAGAGAGCGACGGGAGACCACTTTCCCAGCGCGATACATCAGGCGTTCGAGCAGGTTGTATTCCGTGCGAGTGAGGGAAACGCGATCGTCGCCACGCAATACTTCCCTGCTGGCGGGATCGAGCATGAGATCGCCGACACGGAGATTGGGATCGGGCGCAACCGAAGCGCGTCTTTTGACGGCGCGCAGGCGAGCGACAAGTTCATCGAAGGAAAACGGCTTGGTCATGTAGTCGTCGGCGCCGGTATCGAGGCCGCGGACGATGTCGGGTACGGCGTCGCGGGCGGTGAGCATCAGGATGGGCGTACGTATTTTTTCTGAACGCAAGCGTCTGGCCAAGTCGTACCCGCTTAGCTTGGGCATCATGACGTCGAGAACGATGGCATCGAACTCGTAGGCTTTGGCCAGCGCCAGCCCTTCAGCGCCGTCGCCAGCACACGTGACCGTATGTCCTTCCTCCGTCAAGCCTTTGCGGAGAAGGTCGGCCATGCGGGCTTCGTCTTCTACGATCAAGAGTTTCATGGACTCGGTCGTGGCACTATTCATATCATCCAACGTCTGCCAGCAAAAATGCCAGCGCGCGGCCAGAAGGGCGGTTTCGTCGCACTTTCCTAAGTGTGTCCTTCCAACCTGTAACCAACCTGAAATTGCTGCAGCTTGTGAGGCGAATGGCGGGACGGGACTCAGGCCTGCTTTGGGACTCCTGAGTGCAAGGCGTGGCGCAATTCTTTTTCGCAGCGAAGGGATGGCGGCGCATGCCTGTGCAATCAAGCACACCGGATGATTCGTTTGGCTCTGCTTACAACGTGTAGCCTACGCCCAGGCGACGCCTAACGAATGCAGGATCAGGCCATCGCGGAACGTGAGCGTCGCGGCGTCCAGCACGACAGCGTAGGCATACTGAACGATCGGATCGCAGGTGACACACCATTTTTCGTGCTGAAGAACCCCTGCGCAGTGCTCGCAGGGCGACTGAGTATTGGGCTGATTTCCGTGGTACCAACTGGCGGCAGGATTCGCGAACATGGTGACCTCCAGCGAACTCAAAGCAATTTCCGCGCTGACGGTCAGCTGGCGGCAATTGATTCCTTTGTATGATGGCTTAAGCTGCGTTCAGCGTGTCGGGGATGTCACGCATTAGCGCAACTAAGATCACAGGTAGCCAAAACCCTAGTTCTAAGGTGGATTCCTTAAGGCCAAAACTCGCGTGCGCTAAATCGCTGGCCGTGCAAGGATTGGGCTTTTGAAGCCGCATCATTTATCCTCAAGGGTTGTTCAGCGCATCTTGAAGCCTCTGAACGGACCTATCCTCATTCAGCAGAACCCAGGAGCTATCAGCTAGAAGCTTATGAAGACTGGCATTATCGGCCTGCCGCAGGTGGGCAAGACATCGCTGTTTCAAATCCTTACGAGAGCGCACGTCTCCGCCCCGGCGCACTCCAATCCGCGAGAGGCGCACGTCGGAGTGGCCAAAGTGCCCGACGACCGGCTGGATCGCCTGGCCGCCCTGTACAGTCCGAAGAAACTCGCACACCTCTGTCGAATATGTGGACGTTGGTGCTATCGGCCAGGATGCGTTGAAGGAAAGCGCTTACATCGGCCACCTCCGGCAGGTGGATGCGCTGGCGCACGTGCTACGGGCATTCGACGACCCCGCCATCCCTCACGTGGGAGCAGTCGACCCGTTGCGGGATATAAAGAACGTCGAATTCGACTTGATGGTCAGTGACCTCGGCCAGATCGAGAAGAGGCTGGAACGGCTGGAAAAAGATCTCAAGAAGATGAAGACGGCCGACCTGGAGAAAGAGTTCGAACTGCTCAAGCGAGCCAAGGCGCACCTGGAAACCGAGAAGCCTCTGCGCGAGATGGAGATGAGTCCGGAAGACAAGAAACGGATTCGCGGGTTCATGTTTCTGAGCGAGAAGCCGATTCTCTACGTGCTCAATATCGGCGAGTCAACCGAGCTGGGGAAAGAACTGGAGGAAGCGGTCGGCAAGTACGAGCTCAACGAGGTGGCGGGGCGTCCCAATGCCGGAGCGACCGCGATTTGCGGCAAGGTGGAAGCGGAACTCTCCGAAATGAGTGATGCCGATGCAGCCGAATTCCTGGGCAGCTACGGCCTGAAAGAGAGCGGGCTGACACGGCTGATCCGCACTACCTACAAACTGCTGGGACTGATTTCTTTTTTCACGGCGGGGGAAGACGAATGCCGAGCCTGGCAGATTCCCGCCAACACTCGCGCGCAAGAGGCAGCCGGAGCCATCCACTCCGACCTCGAAAAACACTTCATCCGCGCGGAGACAATTCGGTGGGACCAACTGCTCGAGGCAGGATCAGAGGCCAATGCACGGGCCAAGGGGACGCTGCGTCTCGAAGGCAAGGACTACATCGTGCAGGATGGCGACGTGATGCACATTCGGCATTCGGGGTGAGGAGCAGTTGCCAGTTGCCAGTTGTCAGTTCTCAGTTCTGAAACTCGGAACTGATATGATCCCGGAGAAAAATGCACCCGATCACCACGAGCATTCTCCTGGGCTTGACGGCGGCTGCGGCCAATATTTTTGGCGGCGCCATCATTGTGCAGCGCCACTGGGAACGGCGATA
>Ga0157372_10009217_pt1 | contig 10493 bp, 9 predicted proteins | sample C55metaG_FD_115307 | JGI IMG/M metagenome (GOLD analysis project Ga0157372, IMG submission 115307) | Corn rhizosphere microbial communities from Kellogg Biological Station, Michigan, USA - C5-5 metaG | ecosystem: Host-associated > Plants > Roots > Rhizosphere > Soil | place: USA: Michigan...
ATCAATATTGGGTTTGAGCTGGAGTACCGTGCGAGCGCCGGGACGGCCGAGAGCGATGAGCTGCTGGATGCGGGTCTGCCGCACGCTGACCAGAGCGAACTCCGCGGCGACAAAGAAGCTGTTGGCCAGAATAAAGAAGGCCACCATGATCGCGCGAAAGAGCATCCACTCCAGCATTTAGAAAGTGTAATGGGTTACGGTATTTTCGGCGTTGAGAACAGCTATCAGCCACAATACAAGGCCGTTCTGCTCTGTTTCAGCGAAAAATGAACTGAAAATTGCAAAAAAATGGCCCGGCGAAATTGCCGGGCCGTTTGAGATGTTGGGTAAAAACCTTATGCGAGGACTTTCAGCACGGACTTATCGATCGTGTCCTTGGGAACATAGCCGACGATCTGCTCGGCAACCTGACCGCCCTTGAAGATCAGCAGCGCGGGGATACCCCGTATGCCATAGCGTGCAGGGGTTGAAGTGTTGGCGTCAACGTCCATCTTCATGACCTTGAGCTTACCCTGATAGTGGCTGGCCACTTCGTCAACGATCGGGGCGAGTGCGCGGCAAGGACCACACCATGCGGCCCAGAAATCTACGAGTACGGGTTGGTCCGACTGAAGGACCTCTTTTTCAAAAGATGCGTCGTTGATGTTCGTTACGAACTGTCCTGCCATGTACTTCCCTCCGGGATGTTCTGCCGTTCTTGAGCAGTCCTCTCAATAATAGATGCTGGAGAGGAGCCAGAGGTTCAAGCCACGAAAGATGTCCAAAAAGCAAACGCCCGGACCTCTGTAAAGAGGTCAACGGGCGGCGTAGCAGCCCTCCCCAGAACTGCCCACACGAGCTAAGGTACGAAGGAAGTGGAGAAAGGTAAAGAAATCTTAGGTAACTTTTAGAACGATTACCTACTTCTGACCGATCTGAACGTGAGCCCCACCCGAAATTGTGGTCTGCAGAATTTCCAGTTCCGGATCCTCCGCCGCGTCGCGAATGGCACTACAAATATCGTCTGTAGCCGTAGGATCAGCAATAACGAGAACAGATGGGCCTGCTCCACTCAGAGCTATCCCAAAGATGCCGGGGCTGTTGACCAGAGGAAGAAGACGCGCAAGAAGCGGGCAAGCAGCCATCCGGTACGGCTGATGGATTCGATCCTGCATCGCCGTCCGAAGAAGATCAGCCCGGTTGAGTGCGAAGGCAGAAACTAAAAGCGCTGTGTTCTGAACGTTGGCGACCGCATCGGCACGGGAATACGTGGGAGGCAGAAGCGCCCGCGCCTTTTCCGTGGCCAGACTCGCCGATGGCAGCGCAATAAGCAAGTTCCACGTGAGGTTTTCTCCGCAGGTTGCTGTAATTACGCGATCTTTGTCATTTGCAGACGCTGTCATTCCGCCAAAAAAACAGGCAGCCACATTGTCAGGATGTCCCTCGCGGCGGCAGGCTTCTTCAAGTATCTGCTCGTCGGTCCAATTGAGTTGGCCGAAGTGATTGGCCAGCAGAACGCCTGCCAGCAGCGCGGCAGCACTGGAGCCACACCCCATACCAAGAGGAATCTGGTTGTCGAGTTTGAGATGGAGTGGTGTAACAGGTTGATTCTTTGCGGCAAGAACGCTGGTATAGGTGGAAAGAATCAGACTGTTGGCAGCATCGCCACAAAGATCGGCGTTCCTGCCTGTGGCATCGATGCGCAATGACTCCGACGGCATCGCATCGATGGTGAGGTAAAGCGCCATCGCCAGGCCCAGAGCGTCAAAGCCCGGGCCCAGATTAGCGGAGGTAGCCGGCAATTGGAGATGCAAAGATTTTACCGGCAATGTCATGCGGGTTGCGTCAGCTTCATGTGAGACTCAAGCGCGTGAAGGACGACATCAGGATCGGGGTCAAGGACGATAGGCGGCTTGCGAAGCGCCGTATGGCGCGCCTGGTCCGCTGCAGAAATTTGCGAATTTTCTGCCTCCGTTAAGAGCTCTCCCCGGTGATAGTCGATGGTGTATTGAGAATCTTTGAGAGTGTGCCCGGTAAGAATGAGGACCACGCGCTCCTCGCGCCCAACCTTACCCAATGCAACCAGCTTTTTGAGACCCGCCAGTGTAACTGCCGAGGCGGGCTCACATCCCACCCCTTCGGCTCCGATCTGGGCCTTAGCGAGGGCAATCTCCTGTTCGGAAACCTGCTCGCACCAGCCGCCAAGCTTATCAATAACTTTGGCAGCCTTGTGCCAGGAAGCTGGATTGCCAATGCGAATGGCAGTCGCGCGGGTATCCGCTGTGACCGGACGCATGATGCGGTTGGAGTCGATAAACCAGCGATAGAGTGGATTAGCTCCCTCCGCCTGAATAATACTGATCTTCGGCATCCGTGGAATGAGGCCGAGACGATGCATCTCCATAAATCCTTTGCCCAGTGCCGAGGAATTCGCCAGATTGCCGCCAGGAACGACGATATGGTCGGGCACCTCCCAATTGAGCTGCTCCAAAATTTCGAACGCGGGGGTCTTCTGGCCTTCCAGCCGGTACGGATTCACAGAATTGAGAAGGTAAATGGGGAAACGAGAAACCAGATCGGTAAGAATTCGGACGCAGCCATCGAAATCGGTCTTAAGCTGAATGGTGAGCGCGCCGTAATCCATCGACTGCGAGAGCTTGCCCCAGGCGATCTTTCCTTCGGGAATAAAGACAATACTGCGCAGACCGGCGCGGGCGGCGTAAGCTGCCATCGCGGCAGAGGTATTGCCCGTAGAGGCGCAGGCGACCCACTCGAAACCGCGGTCGGCGGCAACCGAGAGGGCAGCGGTCATTCCCGTGTCCTTAAAGGAGCCGGTAGGATTCATGCCCTGGTGCTTGGCCAGAAGAACGTCGATACCAATCTCTTTGGCACAATGCGGCAGATCGTATAAGGGCGTATTGCCCTCACGGAGAGTAACGGCGTTTTTCTCGTCCTCGAGAATCGGAAACAGGTCGCGGAAGCGCCAGACGCCGCTCTGGTCCAGGGGCATATTGGAGGTGCGGCGCTCCTGCCAGAGCCAACGCAGGGCGCTGGCGTTGGGCAGATTGCCGCTGGGAGCGGCGGCAGAGTCATTTCCCGTCGACGACCAAGGGTAAATGACGTCGTACAGACCGTTACAATCTGGACAGCGAAAGATACTGTTCACGGCGCTGCCGGGGATGACGGCTCCGCATTCTGTACACCGAAGGTTATGGGTCGCGACTTTCATTGTTCTATCTAGGTTATCGTAACCGAGTGGAGTGAGCCAAAGATGAAGAAGCTTCTGACCTGCCTCGCGCTTTTAAGTGGCTTCTTCGGGGCAGGCACGGCATGGGGTCAGAAAATATTACATGTAGCGGCAGCGGCAGACCTACAGCCCGTAATGCCGGTGCTGGAAACAGCCTACGAACATGCTACCGGAGTGAAACTTATCGTAAGCTATGGGTCTTCCGCAACGCTGACGACACAGATTCTGAATGGAGCGCCCATGGACATCTTTCTAGCGGCAGACTTCGTCTTTCCGGAGAAGATCGTAGCAGCGGGCCTTTCGGACATGAAGGAACCAGTTGGCTATGCCAAAGGGGCCCTCGTGCTATGGGCACGGAAGGACTCTCCCCTGCAACCATTGAGCATGGACAGATTAACTGATCCGCGGGTGAAACGGGTTGCCATCGCGAACGAAGTGCACGCTCCCTATGGACGCGCAGCGGTCGCCGCATTGAAGAATCTGAAGATATATAACAAGGTGGCTCCCCACCTGGTCGTGGCGGAGAATATCGCACAGGCAGCGCAGTTTGTGGAATCCGGAAACGCACAGCTTGGGCTGATCTCTCTCACGGCAGCTGATTCGGAGCACTTTAAACAGATCGGCACCTTTGTGCGGGTACCAACCGTCTATCCGGAGATGCGGCAATGCGCCGTGGTCATGGCGAAATCGAAGCAGCGGGCGGAGGCCCATGCTTTTCTGGATTGGCTGCTGACGCCTGCCGTACAGGGAAACCTGAGCAAATTGGGACTGGCGGCGGTACGGTAAGTGAGTCGCGGCAATCGAGCTTTGCAAATGTATAGACTGGCGCTGTATGGATTTTGAGGCGCTTTGGTTGACGTTACGGCTGGCCGCAGGCACAACAGCAATTCTGTTGCTGGCCGCGCTTCCCCTGGCGTGGTGGATCGCCTCAGGCAGAGGCGCAAGCCGAGCGGTGGTGCAGGCGCTGGTAGCTCTTCCTCTAGTCCTGCCCCCGACCGTACTTGGATTTTATCTGCTTGTGATGCTGGGGCCGCTGACTGCTCCCGGACGCATACTGATACGCCTGTTTGGCCATTCGCTGGCTTTCAGCTTTTCCGGACTGCTGGTTGGCTCGGTCATTTACAGCCTTCCATTTGCCGTGCAGCCGCTGGTCGCCGGTTTCGGGGCAGTAGACCGAGGGTACGTCGAAGCCGCAGCCGGATTGGGCGCTTCTCCGTGGCGCACCTTCTGGAGTGTCGTCATGCCGCTGACGCGCGGCTCTGTGCTGACCAGCGCGGTGCTCGCGTTTACTCATACGGTGGGTGAGTTCGGCGTGGTGCTGATGCTTGGAGGAAACATACCCGGGGCCACTCAGACCCTGTCAATTTCTCTGTACGACCAGGTACAGGACTTCAAATATGGTGCGGCCAATCGAACAGCGCTGGCGCTGGTCGTCATTTCACTTGCAGCGCTGGTTCTGATCTATTCCCGTCGCGGTGGAGCGTTGGGGCGAGGTGAAATTGTCTGACCGTCCCGTACATCTGAGCTTACGGATGAAACACCGGCAGGGCACGCTCGTCTTCGATACAGCATTCGAGCTGACTGAACCGTGGACCGTGCTCTTCGGCCCCTCCGGCAGCGGTAAAACCACAGTCCTGCGAACGATTGCGGGATTTGTCCGGCCAAATTCAGGTCGGATTGTGAGCGGCGAAAACGTTTTGTTCGACGATCGCACGGGAATATTCGTTCCTGCGCATGAACGTCCCGTGCGAACGGCTGGGCAGATTGCCCGACTGTTTCCCCATATGACGGTCCGGCAAAATGTCTTATACGGCGCGGGCTGGCGGTCAAAACCCCTGGAAGAGCTTGAGATCGCCAATGAAGTTCTGGCGCTATTCCGTCTGAAAGATTTAGAAAAAAGAATGCCTCGCGATCTTAGCGGTGGCGAACGGCAAAAGGTTTCGGTTGCACGGGCCGTCGTGTCGACGGTCACGTTTGAGGGCCCCGAAAGCGCGCTGCTGCTGCTGGACGAACCCTTCGCCGGGCTGGATCTCGCAATGAAAGACGAGCTACTGGATGAGCTTCGCCATTGGCTCGGCCGATGGAAGGTTCCGGTTCTGTCAGTCACGCATGATGTCGGCGAGGCGTTTCAATTAGCAGCCGAGGTTATTAAACTCGCCGAAGGGAGAGTCCTGCGAACAGGGCCAGCAGCAGCCGTTTTACAAGATGAGCGGACGCGACTTACAAAACAGCTCTCATGCCGCACTGAAGCATGAGTTCAGGACATCACAGCGGGCAACATCGTTCTATTGTTGCTGAGCGATCGCCTGGGCCTTTTTCAAATCATCTCCCAGCACAATGGCGTCCGCAATTTCACGCATAGAGATCCGGCGCTGCCGACTCTCCCGCTGCATCATCCGGTAAGCTTCATCTTCGCTCATCGCCAGATCGCGCTGCAGAATTCCCTTCGCTCGGTCCACCGCTTTACGCGTCTCCAGACGTCCTGCAAGTTGCTGATTCTCTGTTTCCAGCCTGCTTCGCTCAATCTCGGCGCCTACCAGAAATCCCAGTGTTGACAGCAGCCGAATCTCATTCGCAGTGTGCTGATAGTTCATCTGGTGCTGCAGATTGATTACTCCGACCACCTTGCTGGCGCAAAGAATCGGTGTGCTTAGAATCGCCTCAAAGTGGTCTTCAGGCAGGTTGCGGAAGAGAACAAATCGGGGATCGTTTGACGCGCCGGAGGCAATCGCTACCGGTTCGCGGTGTTCGGCCACCCAGCCTGTAATTCCCTGCCCTAGCTGCATTCCGAGATTGTCCACCAGGTCCGCGTGCGGGTTCTTCGATGCACGCAAAACCAGCTTCTCGTTTTCGAGCACGTACACAAAACACGAATCGCATGGAATCACCGTCGTCACGAAATCAACGATGCTCCCCAGCACCACATGAAAGGAGTCGGCCGCTGCGAGCCGGCTGCTGATCTCATGCAAAAAGTCGATGGACGTCAGTCCATCCCGGAATCCTGCCATGTTCGGTGTAGAAGCAGCCACGCGCCGTACTCCAGAGGTCGTCTTTTGCTTCACAACAGGTGACTGGGGAACTTCCGATAGCCTCGACCCGCCGCTCCGCTTTCGCTCCAAAATCTTCCCGGAGTACTGCGCCGCCTCATTGACCAGAAATCCCATCTTTGGATGGGAGGGTTCAAAATCCGGCGTGATGCCATAATGCGCCAACTCTTCTGACGTCGTTGGGCCGATCGAAACGACTACCATGGACCGAAGTCCGACACGCAACTCTTCGCGCATCCCCATCTCTTCGGCGACTTGAAAAAGATGTATGACCTGGACCGCTGTCATAAACAGCACGACATCCACACTGCCGTTCGCAACCCCCAGAACGGACTCCCGCAGCGGCCCGATATCCTCCGGCAGCATCCATTGATAAACGGGAACCTTAGTGACTTCGCCGCACTTCAGTGTCAACTCGGAAAGAAACTCAGGATTTGAGGCCCCATACTCCTGCACCGCTACGCGCATCCCGCTCAAACTATTGCCAAACTGGGCCTCAAGTGCCTGCATCATCTCGTGCCACGTATTTGGCTCGGGAGCCGTCGCGTCAACCTGGATGTTCAACTCTCTCAGTACTGCAACCGGTTTCGGCCCACGCGCCGCCACCTTCACCGACCGCAATGCATTTATAAAATCCTCGCGATCGTACTTTGTCTGCACAATATCGAGCAGCGCGCGAATGCCGACTCCAGTCAGAAAGATGACGAGATCGAATTTGCCGTGTAGCAGGCCATCGGCGAAATCGAGCGCCTGTTTATTCGATTCAAGCGGTGCTTCCCGCATGGCAGGTACAACAAAGGGCTCGCCGCCATAGGTACGGATCAGCTTTGCGACCTCTTTTGCGCGCCGCGATTCCAGCGACAAGACCCGCAACCCATCAAAGCTCGCGTGCGTCATTCATTCCCCCAGCCCGGAGTTGGATTACAGACCGCTTGTAGTCGACCTGCTGCTCACAATTCTAGCGGCTTTGCGCGGACAATCACAAAGCCGCCCCCCAGCCGGTTGTTTTCAGCCCTAGAAATTGATACGTCCGGTCAATACCAGACCGTGATTGTAGGCATGATAGGTGGAGGTCGCGATCTGCATTCCCCCGCCAAACACAAGCGCCAGCCTGTTCCCCGGATCCCTCCGCAGATTGATCTTGCTCACCATGAGACCGGGAGTGATAAACGTCTGGTTTTTCCCATCATTTGGTCCTAAATGGAAAAAACTCGAATTCACCTCAATTTCGGGCCAAAAGATTTTTCTCAGGTGATATTGCGCTACGGTGTTCCACACAATTGTTCTGCCGATTACATGGATGGACCCCACCGGCAAGGTGCCTCCCAGGCTCGATTGGACATCGAACCTGCCAAAGCCCTTGCCCACAATCAGCGTCGGGTTGATCGTAGTTCGTGCCGTACCGTTCTTATAGCTCCCCGTCGCTCCGGTTGCAGCGACCTGAAATGCCGTGGAGTAGTTCCCGCTCTCTGCATTTCCAGAAAACGGACGATATTTCAGGACCATCGAGAAATCGCCCGTGCCATCCATTACCTTCGGGCTATTGTGCTCGACATAAGGTGGCAGGTTCACATCGATCTCCGTCTTGTAGTACGGAATTAAGTTGAAACCCTTGCTGTTGCCGTAGTTCCAGGTCGAAGCTCCGGTTGGGCTCCACTGGTGCAGCACATCGATGCGGGCAAGCTGCACAATCCCCGACGAAGGCGCAACCACCGGCACCGCCCAGCCCGGCTGCTGGGCAGAGGTCTTCCGCACCCTGTCCTCCCATTGGCTAAAAAAGCTTTTCTGCGCGGTACACAGCGAAGCCGATAAGACCTGCAATGCAAAAATAGCGATCAGAATAAAACGCATCATTCGTTCTCCCTTGGAAGTACAACGGCATGTGCCGCAAGTAGGCGTTGGCGTCTGAAATGGCGAGCAAGCAGCCCGCTCAACAGCGGAGGGGAGCGAATACGGCCACTCGCTACTCAGCCATTGAACGGAAAGGTCTGAACAGATAACGGAGGAGCAGCACGTCAAGGTGCCGCATATGTCTGGGATAACCGTTTGTAGCATCCGGCCTGTAGTGGAGCAACAAACGAGAGGCTCTATAACGAAAAGTTTTGCGCCTTATCGAATCTTTATTTACGGTCCGCAACACCACCCAAAACCCTTGCAGTCTCGCAAGGCACGCAGTACTATCAGTTCACTAAAGGGGCTTAGACGCCACTTTGCAACAGGCCCGGCACCATGCCGTGTTCCGGGCTGACACTCTATCGATAAACTTTATGCTCCCTGACGAGCCTTGAATTCATTGCGCTTGAGTTTCTCAAGCACCGCAATGTTTTGATTGGCCTCGCGCTCTACCGTGCGCATCCGCACCGACCGCGCCTCTATGACGTTCCGGTCTTTACCGTCCGGACTCCGTACAAGGAGATTCAGCATGGAACTGCAGACCAATACCGCTATCAGCAACATGCCAGGGTTTTCCGCTGCGCAAAAGGAATATCTGCAAGGTTTCTTCGCAGGAGCGGCTCAGCGCGGCTTCATGCCATTTGTCGGCCATACGTCCACCGGCCAGATCACGAACGATCCTCACTCTGGCTTACCTAATGAGGCCGCAGAGGAGACCGAGCCAATGTGGTTTGGGACGCCGGCATCCGATCTCTGCAAGGAAGAGCGCTGGAAACAGGAGGAAGATCCGCTAGACATATGGGAGAAGCTTGTCGCGCACGCCAATGAAGACAAGGCCCCAGCACCCGGCGATCTCTTTCGCTTCAAATTCCACGGCCTGTTTTATGTCGCCCCGACCCAGGATTCATTCATGTTCCGCCTCCGCGTGCCCGGAGGCATGCTCACTGCCCACCAGCTTCGTGGTCTCGCGCAGATGGCGGAGGAATGGGGCTGCGGACGCGCTGACCTCACCACGCGCAGCAATATCCAGCTACGCGAGTTCCAACCCAAAGACATCATCCGCGTCCTCTCCAAGGTGCAGGACCTCGGCCTGTCTTCACGCGGATCTGGCGCTGACAACATCCGCAACATCACCGCTTCGCCCATCACCGGCATCGACCGCGAAGAACTCTACGACGTCGCTCCGTTAGCGGACGCGCTCAATCGCTACATTCTCAATTCGCGCGACCTGTATGGTCTGCCTCGCAAGTTCAATGTCGCCTTCGACAATGGCGGCGTGATCAGCGTCCTCGCCGATACCAACGACATCGGTTTCGTCGCCGTGAAGGTAAATGAGGGTAACGGCATTCCTGCCGGAATCTACTTCCGTGTGCTGCTCTGCGGCATCACCGGGCACAAGCAATTCGCCTCGGACTGCGGCCTTCTTCTACGCCCCGACCAGACCGTCGCTGTAGCGGCCGCCATGATCCGCGTCTTCGCAGAGCACGGCAACCGGACCGATCGCAAAAAAGCGCGTCTCAAGTACCTCATCGACAAATGGGGGATTGAGAAATTCATTGCCAAAACCGAGGAGCGTCTAAATTTCCCGTTCATCCGGCTCCGCGCATCCGCCTGCGAATCGCGCAGGCCCACCGACCGTTCGGCCCATATTGGCGTACACGCCCAGTCACAACTCGGCCTGCATTACATCGGCATTTCAATTCCCGTAGGCCAACTTCCGTCCGATCAGATGCGCGCCCTCGCCTCTATTGCCGAAACATACGGTACAGGCGAACTTCGCCTCACCGTATGGCAAAACCTGATCATCCCCAATATTTCTTCAGCAAAGTTAGAGACCGCCAAAGCAGCCATTCTCGCCGCCGGTCTCGACTACAAAGCAGGCACTGTCCTTAGCGGGACAGTCGCATGCACCGGCAACAAAGGATGCCGCTACGCCGCAAGTGATACGAAGACCCACGCCGTCGCTCTCGCGCACCTGCTCGACAGTCGCTTCAATATCGTGCAGCCCATCAACCTTCATGTCACCGGCTGCGCCCATTCCTGTGCCCAGCACTACATCGGAGACATCGGTCTTATGGGCATCAAGGTTGGCGGCGAAGAAGGCTACCAGGTCGTAATTGGCGGGGGTTCGGACCAGGATCAGGGATTAGCCCGCGAACTCATCCCAGCAATTAAGTTCAGTGATCTTCCTGCCGTTATGGAAAGGCTCTTTGAGCACTACACTGCCCAGCGCAACCAGGAAGAATCCTTCCTCGATTTTACTCGGCGGCACTCTGTCGCCGGCCTGCAATCCTTCTGTGCAGCAAAGGAGCTGGTATGACAATGCA
>Ga0157372_10009223_pt1 | contig 10490 bp, 7 predicted proteins | sample C55metaG_FD_115307 | JGI IMG/M metagenome (GOLD analysis project Ga0157372, IMG submission 115307) | Corn rhizosphere microbial communities from Kellogg Biological Station, Michigan, USA - C5-5 metaG | ecosystem: Host-associated > Plants > Roots > Rhizosphere > Soil | place: USA: Michigan...
ACGCGCGAGCAGTTGGTCGCGGCCGAAACTCGCGCGAATGAATTGGTCGGTGAGGCGAGACCGGTGGCCGTGACGTTCGAGGAGGCGGCGACGGCGCAGGGACTGCGCAAGGCATCGGAGCGCACCGGCATGCTCCGCGTCGTGTCGATCGAAGGCGTGGACCGGAGCGCGTGCGGAGGAACGCACGTGCGGTCGACCGCCGAAATCGGAACGGTGCTCGTCCGCTCGTCCGAAAAGATCCGAAAAGCCACGCGCGTCGAATTTGTGTGTGGACGACGGGCGCTCAGACGGGCGCGGCGCGACCTCGATGCGCTGTCGGCCATCGCGTCGTCGCTATCGGCGTCGCTCGACGACTCGCCTGCCGTCGTCGCCACGCAGAGCGAGCGGCTTCGCGACGCGGAGAACGCGCGGAAGAAGATGGACCGCGAGCTGAGCGGCTATCGCGTGCGCGAGCGATACGACGCGACCACGCCGGGCGCCGACGGTGTGCGCACGATCGTCGTGCGCGACGCGACGTCGATCGACGACCTGCGCGCGTTCGCTCAGGCGGCGTTCGCGCTGCCGCGCGTCGTGGTCGTCGGCGCGTTGATGAGTCCCGCGTCGGTGCTGCTCGCGTCGTCCGAAGACTCGGGCGTCGACGCCGGCCGCATACTCAAGGAAAAGCTCGCCGCGGTCGGCGGACGCGGCGGCGGTTCGCCTCGTCTCGCGCAGGGCAGCGTTCCGGACGCGAGCGCCGTCGAGTCCGTCGTCTCGTCGCTCGTCAACCGCGGCGGCTGAGCGTCGCTTCCCAGACGGCGTCGACCGCGTTTATGACGCGATCGACCGCCAAGCCCTCGAGCGACGACGCGGGATGGATTACCATCCGGCCCGGGTTGTCGTAGAGTCCCCAGCGCTCGCTCTTTTCGTTCGAGTACATCGCAACAGCCGGAACCCGAAGCGCCGACGCGGCGTGCGCGATGCTCGTGTCCGGCGTAATCACCAAATCGGCGGTCGCGACCAGCGCGAACGCGGCGCGAATCGTCGGCGTGGACACCACGCGCGCGTCGGCGGCGTTGGCGACTCGCGTCGCGCGCTCCGTCTCCGACGGTGCGCTGACCACGCGCAACACGGCTCCCGGATGCCGCTCGTGAATGTGTCGCATCACCTCGACGTATCGCTCGTCGGGCCACGTGCGCTCGGCGCTGCCCGCCGAGATGTTCACGAGTACCCGAGCGGCGCCTTCGGGCGCCGCCCACATCGAGACGGCGCGCGCGATTTCCATCTCTGAAAGGTCGAGCGACGGACGCCGGTCCATGGTGGCGGGATCGACGCCGAATGCTTGCACTAGCGCCGAGAGGCGATCGACCATGTGGCCGTCGGGGCGCGGATCGGGCGAGACGGTGAGCGTGAACGCGTCGTCGTTTCCGCGCCCCGAGATTCCGATTCGGTGGCGTGCTCCGCTCGCCAACACCAGGAGCAGCGTCGTCACGGATGGCGCCGTCACCATGCAGTCGACGACCGCATCGTACTTCGCGCGGCGCAGTCGGCGGGCAATCGGGATATAGGATCCGAGCGCCCGCTTGTCGAAAGTGATGGTGGTGGCGACGTAGTCGGCACCTTCGATGATCGGCGCGTTCAACGGCGAAGCGAGCACATCGAGCGTGATCGTCGGATGGGAGCGCGCGATGGCGCGCAGGACGCCCGTCGAGAGCACCATGTCGCCGGCGCGATCGTGTCGGAGAAAGAGCACGCGATGGGGACGCTCTTTCCAACGGGGCGACTCCGGTGCGCGCCGCATCAGGCGCACCAATCCCTTGATCCAGAGACGACGCCACCAGAGCTCGAGCCGTCGCAAACGCATGTAAGGAATCTATGAGCATCCCGCGAGCCGGCTGGTCACTCGCGCGTTGGCGTTTTCAATCCCCGACTTCATACTTCGGTGGCCGCCTCGATCTCTCCCGGCGCGGGGTCTCATCGAGGCTCGACCTCCTCCACCCACAGGTTGGCGTCCATGTTCCGTTTTCGTCCCGGTCTCCTGGCCGCGTCGCTCGTGCCCGCGGCCGCGATCGCCGCGCAAGGCTCCCCTTCCCCGTCCGTGAAGCAGGCGGGGAAAGCGGCGATCAACATCCCGTTCGAGAAGTACACGCTCAAGAATGGGCTCACCGTGGTTCTCTCCGAGGACCACACCACGCCGACGGTCGCCGTCGAAGTGGTGTACCACGTCGGATCGAAGAACGAGATGGCGGGGCACACCGGCTTCGCGCACATGTTCGAGCACGTGATGTTCACCGGCTCGGGCCACGTCCCCTACGGTACGCACGATCGTTTCACCGAAGGCGTGGGGGGGAGCAACAACGGCCAGACGTATTATGACTGGACGCGGTACTGGGAGACCGATCCGTCGAATTACCTCGAGACCACGCTCTGGCTCGAGTCGGATCGCATGGGCTTCCTCCTCGACTCGCTCGACGAGACGAAGTTCAAGGCGCAGCGCGACATCGTGAAGAACGAACGCCGACAGAGCAACGACAACCAGCCGTACGCGCGCGACGGCGAAGTGATCAGCCTCGCGATGTACCCGAACGGCCATCCGCATTCGTGGCCGGTCATCGGCGCGATGAGCGATCTTTCCGGCGCCTCGGTGGAGGATGTCAAGCGCTTCTTCCGCCTCTACTACGCGCCGAACAACGCGACGCTCGCGATCGTCGGCGACATCGACCGCACGCAAGCCAAGGCGTGGGTCGAGAAATACTTCAACGACATTCCGCGCGGACAGCCCATCGTGCGCCCCAAGTTCGGACCGCCCACGCTCGCGGGCGAGAAGCGGCTGACCTTCGAGGACCGGGTGCAGATTCCGCGGCTCACCATCCGTTGGCCGTCGGCGGACCAAGCCAGCACCGACGCGCCGGCCTTGCGCATTCTCGCCAGCGTGCTCGCCGGGTCGCGCACCGCCCGCCTCACGAAGCCGCTCGTCTACGACGCGCAGTCGGCCGCCAACGTGAACGCGTTCCAGACCGGATTCGAGGGCGCCGGAGAATTCAGCGTCATCGCGACGCCGAGGCCGGGACACACACTCACCGAGCTCGAGACGCAAGTCGACTCGATTCTCGCGCGCGTCAAGAACGAGGGACCGACCGCCGAAGAGCTGGAGCGCGCCAAGGCAGGCCAGGAATTCCAGTTCCTCAACGGGCTCCAGTCGAATCTCGGCAAGGCATTCGAACTGGCGGAGGATCAGACTTTTTATAACGACCCGAGCTACACCTTCCGCGTCCAGTACCCGCGTCTTCAGGCGGTGACCGCGGCCGACGTCAAGCGCGTCGCTGCGAAATACCTCGGCGACAAACGCGTCGTGTTGAGCAACGTGCCGATGGGCAAGACCGATCTCGCCTCGCACGCCGACAAGAGCACGGTCGTCACCGATCCGCTCACCGAAATCACCACGGGGATCAAGCCATGACGCGCATCTTCCATCCGGTCGTCGCCGCGCTCGCGTCGTTGACGCTCGTGGCCCCGATTTCCGCGCAGCAGAAAGCCGTGCAGTCGGGAAACACGTCCAAGTCGACGCTCGATCGCACCAAGATTCCGACCGCGGCCAAAGCCGCCGATCTGCGCGTTCCGTCGTGGACGAAGGCGACCCTGGCCGACGGCGCCGAGTTGGTGGTGTCGGAAAAGCACGACCTGCCGCTCGTCTCCTTCTCGATCAATTTCGTCGGCGGTGCGGCGCAGTACGAGCCGCCGGGCAAGACCGGGCTCGGCTCGATCGTCGGACAGATGCTCACCGAGGGCACGACGCATCGCACCGGCGACCAGATCTCCAACGATCTCCAGTTGCTGGGCACGGGAATCGGCGCCGGGGTCGGCTCGGAATCGGGGCGTGTCGGATTTACTTCGACGGCCGACAAGTTCGAGAAGACGCTCGCGATCCTGGGTGACGTGCTCGAGAACCCGAGCTTCCCGCAGGAGGCGCTCGACCGTCTCAAGGGACGCCTCAACGTGCAACTGCTTCAGAACCGCGACCGCACGACCGGCATCGCGGGGGTCGTCTTTCCGAAAGTGCTGTACACGACCGATCACCCGTACGGCGTCTCCCTCACGCCGGAGACGCTCGCCTCGATCACGCGCGACGACGTCGCGTCGTTCTACAAGTCGTACTTCCAGCCGGGGCGCGCGATCATCACCGTCGTCGGTGACACCACGCCCGCGGCCGCGAAAGCGGCGGTCGATCGTGAGCTCGCCGGTTGGGCGAGCGGCGGCTCGATGCCAAAGTTCACGTATCCGGCGGTGCCCGCATCCAAGCCGACGACGATCTATCTCGTCGACAAGCCCGGCGCCGCGCAGTCGACGTTCGCCATCGGAGCTCCGGGTCCCGCTCGCGACACGCCCGACTACTACGCGATTCGCGTGATGAACGAGATGCTCGGCGTCCTCTTCCAGTCGCGGCTCAACCACAACATCCGCGAAGTGAAGGGCTACAGTTACGGCGTCTTCTCGAACTTCGCGTTCGGCAAGGGGCCCGGCGCCTTCCGCGCGGGCGGCGACATCGTTACGGCGAAATCGGACAGCGCGCTCATCGAGTTCATGAAAGAGCTGCGCGACATCCGGGGTCCGCGCCCGCCGACCGACGACGAGCTCAAACAGGCGAAGGCGAGCCTCGTGCAGAGTCTGCCCGAGAATTTCGCGTCCGTCAACGGCATCAACGCCAGCATTGGCCAGCTGTACGTGCAGGGGCTGCCGCAGGACTACTACCAACAGTTCGCGCGTGCCGTGAACGCCGTCACCGCCGACGACGTTGTTCGGGTCGCCAAGACGTATATCGACCCCGACCACCTCGCGATCGTCATCGTCGGCGACCGCACAAAAATCGAAGCTCCGCTCGCCGCGACCAACATCGCGCCGATCGTGCACCTCGACGTGAACGGGAACGTGGTAGACCGTTAGACCGGTCCACCGGTCCACCGGTCCACCCGTCCACCCGTCCACCCGAGTTGCGATATTAGGATGCCCCTCTTAGACTGCGCCCTCCGCAACTGAACTCCATCCGTTTGGTGATTCGATGAGCACGCACATCAACCCGATGACCGCCGCCGGCCTGGCCGCCTCGAGAGGCGTCCCGACGGGCTTCGGCATCGGCACCGCTCACAGTCACTGATCGCGCGATAACGGCTCGGGTAATCACGAGGGCGGCGCCGCGATTCGGTGCCGCCCTTTCGATTTCAATCAACTTGCGCCTGCCGCCGCGCCACACGAATCAACGAATAGGAGTTCACTTGAGTACCTCAATGTCCAATTCCGCCGAGAGCGCCATCGTGGTGCCGGGCGACGCAGGGGCGGCCGATGCCGCGCACGCGCCGCCGCCCCCACTCTCGCTCGGGGCGGCCATACGCGAAGCGCTGCGCGGCACGCATCGCGACTTCACCGAAGGCACCGTCGCGCACGCGATCCTGATCCTCGCCATTCCGATGGTGCTGGAGATGATCATGGAGAGCGTGTTCGCCGTCTGCGACGTGTTCTTCGTCTCCAAGCTCGGCGCGAGCGCGGTTGCCACGGTCGGTCTCACCGAGTCGTGGGTCACGCTCGTGTTCGCGCTCGCCATGGGATTGGCGATCGCGACGTCGGCGACCGTTGCGCGCCGCACCGGCGAACGCGACCGAGAGGGCGCGGCGCGCGCGGCCACGCAGGGCATTCTGCTCGGCCTGGCGCTGGCCGCGATCCTCGGCGTCATCGGCGGCGCGCTCGCACCGCAAGCGTTGCGTGTGATGGGCGCGTCACCCGACGTCGTCGCGCAAGGCACGGGCTACGCCCGCGTCATGCTCGGCGGCAACGTCACGATCGTCATGCTGTTCCTGATCAACGCGATCTTCCGTGGCGCGGGAGACGCGGCGATCGCCATGCGCGTGCTGTGGCTGGCGAACGCGATCAACATCGTGCTCGGACCGTGTCTCATCTTCGGACTCGGGCCGTTCCCGCGGCTTGGCGTGACCGGTGCGGCGATCGCGACCAACATCGGCCGGGGAACGGGCGCGTTGTTCGCGCTGTCGCGGCTTCTCAAGCCGGGATCGCGTATCGACATCCACGTTCGCCATCTCAAGATCGAACCCGCGCTGATCGGAAAGTTGCTGCAGCTCGCCTGGTCGGCGGCGCTTCAGTTCCTGATCGGCATGGGGAGTTGGATCGCGCTCGTGCGAATTCTGTCGAGCTTCGGCAGCGACACGCTCGCCGGATACACGATCGGCATTCGCGTCATCATGTTCACGATCTTGCCGGCGTCGGGCGTCGCGAATGCGGCGGCGACGATGGTCGGCCAGGCGCTCGGTGCTCGAAAGCCGGAGCGCGCCGAGCAGGCGGTGAAGATCGCGGGCAAGTACAACATGTTCGTGCTGACGGCCGTCGGAGTCGTTTTGGGTCTCGGCGCTCCGCTCATCGCGCACGTGTTCACGTCGGACCCGGAGGTCGCGTCCAACGCGACAAACCTGTTGCGCGTCGTGGCGTTCGGGTACCCGCTGTACGGATGGGGGATGGTGTTCGGACAGTCGTTCAACGGTGCGGGCGACACGCGGACGCCGACGCTGCTGAACCTGGCCGTGTTCTGGTGTTGGGAGATCCCGCTCGCGTTCGTGCTGGCCATCGTGTTCAAGCTCGGCCCGTTCGGCGTCTTCGTCGCGATGGCGATCGCGTTCTCGACGTACGCATTGGCCGGCAGGTGGGCGTTCAACCGCGGAACCTGGAAGCTCCGCCGGATCTGACGCTCGTCGCCTGGCCTCAAAGAAACGGCTGCTCTGAGATGCCCTCAGAGGAGCCGTTTTTTTCGTTTTCGTCTACGCCCCTTGGACGACGGCGTCTTCGATTTCGGCTCGCCGACGACGGCCACCAGCGCGAGCTCGGCCGTGTGCCTCGACGCCGTCCACCGAATCTGTCCCCGCTTCTCCTTCTGGATCTCCTTCAGGCGTTCCTCGACTTCCTCGATATCGCCCCGCTCATTCGCCATTCCATCCTCCCCGTTCCATTCTTACACCCTCATATTGATGGCGGACGCTCTCTAACGCCCTCTTCGCAGTCCGATTCCTCGGAGTTCGGCAGTTTTGGAGTTCGGCCGTTTCGGAGTTGGGCAGTTTCGGACCTTGGCAGTCTCGGAGTTCGGCCGTTTCGGACCTTGGCAGTCTCGGAGTTCGGCAGTCTCGGAATTCGTCCCTCCTCCCTTTGCCTTATGTCGACCTTAGTCTCCGCCCCCCCAAGCCTCGACGAGCTCTGGCTCCCCTTCACCGCCAACCGCGCCTTCAAACGCGCTCCTCGGCTGCTCGTCGCCGCCAGCGGTATGTACTACACCGCGGCCGACGGTCGCCAGATTCTCGACGGCACCGCCGGGCTTTGGTGCGTGAACGCCGGGCATTGCCGGGAATCGATCACGTCGGCGATCCGCGAACAAGCGGGCGTGATGGACTACGCGCCGCCCTTCCAGATGGGACATCCGCTAGCGTTCGAGCTCGCGCAACAGCTCGCGGGCATGCTTCCCGGCGATCTCGATCACGTCTTCTTCGGCAACTCCGGCTCCGAGGCCGTGGATACGGCGCTCAAGATCGCCCTCGCCTATTGGCAGGCCAAGGGTGAGCCCGAGCGCGTACGCTTCGTCGGACGCGCCCGCGGTTACCACGGCGTCGGGTTTGGCGGAGTCGCCGTCGGCGGCATCGAGTCGAATCGCCGGCAGTTCGCCGCCCAGCTGCCCGGCGCGGTCGATCACCTCCCGCACACGCACGACCCCGCGGCCAACGCGTTCTCGAAGGGCCAGCCTCGGCACGGCGCGCAGCTCGCCGACGCGCTCGAGGAGATCGTGAGCAAGCGCGGCGCGCACACCATCGCCGCGGTGATCGTAGAACCGGTGGCGGGATCGACGGGCGTACTCGTTCCGCCGGTCGGTTACCTCGAGCGGCTGCGCGAGATCTGCGACCGCCACGGCATCCTTCTCATCTTCGACGAGGTCATCACCGGCTTCGGAAGAACCGGCTCGGCGTTCGGCGCGACGAGATTTGGTGTGACGCCGGACATGATGACGCTGGCGAAAGGCATCACCAACGCCACCGTGCCGATGGGCGCCGTGTGCATGCGACGCGGCATCTATGAAACCGTCGTCGACGGCGCTCCAGCGGGAATCGAGCTCTTTCACGGGTACACGTACTCCGGCCATCCGCTCGCCGCTGCCGCCGGTCTCGCGACGCTCGATCTCTATAAGACGGACGGACTCTTCGAGCGCGCCGCGTCGCTCGAACCCGTCATGGCCGACGCGGTGCATTCGCTGCGCGGAGCACCGCACGTGATCGACGTTCGAAACATCGGTGTGGTGGGCGGCATCGAGCTCGAGCCGCGCCCGGGCGCGCCCGGCGCGCGCGGGTTCGAGATCTTCCTCAAATGCTTCGAGGCGGGCGTCCTGGTTCGCTCGACCGCGGACACGATCGCGCTGTCGCCGCCGCTCATCGTCGAGCACGATCAAATCGAACAGATCGTCGACACGGTGCGCGACGCGCTCAACACAGTTGCCTAGTGGAATCTCGAATGCACGCTGGCCGGAGCATCGCTCGACGTCGCATCGCGACGGCCGGCACGGTGATCACCTTCGCGGCCCTCGTCGGCTGCACGCTCCAGGAAGTCGGTCGTACGGATACCACCACCGCCACTGCGCAGCGCACGACGGCGCGGCCGTACAACGCCGAGACGTGGCAGCCACCGGTCGTCGACAGCACGCCCGACGATCCGCTCGAGGTGTCGATCTACCGCGGATTGGCGCTCCTCACGCACACGCACGACAGCCTGCCCAACTTCGCCGGCGGAAATCTCGTCTGCACCAGTTGTCATCTGGATGAAGGCCGGCGCCCAAACGCCGCCCCGCTGATGGGCGTCATGGCGCGCTTCCCCAAGTTCCTCGACCGCGCCGGCGCCGTCGTCCCGATCGAGGATCGCGTCAACTACTGTTTCACGCGGAGTCTCTCCGGATCGAAGCTGCCGCCGGACAGCCGCGAGATGCAGGACATCGTCGCGTACCTCGCCTACATATCGAAGGGCGTCCCGACGGGAGAACACGTGCGCGGCGAGGGTTTCGCCACGATGCCAAAGCTGTTCGGTGACCCGGCCACCGGGCACAAGCTCTTCACCGAGAACTGCGCGCGATGCCACGGCAACGACGGCGCGGGGATCGGACCGGCGCCATCGCTCTGGGGACCCAAGTCGTTCAGCATCGCCGCGTCGATGGCCCGAGTCGAGCGCGCGGCATCGTTCATTCGGCACAACATGCCGTTCGACAAGCCGGGATCGCTCACCGACCAGCAGGCGTACGACATCGCGGCCTACGTCGTGTCGATGCCTCGTCCGGACCAACCGGGCAAAGACCTCGATTGGCCGACCGGCGGCGCTCCGTCGGACGTGCCGTACGACACGAAAGGACACAAGGCCTTCCACCCGCCCAAGGTTCTCCCGCGCGCGAATCCGGCGAACACGATCGTCGGAAATCCGCCGTCCGTCATTCACAAGTAGTCATGCAGGGAGTGAGATGAGCCACCCCCAACGACCGATCAGCCGGCGGTCGATGATCGCCGGGACGGCTGCCGCGACCGGTGGCGCGCTCCTGGCCAAGCTCCCCCTCCCCGAGACGGCCGACGCGCGGCAAGCGCCGAGCGCGCCCGCGCTCCCGGCCGTCGGCGATCCGACCAAGGCGCCCGGCGCGCCGACGACGGCCGTCGGCACGCGATCGCCGTTCGTCGAGCCCAAGCGCGCGCCCGTCGGCGACGTCTCAGGCACGACGCTCGCCCCGCTCCAGGATCTGGCAGGCACGATCACTCCCGCCGATCTCCATTTCGCGCGCATCCATTCCGGCGTTCCCACGATTGATCCCGCGGGTCACACGTTGCTCATCCACGGGCTGGTCGATCGGCCGATGACTTTCAGCGTCGACGACGTCAAGCGCTTCCCCGCCGTCACGCAGATTCACTTCATCGAGTGCTCGGGGAACGGACGCACCGCGTACCGCGCCCCCCGTCCGGACATGACGCCGCAGCAGGTCGACGGGATGACGAGCCAGAGCGAGTGGACCGGTGTCCCGCTGTCGTTGCTGCTTCGAGAGACAGGCGTCAAATCCGGCGCGAAGTGGTTTCTCGCCGAGGGCGGCGACTCGTGTCTGCTCGCCCGCAGCATCCCGATCGCCAAGGCGCACGACGACGCGCTCATTGCCTGGGCGCAGAACGGCGAGCCGCTGCGGCCGGAGCAAGGATTTCCGATTCGCTTGCTGCTCCCCGGTTTCGAGGGCAACACCAACGTCAAATGGCTTCGCCGCATCAAGCTTGGCACCGAGCCGTTCATGACTCGCTGGGAAACCTCCAAATACACCGACCCGATACTCGGCGGCAAAGCGCGCCAGTTCAGCTTCGAGATGGACGCGAAGTCCGTCATCACCTTCCCCGCGCACCCGGAGCGGCTCGGCGCGCCGGGGTGGCTGCAGGTCACGGGGCTCGCGTGGAGCGGGCGCGGCC
>Ga0157372_10009224_pt1 | contig 10489 bp, 10 predicted proteins | sample C55metaG_FD_115307 | JGI IMG/M metagenome (GOLD analysis project Ga0157372, IMG submission 115307) | Corn rhizosphere microbial communities from Kellogg Biological Station, Michigan, USA - C5-5 metaG | ecosystem: Host-associated > Plants > Roots > Rhizosphere > Soil | place: USA: Michigan...
ATCACCAGTATGCATTTGGCAGCGAGCGTCCACTGGCTGATTCCAAACAGGGTTTTGTATCGAATACCAAGGCCGGATTGATCCTGTACGGTCTTAAAGACCTGATCGGCGAGGACAGTCTGAATGCGGCAATAAAGGAATTCAGGGACAGCTTTGCTTTTCGGAACAACCCTCCTTATGCCGAAAGCAATGATCTGATAAGGTTCATCCGAAAGCGGGTTCCCGACTCCTATTATTTGTCCGACGGATGGGAAAAGATCACTGTCTACGACAATAAAATAATCGCGGCAACTGCTTCTCCCGCGGGCCGGACCGGATGGTATAAGGTGCATGTCAGCGTCAGTGTTGCCAAAACCTATACCGATAGCCTGGGGCACGATGTGGATGCGGGGCGGATCGACGATGTGATAGACATCGGGATATTTGGCGCGGCCACCAGGGACAGGGAGGGGCGGACGGAAACGAATCCCCTGTATCTACAAAAGCGCCGGCTCACGGGGGGCGAGCACTCATTTGATATCATTGTGAAAGGGCGGCCTGTAAGCGCGGGCATCGATCCCTATAACAAACTAATCGATCGTCGTCCGGAGGATAATATTATAGCCATCATCAACCAATAATCATGCAACTTGTCATCCATTCTCTTTCGAAGACGTACGCCAATGGGGTTAAGGCTTTACAGGATGTAACGCTAACGCTCGGCAATGGAATGTTTGGCCTGCTTGGACCAAACGGAGCGGGGAAATCTTCGCTCATGCGTACGATCGCCACTTTGCAGGAAGCGGATGCGGGGTCCGTCTTCCTCGATGATCTCGATGTGCTGAAGAACAAAACGCGCGTGCGGCAGGTGCTTGGATATTTGCCGCAGGAGTTCGGAGTGTACCCGAGGATCTCGGCGGAGCGGATGCTGGACCATATTGCACGATTAAAGGGAGTCGGGGAGGGCGGCGAGCGGCGCGACGTCGTGCAGAGATTGCTGGAGAAGGTCAATCTTTATAAAGATCGCCGGAAGCTGCTGGGCACTTATTCCGGTGGAATGAAGCAGCGGTTTGGGATAGCACAGGCGTTGATCGGAGATCCGAAGCTGATCATCGTGGATGAGCCGACGGCGGGGCTGGACCCGGCGGAGCGGAACCGATTTTATAATCTTCTTAGTCAATTGGGACAGAACACTATCGTGATCCTGTCGACGCATATCGTGGAGGATGTGAGCACCCTTTGTTCGAGCTTTGCCATTATCTGTAAAGGTGAAGTGTTGTATGCCGGCGATCCGGAAAAGGCGGTCAGGGAGCTGGAGGGGGCGATCTTTTCGCGAGCGATAGACCAGTCCGAGGTCGGTCATTATCGCAGCCATTACGACGTAATCTCTACGCAGCTGAAGGGTGGCAAGCTGCATATACGGGTCTTGTCCAGGGAGGCGGCATTGCAGGATGGATGGATGCCGGCGGCGCCGAATCTGGAAGATGTGTATTTTACTGTCCTTTAGATCTCCTCTTTGCTTTCCAAAATTTGTCTGTATAAATAATTTAGATAGAAAGGATTCAATATTTTAAAGACATTATCTCCATGGTCTGTGTTCAGGATCCTGAAATTTTTAAACGTGTCTGTTTCCGAATGAGCGGATGTCTTATATACGTCTACTTCCTCACTCCAGCAATAGCAATAGGCTGGTTTATTCTCATCATCTTCAAGGATCAGGTCTTGCATGATCAGGGCGTCCACCCATTTGTGATGAAGACAAACGTTGACTGGATGGAATTTATGAGTCAGCAGATGTTCCGTATTTACAAAAATGGAAGACTCCAGGCTATTCGATTATACATCCGAGTTTTGATAGATCAGCAAATGTTTGGAGGTATAATCCTGGTCCAAAAAGCAGGAATGCCCGGCCTGCACTAGCAGCGATAACTGCAAAAGTGCTGACTGTCCGACATGCGGTGCGGATGGAAAGGGAGGAGGCCTGTGTCAGGCGTTCTAGCTAACTATTCAGAAATGGTTTGAGAAATTGAAAGATAGTCTTACCTTAATGTGGGGCTATCTTTTTATTTAAGTCTTATTGAAAACGATGATCATAAAAAAACCATCTTATTAGCAGGCGTGATATTTTTTTCAGCCGTGGAAACTTATGCGCAACGGTCTTTGACGCGTGCACCGTTTGAGCTTACCGGAACGATCAGCGGGCGTGACACAGGAGTAGTTATCCTCGAATACAATGATGTTTCAGCCAATTGGATCCAAGATACCGCACATTTGGTAAATGGAAAGTTTGTTTTTAAAGGGCAGCTCATGGGGCCGATGCAGGCTTATTTGGTTGGAAATGTAAGGTCGATGAGCATGGATGACCCCAACCGGAAATTGCTGTTTCTGGAACCCTGTAAGATGACAGCCGATGTTTCCGAGGGTGATTTCCAGCACGCCCGGATAGCCGGCTCGCGGACACAGCAAGACTTTGAAGAATTTAACAACGAAATAAAACTCGTAGGAGAAGCTATCGCCGCTGTAAAGAGAAGATGGCCAAAGGCTGGTAATATCGATTCCCGTTCTCAGCAAGTGAAAGAACAGGCTGCAGCGACACTTGATTCTCTTATAAAGGAGGAGAACCAGATAAAATACAGATTTATTGCCAATCATACCAATTCATTTGTAAGTCCTTATTTAATGTTATTTTATCAAAATGACGAAGTCTCGGAGGATTCTGCCAAGAAATTGTATAATAGCTTCTCTCCGGACGTAAGGAATAGTTATTTTGGTCTTGTTGTCCATAAAAAAATGCAGGCTCGCGAATCTGCGCAGGCCGGGTATCCTGCGCCGGGCTTTGTCAGAAAAGATAGCAAGGGTAATAACATTCGTTTGTCCTCCTTTAAGGGTAAAAGCTATGTATTGCTGGATTTTTGGGCGAGCTGGTGCCATCCATGCAGGGAACTGAGCCCCCATTTGAGGAAGCTGTATTCTACCTATCATTCTAAAGGTCTTGAAATCATCAGTCTGTCTGTGGATAATGAGCCGGACAAATGGAAAAGGGCCATTGCTCAGGACAAGACCGCCGGGTGGATGCAAATAGGAAGATATTTGAATGAGGGCACTGAAGCAGATGAAATTGAACACAATTATGCTGTTACTTCATGGCCAACCCTTATCCTCATCGACAAGCGGGGATATATTGTAGGTAGGTATACGGGGGGTGAGGATCTTACGATGGAAGATCTCGATAAAAAATTGAAGGAGTTATTCGAGTGATGGAATTCTGTAGCTTTATTCCATGAAGGTTTTTCTCGGGACGATACTTTTATTGGGATGTCTGCAAGGGGTAGTCGCCTGTGTGCTGCTATTCTTATCGAAACGGCACCGGCAGGCCAACCGGATGCTCGCGGTGCTGATCCTGCTTATCAGCCTGGCTACTTTCAAGGTATATACCAATGGGATGGGGTGGTGGGACCAGGGGCTGGTGCCTATCCTGATAGCGAACTTTGTTCCTTTTTTCCTGATCATGCCCGTGGGGCCTCTCATTTACTTTTATACGAAATCCTGTTTGGATCCGCGGTTTGTGTTTGGGAAGCGGGACAGGATACATTTCTATTCCGCTCTGCTGGACCTTGTGCCGGTGCTAACCGCCTGTCTTTATGTAGGGCTTATGGCCCTGGGGAAGGCGCGACCGGGAGATGGGCGCTGGGGTGCCTTTATCGACGCCTATAACGACTATGTGGATATACCCCGCTGGGTGTCGGTGACGCTGTATCTATGGGCTGCCTGGCGGCTGTTGGGGAATGTGCCTGATGTCGAGGTGAAAAGCTGGCTGCGGCAATTCCATTTGGGCTTTGCTCTCTTCCAGGGTATCTGGCTGCTGCATCTGATCCCTTACGAGCTGTCTGCCGACTGGGTGCTTGGTCACATCGGGTGGTATCCCTTATATATTCCGCTGGTGGCTCTTAGCTATTGGCTGGGGGTCAAGGGATATTTGTCCCTGCAGGCATTGCCTGTACCGGGGGTGGGGTTGTCGAGGTCGGCGGTGCAGCCCATTATACTGACGCTGGAGCGGCTGATGCTGGAGGAAAAAATTTTTCAGCAGCCCGACCTGAACCTGTCCAAGCTGGCGAAGCTGGCGGGGGTGGCGCCCAAAACCCTTTCGGCGGTATTGAACCAGCACCTGGGAAAGAGCTTTAATGAATACGTCAACGAGTACCGGGTTCGGGAGGTACAGGGGCGACTGTTGGGAGGGGACTCCCGGGAACTGACGATCGCGGGGCTGGCATACGAGGCGGGGTTCAATTCTCTGCAGACGTTTCAGCGGGCCTTTAAGGCCATAAGCGGCGTCACACCCAGCGAATTTATGCTCAAATCCGGAGTTGAGTAGGCCCGGTGCGGGTTTCTGATTTGTTTTGGGGCATGAAAAAATATCTGTTTCTACTCTTTGCCCTGCTGCCTTGCGCGACTTTTTGCCAATATGCCGGCGACTATGGCACGGCAGATACGACGCTTTTTCAGATCATACAACGGACGGATGGCTTTTATTTTGCCACGGAGCACTATGGGAATATCCGGATGATCCCGAAAGGAAGGGGGAAATTTGCCCTTGACAGAGTGAATCCACCAATAATCATCGAATTCGATACTAACGCCGCGGGGCAGGTGACGCGGCTGCTGCTTCACCAGGCGGGTAAGTTTACCTGGATCAAGGAAGCGCCTTCTGCCGCCCTGACCGGCTCGTACCGGCAGGATATCGATGCGTCATTGCATATCCGGGTACATCAGGAGGGTGAGCGATTGCTGGCCGATACCACTCCCTTGCGCGCCATTGGCCGGGACAGGTACAAGCTGGAGGATACCCGGCTGGATGATACTTATACCTTTGACCGGGACCGGAAGGGAGTCGTTCAGCGCCTGATCGTCCAGCGTACAGGGGTGCAGGTATATGAACGTCGTTCAGCGAGCGCTCATGCTGTTGTGCGGGCGCATGCTCCCGACCGTCACTTGGGGTTTACCCGGGCGGATACGCTGGAGGGAGCGTCGTTGCCGGCGCGGACCTGTTATGACGTGCTGTTTTATGATCTGGACGCGGCGGTGGATCCGGTGGGGCGGTCCATTGCGGGGCGCAATCGTATTCGTTTCCGGGCGGTGCGGAATCTCGACAGCATCCAGCTGGACCTGTATGCCAATCTGCGGATCGACAGTATTCGCTGGCTGGGGCTGGCTGACCAGCAGGAGGGAAGAACTCTGGCCAACCAGGGGCGGCTGAATGATCCCCGGAAGCTAAACTATCGGCGGGAGCTAAACGCCGTGTATGTCAGGTTCCCTTTTATGGTTGCTGCTGGAACGGAGGGGGAGCTGGAGGTCGTCTATGAAGGGAAGCCTATCCTTCCTGATCCTTCCGTCCTGCAGGGGGGTGTTATCTGGTTTCGGGACGCGGCAGGGAAGCCATGGGCGGAGTCGGTGTGCCAGGGTTCGGGCGGCAGTCTCTGGTGGCCGGGAAAGGACCTGTTGTCGGACAAACCGGACAGCATGCGGATCGCGCTGACTGTTCCCGGGGGGGTGAAGGGTATATCGAACGGCCGTCTGGTGGATACGGCTGTTCTGCCCGATGGGCGGAGCAGTTTTGTCTGGTATGTAAGCTATCCTATCATTAATTATGATGTCGCCTTCTATATCGGGGATTATATACACTGGCGGGACAGTGTGGGCTACGACTATTACTGCATGCCTTACAGCGAGGAAAAAGCACGGAAGCTGTTTGCGGGTGTGCCTGCCCTGATGCGGCTGTATGAAAAGGCGTTTGGCCCTTATCCTTTTGCGCGGGATGGGTTCAAGCTGGTGGAGGCGCCTTATCCTATGGAGCATCAGAGCGCGGTGACTCCGGGACCGATCACCCCCCTGGGGAATGATCCTTATGACACGGCGGAGGTTACCAGGACGATGTGGCATGAAAGCGCCCACGAGTGGTGGGGCAACAATGTGAGCTGCGCGGACTTTGCGGACCTGTGGCTGCATGAGGCCTTTGCGACCTATGCGGAGGAACTGGCGTACGATACTTTTAAAAAGGGCGATGAAAGATACATCCTTCGGGAGGAGCCGGCGAACAAGGAGCCTATCCTTGGCGTCTATGGTGTCAATTACTTCTATCTCGGGGATATGTACAGTAAGGGCGCGCGGATGTTGAGGACCCTTCAGCATGTTGTAGGGAATGACTCCGTTTGGTTTAGGGCGTTATGGGGGATACAGCGGCGGCTGCGCTTCCGGTCGGTGACGACGGAGGATGTGATACATTGTTTTAATGAGCTTACGGGGGCGGATTATACACCCGTCTTTGATCAGTATTTGAGGCATACTGCACCACCGGTGCTACAGTGGAGGGTGGTTCGGCCGGGTGTCGCCGGGTATCGATGGCAGGTGGATGTGCCCGGGTTTTGGATGCCGGTGAAAGTGAACGGGGGAGTGCTCCTGCCTGCTACCGATGAATGGAAGGAGGTGCGATTGGAGGGGGAGCTGCAGGTGGATACGAATGATTATTATATACGGGTGGAAAAACTAGCAAGATAGTTCTGCGGGGTTATACGCAAAAAAAGGAAAATCCGGTAAGGGATCGGGAAGTTCCGATATTTTTCCAGGCTGATGTCTGTTGCATTTTTGTGGAGTTATAAAACTCTTTAAAAAATGCATTTAAAATCCCCCATTCTTCGCCTTTTCTCCCAGCTCGGCGAGCTGCTGGAGCAGCTATCCGATGGGCAGTATTGCCAGCCAATAGATCTTTTGTCGGGGGCCAGTGTCGGACAGCATGTACGGCATATCATTGAATGTTTCCAGGAACTGGAGGATGGCTACCTTAATGGTGAGGTCAACTACGATCTGCGTAAGAGGGATCGCCGCCTGGAGACGGACCGGGACTTTGTGTTGCTGCAAATGGTTTTTGTGGAGAGCGCTCTCGGAAAGCCGGACAAACCATTGAAGCTTCAGGCCGCATTGGACGAGGGCGTAGCCATTGCCCTGTCTTCCACCTATTATCGTGAATTGATGCACAACCTGGATCATGCCATACATCATATGGCCATGATAAGGATCGGTCTGGCGGCCATCCCGGGCATTGCGTTGCCGGAGGATTTTGGCGTCGCCTATTCTACGCTCAAGTTCCGTACAAACAGTCATTCCATAAATAACAAATCATGAAAAGAACACTTCATCTTGTATCACTGATCCTTTTTTTGACCGTGGGCGCATCCGCGCAGAACATGCCTTCGCATGGACCCAATTGTAATATCGACGAGTCAGGGCTGGCTATCGAGGGATATGATCCCGTAGCGTATTTCGCCGGCAATGCCGTTGAGGGAAGTGCAGCGTACACGTATACTATCGACGGCGCCACGTATCGATTTGCCAGCGCGGCGAACAGAGACCTCTTCAAGGCCGCCCCTTCCAAGTACCGGCCTCAATACGGCGGCTGGTGCGCGTATGCCATGGGCGCCAAAGGCGAAAAAGTGGAAGTAGACCCGAAGACGTTCAAGGTACTGAACGGCAAACTTTACCTGTTCTATAACAAGTATTTTAACAACACGCTGAAATCCTGGAATAAAGACGAAGCCAATCTGAAAGTGAAGGCCGATGCTAACTGGGTGAGGCAAAACACCAAATAGAAATGAATATGAAAAAGACGATCTCAACGGCAATACTTGCCACTTTTATCCTGCTCAATGTGCAGGCGCAGAAATCACCCGTCTTCATTGCCGATGGGAAGGCTATAAAGGGTTATGATCCCGTCGCCTTCTTTACAGAATCGAAGCCCGTTATGGGCCAGGACAGCCTGATGCTGCAATGGAATGGCGCCACATGGTATTTCGCCAGCCGTAAAAATCTGGAAGCCTTTAAGATGGACCCCGGACAGTATGCTCCGCAATACGGTGGTTATTGCGCCTATGGCACCGCCCAGGGGCATAAGGCCCCGACCCAGGTGGAAACCTGGACGATCCTGGATGGAAAGTTATATTTCAATTACAATCAAAAGGTCAAAGAGGTCTGGTCAAAAGATCGCCCGGGGATGATAAAAAAGGCGGATCAGAACTGGCCCATGATAAAAGACAAAGAATAAACGATGCAAAAGATGACCATTTTATACTGGGTACTACGCATCCTGGCCGCGGTAATTCTTTTACAGACCCTCTTTTTTAAATTTTCGGGCGCGGAGGAATCGATCTATATCTTTTCCACGCTTGGGATGGAACCCTGGGGCCGTATCGGTACGGGCGTTGTAGAGCTCGTCGCCTCGATACTGATCCTGCTGCCGCGCACCACTGCTTTTGGGGCTGTGCTGGCGGTAGGCACCATGAGCGGCGCCATTTTCTTTCACCTGACCCGGCTGGGTATCGAGGTCCGGGGCGATCATGGTCAACTATTCATCTATGCCCTGCTGGTCTTTATCAGCGCCGGGACCCTGGCATGGACATTCCGCAAACAACTATGTGTACTGTAACTTTTATACCAGATAGTCGGGGTGTTTATTACCTGACCTCCAATCGAGACGAACATACCGGCAGGGCGCAAGCCCTGCCGCCCCGTCGCCATGACGATATTGTCTATCCGAAGGATCCTGTCGCCGGCGGGAGCTGGGTGGCGTTGAAGCGCAACGGGGATGCGGGTGTATTGCTCAATGGCGCTTTTACAAAACACCGGCGCCGGGAAGCCTATCGCAGAAGCCGCGGTCTGGTCTTCCTCGAGATCGTGGGTGCAGACGACCCGCTGGACCGGTGGGGGCAGGTGGACCTGACAGATATCGAACCTTTCACGTTGATCCTTTTTATCAATAAAATTCTTTTGGAATGCCGTTGGGATGGGGAACAGCGATATGTCCACGAGCTGGAGACCAACCGGCCTCATATCTGGTCCTCTGTCACGTTGTATGACGCGGTGACGCAAGCGGAGCGGGAAGAGATGTTGGCGAATTGGCATGTGCGGAATGAGGTTTCCACAAGCAGCATATTGGATCTTCATCGGCGGATGAAAAAAGAAGGCAGGGTGATGACGGTGAGCATAACTGTGTTGCGGGTGGGGCGCCGCCGGGCAAGGCTTCGGTATATCGATTTAAAGAAAGATGCGGTGCGAAATGCAAATGCGTTCCTCATCCGGCTGAGAAACTGGGAGTACTGGCCTTTCTCCATCGTATATGCGCCCATCTTTTTCTATTGGGCCTGGCTTAGTCTGAAGGCAAGGTCTCTTTTCTTTTTCAGCACGGCGAATCCGACCATTACCCACTCCGGATTTTTATTGGAATCCAAACAACAGATATATGATCTGCTGCCTGAGGGCGTCTATCCGAAGACTTTATATATTCGAAAAGGTGAGCGGATCGAAGAGATCCGCCGCCGGATGGCCGAACGGGGGTTTAGGTTTCCATTGATCGGGAAGCCTGATGTCGGTCAGCGTGGAATGGGCGTCGAGCTGCTAAAAGACGAATGCAGGCTTCTGTTCTATGCCCTGCGCAGCAAAGTTGATTTTCTATTGCAGGAATATATCGACTTCCCGTTGGAGATCGGCGTCTTCTATTACCGGATGCCGGGCGAGCGAAAGGGAACTATCACGGGCGTGGTCGGAAAGGAATTTCTCACTATCACCGGCGATGGCCACAGCACCGTCGAGGCTTTGCTGCGGCAAGACGATCGCTACGTGCTTCAGCTACCGGCATTGCGCCGCACGGCGGGGCGGCGGCTGCAAACGATACCGGCAAAGGGTGAGGTGCTCGAGCTGGCGCCTTATGGCAATCATAGCCGTGGCGCCAAATTCCTCGACCATAGCCACCGGGTCACTCCAGGGGTCGAGGCGGTGATCGATGAGCTTTGCCGCCGGATACCGGGTTTTCATTTCGGCAGGCTCGACATCCGATGCCGGTCGTGGGCTTCGCTGGAAGCAGGGGAAGCTTTCTCGATCATCGAGCTCAATGGCGCCGGCAGCGAGCCTACTCATATCTATGATCCGGGTCATTCTCTTTTCTTTGCCTGGCGGGAGATCAAGCGGCACCTGGATATTCTCTACAAGGTGAGCCGTGCGAATCTTATGGAGCGCGAGCTTGCTCCCATGAGCTTTGGGCAGGGTCTAAAAATGCTGCGGGACTATCGCCGGCACGAAAAACTTATCGCCCAATGAACAGACGGCAACGACTTTTTTTCTCCGTAGCGGGGATCAGCTTTGTGGGCAGTTTGCCGCCGGGCGTTCTGAATACGGGCGTGTCCGGTCTTGTGGCGAGTGCGGGGCCGGCCATTGCCGGCTGGTTTGGACTGGGCGCCATCTTTGCGGAAATGGCCATCGTGCGCATAGCTCATGCCGGGCTGGGGGCATGGTCAAATGCGGTGAGAATTCCCCGGTGGCTGGGTATTGGACTCTCCGTCCTGCTGCTGTCGCTGATGCTGCTTCATTCCGGCAAAACCGCCGGAGCGCCGCGATATGTGCATTATCCTTTTTTGGGAGGGGTCCTGCTGAGCGTGCTGAATCCGCTGCATCTTCCTTTCTGGCTGGG
>Ga0157372_10009225_pt1 | contig 10488 bp, 8 predicted proteins | sample C55metaG_FD_115307 | JGI IMG/M metagenome (GOLD analysis project Ga0157372, IMG submission 115307) | Corn rhizosphere microbial communities from Kellogg Biological Station, Michigan, USA - C5-5 metaG | ecosystem: Host-associated > Plants > Roots > Rhizosphere > Soil | place: USA: Michigan...
GCGGCGATGGAGCTGCCCGGGACAGCATCCGCGTCGGAGGCGCTGCTCGTGGGCTTGCTGCTCGACGTGGTTCGTATGCGCGCGCCGGATGCCGTGGCGGCCCTCGGCGGCGCGCGGATCGGCCGCGGGGCAACGCCGGCGGCCATCGGCCGTTCACTGCAAGCGTTAGGCATGTGGGCCCAGCTGGTGAGCATCGCCGAGCTCCACGACGCGATGCGCGCGCGTCGACGGGTCGAGCTCGAGGAGGGTGGGGCGCGGCTGGCCGGCACGTTCGCGCACGTATTCGACCGGTGGCGCGAAGCGGGCGTGCCGCCGTCCGATGTCCGCGATGTGCTGGGGTCGCTGCACGTGACGCCGACCATCACGGCACACCCGACGGAAGCGAAACGCGTCACGGTGCTCGAGAAGCACCGCACGATTTACCGAGCGCTGGTCGAGCTCGACGCCGGCGTGTGGACGGCGGCCGAGCGCGCGCGCCGCATCGACGCGTTGCGCGACGAGATCGACCTGCTGTGGATGACCGGCGAGCTGCGCCTCGAGCGTCCGACGGTCGCGCACGAGGTAGCCTGGGGCATTCATTTCTTCGACGACACGCTCTTCGACGCCGTCGGCGCCGTACACGATGCGCTGGCGCGCGCGGCGGCGACCGCGTACTCCGATGTCCCGATCAACATCCCGATCGTGCTCGACTTCGGGTCCTGGATCGGCGGCGACCGCGACGGCAACCCGAATGTCACCGCCGAGGTCACGCGGCACGCGGTGCGCGAATACCGGCGCGCGTGTCTGCGGCGATATCGCATGCGCCTGACGGACCTCGTCGTGCGCCTGAGCATCGCCGAGCGTGCGGTCACACTGCCGGCATGGTTCCGCGCTGCGTTAGGCGAAGCCGAGTCGCGGGCCGGCGAGCCGGGCGTCGTCGCGGCGCGGAATCCCGGCGAGGTCTTTCGCCAGTGGGCGGCGTGCATGCTGGCCCGTCTCGCCGCCGCAGCCGGCGAGGCATCGGCCGCACCACCGTACAATACGGCCGATGAGCTGATCGCCGACCTGCGAGCGCTCGAGCGCGCGCTGACCGAGGCGCGCTGCGGCCGCATCGCGTCGGCCGTCGTTGCGCCGGTGTGCCGCGAAGTGGAAACGTTCCGGTTCTCGCTCGTGCGCCTGGACGTTCGCGACCACGCGAAGCGCCTGCGCCCGGCCGCCGACGCGTTGCGTGCGCGCATGGCAGGCGCCACCGCGCCTGTCTCCGGCGACGACACCGCCTGGCTCCGCGCTGCCCTCGCCGTCCCTCGGCCTCACGACAACAGCGCGTCAGGCGGGCAGTCAGCCGACGTGGCCGGTGTCTTCCGCGAAATTCGCGAGTCTCGCACGCAAATCGATCGCCGCGCCTTCGGGTCCTACGTGGTCAGCGGCACCGAGAGCGCTAGCGACGTGCTCGCCGCCTATCTGCTCGCCAAGGACGCCGGGCTCTTCGTGGACGACGCCGGTGTCGAGAGCTGTACGATCCCGATCGTCCCGCTGTTCGAGACCATCGACGACCTGCGCCGCGCTCCGGCCGTCCTGACGGAGCTGCTCGGCGTGCCGGTGGTCAAACGCAGCATCCGTGCGTTAGGCGGAGTGCAGGAAGTGATGATCGGCTACTCCGACTCGAACAAGGACGGCGGTTTCCTGACGTCCAATTGGGAGCTGTACAAGGCCCAGACCCGCCTCGCGCGCGTGGCCGCCGAGCACGGTGTCGGCCTCTCGTTCTTCCACGGGCGCGGCGGGTCCGTGAGCCGCGGCGGCGCGCCCACCCACCGCGCGATCGCGGCCCAGCCGCCCGGCACCATCCGTGGGCGCCTCCGCCTAACGGAGCAGGGCGAGGTGGTGTCGTTCAAGTACGCCTACGGCGACGCAGCGGAGTACCAGCTCGAGCTGCTGGCGTCGAGCGTCATGGAGTACTCGCTGCCCGCCGAGCCGGCCGCGCCCGTGCCCGGCGCCGACGAGGCAATGGAAGCGCTGTCCGGCGCCGCGCACGCCGCATATCGCGCGCTCGTCCACCACCCGCACTTCCTCGAGTACTTCGGCTCGGCCACGCCGGTCGACGAGCTCGGTCTCCTCAACCTCGGCTCACGCCCCGCGCGCCGCGCGCAGACACGCGAGCTCGGCGACCTCCGCGCGATTCCATGGGTGTTCGCGTGGACGCAGAGTCGTCACCTCATCCCCGGTTGGTTCGGCGTCGGCAGCGCGCTCGATGCGTTCCTCGCCATCCGCGGAGAGCGCGGCGAGACGCTCCTTCGGCGCATGTTCACGGACTCGGCGGTGTTTCGTCTCGTCATCGATGAGACCGAGAAGACGCTCCTCCAGGTGGACCTGGGCGTCGCCGCCGCGTACGCCGCGCTCCTGCCTAACGACGAGGCGCGCGCCGCGGTCCTCGGTGTGATCGGCGCCGAGTATCACCGGACTGTCGCGACGCTCCTGCGTCTGACCGGCGAGGCCGAGCTCGCCGAACGGTTCCCGCAGTTCCGCGAGCGATTCGCGCGGCGTGTGCCGCTCCTCGATCGCGCGCACGACCAGCAGATCGACCTCCTGCGCCGTGTCCGCGAGGCCGACGACAAGGACCGGTGGCTCCCGAGCCTGCTCCTGTCCATCAATTGTATAGCCGCCTGCTTCGGCACCGTGGGCTGACCCCTCGCTGCGCTGGTCGCGGACCTCTGTTTTCGCCTTGAAATGTCAGTTGCCGAGTGCGATTCATTGGTTAGGTGGTAAATCGCTACCGCCTTTCCCTTCAATGCGTTCGGGGGACTATGCGAGGCAACGGCAATGCCGAGCTCGGCTATTCCCGGCTGACCCAACCGCTGGTTCGCGACAACGGGTCGCTCCGTCCCGCTACGTGGGACGAAGCACTCGACCGCGCCGCCCAAGGGTTCCGCCGCAACATCGCCGAGCACGGGCCTAACGCACTGGGCATCTTCAGCTGCTCCAAGTCGACCAACGAAATGAACTACTTGGCGCAGAAGCTGGCCCGCGTGGCGTTCGGCACGCACAACGTCGATAGTTGTAATCGGACCTGACACGCTCCCAGCGTCGTCGGTCTGGCGACGATCTTTGGAGCGGGCGGGGGCACGAGCTCGTACAGGGAGGTCGAAGAAACCGATGTGATCTTCCTGTGGGGAGCGAATGCCCGCGAGAACCATCCGATTTTCTTTCATCACGTCCTGAAAGGCATTCATCATGGGACGCGGTTGTATGTCGTCGACCCACGACGCACCTCGTCGGCGCAGTGGGCCGACGTGTGGCTCGGCTTGAACGTGGGCGGCGACATCGCGCTGGCGAATGCGATGGCGCGCGAGATCATCCACGCGGGTCTGGCGAACACCGCGTTCATCGAGCATTCGACCACCGACTTCGAGGCGTACCGCGATCTCGTGGAACCGTACACGCTCGAGCTCGCCCAACACATCACCGGCGTGCCCGCGGATGTCATTCGCGAGGCGGCGCACACGTACGCCCGTGCCGACCGCGCGATCATCTGCTGGACACTCGGCATCACCGAGCACCACAACGCCACGGACAACGTTCTGGCGCTGATCAATCTCGCGCTCGTCACCGGACACGTCGGACGCTACGGCTCCGGACTCAATCCGCTGCGCGGCCAGAACAACGTGCAGGGCGGCGGCGACATGGGCGCGATTCCGAACAAGTTCGTCGGCTTCCAGGACGTTCTCGACGCCGAGGCTCGCAGCCGCTTCGAGCGCGCGTGGAACGTGACCCTGCAGCCTAGCTACGGTTGGACCGTGACCGAGATGCTGCAGGCGATGGATCGCGGCGATCTCACGTCGCTGTTCTGCATCGGCGAGAACCCGGCGCAGTCCGAAGCCGATCAGCACCACGCCGAGAAATTGCTGCGCGACCTCGACCACCTCGTCGTGCAGGACATCTTCCTCACCAAGACCGCCGAGCTGGCCGACGTCGTCCTGCCCGCCACCGCGAGCTGGTGCGAGGCCGAGGGCACGGTGACGAACAGCGAGCGCCGGGTGCAGCGCGTGCGCAAGGCGCTCGAGCCGCCGGGCGACGCGCGCGACGAGCTGTGGATCATCTCGGAGATCGCGCGCCGGTTAGGCCACGACTGGGGCGCGCCTAACGCAGAGCAGGTGTGGGACGAGGTGCGCGCTCTGGCGCCGGAGATGTTCGCGGGGATGACCTATCGGCGCCTCGACGAGCTGGACGGGATCCAGTGGCCGTGTCCTAACGAGCAGGATTCCGGTGCGCAGTTCCTGCACGCGCGGCTGTGGGCCGATCCAGTGGGATTGCCCAAGGCCGCGTTCTCGCTCACGGAGTACGACCCGCCGGTCGAGATGCCGGACGACGCGTATCCATTCACGCTCACGACGGGCCGCCGGCTCGATTCGTACAACACCGGCGTGCAGACCGCGGGGTACACGTCGCCGCTCCGTCGCGGTGAGACCCTCGACATTGCACCCGAGGATGCGAGTCGCCTCGACGTTCACGACGGGGACCTCGTGCGGATCAGTTCTCGTCGCGGCAGCGTCGTGGCACCGGCGCGCATCGATACGTCGCTGCGCGCCGGTCTCGTGTTCATGACGTTCCATTTCCAGGATCAGGTGCGCGTCAATCTGCTCACGATCGACGCCACCGATCCGCGCTCCGGAACGGCCGAGTTCAAGGCGTGCGCGGTGAAGGTCGAGCCGGTGCGCGCGCCCGATGATGCGCCGGCCCGCGCGCTCCACCGCCACTCGGATCCTGTGTTAGGCGACTGATGGACCTGAAACTGCTCGACGTCGGACCCACCGACGAGGAACGCGAGGCGATCGACGCACGACTCGGTCCGCCTGCGTCCGGGTGGGACGGCGGCGAGCGCGTCGCGGATCGCGACGCACACGTGGCGTTCGGGGGACACGCCGCCCGCGCACGCCGGCACGAGCTGCTCCCCGCGCTGCACGCCGTGCAGTCGCGCATCGGGTGGATCAGCGAAGGCGCCCTCAACTACATCTGCGCGCGGCTCGATGTGCCCCCGGCCGAGGCCTGGGGTGTGGCGACGTTTTACGCGCTGCTCGCGACGACGCCGCGCCCCAGGCGCGTGCTCCACGTGTGCGACGACATCTGCTGCCGCACGCGCGGCGCACGCGCCGTCCTGGACGCCCTCGACCAGCAGCACGGGGTCGCGCACCCGCGTGCGTTAGGCAACGGCCGCATCGCGCTCTCGGATGACGATGTCGTGTGGCTCCCGAGTCCGTGCCTCGGCATGTGCGACGAGGCACCGGCCGCGCTGCTCACGGTGGCCGGCCGCGAGCCCATCGAGCGGTTGATCGGTGGCCTCACGGCAGATCGCGCACTGGCGATGCTCGAGGGCCGCGATGACGCCGAGCACGTCGAACGGATCCCGTTGCCGCAGCGCGGCGCACCCGGACTCCGGCTGCTCAAGCGCATCGGCATGGTGGATCCCGGGAGTCTCGATGCGTATCGCGCGTCGGACGGGTATCAAGCGCTGCGCGGCGCGTTCGAGCTGGGCCGCGAGGGCGTCATTCGCGAGGTGCTCGACTCCAAGCTGTTAGGCCGCGGCGGCGCGGCGTTCCCGGCAGGTCGCAAGTGGGATGCGGTGGCCCGCCAACCCGAGCGGCCGCACTATCTCATCTGCAACGCCGACGAATCCGAGCCGGGCACGTTCAAGGATCGCGTGCTCATGGAAGGCGATCCGTTCGCGGTGGTCGAATCGATGACCATCGCCGCCTACGCGACCGGATGCGAGCAGGGCTTCGTCTACATCCGCGGCGAATATCCGTTGGCCATCGAGCGCATGCAGAACGCGATCGATCAGGCCCGCACGCGTGGCCTTTTAGGCGAAACGATTCTCGGCCAGCCGTTCCGGTTCGACATCGAGGTACGCAAGGGGGCCGGTGCGTACATCTGCGGCGAAGAAACCGCGGTCTTCAATTCGATCGAAGGCTTCCGCGGCGAGCCGCGCAACAAGCCGCCGTTCCCGGTGCAAGCGGGCCTGTTCGGCAGGCCCACCGTGATCAACAACGTGGAGACGCTGGCCAACGTCCCGTTCATCATGCTCGAGGGCGGCGCGGCGTTCGCGAAGATCGGCACCGAGCAATCGACGGGCTCCAAGCTGTTCTGTCTCTGCGGCTCGGTCGCGAAGCCGGGCGTCTACGAGGTGACCTTCGGCGCCACGCTGCGCGACCTGATCACGCTCGCGGGCGGTGTCACACCCGGTCACAGCGCGCAGTGCATTCTGTTAGGCGGAGCCGCCGGCCTGTTCATCCGGCCCGACGAGCTGGACATTCCGCTCACCTTCGAGGGCGCGCGCGCGGCGAAGGCCACGTTGGGCTCGGGCGTCATCATGGTGTTCGACGAGACGGCCGACATGGGCGACGTGCTGCGCCGCGTGGCCGCGTTTTTCCGGGACGAATCGTGCGGCCAGTGCGTGCCGTGTCGCGTGGGCACTGTGAGGCAGGAAGAGGCGCTGCACCGGTTGGCGGTGAACAAGCCGCGTGGCAGCGTGGCCGACGAGCTCGCGCTGCTCGACGAGATCGGGCTCGCGATGAAAGACGCGTCGATCTGCGGACTCGGCCAGACGGCCTACAGCGCCGTGGAGTCGGCGGTCAAGCGATGCGGGATCTTCAACGGACGGAAGACGCAATGAGCCATTTCGTGGAGATCACGCGGCCCAAACGGATCGTCGAGCTCACCATCGATGGGCAGACGGTGCGGGTGCCCGAGGGCACCACGATCCTCGACGCATGCTCGGCGTTAGGCACCGAGATCCCGACCCTGTGCTACCTCGACACGCTCCACCCGGTGAACGTGTGCCGCGTGTGCGTGGTGGAGGTGCAGAACTCGCGCGTGCTCGTGCCCGCGTGCTCGCGCAAGGTCGAGCCGGACATGGTGGTGTCGACCAACAGCGAACGGGTGCGCCACAGCCGGAAGATGGTGCTCGAGTTTCTGGCGTCGTCGGTCGATCTATCCACCACGCCGGACGTGGAAGGCTGGCTGGAGTCGTACGCGTGCAAGCCCGAGCGGTACGGTCCCCCCGAGCCGGACGCGCCCGCGGGCGAGCGCGACGCGCTGCCCGTCGGGCATCACGCGCCGCCGAACGCAGACTACGCGGCCACCGTCGGCCAGCCGGTGAAGGTGGACAACGACCTCTACGTGCGCGACTACGGCAAGTGCATTCTGTGCTACAAGTGCGTCGAGGCGTGCGGGACCGACTATCAGAACACGTTCGCCATCGCCGTCGCCGGGCGCGGGTTCGACGCGCGCATTTCCACCGAGTTCGCCGTGGAGCTGCCACAGTCGGCGTGCGTCTACTGCGGCAACTGCATCGCCGTGTGCCCAACGGGCGCGCTGATGTTCAAGAGCGAGCACGACCACCGCGAAGCCGGCACCTGGGATGAGTCGAAGCAGACGCAGGTGAGCACGATCTGCCCGTACTGCGGCGTGGGCTGCACGCTCGAGCTGCACGTGCAGGACACCGAGATCGTGCGGGTCACGTCGCCGCTCGATCACGACATCACGCGCGGCAACCTGTGCATCAAGGGCCGGTTCGGGTGGCGCTTCGTGCAGAATCGGGGCCCACGTCCCATGGGCGCGGGCAACGGCGCGGGCAACGGCGAGCGCCGTGATGCGGGCGGAGGCACGGTCGGTGGGGGTCGCACGGGCGGCAACGGGGCCGGCGATGGCCACGGTTAGGCAGCGCCCGGCACGGTGGGCGGCGCCGTGAGCGACCAGCCGCCTCCGGCCCTCAGGCCGGACCACCCGCTGTTCGGGCTCGGCTACAGCCGCCCCGTTCGCGACCGCGCCTTCGAGCGACTCGATGGCGCGGTCGTTTCGTCAGGCGACGCGCCGGTGGCCGAGGAGGTGCCGGTCGCGTTCGTGTACAACCAGCGGCCGCACGTGGTGATGATGGCCACGCCGGATGACTTCGAGGACTTCGCGATCGGCTTCAGCCTGTCCGAAGAGATCATCGGCGCGCCTAACGACATTCAAGCCGTCGAAGTGGTGCGGCATGGCCAGGGGGTCGAGCTGCAGATCACGGTGCCCGCCGAACTCGGCGAGCGCCTGGCAGTGCGCGGGCGGCAGCTCGCCGGCCGTACGGGCTGCGGACTCTGCGGCGTGGAGACGATCAGCGAGGCGTTGCGCGAGCCGCGCACCGTGAAATGGCGGGAACCCGTGGATGCGTCCGCGCTCTGGCGTGCCGAGGCCGATCTTGGCGCGCGGCAGGAGTACAATCGGGCGACGGGCGCAATGCACGCCGCGGCATGGTGCACGTTCGACGGCACGATTCGCGTCGTGCGAGAGGACGTTGGGCGCCACAACGCGCTCGACAAGGTGATCGGTGCGCTCGCGCGCGAGCACACGGATGCGAGCACCGGTTTTCTCGTCATGACGAGCCGCGCGAGCTACGAGCTCGTGCAGAAGGCTGCAGTGGCGGGCGTACCGCTGCTCGCTGCGGTGTCACGCCCAACGGGACTCGCCATCCGGCTGGCCGAGGCCGCGAACGTCACGCTCATCGGGTTGCTTCGCGGACATACGGCCAATGTGTACGCGCACGCGGAGCACATTCGTGGCGCGCCAGCGGTCTCGCCGTAACGCGAAGGGCGATCAGCCGCGATGCCGCCCGCGCGCGGCCGCTGGAATCTGTTTTTCGTACTCGACCGCCGCGGCCGTCCGGTTCCCCACGCCTAACTTTTGAAACAGGTTCTGCGTGTGGAACTTCACGGTGCTCGCGCTCACGCCTAACTTGCGCGCGATGGCGGCGTTCGAGAGCCCCGACGCCAGGTGGCCCCACACTTCGCGCTCGCGGTCCGAGAGCGCACTCGGCCCGGCCACCGCGTGGTCCGCCGGCTTCCGCATCCACCGGCGCGCCGCCTGCGGAAACACCAGCACCCCCGCATTCACGGCACGAATCGCGTCGATGGTCCGCGCGGGACTGTCGGTCTTGAGCGCGATCCCGTCCGCGTGGTGCTCGAGCGCCGCGCGCAGCGACTCGCCGTCGCCGTACGCCGTGAGCACCAGCACGCGCGCCGGTATCTTCTCGGCGCGCAATCGAGTGAGCACGTCGTAGCCGTTGGTCGCGCCTAACTCGAGGTCCAGCACGACGACGTCGGGCCGGTGCAGTCGCGCGAGGTCGGCCACCCGCGCGCCGTCGGTGGTCGTGCCCACGACCTCGATGCCCGGCTCCGATTCCATGAGCCCCCGCAGGCCCTCGAGCACGAGCGGGTGATCGTCGACCAAGAGCACTCTGATCACGCGGCGGCCTGGCTCATGCGAGCGGCAACTGGATGGTCACGACCGTGCCCGCACGGCCGGAGCTGATCGACAGCTTGCCGTTCATGATCGCGACGCGGTCGCGCATGCCGCGCAGACCGAAGTGGCCGCCGGCGACGCCCACGTCGATCTCCTTCTTGAGCACCTTGGCGACGTTGAACCCTTTCCCATGGTCGCGCACCTGCACCACGATGTGGCGGCGGCCGGCCTTGGCCGACACCTCGAAGTGCGTCACGCCGGCGTGGCGTGTCGCGTTGGCGAGCGCCTCCTGCAGGATGCGATAGAGCGAGATCTTGAGCGACAGCGGCACCTGGTCGGGGAGCGGCGTCGCCATCGTGAAGTCGACCGTCGCGCCGGTGAGCGACTCGTGCTGGACCACGAGCTGCTCGAGGATCGCGCCTAACGGACGGCGCTCGAATTCCGGCGGCCGAAAGGCGCCGATGAAGCTGCGGATCTCGCCTAACGCACGCTCGAGCGACGCGGCCACGCGGGCCAGCACCACCGACGCATCGCCGGCCTGCAGATCGGCACGATGGCGCAGCACCTGGATCTGCGACAGCGCGCCGAAGATGTCCTGCACCGGCCCGTCGTGAATGTCGAGGATGATCTGCTGCAGGTCGCGCTCGGCCGCAGCCAAGAGCCCCCGCGCCGCCACCGACGCGTGACGCGTGCGCCCGGACGAGCGGGCCGGGCGGCCGCGCGAAGACGACGAGGGCGAGGCGGGAGACATGCACTCCCATCCTCGCCCTCGCCGGGCCGGTTCGTCAAGTCGATCCGGTCGGTCGCATCGCGTCCGGGCCGCTATGCTAGGTCTCCTTACGGCGATCCCGATCCGGCTCCCGCACCCTGAGCTCCATCGGCCTTGGCGACCGCGTCTCCCAACTCGGTGTACGCCTTCGCCGCGAGCTCCTGGAACGGCATCGCCCGATACGTGACCTTCCCCGTCGGGTCGATCACGTACAGGACACGTGAGTCGAGCTTGTACTTGTCGTTGAAGATTCCGTACTTCTTCCCGACCTCGCCGTTCGGATCGCTGGCAAACAGGACCGGGAAAGCTTCGTCGCGCGCCCAGGATGCCAGCGTCGTATCCGGGTCCAGGCTCATCGCGAGCACGACGACTTTCTTTCCACCGTTGAAGAGCTTGGCGTACTGATCACGGTACGCCTCCATTTGGATCGTTCAGCCCTTCGTCCGCGCCTTGAAGAAGAAGGCGAGCACCAC
>Ga0157372_10009226_pt1 | contig 10487 bp, 10 predicted proteins | sample C55metaG_FD_115307 | JGI IMG/M metagenome (GOLD analysis project Ga0157372, IMG submission 115307) | Corn rhizosphere microbial communities from Kellogg Biological Station, Michigan, USA - C5-5 metaG | ecosystem: Host-associated > Plants > Roots > Rhizosphere > Soil | place: USA: Michigan...
AGTCATAGCTGAGGATTTCAGCACTTGACCCGCTCCCGCTTTTCGCACCAACCGAAACTGGGATTTTCGGCTGCCAAGGGCCTCCCGAGCCCGGATTCCGGGCCTGAAAGTCACTCCAGATACTCAGCAAGGAGTTCTGGGTTCGAGCGATGCGAAACAGCGCTTCGCCCTACTTTAAGCGATTGTCCCAGGTCACAATGATCTCCATTGGCGCGATTATTTGCTTTTTTACGAGTATTTTCAGAGCCGGGATCGGCGCTAGCCGTCAGACCGGGTGGACGGGTTTGTTTGCGCGCTGTATCGATCTGTTTGCGCATGTATCTCCCAAGGACATCCTCACCGGCGAAGGTGCGGATTCTCCGATGGCGCGAACTGTGGTCGTAGCGTCAATAATATAGGGGACTGGCTCCAGGCGAGAAAAGCAGGATTGGAGTCGTCCTAAGAAGTGATCGAAACACAGGATATATAATCTCGATCCTTCGAGGAACGCTTCCCCTCCTCAATACGGCTTACGAGTGTAGGTCGATTTGGCCAGGTAAGGTTGTTGAACGATTATTGGAGGCTTCGATGAATTTGCTTTGGACACTGATTATAGGCTTGATTGTGGAGCCATCGCTAAGTTCTTGACGCCCGGCCGAGATCCGGGCGGTTTTATTATCACCATCTTGCTCGGCATCGCCGGAGCATTCGTCGCCGCCTTCCTTGGCCGGTTCATCGGACCATACAGCGACGGCGCGGCTCTGGATGATCATGTCGGTATTGGGAGCCATGCTACTGCTGTTTGTGTACCGCGTCTTCCACAAAACCGCCGCCTAACGGGCTCCGCAAATAACGAAAGCGGCGCACACTTTCGGTGGTCGTGCGACGGAAAGAGTGCGGCCCAGATCCCAGGTGGCCGGTACGTATCGGCTGAGGGGAGTTTAGGCTACCAGTCTACGGGCTAAAGAATGGTAAGCCATCTCTACTCCGGATTCTCGCTCACCGGAGTCCATGATTTGTCTGGATTGAAGCGCTGCATCTGTTGAAATTCATCCAACGTCTTCGGGCCTAAGTCCTTCTCGTAAACGACACCATCGTGACTGATGATGAAGCTGCGGACTCCAGTCACCCCATACTCCGCGGGTGCTGCAACCAAGGCGAACCCTCCAATCATGACCCCTTTTACCACAAAGTCCATTTCACCGAGAGGAGCCGCAGGGCCTTGTCCCTTTAGGATTTTGAAGAAATAACCATGGTAGGGGTCGGTATTCAGGCTGTAGCCTTGTTCGATGGCGCGAGCGATATTCTCGCCAACGGGACCTGCCCAGGTGCCATCGGCGTTTTGCCAGGCCAGACCATCCTGCTTGCCCGGAGTGCTGATGATCCGCTGCGCGTACTGGTTTACGTCGTTGACGGAGCGCATCTGCAGTGCGTATTCGCTCTGCGCCTCCACGTAGCCATGGCAGATTTGGATGGCGTCGAGTTCGTTGGCTCCAATCCGACGATAGATGAGTTCTTGCCGGCCGGATTTGCCGTCAAATGACCATTTTCCACCCCGCAGGACAAGTGGCACTGGAAACGGCCAGTCATCGTTACCGATAAGAAGAAAAGCGCGAGCACGGGTTTTGGGGTCCAGAGAGATACTCTTCTTCTGGCGGCCCTCGCGGGCGAAATCCACGGCGTGCTTCCGGTCTTGAGCAAATTCGCCGCTAAATATGATGTCCTCGCCCTCGAGGCCAAAGATGCGAGTAAGTGCAACCACGTCGAACTTTTCGGCGGCATTGACCAGCTCATCCGCGGCCTGCTGCGGTGTGTCAAACAGTTTTACGCCCGCGGCAGGAGCGGCAACGGCCGGTGGATCCACTTTCGCTCCCGATTGCGGCGCTCCCAACAAGGCTGACGCGCACAGGCACGCGGCCGCGCATCGAATGGAAACGCTTCTTGGAAAAGGATTACTCTTGGCGATCGATTGCATGTTTGCCACTTCCTTACTGTTCGTCCGCCTATCGGCGCCGGCCACCACCTCGACTAAAACCTCCCCCGCCGCCTCCGCGAGATCCGAAGCTGGATGAGCCACGACTACTACTGCTGCGTGCGCTCGATCCGCTGAATCCCCGGGAACCTCCGCTGAAGGCACTACGGTCTCCTGCACCCGTACGCGAGACGTCCCTGCTGCCAATGCGGTCAGCTCCGCCAGTGCCGGATCTGCTGCCCAACCCGCCGCCGCCAGCGCGATTCTCCAACCCGGTTCCCCGCCCTCGGTCCGCGACTCCTGCACCGCCGGCCCGATTGCTCAGGCCGCCAGAACCAAGACCGCTGGATAGATTCCCGCCTTGGCGGCCGATTTGCTGCCGGGCGCCTGACTGGCGTTGGGAAAGCGAATCACCGCGTGCGGTGCCTCCAAACCTGTCGGCCGTAGCGCGGTCGCGATAGGGCGTACCACCCCGATGTTCCGGGCGGTGTGTCCAGTTGCTTTGGCCACCCCCGAGTCCGCCGCCACCACGGGCAGGGAGATTCGAGACACGATTGCCACCCGAGATTCGGTTGCCCCCGTTGATGTTCGAATTGCGATTGAAATTGTTGTTGTTGTTGATATTGATGTTGTTGCCACCCCAGCCGCAGCCCCAACCCCAGCCGCCTCCCCAGAAAGCTCCCATTGCCACGCCCACGCCGAAAGCGATGGCTGCGCCCGCGGCATAGTATCCATAAGGCGGATAGTAGATGGGAGGATAGGGATAGAAAGCAGGACCATATACGACTACTGGATCATAGGACGGTACGTACACGACCTGCGGATTCGCCTGTTCGATCACGATCACACTCTTGTTTTCGATGACTTTGGTTTCGACCACCTGCTGCTCGGTGTTCTTCAACGTACCCTTATCTTTCGCCTTCGCGCGCATGCGCTGAACCGCATCCATCACGTCGCTTTGCTGCGCAAGAAAGGCGTTCCCTAGATCGGCCGTCCATTGAATGTCATCCCCCAGCCTCTTTACTAAGTCAGGCAGGCCAGCCAGCGCCTGCACGCTCGGATCCCAAGGCTGCTTCGCCACAGCGTCGGCCAGTTCTTTATCCTTGAGACTTTTGTTCTTCTCGAGCCATCGCTGAAGCAGAACGATTTCGAGCGGATACGTAGATGCGGCCAGAACCTGGGCAAGCAGTGGATCCGGATAGAGAGCAATCGGTGCCACCAGCGAATCGAGTTGCTCGGGAGGAATCTTCGCCGTCTGAGCTGCTGATGATGAGGACGACGAAGAAGATTGCTGCGGTGCGTACGCCAGGATGTCACCTGGCACGATAAGGATCGTGCACAGAATCGACACCAGAGATCTGAACGTTGTACTCATCTGTTGCGGCCTCATACGATTCGGCCTCCGGCCCGATACTGTGATCAACAGAGCGTCACCGAAAGCGCAAGCCCGGCCTGACTGGTCTCCTTGTACTTGGCATTCATATCTTTCGCTGTCTGGGCCATCGCCGTGATGGTTGCGTCTAAATCGACGCGGTGCCGGGATTCGATCTCGTTGCTGGCGATAGCCCAAGCAGTCCAGGCCTTCACCGCGCCGAAGGCACAGCGCTCGATGCAGGGGACTTGCACGTAGCCCGCGACTGGATCGCAGGTCATTCCGAGATGATGCTCCAGTGCCGACTCTGCGGCGTTCTCGAGGACTCGCGGACTCGCGTCGTATGCGGCCGCGATCAAGGCCGCGGCCATCGCGGACGCTACCCCAATCTCCGCCTGGCAGCCTCCTTCGGCGGCGGACAACGTGGCATTGTGTTTACACAAGTATCCGATTGCGGCTGCGGCAAGCATACCGTTACGGATTCTCTGTATCGGAAGGTCACGGCCTCCCGCGCCGAGGCCGTATACAAGTGCCGGCAGGACTCCCGCGGAACCTCCGGTGGGTGCGGTTACAACCAGATGGCCACGTCCGTTTTCTTCCGATCCAGCCAAGGCATACGCAGATAACATCCCGATTCCTCGGTCCGACTGGTACAAGTCGTCTTGGGCTCGCTTGTAGACCGTGGCAGCCTTGGATTGCAGTTTAATTGGTCCAGGAAGGACTCCTTCCGGCGCGTTGAGACCTGACTTCACGATAGCCACCATGGCGCCGGTAATCTTGTCGATAAAGGCATACACTTCCTCCTGGCTCCTGCCAGGAATCGACATTTCATTAGCGAGTATGACCTGAGGTATCGACAGATTGTTTTGCTCCGCATGTTGGCGCAGCTCTTTCATCGTTCCGAATGGATATTTCGGAGGGTTCTTCTTGGGAGGCGTGTATCCTTTCCACTCGATAAATCCCCCGCCCACTGAATAGTACTCTTGCTCGAAGAGGACGGTGTTTCCAGCCATGAGTCTGGCTGTCATTGTGTTGGGATGCGGAAACTGCCCTTCGGTAGCGTCGAAGATAACATCCCCAAGGCTGACGTTCAGCGTTTTGTCCCCGAGTTTGACCTGGAATGATTGCTCCGGATTGTCGCGCAAGCTGTCGAGAAATGCTGGATCAACCGTAGCGGGCTCCTTGCCCACCAACCCGGCGAGCGCCGCTCGCTCCGTACCGTGGCCCCTGCCCGTGGCACTGAGGCTCCCGTACAAGTGAACCTTGAGGCCCGTTGCCTTAGCGAGATCACCCGGCGGGAGCTTCGTGCAGCGCTGGTAGAAATCGTAAGTGATGCGCATTGGGCCGATCGTATGGGAGCTCGATGGGCCCGGCCCCACCTTATAGAACTCGTCCACGGTCGTCATGATGGGACCTTTTTCCTGCTTGACAACCTCCAGATCGGAAGAAAGAGCCGGTGGTGGCGGCACTGTGGATCGATTAGTTCGCTCTTGAGCTGGAATTGGGCTGCCGATGATGACCGCTGTAGCACCGATAACAGCGCTACGCATTAAAAACGTTCGACGATCCGCGCCGCGTGGAATCGTTTGCGAAGTCAGCCGATCCACGGCGCCAAGCGGATCTGCTCCGCCCTCTTCGAGTGCTAAATCCGCCGCGTTCAGATCGTCGTCGGGCATTTGCTTCTCCTTTTGAAGGCCGTCACGACAGAGATGCTTTGAAGCAACTTTGTCCCTACGGTCCCGATGGCGCCGGCAACCAGCTCGACTCAAATTAATGAAGCCTGGAGAGAAGCCATCCGCATGCGGGCGCTACCCGATTGACTGAAGCTGGCTGGCCATAAAGATTTAACTCCGAAGCTCCTCACCCACATCTTTGTGGGGGAGTGGCGATTACGGAGCTTAGTGCGATGCGCAGCCTTCCGGCGGTCATTCTACTGGGGATTCTGCGGACGTCGATTCTGGCTGAGGAGCCCCGCGGCGCTCAAGCTGATCCGCCAGATGTCAGTATCACGCCGCGGTTTAGGTCGCCCGACGACCGCGTGCGCGACGAAGGCGCAATGAACATCCTCGAGCGCCATGCCGATCTCCGCGTGGATGCCACCTTGGTACAGATTCCTGTGGTGGTGACTCTGGCTAATAGTGGGAGCGTGGTCACTGGGCTACAAAGAGAGAACTTCCATGTTTTTGAGGGCAAAGTAGAGCAAGAAATTGCGTCAGTATTAGAAGAGGACCTTCCCCTCTCGGTTGGCGTCGTGTTCGACACGAGCAGCAGTATGGCTCGTGGCAAGATGCAACACGCGCGCGAAGCGGTCGGCGCGTTCACGAAAACCGCGAATCCTGAAGATGAATTCTTTGCCGTCGAATTCAATGATCGTCCCGAATTAGTAGTGCCATGGACGTTAGATGCAAGCCGGATCCACAGCAAACTGATGCTCACTCAGCCTAAAGGCAGCACCGCTCTATTGGATGCCGTATTTCTGGCATTGAATGAGATGAAGAAGGCCCACAACCCCCGCAAAGCGCTTCTGATCATCTCCGACGGAGGAGACAACAATAGCCGGCACAGTGAGAGCGAAGTGAGAAACGCCGTGCGTGAGACCGATGTCCAGATCTACGCGATCGGCATTTACGATTTCATGGAACGATGGCAGCCATATGAAGAGATGAACGGTCGTTGGCTGCTCCAGGAGTTGACTTCATACACGGGTGGGAGGCATTTCGGCATCGACAATCTGGCGGATCTGCCGATTGTGGCTGCCAAGATAGAGCGAGAGTTGCGAAATCAATACGTCATCTCATATCGTCCCAAGAACAATCGACGCGATGGGAAATACCGCAAGGTTGACGTGAAGTTGGCGAAGACGAATGTACTTGGAACGCTTCGCTTACAATTTCGCAGTGGTTACCGCGCACCAACCAATTGATGAAGTTCCGTGGCTCAGCGCCGCCTGGTAGGGATCCATGTAATAGCAGGGCCCACTCTCGGACCTGCCGGCCCAGCGAAATCGGCGCGCGATCTAGGGTTGTGATCACCTTTTGACTGGAAGCGCTTGGCTCTGGGATTTTAGCTGTTGCTGCTTGCCTCGCGTTGCCCAAGTTGCTATAGAATAAGCGCGTTGGCCGGGGCGTGTATTTTAAAGCAATGGATTCACGAAATGTGCGAATTCTGGCGGTGACGATAGCCGGCGCCGCGGTCTTTGGCGTTGTCGATGGATCGATGTGGAGAAGCCTTTTAACGCCAACTCTGGCCTACCGGCCTGCCATTTTATTTGGACTCACTCTTGTTTTCGGATGGCGCGGGTTCGCGTGCAGTCAACTCGTGTTTTTTACGGCGTTTGCGGCGTTTCTTGGCTGGCTAGGCGCCGTTCTCATCACACCGCTGTATCTGTTTCTCGCGCCGGTGCATTTCTTGTGGTACGGAGGCTCGGGGAGATCAGCCGTGGCTTTCGGGACAAAGATCCACGCTGGCATTTGTCACTGGCGCCTTTCTGGCCCCCGCGCTGCCCGCGTTGTTCAGCGCCGATGCACTGAGCCTTATTGGTATCACCGTCCATTCCGATGTTCCTGCTTCAGTAGATAGTTGGCTGCGTGGAGCTGCCGCCATCCTGGCCATAGTGCCAGCGCTGTAAGTAAACGGTTCTCGGGCTCTGGGGCAATTGGCCGGGCTGCCGAGGGAGCGTAAAACACCGCAATCGATTACCGGTCGCAATCTCCTTGAGTTGGGTGTCGAAATCGCCGCGTGGCCGCCACCCTCTGGATAACGGTCCAGTTCAAGGCCCGCTATGGCCTCAACGTCACTTATTTGACTTTCTTTCCGCAGCTAGCATTCACTCTCCTTCGGGGCATGCGATTGGCCACTCTGGCATTGGCTGCAAATGGAATTATTGCAACCACTCTCTGGACCCAACTGCACTGGGCGGATACGCTTCCGATAGGGGACCTTCGGCTGCTGATTGCTGTCTATTCGGTAACGATTCTTGTTTTGGCGGCCGGTTGTCGATGAACATCAAGGCCAGAAGACGCAAGTAAAAGAGTTACGAACGGCCGAGAGTTCGCTCCGAGAGAGTGAAGAGTATTTTCGCACCTTGGCCGATTCGGCTCCTGTGATGATATGGGTCTCCGGCCCGGACAGGTTGTGCACGTTCTGCAACAAGTCTTATTTGGAGTTTACCGGCCATTCGCTGGACCAAGGGCTCGGTGATGGGTGGGCAGCGGCGGTGCATCCGGAGGACCTGGATCGGTGCCTGGCTGCATACGTATCGTGTTTTGATGCCAGGAGCGACTTTCGGTCGGAATCCGCATCCGGCGCGCCGACGGCGAATATCGCTGGATACTCGACAAAGGCGTACCACTCTACCGCGACGGTCACTTCACTGGCTATATCGGCGGATGCCTGGATATTACCGAGCAGAAACTTTTTACGGAGCGATTAATGGCAAGCAAGGCCCGTTTGAGGGACGCGCAGCGCCTAGCCAAAGTGGGTTATTGGGAACGAAGTGTGGACACCGATACAATCGAGTGGTCCGATTTCCTGGACTGTGTCCACTCCAAGGACCGGCAAAAGATCGTGGATTGTGACCGAAGGCTTCATTCGACCACGACGCCGATCGAAGTGAATTACCGCATCAGGCGGCCTGATAGTAAAGTCCGGTGTGTCCGCACCATCATTGAAGGGATTCGGAATGATCGCGGTGAACTGGTTCGTGTCGTGGGAGCAACTCAGGACGTTACGGAAAAGGTAAACGCTCAGGAGGAAATGAGACGCATCAGAGCGTCTCTGGCAGCGGCTCGGGAAGACGAGTCGCGCCGGATCGCGCGCGACCTCCACGACGATATTACGCAACGGCTCGCGCTTCTTTCTGTCGCGCTTGGAGAAACCGCGGCCGAACCTATGCGGCCCCCTGAAATCTTAGTTACAAACATCCACTCCTTTCGGAATGCGATCTTTGTGACATAGGCGAGGCAGTAAGACGGATCTCCCACGAACTGCACCCGCCCATGCTGGACGACCTCACTGGAATCCTTGGGTGAAGATTTCTCGGAACGCGAGGGATTACCTGTATGGTTTCACTGTGCGGGGATGCCGGCTGATATCCCGCAACAGACTCGTTCCTATCGTTATAGGGTGACGCAAGAGGCCCTGCACAACGTGTCCAAGCATGCGAAGGCCCAAGAGGTCGATGTGACCTTGAAAAGACTTGGGTCAAGCGATCGAACTGTGCATTGTAGACTCGGGAGTCGGTTTTGAAGCTTCTTTCACCAACCTGGGGCTTGGCCTCCAAAGCATGCGCGAACGCGTCGCCCTGGTGAATGGCGCTTTCTTAATCGAATCGAACCCTGGCTCCGGAACTCGGATCGTGGTCAGTGTACCGCTGCGTGTTGAGCGGAAACCGGCCGGCCGGCCCCGACAGGCAGGACCTTCCTGAAGCGAGCTTCTCATTTTGGCGAAAAACGGCTGAAGTTCTAGATACAGTGCAGCCTTTACGTCATCAACACTGCATGCCCAAAGGAACGTCGCAGGCACGTTTCTTTCCGGAGAGGACATCTAAATGCATACTATCCATGCGCTCGCCACTTTTGGCATCGCCGTGCTATTGGGAACGGGCAATACTTCCGCACAGCCCGTGAAAGCAGATAACAGAGCCGCTACAATAAGCGACATCGAAGTCAATCTGCTGCGCAAAGACCTGCGCGACCAGAAGAAGCAGGTCATCGCCGCCAACCTGCCTCTGAACGGCGACGAAGCTGCCAGGTTCTGGCCTCTTTATGACGCGTACACACAGGAAACCATCAAGGTAAACGACCAGCGTTACGCGCTCGTCAAAGAGTACGCCGCCAACTACGCCACGATGACCGACACGCTCGCCGCAAGTTATATCCGCCGGTGGATACAGGTGGACGAAGCTGGAAGTAAGCTTCGCCTGGAGTGGATTCCTAAATTCGAGCAAACGCTTGGCGAAAAGAAGGCTGCTATCTTTTTTCAGATCGATCATCGAATCGGCCTAATGATGGAGCTCCAGCTCGCAGCCCAATTGCCGTTGATCCAACCCTGACGCGCCGACTCTCCCGGAGAATAATGCATCCGTTGAAGAGCTGGACGTATCAACAAGCCATTAAGCCTATCGACAAGTCGGGGAGCCCGCCTACAACTTTACACCCGGTGCAGCTTCCGATTTGAAGGGCGGGGGAGGACTCGCAGCCCATTGACCACTCGCGCGTCTGCCTGGTCCTATTTATCTCAAGAATCGCTCCTTAGTGAGCGGAAAAAATCTATCCGTATCTCTGGACCGTCATCTCAAGTAGCATCGTGCCGCTCTCGAAACGCTTTGTCGCTGGATTTCTCGGCACCTTTTGGTTGGTATTGGGTGGGTGCGGAGCTGCGGTCATAACAGCTGGCTTCCCAAGCCTTGGGATCGGATTTTTAGGGGTCGCACTAGCCTTCGGTCTTACTGTCCTTACCATGGCTTTTGCCATCGGCCATATTTCTGGCTGTCATTTGAACCCGGCCGTGTCCTTGGGATTGGCCGTCGCGCACAGGTTCCCCTTCGCTGAGTTACGAGCGTATGCCGTAGCGCAACTACTGGGGAGCTTGGCCGGATCAGCTGTGCTCTATGTGATCGCGAGCGGTCAGGCCACATTTAGCCTAAATGGCGGATTCGCGGCCAACGGGTTTGGCGCCCACTCTCCAGGCGGATACTCCTTAAATGCAGCTCTCACGGCCGAGGTGGTGCTAACGTTCATATTTCTGCTGATCATCTTGGGAGCGACGGACCGCCGCGCTCCCGCGGGATTCGCCCTGATTGCGATTGGGCTCGGGCTCACGCTAATTCATCTGATTGGGATTCCTGTTACCAATTTGTCTGTTAATCCTGCGCGCAGCACTGGTCCTGCCCTATTCGTACGCGGCTGGGCGCTCGACCAGCTTTGGGTCTTCTGGATTGCCCCTCTCTTTGGCGCCTTGTTAGCGGGTTTCGTTTATCCGGCGTTGGCTGAGGAACCGAAAGAAGCAACCCGGCAGCATCCTCATGCTGCGTCGAAGTTGGCCTGAATGAAACGTTACGGCTATCGCGCCGCACGGCGCGCTGGGCCACCTTGAACGATTACCATGATGACGCAAACCAACGGCCACCCTCTTGACCTGGCGCGCATAACGTTACACGTGCTC
>Ga0157372_10009227_pt1 | contig 10487 bp, 6 predicted proteins | sample C55metaG_FD_115307 | JGI IMG/M metagenome (GOLD analysis project Ga0157372, IMG submission 115307) | Corn rhizosphere microbial communities from Kellogg Biological Station, Michigan, USA - C5-5 metaG | ecosystem: Host-associated > Plants > Roots > Rhizosphere > Soil | place: USA: Michigan...
CCTGGAAACATATCTGCGGCCATCGCTTCATTGATGATTGCGGCGCGCTCATTGTCGATCTGCACGTTGAAATCGCGTCCGCGCAGCAGGGGAATGCTCATCGTCTCGAAGTAGCGCGCACCCACGCTGTTGACATTTGCGTTGCTTTTTTTGGCGCTGTGGTCCTTGCTTGCGGGAACCTCGAAGTCAAAGTCCGCCGTGCCAATGCTCAATGGCACTACGCTCATGTAGCTGACAGATCGCACACCAGGCAGCGCCTCTGTCCTTTCCCGAAGCTGCTTCAGGAATTCTGCTGTTTTCTCCGTGGAGTAGTTGTGCAGCTTTGGATCCACACTCATCAGCAACATCTTGTCCGGCTTGAATCCAATATCGATGGAAGAGGCGTTCCCGAGGCTGCGCAGGAAGAGGCCGGCGGTCGCGAGCAATACCAGCGAAAGCGCGACCTGGACAACAAGCAGCGAGTTCCTCAGCCGCGATCGGCCCTCGCGCCCCAGCCCCTGCGAAGAGTCCTTGAGCGATGAGACGAGGTCCGGATTTGACGCGCGCAACGCAGGCACCAGGCCGAAAAGGAGCGCTGTGACAACCGAGAGTCCAAGGGTGAAAGCCGCCACGCGAAGATCGACATTGAAGTCGAAGACGATGGGGAAGGGAAGAGGCAGCCGGAAATTCGAAATTGCGCGCGCTGCCACCGCCGCCAATGCAAAACCGATTGCCGCTCCGGCAAGCGCAAGCAGCAGGCTCTCGATCATCAATTGCTGAACGAGCCGCCTCCTCCCCACGCCCATGGCGAGACGAATCGCGATCTCTTTCTGTCTGGCCGTGGCGCGTGCGAGCAGCAGGTTCGCCACGTTGGCGCACGCCACCAGCAGCACCATTCCCACTACACCCATCAGGACGCCCATCAGCGCATATGCCGGCGTGATTGATCCTGCAATCAGTGCGCCGGCTGATTGCATCGTGAGCTTCTCATGGTTCTTGTCGTTCTTGCGATACATGTCATCGAGCCGCTTCTTGATCACGTTCACCAGTACGGCCGCCTTGGCACGGCTCACGCCGGGACTAAGCCGCGCATTCAACATGACCCAATTGCTGCCCCGGTTCATACGACCGCCTGCCATGTCGGTCAGGTCGGGCATCATCTCCTCCGTCATGCTCAGAGGCACCCAGAATTGTGAGACAATGCCCCGATCAAGTCCGTAGAAGCCGGCTGGGGCGATACCCACAACGGTATAGCCATGGCCGTTGAGCATCACTTGCTGATTCACGATTCCACTGTTGCCGTTGAATCGCCGTTTCCACAACTCGTAGCTGAGGACAACGACGTGTCCGCTGCCCAGCAAGCGATCATCAACTGGAAGGATTGGCCGTCCGAGGGTCATTGCGGTCTGGAGATTCGGGAAGAAGTTTCCGCTCACCGTCTGCCCCCAGATCCGCTCCGGCGTGCCCGTACCGCCCAGGCTTGCCGGAATCAGGGGAAAGTGTGCCATCACGCCGCCTTCGAAGATCTCCCCCGACTGTGCGTTGTAGTCCAGGTAGTCCGGATAAGAAAATGAGCGTCCCTCCGAGAACATCACGACGCTCTGAGCATCCTTGATCGGCAGCACACCCCAGAGCAGACCATTGGCGACACTGAAGACCGTGGCATTGGCCGCAACGGCCAAGGCAATCGAGATGATCACGACGCATGAAAAGCCCGGAGCCTTGATCAAGCTTCGCGACGCGAAACGGAGATTCTGGAGCAGCGTCTGCATAGGTGGCCCTCACTTCGAAATAGGAGCGATGTCATAGAAAACGTTGGTGGCAGCGCGGAAGTTCCCTCCAATCTACCCGCGCCAGCCGACGATCGAATGTGACCCAGAGCATGATCCTGTGTGCGATCCCGAACCCTAATGCCTTCGATACTGTCGTTCGGATCACCCTGAGCGGTTCGTCGGCAGGTTTAGTGCAGTTCGTCACAAGAAAATATCGAAATTCTCTTGCGCGCTCACCTCAGGCATGTGTTACAGTCTGTAACACTATGGCGAGTAACACTCACGATCCCGCCGAACTCGGGGAACTGGAACGGGAAGTCCTCTCGGTAGTCTGGCGCTCTGGCGCAATAACCGCTGAACGCGTCCGCGAAGAGCTGGACCGTCCGCTCAAGGACTCCACAGTTCGCACCGTTCTGCGCCGGCTTGAAGAAAAAGGCTACCTTGCACACACCGTGGAAGACCGCACTTTCGTCTATCGACCAGCAGAGTCGCGGCAGAAGGTCGCCGGACGAGCCGTCAAGCGCATAGTCGACTGGTTCTGCGATGGTTCAGTGGAAGCGCTGCTGGTGGGCATGGTCGACTCAAAAGTCCTCGATCGTGCCGAACTTCAGCGGCTCGCGGCGCGTATTGCTGAAGCACAAAGGCAAGCGGGGAAGCCGAATAAGGAGGCCAAGGAATGATCTCCTCACTATTGCTGGAAGCTGCCCTTCGTTCTGTTTTACTGGCCCTTGCAGTGTGGGCCGGATTGCGCGTCTTCGGCGTCAAAAACGTCCTCGCGCAGAAAGCAGCATGGGGCTTGGTACTTGTGTCAGCGCTGGCCATGCCATTGCTGCTGCCTTTCTCGGCGCACTGGAGCGTTTTGCCTGCCAACGTACGAGTCGTGATTCCCGCGGATCCCCAGACTCTACTTGAAGAATTGCAGGCGAGGATCAAAACGTCGCCGCAACCCAAGCCACCGGAAATCAAAACAGTATCCGAAACCGCGCCTGCTCTGGAAGCCGCACCAACCAGCGAGGGAACGGCAGAATCTCTGCCCACCGAAACGTCTGAAGATCGCACTGCGGCCACGGTGCAACCGGATTCTCACGCAACCGAAACACCCAATTTCAATATTTCGTCCAGGTCTTTGCCACAGCGCGATGCCGTGACACTCTCATCAAGCGCTGCGCAGCCAGCCATGGCTCCGCGCAGCAATGGGCTTTCCGTCCTTTCCACCATTCTCTGGCTTTATCTTGCGGTCGCGGGCGTGCTCATCCTCCGTCTCGTCTGCGGATTGGCGGCGGCGCTTCGCCTGTTGCACACAGCAAAACCGATTACCCTCGATGCGCTGGTTCCCCATTCGGCCTCTCTGCGGCTGCTTTGCAGCGCCCGTGTGGCTTCACCAGTGACAATCTGTTCTTCAATCGTGCTCCCGGCGGATTACGCAACATGGGACAGCGAGAAGCTGCGCATCGTGCTGGCCCATGAGCGTTCGCATATCCGACAGGGCGACTTTTATCTGCAACTACTGGCCGGTGTCTATGCCGCCGCGGTGTGGTTTAGCCCACTTGGATGGTGGCTGAAGCGCACCCTGTCTGATCTGGCTGAGGCGATCAGCGATCGAGCCGGTCTGGAAGAGGCGGCCGACCGCACTTCGTACGCGCAAATTCTGCTCGAATTCGCGGCCTCGCCGCGCCCAACCCTCATAGGAGTTGCCATGGCTCGCAGTGGATCCATATCCCGCCGCATCGAGCGGCTTCTGAATGACAGTTCTTTCAGCCAGGCCTTTGCTGGAACGCGCCGGGGCCTGGTAGCACTCGCCGTTGTTCCGGTCGCTCTGTTCGCCGCGACTGCTCTGGTGCGCGTCGACGCTGCCGGCCAGCAGAGCGAGCAGATGGCGCAGGTCGTCCTGCCCACGACCGGTGTTGTGACCCCCGAAATCGGAACGACTCCACAGGAGCCGCCAGAGGCAACTCCGAAACCAGAGGCAATTGGGGAAGGGTCTCCAGCGCCGACAATCGCACCGCAGGCTGCCGAGGATGCGGTCACTCCGAAAGCGGCGGAAGACTGTGCTCCAGCGCATGCTGTCATTCTGACTCCGCCGGCACACCTGACAGCACCCGCGGTTTTAGCGCCGGTTCCACCCGCACATGCTATCGTTTCGCCGCGCATCCTGGTTCTGCCTGGAACCCCTGCGCATTCCCTTACGCTGATCGCCCCCGCTGCCCCCGGTCACGCAAGGATCCTCGGTGTGCCGGCCCTCGCTCCGACGCCGCCCAACGCATCGTTGGCGATCATCATGCCGCCCCAGGTGGGGCACGGCGAAGGCCACGGATCCGGCTACACAATCGCCCAGAATGAGCACGGCAACACCGTCACTTACAGCAACAACGGCAAAAAGTCTGGTTACCGCTACTACTTCTCAGACCATGGTGATTCCTACGCCATCGTCAGAGGAGACGGGTCACACCAGATGTCGTTTAACGGGGACATTCACTCGAGCGATATTGACAAGGCTCGTCAGCAGGCCGGAGGCAAAGACTTCCTCTGGTTCGCACACGACGGCAAGTCCTACATAGTCGACGATCCCGCCACGTTGGCCCAGATCGAAGCAATGTACAAGCCAATGGAGGACCTCGGCCGGCAGCAGGAGGAGCTTGGCAAAAAGCAGGAAGCCCTCGGCAAGCAGCAGGAAGACATCGGACATCAGCAGGAACATGCCAGCGTGCCGACCCCGGATATGAGCAAGGAGATCGCAGGGATTGAAGAAGCCATGGCGAAGCTGAAGGCAAGTCAGGGCAAAAACATGACCCAGGATGAATTTGGCGAGCTTCAGGAAAAGCTCGGCGAATTGCAGGGGCGTCTCGGAGATCTCCAGGGAGAGATCGGATCGAAACAAGGGGAATTCGGCGCCAGAATGGGCGAGCTCGGTTCCAAAATGGGCGAACTTGGTTCGCAGATGGGCCGCCTCGGTGAGCAGCAGGGCAAGATCGCAGCCCAGGCCGACCAGAAGGTGAAGTCCATCATCGACCAGAGTCTTCACAACGGAAAAGCACGTCCAGTTCAGTAAGCCCGACTTCAACAGTGGTTGCGTAAATCGCGATCCAGACTTCTGGATCGCGATTTTGTTTGCTCTAAGGATTCTGATACTTGCGCCGAGGTGAGCGTGTAATCTGATTCCGCAGAAATCAAGAGGAGATCCAGAATGCCGCTTTCGCCTCGTCTCGAAATCGCCTCCCACAACTTCAACTTGAACGCGAATTTTCTGAAGCAGGGCCTCACGGGTTTCACCGACGAGGATTGGCTCAAACGACCAAACGATCACACGAACCACATGCTCTGGATCGTCGGCCACCTCATCTGGTCGCGCTCTGCCGTGCTCGGCCGATTAGGCGAGCAATGGAAACTGCCATGGATGCAGCTTTATGCGCGCGGAGAAAAGTGCGTTGAGTGCCCCGATGCTCCCTCGCCCAATGAAGTTCTCGGCGCCTGGGACGAGAGCTGTGCGCGACTCAACAAAGCGATGGAAGCTGCAACCGAAGAGCTGCTCGATACGCCGGCTGCAAAACCGGGACCGCCGAGCGCTGACGGCAAACTCAGCGGGACCATTAACTTCATGGTCCTGCACGAAACCTATCACGTGGGACAGGCAGCCTACATCCGTTCATGGCTCGGCAAGAAAAGCGTAATGGGATAGCGCAACGGCAAAGTTGCTGAATCTGGGTGCCCACGTCCCTGTGGTCGGGAGTGGGAAGACCATTAGTGTTAGCCGAGCTGCACCGGCTTGGCTTCCAGCAGCGCCTCAATGGTCTTCAGCGCATCGAGCGTCTGGCCCGAGACCGGCGCATCTACCTGCACAACCGCAAGCGCCTTCACCGGCTTTGGACCGGTGCGCTCGCGGCCCAGCGCAAAGTTCGCGATGTTCACACCCTGTTCGCCGAGAATGGTTCCGATCTTTCCAATGACGCCCGGCACGTCGAGGTTGCGGCACACCAGCAGGTTTCCTTCAAGCGGCGCTTCGATGTCGATGTCGTCAAACTCAAGCAGACGCGGCTGCTCGCCGTGAATCACCGTGGCTGTTGCGTGGCTGCGCCCGGCTGCTGTGTGCAACTCGATGGCGAGCAGCGTCGCCGCGCCGCCGCGATGAGTCTCTTCCTTCTCTTCGTGAACCCGGATTCCACGCTCCTGCGCGACGGCAAGAGCATTGATGCGGTTCACGTTTTCTGAACCCTGCAGCAGGCCTTCGATGGCGGCGTTACGCACCAGATCCGTCTTGGCCTCGGCGAGCGCTCCGCCATAGGTGAGATGGATGCCCTCGATCCCGCTCTTGCCCGCCTGCGCCACAAAGGAGCCCAGTCGTCCGGCGAGATCAATATAAGGCGCAAGCTGCACGTACTCTTCATGGCTGAGCGAAGGAAGGTTGACTGCGTTCTGCACAACGCCGAGCTTCAGGTACTCGCGAACCTGCATCGCGATCTGCACACCGACCGCTTCCTGGGCCTCTGCGGTCGACCCGGCAATGTGCGGGGTCAGAATTACGTTGTCGAGCGCAGCATACGGAGAATCCTTAAGCGGCTCGACGGTGAAGACGTCCAAAGCGGCCCCCGCAACCTGCCCGGATTTGAGCGCTGCTACAAGTGCCTCATCATCGACCAGTTCGCCTCGCGCGCAGTTGATGATGCGCACGCCCTTCTTCATCGCAGCAAGTGTCTTCGCATTGACAACGCCGTGCGTCTGCGGAGTGAGGCCCACATGCAGCGTGAGATAGTCGCAGCCTGCAATCAGCTCATCGAGCGTCACGAGTCGGATGCCGTTTTCACGCGCGACCGCGGCAGAGACAAATGGATCACTGCCGATAATCTCCAGGCCGAAGCCCCGTGCTCGGCGCGCGACTTCAAGACCAATACGCCCAAGGCCGAGAATGCCGAGTGTTTTGCCGCGGAGTTCCGCGCCCTGCAGACTCTTCTTCTCCCATTTGCCGGCATGCATGGTTGCGTTGGCCGCAGGAAGCTTGCGCGCAAGCGCCAGCATCAATCCGATGGTGAGCTCTGCAACGGCGACAGCATTTGCCCCAGGCGTGTTCATCACCACGATGCCGCGACGAGTCGCCGCTTCGGCATCAATGTTGTCCACGCCAACGCCTGCGCGCCCGATCACGCGCAGCTTCGGCGCATGCTCCATCAGGGCATCGTCGGCCTGCACAGCACTGCGAACTACCAGCGCGTCAGCATCCGCAAGCGCCGCCGGCAGCCCATTCGGCAATTGGTCATGCGTTAGCACTTCCCAGCCCGGTTCGGCTGCAAAGACGGCGAGGGTTGCGGGGGACACTTTTTCCGCGAGAACAATCTTCATCTTTTCTCCCTTGGCCGCCGTGGCGGACCCGGTTTCAAATTCGTCGAAACGGATGTTGTGCTTTTCACAGAGCAGGTCGAACATCCGCACGGCCGCGGCATGGGGCTTGCCCTCACCACGCTCGTACTTGGTAATTGAGTTCGGATGCACGCCCAGCAACTCGGCCATCTGGTAGGAGTAGAGGTCCAGTTGCTTGCGCGCAATCACGAGTTTTTCGCCAAATGAAAGTTCAGCCATAAAATTAGTCGTCAGTTCTCAGTCTTCAGTTGTCAGCACCGGTCCACAGTTCTTAGTTCGTAGTTCACAGCGTATGACCCTCGCACGCCATCAACCGTGAACTGAGAACTACGAACTGCGAACTGCCTCGGCGTACACCTTCTGCGCGGCCGCCACAGCCTGGCCGAACTCTACTTTCAGCCCCAGCGTGTCCTTTGCGATGTGCTCCATTGCGCCGAGGAACGCGACGGTATCGAGATAGTCGAAGAAGCCGAGGTGCGCTACGCGGAAGATTTTGCCCTGCATCTCGCCCTGCCCATTCGCAGTGACCAGCGCGAACTTTGCCTTCAGCGCTTTCACTACCGCACCGGAGTCCATTCCTTCTGGAACTGCAACGGCGGTTGCGGCGGCTGCCGGCGATGTTGGCGCGAAGAGCGTAAACCCCAGCGAGACGAGGCCGGCGCGGGTAGCTTCGGCATTGGTGATGGCGTTGTCGATGAGCGCGATGCGCCCCTTCTCCAAATCGCCACCCGCCTGTCCGGCGATGTAGTCGAGCGCGGCCCCCAGACCCGCAATGAGAGCAACCGCCGGCGTGTAGGCGCTTTCGCCCTTCACTGCGTTTTTGCGCTCCTTGCGAAGGTCGAAGTAGTAACGCGGGTTCTTGGATTTCTCCATTGCCGCCCAGGCTTTGTCGCTCACACTAAGGTAGGCAAGACCCGGCGGAATCATCACCGCCTTCTGCGATCCGCCGATCAGAACGTCAATGCCCCAGCCGTCCACGTCGAAATGCGTCGTGCCCAAGCCGGTGATGCCGTCGACCACCAGGATCGTCTCCGGAGAGACCTCCTTGATGAGCTTCGCGATCGCCTCCACGTCGTGGCGAACGGCCGTCGATGTCTCCGTGGCCTGCATGTACAGCACGCGGTGCTCCGGCTTTAGAGCGGCGCGAACCTGGGCCAGATCAAACGTCTGCCCGTAGGGCGCGGAGACCACATCCGGCTCGCAGCCAAACGCCTTGGCCAAACCTGTCCACCGCTCGCCAAATTTACCGGCCGTAAGCACCAGCACCTTGTCGCCCGGGGAGGTCAGATTTGAAACGGAGGCCTCCATTGCGCCGGTGCCCGAGCTGGATAGCAGCAGGACGTCATTCTTTGTCCCAACAAAGACCTTGAGCTGTGCCAGCACCTTCTGGAAGAGTGCCCGGAATTCAGGGGTCCGGTGGTGAATATCGGCGGCAGCCATGGCAAACTGTGCTGCCGGAAGCAGCGGGGTAGGACCTGGCGTATAAAGACGGGTCTTCAGGATCATGAGCTTAGCCTCTCAGACATTGGATTCTGGTGCGCTGGATGAGGTGGTAATCACCTACACCTGGAAATCACATAATACACAAAAGCGTGATTTGTGTGAAATTGGCTTTGTGCAAAAGACGAAATCCTTGCGCTGGTCGGAGCGGTGTGTCTGAAGAACAGGCAATAAAAAGCTCCGGGAAACTTAGTTCCCGGAGCACAGAAAGCTCGTTCAGGCTGAAGGAGTTCGCGTTAGCGTCGTGCTCCGCCACCATGGACGCCACCCGCAGCGCCGTTGTGGAAGCTGCTGAAGTTGCCTCCGTTATGGAAGCCCTCGAAGCCGCGGCTGTTGCGGAAACCCTCGAAACGTCCAGGGTTGCCGCGAACCGCCCCGCCTACGTGGTTGTGGTGAACGCCGCCGCCAACATAGCCGCGGTGGATTCTACCGAGCGGCCGGTAGTAGGTGACTCCGCCCCAGTACGGGTACCCACCCCAACCGTATGGGTAGAAGCCCCATCCGAACGGGCTGGCGAACGGCCCCATGCCCATGTAGGCATACCCAAAGCTCCACGGATCCCAGTACCATCCCGGCCCAGCGTACGGACCTGTGTACTCGGACGCCATCTGGTTATTGGCCTCGGCCATGTATTGTGACCGCAGGCTGTTCCAGTTGTAGAGTTCGTCCTGCGCATCGTCCTTGTCGAACTTCTGCGGCTTCTCGTGGGCAAGCTGGCCATTGTTCAGCGCGAGTTCATGTTCGCCCTTGATCTTCTCCCACTTGTTGTCGCCCACCTGGACATGCGCCTCGCCTTTGAAGACCATGGCTTCAGGGTGGTTAGCATCGAACTCGTAATAGCCCTGCTTGTTAAGACGCGTTGTCACACCTGCATCAATCACCTGCAGATCGTTCTGGTCGTGGATCTCGTCGACTTCAACTCCCGCCCGGCCCTTTTCAAGCTCCACCTGCGTCAGCGCGAGATCGGGAGAAATCATCTTCGCGGTGCTGTTATTGTCCAGGCGGAGAAACACTCCCGGCGTGAGCAGCACCTCAGCTTTGCCGTTGGCTGTGCTGATCTCCTGCCCAGGCTCGACGGTCGTATTGCCTGCATCTTTGGCGTTCAGCTGAGACCCGTCTAGATAAACCGCACCTTCTATGTAGTTCACTGTTCCGGGGACGGCCTGCCGCGGCTGATTCACACGGGCACTCCCCTGGTCTGCAATCGTACTCGCGGCGAACATCGGCGACCCCATCAGCCCCAAACCGAGCAGCGCAATCATCCCGCTCATTGTTGATCGGCTTTTCATCACTTCAATACCTCTATTCAATTAGATAAGGATCGAAGCGAAAAGTTGCGGTCCTGAGTAGCTCGCCATATATGCGCTAAATCGGTTTTCTTAAGGGTAGATTAAGAAGCGCTTCCCGTGGGCTTGGGCAGGTCTGCACGATGAATTTAATGGAGGATCACCCCTGTGACGACGTTGCACGGGCGTTCGACTTCTCTGCACCTCGAGCATCCGCTTATTTCGGAACTCGTGTTCAGTGCTCCTCGTTTAGAATCGAAGATTCAGGAAGGTCCCCATGAGTGAAGCAGGCGCGCTGGAAGCGCAGATCAGTCAGCAGATCATCACCGCAATGAAGCTGCACGATGCCGAACGCACCGGAACGCTCCGGCTCATTAAGAATGCGCTCAAGAATAAATTCATCGACAAGCGCGAGCCGCTTACTCCCGCCGAGGAACAGCAGACGCTCGCAACCATGATCAAGCAGCGGCGCGACTCCATCGAGCAGTTCACTAACGGTAACCGGCCGGAACTCGCTGCAAAGGAGGCCGCCGAGATTGCAGTGATCGAAGAGTTCCTCCCCAAGGCTCTGGACGAAGCCGGCCTGCGTGCGCTGGTATCC
>Ga0157372_10009229_pt1 | contig 10486 bp, 19 predicted proteins | sample C55metaG_FD_115307 | JGI IMG/M metagenome (GOLD analysis project Ga0157372, IMG submission 115307) | Corn rhizosphere microbial communities from Kellogg Biological Station, Michigan, USA - C5-5 metaG | ecosystem: Host-associated > Plants > Roots > Rhizosphere > Soil | place: USA: Michigan...
CGTCGCGTCCGGCCGGTTGCCCACCAGGCTCGGGGCCGACACGTAGACATCCGCGCGCAGAGTCCCCTCGAGCCAGCTCACCACCGCCTCCCGGAAGCTCGCGATCATGATGCCGACGCCGATGGCGGCCGAGACCGCGATCATCAGCGCGGCGATCGCCACCGCGGTGCGGGAGAGCGCGGCCACGATGCCGCGGGTGGCGAGCCGGCCCAGCGTGCCGAACGCGGCCCCCGCCACCGGATGGAGCAGGCGCAGCAGCCCGAGCGCGGCGGCGGGCGCCACGAGGGCGGCGCCGATCATCAGCACGAAGAGGCCCGCGAAGCCGCCCGCGATGCCGCCGGGCAGCGCCAGGATCACGGCGCCCGCGGCCAGGAGCCCCGCCCCGAGGGCCGACACCCGCGGCACCAGGCGGCGCGCCCCGCTCTCGAGCGCGCCGCGGCTCATCACCACGCGCGGCGGCGCGCCGGTGGCCTCGACCGCGGGGGCGAGCGCGGCGGCCAGGGTGGCGCCGAGGCCCAGCAGCACGCCCTTGCCGAGCACGAGCGGATCGACCGCCACGTCGCGCACCGAGAGCACGAAGTAGAGGTCGTTGATGGTGCGGGTGACCAGCCCGAGCAGACCACGCGCGAGCCCCCAGCCGAGCGCGAGCCCCGCCGCGGTGCCCACCACCCCGATCAGCGCGGCCTCGGTCATGACCAGCGCGAAGATCTCGGCGCGGGTCACCCCGAGGGCGCGCAGCGAGCCGATGAGCGGCCGCCGCTGCACCACCGAGAAGGTCATGGTCTGGTAGATGAGGAACATGCCCACCACCAGGGCGAGCAGCGAGAGCGCGGTCAGGTTCCACTGGAACGCGCGGATCATCTGGGCGGTGGTGCCGGCCCGCTCCCCCGCCTCCACCAGCTCCGCGCCCGGCGGCAGGGCCCGCGTCAGCCGCTCGAGCAGCGCGCGCCCCGCCGCGTCGTCGTCCACGATGAGGTCGATCCGGCCGAGACGGCCCGGGGCGCCGAAGATCTCCTGGGCGCTCGACAGGTCGGTGACGAGGAGGCCCTCGAGCGCCCGCGCGCTCGCGGGGTCGCGGGGATCGAGCAGGCCCACCACCGTCAGGTCGCGCCGCACGCCCGCCACTCGGATCGTGAACGGCTCCCCCACCGGGAGCCCGAGGTCGGCGGCGGTGCCACGAGCCACCAGCACCGCGCCGGGTCGTGTGAGGAGCGCGGCCACGGTGGCGAGGCGGTCTCGCGCGGGCGGCTCGCGGCGCTCGCCCGCCGCGGCGCCGGGCGCGCTCGGGCCCGGCCCGGCCTCGACGGCCCGCGCCGGCTCCGGGCCCATGTAGGGACGGAACGGCGCCTCCGCGAAGGGATCGACGCCGAGCACGGTGAACGTCCGGCCCGGATGGTCGGCGGCGGCCACGTCACCGGAGAGCACCGGCGCGGCCAGGCGCACACCCAGCTCGACCTTCAGCCGGCGATAGAGATCGTCGGGCAGCCCCGACGGCCCGCCCACGATCTGGTGGGTGGCGCGGCCGGTGACGGCCACGGTGGCGAGACGGAACGCGCGCCGCGCGCTCTCGTTGGCGAGATCGATCGAGACCGCCACCGCGACCCCGAGCGCGATGCCGAGCACCGCGAGCCCGAGCTGCCACGGGTGCCGCCCGAGATGGCGGACCGCGATGCGGACGAGGCCGCGCGTCACCGCGCGCCCCGCGCCGCGGTGCCCGGCGCCGGTGGCTGCTCCACCAGGCGGCCGCGCTGCACCTCGAAGATGCGATCGGCGACGCCCACCACTTCGCGGCTGTGCGTGACCATCACCACCGTCGTGCCCGCCTCACGCGCCAGCCCGTCCAGCAGGCCGAGCACCGCGCCCGCGGTCTCCGCGTCGAGGGTGCCGGTGGGCTCGTCGGCCAGGATCAGCCCCGGCTCGTGGACGAGCGCGCGGGCGATCGCCACCCGCTGCTGCTCCCCGCCGGAGAGCCGGTCGGGCAGGCTCGTCCCCCGCCCCCCGAGGCCCACGCGCTCCAGCAGGCCGCGCGCCCGCGCCACGCCCGCGGCGTCGGCCTTGCCGTTCAGCTCGAGAGGCAGCAGCAGGTTCTCCTCGACGGTCAGCACCGGCACCAGGTTGAAGAACTGGAAGACGAAGCCGATGCGGCTCCGGCGGAAGCGGGTGCGCGCGTCCTCGTCGAGCGCGGTGAGGTCGATGCCGTCGACCCGCACGCGCCCCGCGGTCGGCCGGTCGATGCCCGCGATCAGGTTGAGCAGCGTGGACTTCCCGGAGCCGCTGCGGCCCACCAGCACCGCGATCTCGCCCGGCGCGATCGCCACCGAGACGTCGCGCAGGACGATCCGTTCGGAATCGCCCTCGTGGTAGGTCTTGCTGACGTCGGACAGCTCGACGGCGGGCCCGGGCATGCCCCGGTATTGTACAGGGGCGGCCGGCGGCGCCGTACCGGGCCGCCCCGCGGTGCCCGCGCCGGCTTCGAGGGGGCCGGCGCCGAGCTCAGAACGGCAGGCTCAGCGGGTGCCCGCCGGGCGCGATCTCCTCGTCGTCGGCCCGGGTCGGGTCGGGGGCGCCGGGCCACCCGCCGCCTCCCACCGCGCTCTCGAGCGGATAGCCGCGCCGTCGCCACGCGTGCAGGCCGCCCACCAGCGCGCGCACCGTCCGGAACCCCGCCGCCCGGAGCCGCTCCGCGAGGCAGCCGTACGCGAAGGCGCGGTCGCCGCGCGTCCGCTCCGAGCGCTCCCCGTAGAGGACCACCGTCACGTCCCGGGGCACCTCGCGCAGCCGGAGCTCGAGGTCGCCGGTCGCGATCCAGGCCGCGCCGGGCAGCCGGACCGGATCGAGCGCCATCTCGACCGCGGAGCGGACGTCCAGCACACGAGCCGCTCGCCGCGCTCCGTGCGCGCCCGCAGCTCTCCGGGGCTGATGCGCGCCCGCTGGAGCAAGCGCAGCAGGTGGTGACGCCGCGCGCGATGGACCACGAGCCCGATCATGAGCGCGGACACCGCGAAGCCGGTGAGGCCGATGCCGTAGCGCGCGGCCAGGTCGGTCACCGCGTCGCTGACCAGGTATCCGAGGCCGAGCCAGGCGCCCGCCCACGCGATCGCGCTCAGGACACCCCAGCCCACGAAGCGGACGGGGCGCACGCCGGTGGCGCCGGCCAGGCCCGCCGCGACGGGATTGAGCTCGGGCAGGAAGCGCGCGATCAGTCTGGATGTCCGCGGGTGCGCGAGAAAGCCGGTCTGCGTCCGCCGCACCAGCGTGGGGGCGCCGGGCGAGATCCGCCCGAGCAGACCCAGCACCCGGGCGCCGCGCCACCGCCCCGCCGCGTACCAGACGAGATCGGCGCAGAGCGTGCCCGCGACCGAGAGCGCGAGGGCTTCTCCGAGGCTCAGGCGACCCGCCGCGGCCAGGGCGCCCGCCCCGATCAGCACCGGCACCACCGGCACCGGCAGCCCGCCCTGGTTGACCAGCACCCACCCGAACAGGATCCATTCTCCGTGCGCCACCACCGTCATCGCGTCCTCCTCTCGACCGCACGCTTCAGATGGCGCGCCCGCCGGCCCGCCGCGCCCTTCTCCGCTTTCGGGCAAGAAGGCAACAGCTCGCCGGTCGCGCGGAAGCCGCCACCCGGCCCGGCGGACGGACCGGCCCCCGCCGCGCGCACCAGCCGAGCCCCCAGCCGAATTGCCGAGCGCCCGTGAGCGGCGCGGCGGCCTCGCGCTCCTCTACCGCCGGCACGCGATCGCCAAGCAGATCGCCGACGAGGAGCTGATGGAGACGCGCCCGTCCGGCTCCTGCGGCACCAGCCGGCGCGGCGGCAGGCTCCGGAGGTTGGCGAGCTTCTCGGGTCTGTCGCCGAGCTTCATCAGGAAGCCGGCCGCCGCGAGGGCTTGCTCGGTCTCGACCGCGTGGTGGCGCCGGATGGTGGCGCAGCCGCCGATCGCGATCAGCGAGCCCACGAGGCCCACCAGCAGGCGCCAGCCGAGGGCCCGCATCACCGGGCGCGCCGCCCCGCCGCTCAGCCCGCGAGCCCGATGACCACCGCAGCGATCAGGACCCGCACGCCGACCCACACGAGTCGTCGCGCGCCGCGCTTCAGTACAGGGGCCATGGCCCCCATTCCCCCCACGTGTCGAGCCCGTAGCCGTAGGTGCGGGCCGTGTCCAGCCGCTCGTCGGCGAGCTGCTTCTCCAGCGTGTAGCGCCGGTACTGCTGGTACTGCGCCTCCGTACCGACGTAGAGGCAGCCGCACCGGGTCGGGTCGGCGTAGACGTACTCCACGTGGCCGTCGCGCGTCCGGGGCAGCACCCGCCGCGGCGGCAGCGTGCGCAGGCTCGCCAGCCGCTCCGGGGTATCCGGCAGCTGCATCTGGAAGCCGGCCGCCGACAGCACGTTCTCGGTCGCGAACGGCCGCTGCGAGGCGCTCGCGCAGCCTCCCAGCGCGAGCAGACCCGCCGCCAGCCTGCACGCCAGCCCGCTGGTCCATCTCCAGGATGTGGTCATGGTGTCCTCGTCCTTGAGACGGCCTTCGCATCTCGCGGCCGCGGCCGCGAGGCGCTTTTCGGCAAGAATGCAGGAGCTCCGCCGGGGCCTCTGGTTCTTGCGCGAATCGGCGTCACCCGGACACCGTCGATCGCCCGCGCCTCTCCTAGGGAAATCCACGAGCGGGAGGCGGCGATGGAGACGATCGAGCGCACCTTGCAAGGCGAGCTGCGGGAGACGATCGAGTGCCCGAAGAGACTGGGCCGGGCGGTCGTGTTCGAGAACTATCCGGGCGCCCCGGAGGAAGACGGCCCGGGCGCCGCCGGCGGCGAGGCGGTGAGCCCGGGGGAGGAGCGCGAGCGAGGAGCCGTCTGATGGACCGGGTCGATCGCCTCGCGGAGGCGATCGAGCGCGCCCGCGCGGGCGACTACGGCGTCTGCGAGATCCGTGGCGACCCGATCGCGGCGAGGCGGCTGCGCGCGATCCCGGAGGCCGCCACCCGCGTGGCGCGCGCGACCACGCGCTGAGCCGCTAGGAGCCCGGCACCGGCACCCAGGCCTCCGGGCACGTCGTCACGCTCGGGTAGTAGGCCCCGTAGCTCGGGCAGTAGTACCAGTAGGCCGGCCCGTGTAACCGTACGCCGGCGGGTAGTAGCCGAAGTATGGGTACGGCAACACCGGCCCGAAGCCGAAGCCGTGGTGCACGAAGCCGGGACGGCCATGGAGGATCGGATGGCCGTGGAAGCCCGGATGGCCGCCGTGGAAGCCCGGATGCCCATGGACCCCGGGCCCGCCGTGAGAGCCGCCGCCGTGGAAGCCGCCGCCATGAAATCCACCGCCGTGACCGCCCGCGGCGAGCGCAACGCCCGGCACGCCGGCGAGCGTGATCGTCAAGATCGCGAAGACCGCGACCGCAAGTCCCGTCGCCTTTCTCAGGTTATTCACGGTGACACCTCGCTTTCCCTCTACATCCATGGGACGTCTCCGTGGCCCGGGCCATTCAAGGCGGCCCGGAGCGGGAGCCGGGCTATGGATGCATGCGGGCGCCCTTGGTGACCCGGTCGACGACCTTCTTGTCGTCACGGAGGGCGAGGCCCACCACGTTCATCTCCTCGGGGCGGCAGCGCTTGACGGTCTCCCGGTTGGCCGCGTCGTGCCCGGTGCGGAACATGTCCTCGATGTAGAGCGCCAGACGGATGCCGCGCTCCATGGCGCGCAGGTAGATGGCCCGGATGGTGGGCGCGTCGGCGGCCAGCACGATCATGGGCTGGATCGCGAGCCGGTGGTAGGTGTTGCCCGCCCCGTCCTCGTAAGGCTCGCCGAGGAGCCCCTCGGTGGCCCCCACGATGCCGGTGGTGAGGAAGGCGGTGACGTTCAGCTTCTGCCACATCGCCAGGTCGTCGCGCACCACGATCGCGATCTTCGTGTCGAACGTCACGTCGGCTCGGCTCCTCCTCGGGAAGTGGATGCGTTTGGCTTCCCGACGATAGCACCGCCGCCGGCGGCGCGGCTCAGTACCGCTCGACCTGGGTCCCGGGAGCGCCGGTCTCCAGCACCTCGATCTCGGCCTGGCCGGCCTGGTCCGCGATCAGCACGATGAGGTAGATCCGGTCGCCGACCAGCCTGGCCTCTCGCAGCGACACCACCGCGGGCGTGAACGCCACCGCGTGGGTCGCCACGTCGTCGATCGCGGCGAGGATCGCCTTCTCCACCGACTCCTTGTCGGCGGCGGGATCCACCGGGATCGACGTGAGCGCCTCGATGACGTAGGCGGCGGCGGATCCAGGGTGGACGGCGAGCACCGCGAGCGCCACCAGTGCCGCGACGACACGAAGCTTGGCCATGGCTCTCTCCTCCGTGGGCGTCAGCGGCCGAGGCCGCGCTCCAGGTTCTGGGACTGGATGCCCTGGGTGACGTCGTGGTCGAGGTCGGGCCGGCGCGTGGGATCCGGGAGGCTCGCGTCGCCCGCGGCCCGGTCGCGGTCGCGGGACTCGATCTCGCGGCGCGCCCGCTCCGCGTCCGCCGCGGTGTCGGGCGCGCCCAGCGGCAGGTCGTGCGGCCGGCCTCCGCCGGACTGCAGTTCGAGATCGAGGGCGGCGGGCGCGCCGCCCGAGCCCGCGCCCGCCTCCCCGCTCGCGCCGCCGGCCAGCAGCAGCGCGGCCGCGACGCCCAGGGCCAGGGGGCGGAGGCGGCGCGGATGGCCCCGGCTCTCGATCACCGCGGTCGCTCGCGTCATCATCGGCCCGCCACCCGCACCGGGACCGCCTGCGCGCGCAGCGAGGCCGACGCATCGCTCAGGACCATTCGTCGCGCGCCATTGTCATTGAAGAGGCGGATCGTGCCCTCGTAGCCGCCGGGCTGCATCTCGTACGTCGCCTCGCCCTCCTGCACCGTCACGGTGCCCCACCGCGTCTGCCCGCTCCAGGCGGCCACCAGCGTGCCGCCCGGATTGATGGTGAGCGAGAACGGATGATCGTCCGGGCTCGTGGTGCCTTCCCACCGGCCCACGAGGGCGCCCACGTCCGCGATCGGGGCGCGGCCGGCGGCCGGCCGCGACGCGCAGCCCGCCCCCGCGATCAGGACCACCAGGAGCACCAGCGCGAGCCCGCGCCCGCTCATGGCCCCGGCTCGAAGCACGTCGAGACCGTCCCGTTCACGCAGACGCACTCCACCGGCTCGCCGTGCGGGCCGCGCCCGATGATCACGGTGCTCGTGCAGTCGCGCGACGGCGCGGGCCGCCATGCCACACCCACCCCGAGGGCGATCACCAGCAGCCCCAGGCCCGCCAGCACGTACCAGAAGAGCTTCATGCTTCGTGTCCTCGATCTTCCGCCCGCGCGCCCGCCGCGGGACGGCGGGATCGCGGCCCGCATCGGGCCGGGTCCCGCGATGCTCTCTCGCGGCGCTCATCACGCGACGGTCGATCACGATACGATTGCCGTTCGAGATCAGACGCGCGGAGCGCCGGTGTCGGTCTGATCACCGCCCTGGTACCCGGCGCGCGGCGACTCCACCTCGCCCTGCTCGCTGCCCTGGTCACCCCAGCGCGGCGACTCCACCTCACCCTGCTCGCTGCCCTGGTCACCCCAGCGGACGGTCTGGGCGGACGCGCGCGGAGACGCGGGCTCCGCTTGCGCGAACACGCTCACCGGCAGCGTGGTGGAGATCCCCGTGCTCAGCAGCATCGACAGCCCCACCGTCAACCATGCCTTCCTGTTCATCTCGGCTCCTCCTCGTTCGAGTTATCTGTGCTCCTGCTCCGTCCTTGAGACGATCGCGGCCCCCGCCCGCACCGGATCGCGGCCGGTTTTGGCAAGATCGTGCAAGTTCGTCTCCCTCCCCCGCCGCCCCGCATCACACGAGCAGGAGGATTCACACGATGAGACACGCGGTGATGGGATCGATGGTGGTGGGCGCGCTGGTGGCGCTGCTCGCGAAGCTGGCCTGGACCCAGGGCAAGGAGCTGGACGCGACGCTCGCGCTCTGGCCGACGACCGAGCCCCGTCCGCGCTGACCGCAAGAGAGGCTTGCCCCCACCCGACCAAGGTCGGGTAGACCGCCCCCGGACCCTCCGATAGCCTTGGCTCGGATGGAACAGCGCATGGGACAGGACGACACGCGGGTGGTCTCCATCGTGGACGACGACGAGTCGCTACGGCGATCGGTCAGGAACCTCTTGACGTCGGTCGGCTTCCGGGTCGAGACCTTCGACTCCGCGGAGGCCTACCTGCGCTCCGCGGATCGCGGGGAGACCGGCTGCCTGGTGCTCGATCTGCGAATGCCGGGCATGAGCGGCCTCGATCTGCTCGTTCACCTCGCCGCGGTCGGCTCGCGCGTTCCGGTGGTGGTCCTCACCGCTCACAGCGACGCGGAGGCCCGGCGCAAGACGCTCCAGGCCGGCGCGATCGCATTTCTCGGAAAACCCTTCCACGGCGACGCGCTACTGGACGCCGTGCGGAGCGCCCTCTCAGAAGCCGAGCCCTGCTGTGGCCCGGCCCGGCGCACGGAGGAGATGCAATGACGACAGAGCAGCTCACCGAGTGGCCCGTCACCGCGCAGCGGGAGGTCGGCACCCTGCCGCTCGCGCGGCTGCGGCGGGTCACCGACTATATCCGCGAGCACCTCGATCAGGACCTCACGCTCGCCCAGCTCGGCGCGGTCGTCTACATGAGCCCGTTCCACTTCGCGCGGCTGTTCCAGCGGAGCACCGGGCTGCCGCCGCACCGCTACGTGGTGCGCGCCCGGATCGACCACGCGGCGGAGCTGCTCGCAGCTCCGGAGCCGTCCATCGCCCGGATCTCGCGCATGGTCGGCTTCCGCACCGCGAGCCACTTCTCGACCGTGTTCCGCCGGATCACCGGCGTCACACCCCACGAGTACCGCGGACGGTGCCTTCACGCCGCGGCCGCCCCGCGCGCGGAGGGGATGGATGGGAGCCGCTAGCCCCATGGCCACCGAGCATCCGTCCGAACCGCGCCCCGCCACCGTCCATCTCCATCGCCCGCCCGCCCCCGATCCGGACGCGGCCCTGATCGAGAGCCTGCGCCGGCACGAGGAGAGCGCGGTGGAGACCCTCGTGACCGCCTACGCGGGCCGTGTGTTCCGCCTCGCGCTGCGCATCACCGGCAACACCCCCGACGCGGAGGAGGTGGTGCAGGACGCGCTGTGGTCGGCCACGAGCAAGATCGAGACCTTCCGCGGGAGCTCCGCGCTCGGGTCCTGGATCTACCGCATCGCCGCCAACGCGGCCTACCAGAAGCGCCGCGCCCGGCGCCACGCCCGCCAGGAGACGTCGTGGGAGGACTGGAGCATCGCCCTCGACGAGGCCGGCCAGATGGTCCCGGTGGGCGTCGACTGGTCGCCCCGGCTCAAGGACCCCGCGCTCCAGTCGGAGCTGCAGTCGGTGCTGCGGGCCGCCATCGACGAGCTGCCGAACGAGCACCGCGCCACGTTCCTGCTGCACGACGTGGAGGGCCTCTCGAATCCCGAGATCGCGTCCACGCTCCACATCAAGACCGCGACCGTGAAGTCGCGCGTGCACCGCGCCCGGCTGTTCCTGCGCGGCCGCCTCGCGATCTACCTGGGCGGCGTCGCCGAGCTGACCTGAGGCGGCCGCTCCGCGGCGGGGCGAGACCGGGCAAGAGCGCGATCGCGCCGGCTCCCCGCGTCCCGGTCGACTGCAGCAGGTCCACCACGGCGGAGCGCAGCTGGACCAGCACCACGCGGGCCGCGAAGCCGCCCGCGCCCGGCAGCTCGGGCCCGGCGGCTCGGCCGAGCTGCTCGAGCGGGCGGCGCGCCCGCGGGATCGCGATCGGCCCGCAGCTCCTCGCCCGCCGTCCGCCGGCGAGGGAAGCGCCGTGCTTCGGCAAGAACCCGACACTCGGCGGGCCGCGCGCCGGGGGCCCTCGCCCGGCGTGGTATGGTCGGTTTGCGATGAGCACACCCTCTCCCGTCATCTTCGTGGTCGACGACGACCGGTCGGTGCGCGAGTCGCTGCGGCGCCTGCTCACCTCGAGGGGGCTCGCGGTGGAGGTGTTCCCCAGCGCCCAGGCGTTCCTCGGCGCGGCGAGGCCGAACCGCCCCGCCTGCCTGGTGCTCGACGTGCGCTTACCCGGCCTGAGCGGCCTCAATCTCCAGCGCGAGCTCGCGCGGAGCGACGCCGCGCTCCCCATCGTGTTCCTCACCGGACACGGCGACATCCCGATGTCGGTGCGGGCCATGAAGGCGGGCGCGATCGAGTTCCTCACCAAGCCGTTCCGCGAGCAGGACCTCCTCGAAGCCATCCGCCAGGCGATCGAGCGCGACCGGGTGGGACGGCACGAGCGCCAGGAGCTGTCCGAGCTGCGCCGCCGCTACGAGACCCTGACCCCGCGCCAGCGCGAGGTGATGGCGGGCATCGTGGCCGGCCAGCTCAACAAGCAGATCGCGGCCGACTTCGGCACCACCGAGGCCACCGTGAAGGAGCAGCGGGGCCAGGTGATGGCCAAGATGCAGGTCGGCTCCCTCGC
>Ga0157372_10009230_pt1 | contig 10486 bp, 7 predicted proteins | sample C55metaG_FD_115307 | JGI IMG/M metagenome (GOLD analysis project Ga0157372, IMG submission 115307) | Corn rhizosphere microbial communities from Kellogg Biological Station, Michigan, USA - C5-5 metaG | ecosystem: Host-associated > Plants > Roots > Rhizosphere > Soil | place: USA: Michigan...
CCGCCTTCCATAGGCGCCGCGCCAACGATTCGCGCCATCCCCGCGGCCGACCGGCCTGCACGCTGACGATCCCGTGATTCAAAAAGAGCCCGCCCGGCGCGAGCGCGGCGTACGCGGACGCGAAGTACTGCGGCAAGTGGTCGACCCCGACGTGTTCGACCATGCCCACGCTCGCCAACTTGTCGAACGGCCCGAGCGTGGCGACGTCACGGTAGTCGCGCAGCTCGATGCGGCAGCACTTCGAGAGTCCCGCGTCGGCGATCCGTTTCGTCGCCAGCTCCGCCTGCCGCTTGCTCAACGTGACGCCGACGGCGTTCACGCCATAGTGCGTGGCAGCGTGAATGACGAGCGCCCCCCATCCGCATCCAATGTCGAGGAATCGATCGTCCGGCTCGAGGCGCAGCTTGCGGCACACGAGATCGAGCTTCGCCTCCTGCGCGCGGTCGAGCGTGTCGTCGGCGCGGTGGAAGTACGCGCACGAATACACCATCCGCTTGTCGAGCCAGAGCTGGTAAAAGTCGTTGCCGACGTCGTAGTGGTAGCTGATCGCGGCGCGATCTCGCCTGCGCTCATGTTTTTCGCCGGACTGGGTGCCGAGCGCGTCGGCGCTGTGTTCGCGAACAGCCTCGGCGTCGCCATTCGGACTGGGGAGCGACAGGAGATCCTTCGTCAGTGAGATCAGCGCGCGTACCGACGATAGCCGCGACTTGATCGCATCGCCGAGCGCGACGGCCGCGGAGAGCTCTCCCTCGACGTCGACGACGCCCGATAAGTACGCTTCGACGATCGCGAGCTCGCTCGGCGGAAGCAGCATTTGTCGCAGCGCCGAGGGCGTCTTGAGGACGAGCGTGAACGGAGCGTCCCCGTCACCGGCCGTCTCGACGGTGCCGTCCCAATAGCGCACGTCGAAGCCGCGCTCCGTCGGCGTTCCGAACAGCGTGTCGACCGCGTGCTGACTGCGATGAAGTGCAGAGACTATGTCGTGCCGTTCCACGTTGCTATCGCCTGGGCGATCGCATGGGTTTCGATTTAGCGTCTCCAGGCGATCGTGGCAAACGCGGCCGGAGCGTTCACCCTTCGCGGAGCGCCTCGAGCGGATCGGCCTTCGTCGCGCGGCGCGCGGGAGTGAAGCAAGCGAGCATGGCCGTGGCGATCATCGCCACCACGGCCGACCCGTAAGTCACCCCATCCAGCGCCGTCACGCCGAACAGCCGACTAGGCGCAAACGCAAGGACAACGCCCGCTGTAACGCCCGAGCCCGCTGCGACAAGCACGGAGCGGTATCCCGGTCCTGGTCCCTCGCTGCCCCGCGCATCGGACGATCGCGTGCCGGCGCCAACGCGCACAGAATCATTGCTCCTGGAATAGCCACGAGCGCAAACGCGAGCGCGCGCCAATCGACTCGCATTTCATCCGCGCGGGGAATCGAATCCGCACTCAGACCTCGCCCAAACAAACCCGCCAGACGCTTCGGCTGGCTGGCGCCAGACGGTCCCCTTCCCCACTGGCAGCCTTGCCGTCACAATTGATCGAACTCCTCGCGCCCTTCAGGAGGCCCGATGCGCGTGCTCCGCTCTCTGGCCGCGTTCACGATTGCCGTGACCCCGGTCGCCACCATTCCGTTCGCGCTCGGCGCTCAGCTGGCCGCGCCGCAGCACTCCAACCGCGTTTCCCTCGAGCAGTACCTCGATTGGGAGGAAGTGCAGGCGCCCCAACTCTCGCCCGACGGGGCCCAGATCCTGTTCGGACGTCGCTGGGTCGACAAGATGAACGACAAATGGGAATCGTCCATCTGGCTCATGAACGCCGACGGCACCCATCAGCGCGCGCTCGTTCAAGGCTCCGACGTTCACTGGTCGCCCGACGGAAAGCGCGTCGCGTACGTCGCGAAGGGTGAGCCGAGCGGACAGCAGATCTTCGTTCGCTGGATGGACGCCGAGGGCGCGGTCACCCAGATCTCGCACCTCACCGAGAGCCCGTCGAGCCTCGAGTGGTCGCCCGACGGCAAGTCGATCGCGTTCACCATGAACGTGCCGGTGAAAGAAACGTGGCGCATCCCGATGCCCGCGGCGCCGAAAGGCGCGAAGTGGGTGGAATCGCCGAAGATCGTGACGCGGCTCAACTATCGGTCGGACCGCGTCGGCTACACCGACGACGCGTACCGCCACATCTTCCTGATCCCGGCCGACGGCGGCACGCCGCGCCAAATCACGAACGGTGACTGGAACCACTCGGCACCCGCGTTCTCGGCCGACGGAAAATGGATCGCGTTCTCCGGTCTGCGCGAAGCGAACGCCGAGAACTTCTTCCGCAAATCGCAGATCTACGCCGCGAACATCGAGACCGGCGAGATCAAGCAGATCACGCGGCGCAACGGCACGAACGGCAACCCGGTGTACTCGCCCGACGGCAAGCAAATCGCCTTCATGTCGGCCGATTCCGTGGATCACTCGGCGTGGGCCGAGTCGAGGCTCTTCGTCATGAACGCCGATGGATCGAGTGCACACCTGGTTTCGGGAAATCTCGACCGGCCGATCTCCGCTGTGTCGTGGGCGCCCGACGGGTCGGGGATCTACTTCAACGTCGAGAACGAAGGATCCAAGAACCTCTACTTCGCGACGTCGGCGGGGCAGTTCCACCCGGTGACGACGGGCAGGCAGGTATTGACCGTGAGCGCCGTCGGCAAGACGGGTGTGGCGGTCGGCATCCGGTCGACGCCGGTCAAGCCGAACGACGTCGTGTCGTTCACCGTGCCGAAGACCGGTACCGTTTCCAGCTTCACGCAGCTCACCGCGGTCAACGACGACGTGCTCGCCGGCAAGGAGCTCGCGCAGACCGAGGAGATCTGGTACACGTCGAAGGACGGCCTGAAGATCCAAGGTTGGATCGTGAAGCCGCCCGGCTTCGACGCGAGCAAGAAATACCCGCTCATTCTGGACATCCACGGCGGGCCGCAGTCGATGTACAACGTCGCCTTCAGCTTCGCGCGTCAGGACCACGCCGCGAACGGGTACGTCGTCCTCTACACGAATCCGCGCGGCAGCACGGGGTATGGCGAGAAGTTCACCAACGAGATCAAGAACGCGTATCCCGGGAAGGACTTCGACGACCTGATGGCGGGCGTCGACACGGTCGTCGGCCGCGGCTACATCGACACGAAGAACATGTTCGTGTACGGCTGTTCGGGCGGCGGCGTGTTGACCGCGTGGACGGTCGGACACACGAACCGTTTCGCGGCGGCCGCGTCACTCTGTCCGGTCATCGACTGGATCAGCTTCGTGGGAGAAACCGACGGCGCGAGCTGGTACCAGAACTTCGAGAAGCCCTTCTGGGAAGATCCGAGCGAATACCTCAAGCGCTCGCCGATCATGTACACGGGCAACGTGAAGACTCCGACGCTGCTGATGACGGGCGTGCTCGATCTCCGCACGCCGATCCCGCAGATCGAGGAGTTCTATCGCGCGCTCAAGATGCACGGCACGCCGACGATGATGATCCGGATGAACAACGAGTATCACGGCACGTCGAGTACGCCGTCGAACTTCCTGCGGACGCAATTGTACGTGCGCGGGTGGTTCGAGAAGTACGGGACGATGCACAACGGGGCGGTCACCACGACCCAGGATCGCTGACCTCGAACTTCCGGCCTCACAACGGGCGGCGTCTTTCCGACGCCGCCCGTTTCTTTTCTGGGCGGAGACGCGACGCGATCGCGGGTCACTCCATACTCCTAGTTCGCACCGCGATCGCGCCGGCGGGGCACCGGCACTGTGGACCGAATCGCGCCCACGCTTCGGACAGGGACAGCAATCGCACCTCGGTCACCGTTTCGGACGCGATCAATTGCAGCTTCGCGAGGTCGCCCGACGGAACGTCGTTGACGTACACGACCGCTCGGTCGCCGTCGCCGGTGAGGCGCGTCGACGGATTGACGCGGAGCCAGTCGGGGCGAAGTTGCTCAGCGCTTCGGCCAACGACCGGCCCTCGTACGGCGCCATGTCGCGGCGTTCGAGTGTGCGGGCGGAGGCGGCTCGTGGGGCGACGAAGACGGTCTCGGTCGCTTCCGACGCTCGCGCGGCGGTCTGCACGTACGCTCCGCAAGAGGTGGCGAGGCCGAGTGCCAGCAACATCGTCGGGCGAGGCAAGGAGTGGGGCTTCACGGCGCGGCCCTCGAGTGGGGATCGGCAGAGATGGTTGATAGTCGTCCGCTCATTCAAGAACGCGTACCGAATCGCGTGCCGCGGAAGGCGGTATTGATCTCGGTCTCGTTCTCTCGGGGCCACTCTACCGGCGCCGCTTGCCGGCGTGCATACGCTTTGTTACGCAGGGGCGTGCGCCCGCGCGGCGTATTCTCCGCCAATGGTCGCGTAGACGTGACGATGGGCGCCCCGGCTGGTCCGAGTGGACCGGCTGAGCATCACGCGGCGAGAGTGACTAGTCGCCCCGCGGGAGTGACCGATCGCGGGACACGGGCGCCTATCGCGACGAACGTCGACCGTGGTCGGCGCTATTCAACAGCGCGGCGCACGTCGTCCAGTCGTTTATCGCCAGCGCGGCGCCGGGCCAATCGGTGCGCCTCGGCACGCCGGCGCAAGTCCTCAAACTGACGCTGTAGGCCCAGCAGCTCGTCGTCGCTCATCCCTTCCATGTTCACCAGCTCGTTGCGTGCCGGCCGGATCGCGCGAATCAGCTCGTCCAGCTTGAGCTGCGTGACCTGCGAATCGCGATTTTGCGTATTCTGAATCACGAACACCATCAAGAAGGTGATGATGGTGGTGCCCGTGTTGATGATCAGCTGCCACGTGTTCGAGTAGTGGAAAACCGGGCCCGTGATCGCCCACCCGACGACGACGATGAGCGCCACAGCGAATGCCCACGGCGCGCCCACGGAGCGCGCGACGCGCTGTGAAAAACGGCGGAACCAGTCGAATCCCGCCGACCCAGGGGTGGATGGGACGGTCATGACTGATTCGCCGTGCAAGGATCGTTCGTACCGACGCGTTCCAGCGTCAAGATTCTGGCGGCCTCGACTCTACGCTCACGACGTGGGGGACGTGTCCCGTGCGCTCGAGGAAGCGTTCGACGTCGGCGCGACCCATCACGACCGTCTGGCTGTTGACCAGCGGGTGGCATCTCCACCGCGGGGCGTTCCAGACGTCGCGATCGATGAACAGCTCCACGCCGTGGGCCTCGTCGTTCACGAGACCAAAGACCGTCACTGAACCGGGCTCAACCCCAAGGTGGCGCATCAGGCGGTCGGGCGACCCGAAACTCAGGTGGTCCGCATCGGCGGTCTGGGCAAATCGTTTGACGTCCACCGCCTTCGCGCATGTCGTGACGAGAAGAAAATGGCGCCGGCCGCGCTTGTCGCGCAGGAACAGATTCTTCGTTTGGACGGCGTCGCTCGCCTGAATCGCCGCCTCGGCTTCGTCGCAGGTGTGGACGGGCGCGTGATGATGACGCTCGTACTCCAATCCGAGCTCGTCGAAAATCGCGCACACCGCGTCGGGCGTTCGCATCAAACCGCCGGGGCCGCCGATGGAGCCGGCGAGCGAGAGAGCCCGAGTGCGACGGCGAAAGACGTCAACGACAGAACCGCGACGAAACCGGCGACGCCGGGCCAGCGCCAACGATCCCAGAACACTCCGCCGGTCGACCCGACGACGCTGGAGCCGAGGTAGTAGAAGAACAGATAGAGCGCGGCGGCCTGCGCCTTGGCATGCGTCGCGCGCAGTCCCACCCAACTGCTCGCCACCGAGTGTCCGCCGAAGAAGCCGAATGTGATGATCGCGATGCCCGCGATCACGAGCGCCAGCGGACGTGTCATGGTGAGCGCGATTCCGGCGAACATCACGGCGGCCATCGACGCCAGCATCCTGCGCCGCCCCCCGCCCACGCGGTCGGCGATGGATCCGATCCACGCCGACGCGACGATGCCGACCAAGTAGACGACGAAGATGAATCCCACGGCGGCGTGGCTCAGTGAATACGGTTCGGCCAACAGATGATACGAGACGTAGTTGTACGTCGCGACGAACGCTCCGCCGAGCAAGAAACCCTGCGCATAGAGCGGCACGAGACGAGAGTCGCGCAGCTGCTCCCAGAACGTGAGCGCCAACGGGGCGATTCGCAGCGGATGCGCGTTGAAGTGACGCGATGGCGGAAGCATTCGCCAGGCGACGATCGCCGCCACGAGGCCGAGCAACCCCATCACGGCCATAGCCCAGCGCCACGATGACAGGTCGGCGATGAGAGCGGTCAGGAGCCGTCCGCTCATTCCTCCGAGACCGTTTCCCCCGATCACGAGGCCCATCGCCAGACCGATCGAGCTGGGATGGACCTCCTCGCTCAGATAGGCCATCGAGATCGCGGGCAGCCCGGCGAATGAAACGCCGGCCAGCGTGCGCAGCGCGAGGAGAACGCTCCACCGCGGTGCGAGCGCGCACGCGATCGTGAGGAGCGCAGCCGCGAGCAGCGACGCGAGCATCAGCGGCACGCGTCCGCGGGCCTCCGAGAACGTGCCGGCGACGATCAGCGCCGGCGCGAGGAACCCCGTTGCAAGCGACAGCGGCAAGCTGCTCGCCGCGGCGCTGACTTGAAAATCACGCGCGAACACCGGCATGAGCGGCTGCACGCAATACAGCAGCGCGAAGGTCGCGAAACCGGCGGAGAAAAGGCCGAGGGTCGTCTGCCGAAATTCCGGCTGGTGGTGCCGGATCAGATCGGGCGCGTGCGGCGCCGAGGTGGGAGTAGCGGAGAGCACGACGGGAAACTAAGCCGCCGTGCTCAGGGACACGGGTCTCAGGTCTCTACCGATTCGTTGAGACCCGAGACCAGTGTCCCGAGCTCTACTCCGCTCCGCCCGTCGCCAGCCGGATCTGCGCGAGTCGCTCCGGCGACGCCGCGAACAGACCGTCAGGGTAGCGCCGGTATTGCACCATCTGGCTGTAGATCGTCGCCTGGTCGTACCGGTTCAGACCGAGACCGGCGAGGAACTGCAACCGCAGATTCCGGTCGTGGTTGATCTGCGCGTCCGCGAGCCAGGGCCGCAGCATCGGTTCGTTGCCCGCGAACGTCGAGAAGAGCTCCGTCGCGGAATTGATTCCGATCTCGTGCAGCGACTGCGCGACCTGCGCGTACTGCGGGCTCTGGAGACGCTGCTCGATGTCGTCGACGTTGATGTGCATCGTCCCCATCTGGCCGACGAGCACCAGGTCGTAGCCGGCGCCGTTGTTCGTGTTGCCGAACACCACGCCGTTCGGGAACGCCTGGAAGAACGTCGCGACCTCGCTCTTCACCGCTTCCGGGCTGCTCTCGTAGAGCTGCACGAAAAGCGTCACGACGCCGCCCGGATTGAGGTGCTCCTTCACGACGTCGAAGAATTCCTTCGTGTAGAGCGTGGCCGCGCCCTTCACCCATGGATCGAGCGGATCCGACGTGACGGCGTCGAACTTCTGTTTGGTCGTAAGAATGAAATGCCGCGCGTCATCGATCTCGACGTGCACCTTGGGATTCGTGACGACGTTGTAGTTGTGCGCGCCGAAGTACTTCGACACGACCGCCGGCACGAGCGGCTCGATCTCGGCGATCGTCTCGCTCTGGAGAGCGGGATCGATGCTCACCGCGCCCGCCGTCACGCCCGCGCCGCAACCGATGACGAGCACGGAATTGGGATGCGGCGGCAAGAGCGTCGTGAGGTGGCCGAGCATTCGCTGCAGACGCATGTCCTGCGGCTCGCTCGACGCCTGCACCTTGCCGGCATTGTGGTAGTTCAGGACGCCGTTCGACAGCTGCGACACCGCCACCGACGCCGTCATTCCTTCGCCGACGTAGATGAAGTCGTTGGCGTTCTCGAGACGCGTCGCGAACCATCGGCCGTAGCCGACGAGAAGCGGCGGCACCGGCGGAACGCTCATCATCAGCAGAACGGCGACGCCGGCTGTCGCGAGGCCCAACCACGTGCGGCGCGGCGTGGTCGTCAGCTTGGACACGCCTTCCACCGCGACCGGAACGAGCGCGACGACCGCGCTCACCGCCGCCACCGCAATCAGCAGCCGCTGCGACATCTGAGTGCCGAGCCACGCGATGATCAGCAAACTGCCGAACAGGGCGCCGATGATGCCGCCAATCGTGTTGGCGGCGTACACGCTGCCGACGAGCCGCGCGGGATCCTTCGCGCCGCGGCCGACCGCCGCCAGCGCCAGCGGGAAGCTCGCTCCCCAAAGCACCGCCGCCGGAAAGACGGACCAAAGACAGCGAACCAGGTCGATCTGGAAAGTCGGCGTGGCGTCGACCGCCAACCCCGGGCTGACCGGCCAGTACGGAAGAATCTTCGTCATCGAGTACGCGGCCCACGCGATCGCGCCGGTGAGCAGCAACTGGCAAACGCCGAGCGCGAGGCGAGGTTGCTTCGCCGTTCGCGCGATGGCCGATCCGCCGGTGCTGCCCAAACCAAGGCCGAGCAGGAACGCGGCGAGAATAAGCGAGAACGTGTACGTCGTCGCGCCGAGCAGGAGCGACAGCAGGCGAGTCCAGACGGCTTCGGCGGCCAGCGCGGTCGCGCCGGAAAGCGCGATCGTGACATATACGGGCCACGCGCCGGCCGGGATGATCGATTCCGATTCCTTCGCGTCAGCGGTCGCGTTTTCCTCGCCGCGATACATCGTGGCCCGGGCAAGCGCGAGGCTGATTCCGGCGACGATCACGTCGATGGCCACGGCGACGTAGGTCGCCACCGCCATGTCATGAACGCGCAGGAGATAGAAACCGGCGAGCACGCAACCGAGCACTGCGCCGGCAATGTTGCCACCGTAGAAGAAGCCCAACCACGCCACGCCTTCCGGAGTCGTCTCGACCCAGCGCGCGATGGCGGGCAGCGTCGCGCCCATGAGAAGCGTCGGCGGCAGCAGGCAGAGCGCGCAGAACAGCCCACGAACGAGGAGATCCGCCGTCCCGTGAAGCGCGATTGCGAAGTACAGACCGCCCGCGTACGGCAGCCCCCACAGCACCAATAGCCCGAACCCTGCGATCGCCAGCTCGAGCATCGCGTAGACGCGCAGCGGGTGTTGGCGGCGCGACACGAAGCGCGAGAGATACAGGCTGCCGATGCACATGCCGCCCATGAACGTTCCGAGCAAAACGCCGAGCGACACCGCCGACGACCCGATGATGAGGCTCAGGAGCTGAAACCAGACGATCTCGTAAATCAGCGCCGCGCATCCGCTTCCAATGAAAAGGAGAACGACGAGCGGGAGGAGCCGATTGGTGACGGGAGCCCCGCTCGACGCGATGGGTTCCGCGCCGCGGCTCGGGCCGGTGTACGGCGCGCGGCGGGACTGTGTTTTGGTGGATGACGACACGGCAGCGTGTTGCTCGGAAAGGGGGGAAACGACGTTCGGCCCGGCATCGGCCAGAACCGTTACGCGGGCGACGAACCCTATGTTGGCAGCGCGCGCGGTACGAGTCCAGTTGCCGCGTACCGGCACTGCGCAACCCGTGGGAATCTTTCGGGAACCCAAAAATACGCGCCGAGCGTCGAGGCTGTGAGCCTCGCGCCCGGCGCGAAAGAGAATCTCACTCGTGGGCCGCCGCCCCCGTGTCGGGGCGGCGCGGCGAGCCTAGTTGTTCAGATCGCTGTCGTCGTCGTTGAAATCCTGGCCATCCTGTCTGCGTCCGTATTCGGACGACGATCCGGACTGCGATGATCCGGCTTGCGCGGTGTGCTGTTGCCGGGTGTGGCGATCGAGCTGTTCACGCGAGTCGAAATGCGCGCCGCATTGACGGCACTCGAAGTCCTGGTCGTTTTGGGCCATTGTGCGTCTCCTCACTGTTGGGGCCGGCGAGCAAGCGTCGCTCGACGCGGCGTCGCCGCGCCGCTTTGGCCGGTTTTCGCAGGGGGTGTGCCGCACAAACGAACTCGCCTCGGCAGTCGGTGCCGAGGCGAGCTCGATTTCGTGGAGCGCGTTCTAGCGCTGGACGATGATCAAATACTTCGACGTCGCCCAGAACTTGTCGGCTTCCGCGATTTGGAGCGGGCCGTGGAACTTCGCGCCATCGCGCGCGGTCACCTTGGCATCGTCGAGGCTCTGCCGCGAGACGATCTGATACTCGCGGGTGGAGTCCGGCAGCGCGATTTCGTGCACCGCGCGCGTATCGATCGCCGTGAACTCCGTGGGTTTGAGATCGCGTGCCGGAACCAGCGTGCGGCCGAAGCGGTGCACGAGGAGATTCGCGCCGCCCTCGCGCGTGATCACGCCTTTCTGGAGCAGCTCGTCCTCGGTGCCGACCACGTAGTACGCCTTGGCCGACTCGGTGCGGACGATCTCGAGGTCTTTACCCATCTGGTCGATGCGACCCTGGAGCAGCACGATCGTCTGCGCCTGCTGATCGACGCTCGCCATCAAGTCGGCGATGTGCTTCACGTCGGCCGCGATCGAATCCTTGAGAGCGCGGTTCTCGTCGGTGAGCTTGCCGTTCGTGGCGAGCA
>Ga0157372_10009232_pt1 | contig 10485 bp, 14 predicted proteins | sample C55metaG_FD_115307 | JGI IMG/M metagenome (GOLD analysis project Ga0157372, IMG submission 115307) | Corn rhizosphere microbial communities from Kellogg Biological Station, Michigan, USA - C5-5 metaG | ecosystem: Host-associated > Plants > Roots > Rhizosphere > Soil | place: USA: Michigan...
ACGAAGTCGAGCTCGTTGCCGCGCTGAAGTCGGGCGGCAAGAACATCAAGGCCAAGGACGCGTTGAAGCATGTTTACGGCTATGGCGTAGGCCTCGACATGACGCGGCGCGATCTCCAGTCTCAAATGAAGGATCAGAAGAAGCCTTGGGAAATCGGTAAGGGTTTCGACTACGGCGCGCCGATCGGACCGATCTTTCCGGTTGCGAAAGTCGGCCACCCGGCGAAGGGCGCGATTTCTCTTTCCGTGAATGGGGAGGTGAAACAGAACGCCGATCTCTCGCAGATGACCTGGAGCGTCGCCGAGCAGATCGAAAAGCTTTCGGAAGCGTTCGAGCTGAAAGCGGGCGACATCATCCTCACGGGAACGCCGGAGAATGTCGGCGCGGTCGAGAAGGGCGACACGATGGTCGCGAAGATCAAGGGCTTCCCGAATCTGACGATCAAGGTCGTCTAGTCCTCACCCTGAGGAGGCGAGCGTAGCTCGCCGTCTCGAAGGGTCCGTCCGAATGTAGTGCCCTCATACTTCAAGACGCCGCGGCTCCGCGGTATGAGGGCTACTCTCTGCTACGCCGTTCGCTTCGTGTGTTTGCCTTCCTCGATTCCCTGCGTCTGGGAGAACGAAGCCGCGCAAAGGGTTCCGGCGTTCAGTGAAGTTGCCGATCAAACCATTCGAAACGTCTCTGTTCCGCGCGCGTAAACCCCTGCTATAGAAATGCGGGGGACTTCACCTTGAAGTTGGGAAAACGAAATGACGCACTGGATACGTTTCGAGAAAAACGGAAAACGCAGCTTCGGTACGCTCGACGGCGATACGATCGCTGTGCATGGCGGCGATATGTTTGGCGCCGCAAAGCCGAACGGAGAAACGGCGAAACTTTCCGACGTGAAGGTCCTGACCCCCTGCGACCCGTCGAAAATGATTTGCCTCTGGAACAATTTTCATCAGCTCGCGGCGAAAAATAATCAGCCGACTCCGGAGGAACCGCTCTGGTTCATCAAGTCGGCAAGCGCCTATTTGCCCGCCAACCAGCCGATCCGCCGCCCGAAAAGCTACAGCGGAAAAATCATCTACGAGGGCGAACTGGGCATCGTCATCGGCAAGACTTGCAGCAATATCACCGAGGCGGAAGCCGGAAAATACATTTTCGGCTACACCTGCGTGAACGACATCACCGCGGTCGACCTTCTGAAGAAGGACAAGTCCTTCGATCAATGGTCGCGCGCGAAGAGCTTCGACACCTTCGGCGTCTTCGGCCCGGTGATCGCCACCGGCCTCGACCCGATGAAGCTATCGATCAAGACCATCCTGAACGGCGCGGAGCGGCAGAATTATCCGGTCTCCGACATGTTTTTTCCGCCGCATAAGCTTGTCGCGGCGCTGTCGAAAGACGTGACGCTTCTGCCGGGTGACGTGATCGCCTGCGGCACCTCGATCGGTGTTGGAACGATGAAGGAGCCGAAAAACGTCGTCGAAATCGTCATCGACGGCGTCGGTAAGCTGGCCAACACCTTCGATCAGGACGTTTAAGCGTTGGCGAGCGGGAAATATTCTTCGATTTGCTGCCGCACCGTGCCGTAACACTCGCAGGCGCATTTTTCGAGACCGGCGCGGTCGATGATCTCGATCTTGCCGCGGCGGTAGCGCACATGACCGCGCTTTTGCAGCGCGCGGGCAATCAGCGTGACGGTCGTGCGCCGCACGCCGAGCATCTGCGCGAGAAATTCCTGGGTAAGGGGAATGGTGTCGCTGTCGATGCGGTCGCGCGTCTGCAGGAGCCAGCGGCAGAGGCGCGCTTCCGCTTCGTGAAAGGCGTTGCAGGCGGAGCCCTGTTGGATCTGCGCGAGCAGCACTTCGTTATACTTCACCACCACGTCGCGCAGGATCGGGCTTGCCTTGATCGCGGCCTGCAGCTTCGCCGTCGATATGCGCGCCATATTGCCCGCGACCTGCACGACCGCACGGTTGAACGCGTGGCGAGGGCCGAGGCCCGACATCGCACCGACCGTGCCTTCGCGGCCGACGGTCGCGGTCTCGATGCTTTTTTCGCCGTCGTTCATGACGGCGACGAGCGAAATCATCCCGCTATGGGGAAAATAAACCTGCTCGATCGGCTCGCCTTGCTCCTGCAAGACGATACCCTGCGCGAACTGGATGTCCTTCAGATGCGGCTGCAATAACGACAGCTCTGCAGGACCGAGCACCGATAAAATCCGGTTGCGGCCGGCGATCCCGTTGGCACCGTTCGGCGGTCCCGCGACGCCGTTCGGCAGCGCGCTATTTGGTAGTTTTTCATGCACAAAAGTTTTCCTCCCTCCGCGGTCAATCACGGAGGACGGGCGATTTAGAGCGGGAATTTAATGAGGCTCTTAAATCGCGCGGTGCGAGTGACCGGCGGATTCAATAACTTGGCTGTTACGTTTATGTCTGTACGTCACCGTACATAACGCGCGAACCGCAGGAGCGGTTCCTGTGCAGACCGCCTCAGCGAATCATCCGCCAGAGCAGCAGCACGATCGCCGCGCCTACCGCAGCACCGATAAAAACGGCGTAGCCGCCGAGGCCGATCATCCCGCCGAGCGCCGCCAGGTGGTAGCCGAGGAATGCTCCGGCGACGCCGACGAGCGAACTCGTGGCCGAGCCGCGCTGTCCGCCGAACTGCAGCGCGAGCCACGACGGGCCGGCGAAGCGGTCGAACAACATTCCGGCCGCGACGCCGATCACCACGATCAGGATAAACGCCGCAACAGGATCGATTGCGTGCATGAAGCCCTCCCATCCCTCATTCGAGGATAACCCGGCGCATTCGACTGCGAAACAGGCGCGAGAATGCGGCTTGGTTGCCTCGACGGAGGGCGCGTGCAGAATGCCGCCAGGATCGAGCGACCGGTATCGAAGCATGCGTCTGTTGGCGGCCCTGATTTCGATGGCGTTATTGGCCGCAGCGCCCGTGCTCGCGGAGCTTGCGCCGGCGACGAGCGGCTATCTGAAAGAGATCGGTCTCGACCCGCGGTCCCACGAGATCGAAAGCATGGCCAATGAGGCCGTGACGATGCGCAGCGGCGGCGTTGCGAGCATCGACGAATTGGCGAAACAGAAAAAATCGAAGCGGGAAATTTTGCGTTTTGTCAGCACACGGCGTTTTGTGAAGGCTTACCGCGAAAACCCGAATACGCGGCTGCCGGCGGCCGACGATTACGATGCGGCCTATGTCACGGATGAGGAAAAGGCGCTCGTGCAGCCGGCTTTCCGCAAGGCCGGCGACGAGCTTTATTTGCAATCGTTGCAAGGGAAGAAGAAATGAATTCGGTGAAGGCGCTGTTCTTTGACGTGTTCGGGACACTGATCGACTGGCGCACGGGAATTGCGCGAGAATCGGAAAAGGTTCTGTCGAAGCTCGGCTACAAGCTCGACTGGCTCGCCTTCGCCGATGCCTGGCGCGGCGAATATCAGCCCGGCATGGAGGAAGTGCGCTCGGGACGGATTCCGTTTTCGCGCCTCGATATTCTGCATCGTCATAACCTCAATCGCATTCTGCCGCGTTTCGACATCAAGGCGGACGAGAAAACATTGACGGAATTGAACCTCGCCTGGCATCGCATCGACGGCTGGCCGGATGTTGCGCCGGGCCTCGCGCGATTGAAGAAGAAATTTTGGCTTGCGCCCGTCTCAAACGGCAACATCTCGATGATGGTGGCGCTCGCGCGCAAGAACAATTTTCCGTGGGATGCGATCCTGGGCGCGGAAGTCGCCGGCGACTACAAGCCGAAGCCGCGTGTCTACCTCGCTTCCTGCGAAGCGTTCGGTCTCGACCCGTCGGAATGCATGATGGTGGCAGCGCACTCTTACGATCTCTCCGCCGCAGCGGTGCAGGGGCTCAGGACCGCGCATGTCGCGCGGCCCAATGAGGCGGGGCCAGGGAAGGGGGAGAAAGCTCCCTCCATCAAAGTCGATGTCGCGGGCGGATCGCTCGAAGAGCTCGCCGAGAAGCTCGGCGCATGAGCGCGCTCACGCTCTATTACGCGCCGCAATCGCGCTCGATGACGGCGCTCTGGATGCTGGAGGAAATCGGCGAGCCGTACAAGCTGGAAGTCCTCGATTTCGACGACGGCAGCATGCGCGCGCCGGAATATCTCGCGATCAATCCGATGGGGAAAGTGCCGGCGATCAAGCACCGCGACGTTGTCGTCACAGAAGCAGCCGCTATCTGCACGTATCTGGCTGACGCCTTTCCGCAAGCGAAGCTGAACATTCCGCTCAACGATCCGCGCCGCGGCCCCTACTTGAAATGGCTGTTCTTCGGGCCGAGCTGCCTCGAGCCGCCGATCATCGACAAAATTCTGAATCGGCCGTCCGGTGACCGCGTTGCGATCGGCTGGGGTAATCTCGAAGCGGTGCTCGATACGCTCGCGCAGGCGCTCATGAAATCACCCTATCTCATCGGCGATCACTTCACCGCGGCCGATCTCGTGGTCGGCGGCGGCCTGCGCTGGGGCATGATGCGCCGCGTGGTGAAGCCGCGGCCGGAATTTTCCGATTACGCGAAGCGCATCGGCGAGCGCCCCGCCGCCAGGCGCGCTTTCGCCCGCGAGAAGGAAATTTTGGCTGCACGGAAGGCGTGAGGCGGTTGCAATTCGCGCTGAAATGCCAGCGTCATCGTTCTTTTATAATATGATTTGCAGCACTCGTGCGGCGCTTGACGCCCTATATGCCCGCCGTGCAACCTCGCTCTCCCGATAACTTCGTTTCAGAAAAATCGCCTTCGGGTGGTTTCTCTCCAGCAATGCAAACCAAAAAGAGAGGAGCGTTACGATGAGTATTTTCGGAAAAATCATGAGCGCGATTTTCGGGACTCAGGCACAGGCCGCCGAGCAGGGCCAGGTCGTGTCCAGCGTCGACGTGGCGGCAACGCTCGACAAAGCCGTGGCGGCGAAGGGCGAAAAGCTGGACTGGCGGAATTCCATCGTCGACCTGATGAAGGCGCTCGATCTCGATTCCAGCCTTGCGAACCGCAAACAGCTCGCGAAGGATCTCAATTACACCGGAGATACCAACGATTCCGCCTCGATGAACATCTGGCTGCACAAGCAGGTGATGGAGCGGCTCGCGAAGAATGCCGGCAAGCCGACCGCGGATTTGATGAAGAAGTAATATTTTCGGGACAAAAAACGGCGCGCTTCTTGATGGAGGTGCGCCGTTTTCTTTTTCAGGCGTCGCGTTCGACGAGGCGGCGATAGAGATGCCAGGTGGCGTGGCCGAGAACCGGCATCACGATCGCGAGCCCCACAAAAAACGGCAGCGAGCCGATTGCGAGCAGCGCCGCGATCACGATGCCCCAGATCGCCATGGTGAACGGGTTTTTGAGGATCGCGCGGATCGAGGTTTCGACTGCCGCCGCTGCGCCCACGTCACGATCAAGGAGCAACGGGAACGAGACCGCGCCGATCAGGAAGCTCGCGAGCGCGAACAGGAATCCGGCGGCGTTGCCGTAAAGGATCAGCTTCCACCCGGCTTCCGTGGTCATGATCTCGTGCAGGAATGTCTCGATGTCGTCCGGCGCCGCGAGGCCGAACAGGGACTGATAAATCGCCTGCGCGGTGTAGAGCCAGCCGAGGAACAGGATCATCAAGACGATGCCGAGCGCCGCAATCGCGCCGATCGAGGGGGATTTCAGGACATCGAAGGCGTTCCGCCATGTCGTCTCCATGCCCGCTTCGCGGCGGCGGCTCAGCTCATAGAGGCCGACCGCGGCAATTGGCCCGATAAGCGCGAAACCCGCCATCAGGGGAAATAGAAGCGGCAGCACAGCCGCGCCGAAGGCAAGACGCCCAAGCGCCAGGCCCACGATCGGGTAGATCAGACAGAGAAAGAAAAGCTGCGTCGGGAAGGTCATGAAATCTTCCCAGCCTTTCTTCAGCGCGAATTTGATGTCGTCGATCCCGATCTTGCGGATCGCAGGGTGCGCGGGGCGGGCGCTCGCGCCCGAGATGACATGAAAATTAGCCATGCGTTTTCTCCTCAATCCGAGGATCGAGTCCACGCCACGGCCGGCGAAGCAGTTGCCGGTCGCGAAGCGCAAACCGCAATGCCCGTTCCTTGACTACGCGGCGCGCGGGTTCTGGTTCCTTCGGACTCGCGCGCCGTGAAGAATCATCCTCCCGTTTTTCGGTGTCGTAAAGAGGGCGAAAAACACGGTTGGTTGATCGTTAACGCGAGCGTTTGTGATATTCCACCCGAGCGAGGACAATCGAGCCATGCGCCAGTCGCAACATACGCTGATCGTCGAGAGCCGCGGCAAGGGGTTGATCGAAATTACGCACGACGTGAAGCGTTGGGTCGAGCAGCAAAAGATCGCAACCGGTCTTCTTACGCTCTATTGCCGCCACACTTCCGCGTCGCTCCTCATTCAGGAAAATGCCGATCCCGACGTGCAGAAGGATTTGAAGAATTTTTTCGAGGATATCGCGCCGGAGTCGCGCGATTACATTCATGACACCGAAGGACCGGACGACATGCCTGCGCATATCCGCGCGGCGCTAACGCACACTTCGCTATCGATCCCTGTGACAAAAGGCGCGCTTGTGCTTGGCACCTGGCAGGGGATTTTTCTGTTCGAGCACCGCGCAAGCCCGCATCGGCGCGAAATCGTGCTGCATCTCGTCGGGGAATAACGTCACGTTTCGGCCATCTGGCCTCATTAGCTTTTCACGCTCATCGCAGGAGATATTTTCATGGCCGATCTTACGCTTTATCACGCTTCTCCCTCGCGCTCGTCTGTGGCGCTCTGGATGCTGGAGGAAATCGGCCAGCCTTACGATATTCATAAGCTCGATCTGCAGAAGGGCGAGCAGTTGAAATCCGGCTACCTCGCCATCAATCCGATGGGCAAGGTGCCTGCGCTCAAGCACAAGAACGCGGTCATCACCGAGAGCGCCGCGATCTGCACATATCTTGCCGACGAATTTCCGCAGGCGAAGCTGAATGTGCCGGTCGGCAATCCGCAGCGCGGCGTTTATCTGAAGTGGCTGTTCTTCGGCCCGAGTATTTTCGAGCCGGCGATGACTGACGTCGCCTTTCCGCGCAAGGAAGCAGCGAACCCGACAGCGCTCGGCTACCGGCCGTTCGATCAGGTGCTCGACATCATGGCGAAGGCGGTGAGTAAGGGGCCGTATCTCATGGGCGAGCAGTTCACCGCCGCGGATGTCGTACTTGGTTCCGGCATCCGCTACGGCACGATGTTCAAGCTTGTGCCCGAGCGCAAGGAATTCGCCGATTACATTGCGCGTTTCTCCGAACGTCCCGCGCTGAAACGCGCGATGGAGAAGGATCACGGCGCGAAAGCGGCCTGAGGCGGCGGACACGGCGATGTGATTGCGGAGCCGTTGATCCCACCCGACTGTGTCTTTTCAACACTAGCGAGCGCGCGGGCGCAGGGCTAAGTTCCGGCCAAACAGGCTTTGGAACAAGGTATTGCTATGCGTGGGTTCTTGAAAATTCTGCTGCCGCTTCTGACCCTCGCCGGCTTTACGTCGCCGGTTTTCGCAGGTGAAGTTTACAACCGCGAACCGATCGAAATCCCGACGATCTTCGGCACCAAGCTCATCATCGGCACGAATTACCCGAAGGAAATCGTGAGCTTCAACGAGAAGCACGCGCCGGGAACGATCATCATCAGCACCAGCCAGCGCCGTCTCTATTATGTGCTCGGCGACGGAAAGGCGATCCGTTACGCCATCGCCGTCGGCAAGGAAGGCTATGCCTGGGCGGGTACGAACACGGTGAGCTCCAAGCGCGAATGGCCGGACTGGACGCCGACCGCCGAGATGCGCAAGCGCGATCCGAAGCTTCCCGTGCACATGGCGGGCGGCCCGAACAATCCGCTCGGCGCCCGCGCGCTCTATCTCGGCAACACGCTCTATCGCGTTCACGGCACCAACGAGCCCTGGTACATGGGCACGGCGCGCTCCTCGGGCTGCATCCGCATGACCAACGAGGACGTGATCGACCTCTACAACCGCACCAAGATCGGCGCGACGGTGATCGTAAGGCGTTAATCGCCAGCATTTGGTTTTCAATATACGTCATGCCCGGCTTTATGCCGGGCATCCACGTCTTTGGTGCGACGAAGCAAGGCGTGGATGGCCGGGACAAGCCCGGCCATGACGAACGGAAAAAGTTTCAGCCTGCTTGCCCCGTCTTCTCTAGATATTTTTCGAACACGAGCAGCGCGATTTTCCGCTCGACCGCCGGATTCAGAAACCGATCGACGTAGCGGTGGGCGTTTTCGACGATCTCTTTCGCCTCGCGCGGATGGCTGTTGTAATACTCCATTTTTTCCTCGATGTCGGAAAAATCGTCTTTCAGCTCGGCATAGTGGACGCCGGGGATGAGCGTTCCTTCCATGAACCACGTTTCGAATTTCAGCGGCTGCGAGAAAGCGATCGAATTCGACGACATGATCCATTTCAGATTGCTCGCGACATCGATGCCTTCCAACGAAAGAATGAATTTGTATTTGAGCTGCCCGCGCACCGGCATGAACGGGCGGTCGAGCCCCGGCATGGCGTAGCCTGTATTGATACGGCCGACATCGAAGCCCGGCTTGCCCATGTATTTTTCGACAAACATTCTACGCGGGTTCGGCTTTTGGCTGAATCGTCCCCGCCAGACGAGAGCATTCTTTTTTTTCTCGCTCGGATAAGCGTCATTGACGAAATTGAAGTGCCGGATCTTGTTCAGCTTCATCAGCACGGAATTGGCGTTGTCGCCGGCGATCGGCCGGCTTTTTACGAAGGCCGGGTAGGGCGGCACTTCCCGCACATCGCCGAAGACGTAGCTGAATTTCACGCGCGGATCGAAATAGCGCGCGATCTCGTAGAGGTCGTAAAAGTAGGTCGTTTTCCGCTCGCGCAACAGCCCGCGCAAATCCGTTGCGTTGCTGTCGAGCGAAACGCTTCCTGCGAGCTTGTTGTAATAGTCGACGCGTTCCTCGACCCGGCGCTCGTCCGCACGCGCCAAGCGGCCATGCTTGTCGCGAAGGCTGCGGAACACGCCGGGGGGAATGTGAATGCCGACGGCACGCGTGATGTAATAGGCCGCTTTCTTGGCCCGAAACGGGGTCATGCTCGCTCCACTGGTGCCCCGCCGGACCTGGCGGCTGCGACATTGCGCGAAGCTTTTACTGTAATTTGATCGCGGGTCAAAGCAGCCCTCGAAAGACGCTCGTTATTTCGGCTTTGGGTTGAAGAACCGTCTTCCACCACGCCCATAGCGCTGCTTTGCTCTCCATCGGCAACAGCGCAACCGCAAGCTCCGGCGCGTCGCCGCGTTCGATGCGCTCGGAAAGCGCGATCATCGCCGCGCGCACGGATTCCGGCACGCGCGGCCCTGATCGTTTTACGCACGCGTGCGCATCGCCCCGGCAGCTTTGCGCTTTGTGACAAGCGCTCCGTTCGCAGAAGTGCGGCAAATCCAGAAAATCGGCCGCGAGCCGAAGCGCGCGATCCTTGCGGCGCGCGCCGAGCGCCCGTCCAAGCCGCGCGGCTAAGCGCAGCCAGCCGCGACTAGCCCTGAGCGCGGGTTCAACGCGAACAGATTGCAGTGCCTGCGCTTTGGCTGCGTCGAATTCGGCGCGATCGCGCGGCCGCGCCTCGATCGCATCGAGCAGGCGCGCGGCGGCAAGATGAAGTTGAGGGTAGGCATTGGTTTGATGCATTTTCGTTCGATCCATATTTTTTTGATCCATATTCCTTTGATGCATGGGGAAATCCTTTCTGTGGGGTTCGGCAAGCGCCGCTAGCCTCGCCGCAGCTTGCTGCGCGAGGTTCGTTCAACTCGGCCCCGCCCAAACGGGCGAGGGGGATGGAGCGCCGCCCGGCGCAACCATCTTCCGTCCGCGCCGGAGGAAGGCTCCGGCGCTCGCCTTGCGGCGCTCCATCGTGGCGGTTTCTCGGTACGGGCCGCGCTTTTCGTGAGGCCCGCGCGCAATGCGCTGCCTCTCCGTCAGCGGGCTCCCCGCACCGGCACGTAGTTGCCGGGGGCGGTGCTCCGTGCCGTCCCGGACACGCGGCTGCGAACCGCGCGCGCAGGCGCCACATCCCGCTCCGTCTCCGAGACGCCTCTAGAAAACGCCCCTCGCGAGCGGGAGTTAGAGGAATATAATCCTCATATGAATGGATGGCCAATCACAAAAATATGATTATATTCATAATCACAAAATGTAAGGATTGTCATGGCCGGGCTCGTCCCGGCCATCCACGTCTTTGCTGTCTTGGAATTTTGTAAGGCGTGGATGCCCGGCACAAGGCCGGGCATGACGACTGTGCGGTGTCAATGCAGCGGCACAAAAATCCTGAGTGCGAGTGCGTTCCCGCGCGGGTGCGCCGCAAGCCAGCCATGCCTTGAACGCATGATGCACGCTCTTACATAGCGGCATGCTCGATAAACCCACCTTCCGGCTCGGCGATTACACCGCCGAGCACAATCA
>Ga0157372_10009234_pt1 | contig 10485 bp, 9 predicted proteins | sample C55metaG_FD_115307 | JGI IMG/M metagenome (GOLD analysis project Ga0157372, IMG submission 115307) | Corn rhizosphere microbial communities from Kellogg Biological Station, Michigan, USA - C5-5 metaG | ecosystem: Host-associated > Plants > Roots > Rhizosphere > Soil | place: USA: Michigan...
CCACCAGTTCTCCTGCGCGCACTTCGAAATTGAAGTCCGCCAGTGCCCGCACATTGCCGTAGTTCTTGCTCACCGACTCGAACGTCGCAACGGCGGCTTTCGCCCACGGCCCGGGGGCTGGTGCTCCACTTCTCCCCGCTCGTGGCAGAAGTTGCGCCTTTGCACTCCCAATGTTTCCACCGACGCCTTGAGGCATAAACTCGTCTCTCCGTTCTACGCCTAGATCATGCGTCACCAGCCGCTCGTGCAACAGTGGACTTCATCACCAGCCCAAAATGACAAATGTCAGCGTGACAAATGTCACTCGAGAGGCGCTCGCGTATAATTCCTGTCTTTCGGAGCTTAGGGGAGAATGAAAGTTCGTCCGGGAATCGAGGCCGCCGGCCTCACCGATGTGGGCTGCCACCGGGAAAACAACGAGGACAATTACGCCTACTGGGAGCCGCAGGATGACGCCGCATTCCAGCGCCTCGGCCGCTTGGCCGTTGTCGCGGATGGCATGGGTGGCGCAGAGGGCGGCCAGTACGCTAGCAAAATCGCGGTCGGGGCAGTGTGCGAAATCTATTCGAGTTCGCCAGAGCCCGATGCGCAGCAACGGATGCTGGCTTCATTTCATGAGGCGAATCATCGAGTTCAGCAGGAAGCCCGCGCGAAGCCAATGCTCCACGGCATGGGGACGACGCTGACGGCTTGTGCTCTCCTCGGGAACAATTTGTATTTCGCTCACATAGGCGACAGCCGGCTATTTCTGGTCCGTGACGGCAACGCCCGCCAGCTCTCCCGTGACCATTCACTGGTCGCTCGTTTGATCGAAAGCGGCACGATCCGCCCAGAAGAGGCGGAAACTCATCCCCAGAAGCATGTGCTGACGGCCGCCATCGGCGTTGCCGAAGATATTCAGCCGGACATGCCCTCTGCGCCGATTGAACTCAGACCGTCGGATGTCTTGATTCTTTGCACCGACGGCCTTTGGGGCCAAATGACTTCGGGAGAAATCGCAGAGATCGCTTCAAAATCCGCGCCGAAAGATGCATGCAAGTCCCTGGTTCAACTCGCCAAGCAACGCGGCGGGCCCGACAACATCACGGTACAGGTTTTGCGTTTATCCGCATAGAACGGAGAAGATTTCGCCTGCCGTTCTTTCTCTATGGTGTTCCTCTGTGAAACTCAGTGCCCTCTGTGGTAGGTTTTGTTCTTTTGATCTCTTGCTGTTGGATTTTGCTGTGTTCTAATTCTTCTTCACGAGCCCCGTGTTTCGCCCTCTCATCACGCGCATGCTGTACACGCTGCCAGTCCTATGGCTCGTGGTCTCGGCAGTCTTTCTGTTGATCCACCTCGTTCCCGGTGATCCGATCGTGCAGATGCTCGGGGAAGGTGCACCCGCCAGCGACGTCGCCGCTACGCGCCACGAATATGGCCTCGATCTTCCGCTTCCGCAGCAATATGTCCGCTACTGGAAAGGCGTATTGCACGGCGATCTCGGTCCATCGATACGATACGGGCAGGGTGTGACCCGCCTTATTGCACAGCGCTATCCCTTTACGTTGCAACTGACGCTGGCATCGTTGTTGGTTGCTATTCTGATTTCGATTCCTGCGGGCGTTCGCTCTGCCCAACGACGAGGCCGCTGGGACGACAAATTGCTCAGCGTCGTCAGCCTATTCGGTCTCTCGTTCCCGAACTTCGCCCTCGGCCCTATCCTGATTTTGTTTTTTGCGATCAAACTTGGCTGGCTCCCAGTTTCAGGCACCGGGACGTTCGCGCATCTGGTTCTGCCGTCCCTCACAATGGGTGGCGCACTGGCCGCCATACTCACGCGGATGGTTCGCACATCGATGCTGGAAGAACTAGGCCAGGACTACATTCGCACGGCTCGCGCCAAGGGTTTGTCGGAACGCGCCGTTGTCTATCGCCACGCGTTGCGCAATGCAATGCTGCCTGTGCTAACTGTTGTTGGGCTGCAGTTCGGCGCGCTGCTGGCGGGCGCGATCGTCACCGAGACCATCTTCTCCTGGCCCGGAATTGGACGCCTGACCATTCAAGCCATCGGCAATCGAGACTACTATCTCGTCCAGGGATGCATCCTGGCGATTGGCTTGACTTACGTGCTGGTGAATTTCCTTACAGACTTGTTGTATTCCGTTGCTAATCCACGCATTCGCCAATAGGTAGCCTGATTTCCATCTTTTGCGAAACGTCTTGGTAGCCACTCCTCCCTCGCACCGTGACAGAGATCACCAAGTCATATGACAGACATCACGGCATGACTTACATCTTTTCGGTACAAGAATCACGGGCAATCCCTCGAAGGATTGGGAAGATTGCAACTGTGTGATTGGCGTCCCCAATGCAGTTGTCGACGTATTTCATCGGCCCTCAAACAACTAGTTATATCGAGCACCGACGAATGCAATTAGATTGCTGTCATACTCCTGGTTTCATAAGAGCCTAGTCCTGCGTCGATTGCAACGTGCTTCCCGCCCTTTAATCGCGCCTTTCCGTCTGACAGTTACTTCGAGTCGAGTAGTTCATCGACGGGCTGGAAGTGCATATGAGCAGTCTGAAAATGGCAGTTGCGTGCCTCGCGATGACAGCAATGGTGGCCGCCGCACCTGCACAGAATCTTGGGACCGAGCCGGCGAACCTTGTCACTTTGAGCACTCGCGCTGGGGGCGGGGATCCAATTGCTACGTATGAATTGGCCATCAAATATGCATCCGGTGAGGGAGTCGCTCAGGATTATGTCCGCGCCGCTGAATTGTCGCAACTCGCGGCCGATCGCGGTTTTCCCGATGCACAATGTTTCCTTGGACATCTTTATGAACACGGTCTAGGCGTGCCGCGAAACGACATTGAGGCGCTGCGGTATTTCAAAATGGCAGCCCAGCAGGGCCATGCACTCGCAGCCAACAACATCGGTGCGATGTACGAAGCAGGCCGCGGTACTTCCAAAGACTTGAACGAAGCTCTGCGTTGGTACCGCTCGGCCGCCGAACACGGCGATGCCGACGGGCAGCTGAATCTTGGGGCCGCCTACTTTTTTGGCCGAGGCGTCCGCCGGGACTACACCGCCGCGGGCAAATGGATCCGCAAAGCGGCTGAGCAGGGCCATGCCGTCGCTCAAATTGCCATGTTCGACATGCATTTCTTTGGAAAGGGAGTCAAAAAGAATACGGCTTATGCCATTCGCTGGCTGCGGAAAGCTGGCGATCAAGGACACGCAGGGGCGCAGGTTGGTTTATTCAGCATTTACTATCAGGGCAACGGCGTAGCTGTGGACTACCAGGAGGCAGCCGGATGGGCGCGGCGCGCTGCAGAACAACGCGATCACGAAGGCGAAGCGGCCTTGGCTTACTTGTACGAGCAGGGAAAAGGCCTGCCGCTGAACTACGTCACTGCCTATCGCCTGTACAGGACCTCGTTCGAGGGCGGAAACAAAAAAACCAAAGCCAGAATGGAAAGCCTTCTGCAAGTCATGACACCGCGTCAAATCGCTGAAGCCAACTCTCCCTCGAGCAGCCTGCGAACACCCGAGTAGTCTGTAGTCTATGCCCCGCTTATCCAAGGCGTCGGCGCTCCCGTGATGTACTGCTCCAAGTGGCGAATCGTTGCTTCCTGCGCTGAGATGATCCACTTCACCACATCGCCGATAGAGACCACTCCCACTACTTGCCCCTCCTTCATCGCCGGCAAGTGTCGAATGTGATGCTTGGTCATGAGCGCCATGCATTCATCGAGCGTGGTTGACGGCGTCACGCACACTACCTCTCTCGTCATAATTTCCGCAACTTGGGTGTTCTTGGACGACCGGCCTAGCAGAATCACCTTGCGCGCGTAGTCTCGCTCCGAGACAATGCCGACCAGCGCGCCTCCGGACATCACCAACAATGCGCCGACGCTCTTCTCCGACATCTCGTGAATGGCTTGGAAGACTGACCGTTCCGGCGCAATCGACCAGATAACACCAGGTTTTTGTTTCAGTAGAGAATCAACCGAATCGCTGAACTTGAACATGCAGTCCTCCTGCGAGGCGGACCGGTTGAATGCGGCCGCTGACGCGATCCTAAACCCACGAGCGCGAACCGAATCGAAAGAGACGCCAGACTAGCACCGAAACAGTGCAGGATAAAGCTAATTCACTGTTAACCCGAGGCTCGTCGTTGCCGATGGTTTTGTAGCATCGGAACTGCTCTCGGTAAACGCGTTGACCGTGATTGTGTAATTGCCGGGCGTGGTGCCGTTCGCATGCCCGCCCCTTTGGGTGTTTGCTGTCGTCGTAACCGTGACCGTTGCCGTCTGGGTAGGCGAATTGGTGAAATCCACCGTGTGTTTGTTCAAGGCATCGGATGAGGTAACCAGACAACTCGCCTTTGGCGCTGTCGTCGTGCAAGAGAACGCAACCCTCCCCGTCCCTTGTGTGGTCGAAACGTTGAGGGTTGTCGTATTTCCCGTCGTCGCACCCGCGGTCACCGCAATGTTTCCGGCAGGCATCAGTTGCGGAGTCGGGATGCCCGAGGGCAAATACTGCCGCACATAATCAATCAGCATCGGCGGTTGGCAGCACGTCTGCGAATCCGTCGGAGCGCCAAGGGTACCGCCGACTGCCACATTGGTGATCAAGAAGAATGGGTCCGAGGAGCTGCTGAACGGCCAAGTATCTCCGGACGGCAAATCAGACGCGGTCACCACAAAAAATGGCTGGGTCGGATCATCCACGTAGAACTGGACCATATTTGCTGACCAAATTTCGCCGTAAACATGAAACGCGGTGTTGACCTGCTCTCCGCTTGGCAAAGTAAAGCACTTCCCCATGCCCGATCCCCCAGTCACCTTGGTATGGATGGTTGAGCAGTTGCCGGTTGCGCCAGGGCCGGAAATGTTCGAAGTCGTCGGCCAGTTTTCCATGATGTCGGACTCGCCTACCGTGGGCCACGAAACGTGGGGCTGTGCGCCCAACATCCAGAATGCAGGCCATAACCCTGCGTGCGAGGGCATTTGAATGCTGGCCTCAATTCGTCCCGCGTGGAAAGTCTGGAGTCCCTGAGTTTTCAGGCGCGCTGAAGTGTAAGTAGATCCATTGAGTCTCACCTGAATTGCCAAATGTCCGCTGCCGTCAATGTATGCGTTGGGCGAACTGGAACTGCACGGAGACGTGTTCGAAGACGGCGCACAATAAGTTTCCAATTCATTGTTGCCCCATCCGCCGCCTCCGGTATCGAACGTCCAATTCGCGGGATTGATCGTGCTGTTCGCCGCGCCGTTGAATTCATCGCACCAGTTCGTTGTCCAGGTAATCGCGCCGGTCGGCCCTGTGGTGCCGCATGCTTGCGCGCTTGCCGACTGGGAGACAAATGAGAGGACAATACCAATCGTTAGAAGTGCCGCGAAGTTGAACATCTTCCTTCCACGAATAAGACAGAGCATGACCACCCTCCTGGAAAACCAGCAAACCATAGCCCTCGTGCCGAAGAATTGTCAATGCGGAAAATACAGTAGGCGAAAGCCGTCGTTTGCGCGAGGGTCATGCACCGCTCTTCATGCATTTGTCCAGGAGATCGATAACCATCTTCCAGGTGGGTGCCGAGACTTCCTCTCAGTGAACCGTCAGAGAGAATGTAGTGGTTGCGCTAGGGGTCGCAGCATCAGTGCTGCTAACAGTGTATGCGTTCACGGTCACGATATATGATCCTGGCGTTGTGCCGTTACTGCCTCCGCCACCCGAAGTGGAGACTCCACCTCCGCCGCATGCCGTCCAAATGCCTAATGCCAATACGACGCAAACAGTCCCAAGTCCGGATTGTAAGTTGCGGATTCGGGTGCCGGACGGCAAAAGCAAGAACGTCACAGCAAGAGCTCCCAATCCCCCCATCCAGTGCAACCACGCGAATACGGAAGACGAGGTATTGGCTGTCGTGGTCACAGTCACGGTTGCACTGGCCGCTCCCGAATTAGTGAAGTCAACGGTGTGATTGTTAACTGGGTCACTCGACGTAACCATGCAGCTCGCTTTCGGAGCATTGGTACTGCAACTGAAAGTTACTCGACCACTGCCCAAAGTACCGAGCAGGTCAATGGTGGTTGTATTGCCGGTGGTTGCGCCGGCGGTGAGGGTCAAGGATCCATTCGGAGTCATTTGTGGTGCCGAAAGAGACGACGGCACATACTGCCGAACGTAGTCCACGAGCATCGGGGCCTGGCTGCCGGTTGCTGAGTCAGTCGGCGCACCAAGGGTCCCACCCACGGCAATGTTCATGATGATGAAGAACGGATTGGAGGAACTGCTGAAAGGCCACGTGTCAGTGGCGCTCAGATCGGATGCAGTAACCACGAAGTACGGCTGGGTCGGATCGTCGATGTAGTACTGAATCATATTTGCGGACCAGATCTGGCCATAGGTGTGAAAGGCGTTGTCGATCCGTCCGCCCCCGGGCAGGGTGAAACACTTTCCTTTGCCATTGCCACTCGTCACTGTGGTGTGGATGGTGGAGCAATTTCCCGTCGCCCCTGGTCCTGCAATGTTCGAAGTTGTCGGCCAATTTTCCATTATGTCGGATTCACCTACGGTTGGCCAGTTCACTCCCGCTTGCGAACCTAACATCCAGAACGCGGGCCAAAGTCCCGCGTGGGAAGGGATTTGAAGGTTGGCCTCTATCCGCCCCGCATGAAACGTCTGCAATCCCTGAGTCTTTAATCGTGCCGACGTCCAGACACTTGCTGAGGGACTGAGCACCTGAATCGCAAGATGTCCGTTGCCATCAATATACGTATTCGGCGTAGTGCTATTGCATGGCGATGTGTTCGAAGATGGGTCACAGTAAGTTTCTAATTCATTATTGCCAAAACCGCTGTTGCCGGTGTCGTAGGTCCAATTTGACGAACTAATTGTGGTATTCAAAGCACCATTGAACTCGTCACACCATTGTGTCGTCCAGGTGATTGCACCGGTCGGCGCCGTGCCTCCGCACTGTGCATAGACGCGGCTCGAACAAGAAACGGCAACGAAGAATGCGAATCCTAGGACCAGAGTACGGCACATGCGCGTACGAACAAGAAACATGCGGGCCTCCAACCGAAAGTTGAAAAGGTGTTAGCGGCTTCTGTCTACGGAGGAATGATTATCCTGCCACCCTGGAGGATCTCAAAGAAATTTCTGGAGATTTATCGAGAGGTTGTACCCCGACACTTTGCAGCGCGCACGGGTTTCAATGTCATCGAGACCACCTACGCCGGTCTCTCATCGCGTAACAGCGGCAGACTTGCCGGCGGCTGCCCCTCACCGATAGGATCGGCAATGTCCTTGAGCTCGGGATAATGCTCTATCAGCGCTTCCGGCGCGAAAACGCGTTTGCCCGTCAGCATATTCTTCATTTGCAGCGCGTTCACCCCGGCCTTGGCCTCGAAGTGATTGTTCGTTACCACGAACGTGGTCTTTGCCTTGTCAGCGATCGATTCCACCCGCTCTTTCCATCCCTCAAGCTCGTTGGGCTTGTAGAGATAGTTGTAGCGGTCGGCGCTCTTCTCTGCCTCAAACCACTGGTCGTAGTTGCGCCCATGCAGCCGGACATAGCCGAGAGGTGAAGTCACATGCGCAGTCGGTTCCAGCGAGCGCCCCAGTTGCGGCTGGTCGATATTGCAGAAGCTGACATTGCGCTCTTCGAAATAGGCTATCGTCTCAGGGTTATTCCACGTCGAATGCCGCACCTCAACCACTCGCGGATACTCAATAAATTGCCGCAGCAACGTTTCCAGGTACTCGCGATTGAGGGAAGTGTTCTTGAAGGAAACAGGGAACTGTATCAGGAGCGCGCCGAATCTTCCGGTCGCCGATAAGGCCTCCAGGCCTTCGCGCGCCAGCCGCTCGTCGTCATCATTCGGCTTAATCGAAACTGCCGAAGTCGGCTCCATCGCGGCGAGAGGCGAATGCGTGAATGAGCGATGCAGCTTGGCGGTAAACAGGAAATCGGGATTTACTTCGGACACAATCCTTGCCCAGAGCTTGGCGATCTCGGGTTTGATGTGACCGTAGAAAGAGGTGTTGATCTCGACCATGTCGAAGCAACGCGCTACTAGTTCTAGCGGATGCTGCTTGCGACGAGTCATCCCTGGCGGGTAGAAGATTCCTTCCCAGTCCTTGTACGACCACCCTGCGGGTCCCACTCGGATTTTGGATTTCGCATTCAGCACAATGTCTTAAAGTATCGCCCGGGGCTCCACTTGGGCGCCCTTCATTTGATATGCCAGATGAGTATGCCAGACTCCTCGGGGGCGTTCCTCAGTGTACCTCTGTGCTCTCTGTGATTAGTTTTGCAGCTGAATGGCGGGCGTTATTGCGCGGACGCCCTGGCCCTTTCAGCATTGACCGCCACGTCGCGCTGCAGCACGACTTCCAGCGTCGTTCCTGGCATTAGCTTGACCTGATTCCCGTGACTGAACATCGCAATTCCTACGCCGACCGCCGCTCCCAGGCCCGCGCCCGCCAGAGCTCCGCCACGGCTACCACTGGCAAGGCCTCCCGCCATTGCCCCACCTTCTGCCGCGGGAACCGCCACCTCGGCAGCTTTGGTTCCTTTGTCGCTGTCCGCGCGAATGGTGCCTTCTTTATCCTTCACTTTGGCCTTGTCAACCGCCGGCGCGTTCTCGATGGATCCCGGCAGCATCACCGTGTATCCGCTGGGATAAATCAGCGTCGTAAAGTGCATCATCACTTCCGCTCGGCCTTTGAAACGCGGAGCTGGCTTGATCTGCATGATGCGTCCCTGCACGTACGTTCCTGCGGGAATCACAATGTGCTCGTTCAGCACCACGGGAAATGTCGTGACCGCGTAAACCGGGTCGCCCTGCTGATTGCTTTTCGTCGATATGGCATTTTCCAGCTTGATAGGGACCTTTGTGCCTGCGGGAATCACAATCTCGTCGGTGTTTGCATGCGCCCCAGGCAGAAGTCCTGGCTGACTTGCCTTCGGCGCATCCTGCGCCACCGCTGCGCTCACCAGTACGAGCAATGCAATTAGGGTGCGCATAATTCCTCCTCAGTCGCTTTCCAAGTACGATGCGGCCTTGCCTGGCAAAGTGACTTATGCGTGCTATCATGCCACGTTTCTTGTCAGGAGGGCGTCATGCGGCGGTTTACGTTTTTGCTTTTGCTTGCAGCAATATCAGCCCACGCTCAAGATTGGGGTACCCAACTCTCGGATCTGACGCAGGCCAGGAACTACAGATTACGGCGATCCTCCAGTTATGACCGCACCGGCGGCAATGCTGACGCTCGCCAGGTTGCTCCCGGCGATACCATCACAGTGCTCGACGAGAACGGTCCCGGGCAGATTTCGCACATCTGGTTCACCATCGCCGACAAGGAGGACAAGCACCTGAAGAAGATCGTCCTGCGTGCGTATTGGGACGCCGAGACCACGCCCAGCATCGAAGCGCCGATCGGCGACTTCTTCGGCCTCGGCAACGGCGAGTATTTCCTTTATCAATCGGCACCGCTCGCGGTCGGCGCCGACAAAGCCCTCAACTGCTTTTTCCCCATGCCATTTCGTAAACATGCGCGCATCACCGTGACCAATGAAGGCAGCCAGCGCATTGATGCACTCTACTGGAACATCGACTGGCGCCAGCTTTCCTCGGCTCTTCCGGCCGACACCCTCTACTTCCATGCCCAGTATCGCCAGGCAACGCCGAACGTTGCCGTTCCCGACCCAAAAACCAATCTCGATGGCAAGAACAATTACGTCTGGATGGAGGCCACCGGGCGCGGCCATTTTGTCGGCGTGACCATGTCAGTGGTCGAGAACGCCGACCGCTGGTGGGGAGAGGGCGACGACATGTTTCTGGTGGATGGCGAGAAGTTGCCGTCCATCAATGGCACCGGCAGTGAAGACTACTTCCTCGGCGCGTGGGATTTCGGCGGCAAACCATTTTCTTATGAGCTGTTCGGCGCGCCCGTTGTCGGGCCGGAGAAGCAAGGGTCGAAGTGGTCGCTTTATCGCTTTCATCTGGATTCGCCAATCACGTTTCAGAAATCTCTGCGCGCGACGATCGAGCATGGGGCTGCTAACGATCGGGGCGACAACTTCTGCTCAGTGGCTTATTGGTATCAAACTGATCCGCACGCAGCGTTCCCGAAATTGCCGTCGGTCGAGGAACGTCTGAAATAGCCTGCGGCAATTGGAATGACCACAAAAAAGTACTTCGATGGCGCGTCCCACCCTGTCACGCCAAAGCATATTCCTCTGTGGCGTTCCTCTGTGTACCTGGGTGTCCCCTGGTGGGCTTTGGGTAGGACGTAGGACAAAAGATTTGTGACCGGGCGACCTACTTGTGCTCCGCCAATCTCCGCAACTGGTTCTCCCGCACATTCCCCATGAACTGTGACTGTAACCGCTGTGCGCACAATTCGCCGCATACGTGCAGCGTGCCTTCGCGATTCGCAATCTCCTCGTCCCAGGCGCACAAATACAGAACCGGCTGATTGAAATTCAC